>Ga0209257_1000966_pt1 | contig 39401 bp, 43 predicted proteins | sample AraplaCvi_mCL_r2_FD_184277 | JGI IMG/M metagenome (GOLD analysis project Ga0209257, IMG submission 184277) | Arabidopsis root microbial communities from North Carolina, USA - plate scrape MF_Cvi_mCL_r2 (SPAdes) (version 2) | ecosystem: Host-associated > Plants > Roots > Endosphere | place: USA...
CCTGACCATCCCGTCGCCGAACGGCGCGTCGCGGTTCTTGAGCGCTTCCTTCAGGCCCTGCTCGGCCATGTCGGCCTTGAACTGGGTCCGACGGGGCCCCTTGGAGAGATGGGCGCGGGCGTCGTTCTCGGCGGCCAGCCGCTGCAGGCTGCGCGCACCCATGAGATCGAGCGCGACGTTCACGATCCGCTTCTGGGCGGCCAGCAGCTCGGCGTCCACGAACGAAAGGCGGCGGGCGAGCTCGTCGACCGCGGCGTCCAGTTCGTCGGCTGGGACCGACTCCAGCGCCAGGCCCAGCCGGGCGGCGTCCCGGCCCGACACGCAGTCGCCGGTCATCAGCAGCCGCTTCGCCCACTGCGGGCCGCAGTGGTAGATCCACATGTGGTTGGGCGGCGAGCCGTTGGCGCGGGTCGCGGGAAAGCCGATCTTCGCCTCGTCGGCCACGATGACGAAGTCGCACATCAGGGCCAGGTCGGTGCCGCCGGCCATACAGTTGCCCTGCACCTTGGCGATCACCGGCTTGTGCAGGTCGAAGAGGATCGTCGTCAGCGCCTGCTGCCGCTCCAGGAACCAGGCGTCGTCGTCCAGGCTGTTGATCGAGCTTCTGTAGGTGGCGGCTGGGTCGGTGGGATCGGCGCGGGCGGCGTCCTCGGCCTTGCGGCCCGCATAGACCCCGCCCAGGTCGTAGCCGGCGCAGAAGTCCTTGCCCGCGCCCTCCAGCACGATGGCGTTCACGTCGGTGCGGTCGTCGGCCTCCAGCAGGGCGTCGTGCAGTTCCTGCAGGGTCGAGGGCAGGAGGGCGTTGCGCTTCTCGGGCCGGTTGAAGGTGATCCGCGCCACCCGGTCTTGCACGGAGAAGAGCAGGTGCTCCGGCGAGATCAGCCATTTGCCGACATAGGTCATCGCGGACTCCCTGAACGAAGGTGACGGTTCCGGTCGCCGCGATCCTGCGGCCCCGGCGGCACGGGCCGCAAGCGCCGGTCGAAAACCGGCGCCTCGCCCTGGCCCCACGGCTCAGGCGCCGGTGAACGCCGGCTTGCGCTTCTCGGCGAAGGCCCGGATGCCTTCCTTGTAGTCGGCGGAGGCATAGCAGGCCTGGAACATCGCCTCGCACCGGTCGAGGTCGCGGTCCGCCGGGTCCTGGAGGATGGTGTTCAGTGTGAACTTCACCTGCTGGCCGGTGAGCGGCGCGCCGCCGGCGATGTTGCTCACGGTCTTTTCGATGAACGCCTCGAACTCCTCGGCGGGCAGCACACGGCCGACCAGGCCCTTGGCGAAGGCCTCCTGGGAATCGAACTGCAGCCCCCCCAGGAGGAGGTCCTTGGTGGCCGGAACGCCCACGACATCGGCCAGACGGCGGAGGCTCTTGTAGCGGTAGCCGATGCCATAGCGCATCGCCGGCTGACCGAACTTGGACTTCTCGGAGCAGTAGCGAAGGTCGCAGCTCACCGCGAGCGAGATGCCGCCGCCGATGCACCAGCCGTCGATGGCGGCGACGCTGATCTTGCTGGAATTGTAGAGCGCGGCCATGCCGATCTCGCCGGCCTTGGCGTAGCGCTCCTGGGCGTCCTCGCCCATCCGCTCGTCCTCGTACTTGGAGACGTCGGCGCCAGCCACGAACGAGACGTCGCCCGCGCCGCGCAGCACGATGACGCGGATATCGCGGTCCGCGTCCAGCTCCAGCACCGCCTGGGTGAAGCCCTCCCACATCTCCAGCGACATGGCGTTCAGCTTGTCGGGGTTGTTGAAGATGATCCGGCCGATGGCGCCGTCCTTCTTCGTGATGATCTTGTCCGTCATGGGACGTCTCCTCCGGATGGCGTTCTGGTCAGGTGATGCGGCGCGCGCGCAGGTCTTCGCGTTCGGCGTCGCCGAGGCCGAGGGCGGCCAGGATCTCGTCGGTGTGCTGCCCCACGCCCGGCGGCGCGGCGTAGCCGTCGATGGGCGTTTCCGAGAACCGGATGGGGTTGGCGAGGATCTTCAGCTTCACGCCCAGCGGGTGGTCGATCTCGCGCACCATTTCGCGGTGGAGGATCTGCGGCTCGGCGACCGCCTCGGAGATGTCGTTCACCGGGCCCGCGGCCACGCCGGCGGCGTCGAGGGCCGCCAGCCACTCGGCGGCCGGGCGGGTGGGGAAGATGGCGTCCAGGATCTCGATCAGGTCGCTGCGGTGGGCGATCCGGCCCGCGGTCTCGCTGAACCGCGGATCGTGCGGCAGGTCGGGGCGGCCCAGCACCTCGCACAGCCGCGAGAACTGGCCGTTGTTGCCGGCGACCAGGAAGATCTGCTTGTCGGCGCAGATAAAGGCCTGGGACGGCACGCCGCCATAGCCGCCGTTCCCGCGCCGCTCAGGCACTTCGCCCGAGATCAGGTAGTTCATGGCGAAGTGGCTCAGCGAGGCCAGACCGCAGTCCAACAGCGACATGTCGATGTGCTGCCCCGGACCGCCGTGCATGTCGCGGTGGTAGAGCGCGGCCTGGATCGCGTTGGCGGCATAGAGGCTTGTCAGGATGTCCACCATCGAGATGCCGACCTTGATCGGCTCCTCCGGATAGCCGGAGACGCTCATCATCCCGCTCATGGCCTGGAAGACGCCGTCGTAGCCCGGCTTGGGCGCCAGGGGACCGGTCTGGCCGAAGCCGGTGACCGAGCAGTAGACCAGCCGCGGGTTCACCGCCTTCAGGCTCTCGTAGTCCAGGCCGTACTTCTTCAGCGAGCCCGCCTTGAAGTTCTCGAGCACGACGTCGGACTGCGCGGCGAGCCTGCGCACGATGGCTTGGCCGTCGGCGGTGGCCAGGTCGAGGGCGATCGACTTCTTGTTGCGATTGCAGCTGAAATAGAAGGCCGCGTCACGCGTGGGGCGCCCGTCCGCGTCGGCCAGGAAAGGGGGGCCGTACTCGCGCGCCTCGTCGCCCGCGCCGGGGCGCTCGACCTTGATGACCTCGGCGCCGAGATCGGCCAGCATCTGCCCGGCGAGCGGCGCGGCAAGCACCCGGCTCAGATCGAGCACCTTTATGCCGGCCAGCGCCGTCGAGGGCATTCCGAGGTCTCCAACGTCTGTTTCGTAGCTCCGGCATGGCGCTTTACCGCCCGGACTGGCAAGGCGCGGGGGCTGCCGCGGCGGGTCTTATCGTAAGGGTGATATGTCCCCCGCGCGGGGCGGGGCCGCCTTGTGGAGCGGGCCGAAGTCGGGCGTCTGAGAGCCGCTACGAAACGCGGCGGACCCACGGATGAGCGAACCTTTCGTCCTCTACGAACAGAGCGGGCGCGTCGTCACGCTGACCCTCAACCGACCGGACACGCGCAACGCCATCGCGAGCTTTTCCGATTGCGACGAGCTGATCGAGGCGGCGCAGCGGGCGAACGCCGACCCGGGCGTTTCGGTGCTCATCCTCACCGGCGCCGGGACCGCATTCTCGGCGGGCGGCGACCTCACCGGCATGCGCGACCGCAACGGCATCGGGCCGCTGGCCACGCCGGCCGACACCCGCGCCAACTACAAGCGCGGCGTCCAGAAGATTCCCCTGGCGCTGGCCGAGCTGGAGATCGCGACCATCGCGGCGGTCAACGGCCACGCCATCGGCCTGGGCTGCGACCTGGCCTGCCTGTGCGACATGCGGGTGGCCTCGGACAGAGCGAAGTTCGCGGCCAGTTTCGTGAAGATGGGCATCGTGCCTGGCGACGGCGGCGCGTGGATCCTGCCGCGGGCCGTGGGCTACGCCCGCGCGGCCGAGATGATCCTGACCGGCGACGTCTTCACGACCGACGAGGCCCTGGCCATGGGGCTGGTGAACCGGGTCGTGGCGCCTGACCAGGTGCTCGCGGAGGCCCAGGCGCTCGCCGAGCGGGTGGCGGCCAATCCTCCCCGCTCGGTCCGCCTGGCCAAGCGCCTGCTGCGCGAGGGCCAGCATGGCCGGCTCTCCGACGTGCTGGAGCTCTCCGCCGCCTTCCAGGCCCTGGCGCACGAGACCGCCGACCATCGGGAGGCGCTGGACGCCTTCTTCGACAAGCGCCCGCCGGCCTTCACCGGCGCCTGATTTCCGGAACCACGCATGTCGCTGAAGCAGCACCGCCGCGCCGACTACGGCTACGGCCTCGAGATCGCCACCCGCTGGGCCGACTGCGACGCCTACGGCCACGTGAACAACATCAACTACTACAGCTGGTTCGACACCGCGGTGACGCGGATGATGTACGAGCGCGGGGTGCTCTCCATGGACGCGGCGGCGATCGGCCTGTGCGTCGAGAGCCACTGCGAGTACTTCGCGCCGGTCGAGTTCCCGCAGGTGGTGGAGGCGCGGGTGCGCCTGGGCCGGATCGGCGACAAGAGCCTCCGCTACGAGGTGGCGATCTTCCTGCCCGGCGGCGAGGAACCGGCCGCCGCCGGCCACTTCGTCCATGTGTTCGTGGACCGCGACACCCGCCGGCCCGTGCCGCTCACGGCGGCGCAGAAGGGGGCCGTCGCCGACCTCGCCGTCGCGGTGGCCGGCTAGCGCGCCGCCGTTCCCGCCCAGGCATCGCAGACGCGCTAAGGGGCCCGTGCAGCCCGTCCCGACGTTGCGCCGCGTGGATCGCGAGGCTTACGGACAAGGCATGGACCTGACGTTCACCGCCGAGGACGAAGCCTTCCGCGAGGAGGTCCGCGGCTTCGTCCGCGAGGCCCTGCCGGCCGAAGTCCGCCGCAAGATGGAAGAGGGCCGCGCCCTCAGCCGCGACGAGGTGGTGGACTGGCAACGGCGGTTGAACGCCCGTGGCTGGGCCACGCCGAGCTGGCCCAAGGATCACGGCGGGCCGGGCTGGACGCCGGTCCAGCGGCACATCTTCCTCGACGAGTTGCACCAGGCGCCCGCGCCCGAGCCACTGTCGTTCAACGTCTCGATGATCGGCCCGGTGCTGATCGCCTACGGCGACCTCGCCCAAAAGGACCGCTTCCTGGCGCGGGCGGCGAACGCGGACGATTGGTGGGCCCAGGGCTTCTCCGAGCCCGGGGCGGGGTCGGACCTCGCCAACATCAAGACCTCGGCCGTACGCGACGGCGACGCCTACGTCGTCACCGGCCAGAAGATGTGGCAGGGCATGGCCCACCGCGCCGACTGGATGTTCACCCTGGTCCGGACGGACCCGACGGCGCCAAAGAAGCAGGCGGGCATCACCTTCCTGCTCATCGACCTGAAGAGCCCCGGCGTCACCATCCGGCCGATCATCACCATCGACGGCCGCCACGAGGTGAATGAGGTCTTCCTGGACGAGGTGCGGGTTCCGGCCGCCAACCGGGTGGGCGCCGAGAACGACGGCTGGACGGTCGCCAAGTACCTGCTCTCGAACGAACGGACGGGCATTGCGCGGATCGGCATGACCAAGCGGCTGATCGCCCGGGTCAAGCTCGCCTCCGGGCGGCTGCCCGCCGAGGCGGCGCGGCGGGCGCGGGAAAAAGCGGCCCTGCTCGAGGCCGAGCTGAAGGCGCTGGAGATCACCCAGCTGCGCGTGCTGGCGGCCCAGAAGCCCGGCGCGGCCGATCCCCGGTCCTCGATCCTGAAGCTCAAGGGGGTGGAGCTGCGGCAGGCGGCTTCCGAGCTGCTGCTGAAGACCGCGGGCCAGGCGGCCTACGAGTTCGCCTACGAGGCCGAGCCCGAGGCGCCGACCGACATCGCCTCCAACTTCCTCACCCTGCGCGCCGCCTCGATCTACGGCGGGGCCAACGAGGTGCAGAAGAACATCCTGGCCGCCTCGGTCCTGGGGCTGTGAGGGCGGCATGAACTTCGACCTCTCTGAAGAACAGGTTCTGCTGAAGGACGCGGTGACGCGCCTGTTGGCCGACCACTACGGCTTCGAGACGCGCCGCCGGTTGGTCTCCGATCCCTGCGGCTGGTCCGCCGACGCCTGGCGCCGGTTCGCCGAGATGGGCCTCCAGGCCGCCGCCTTCGCCGAGGCGCACGGCGGCCTGGACGGGGGCCCGGTGGAGACGCTGGTGATCGGCGAGGCGCTGGGGGCGGCGCTCTCGGCCGAGCCCTATCTCGCCAGCATCGTCATGGGCGGCGCGGCCCTGCGCCTCGCGCCCGCCGCCGTGCTGGCCGCCGAGGTCGCGCCCAAGGTCGCGTCCGGCGAGACGATCCTGGCCTGTGCGATCGAGGGCGAGCGACCCCGCGCCGCCGCCGTCGCCGACGGTTGGACCCTGCGCGGCCGGGCCGCCCACGTGATCCACGGCGACTGCGCGGATGCGCTGGTGGTGGCCGCCGACAGCGAGGCGGGACCGCTGCTCCTGCTGCTCGACGCCGGGGCGGCAGGGCTGTCGCGGCGAGGCTACCGGACGTTCGACGGTCTGCGGGCCGCGGACCTGACCTTCTCCGACGTACGCGTGGAGGCGAGCCGGGCGTTGGCCGTCGGGCAATCGGCCGAGGCGCTGATCGAGCGTATCGCCGAACACGCCATCGCCTACCTGGCCGCCGAGGCGACCGGCGTCATGGCGATGCTGCTCGACATCACGGTGGAGCACCTGAAGACCCGCAGCCAGTTCAATCAGCCCCTGGCGAAATTCCAGGCCCTCCAGCATCGCTGCGCCGAGATGCTGGTGGCGCTGGAGCAGGCCCGCAGCATGGCGCTCTACGCCGCCGCGATGGTGGCCGCCGACGACGCCCTCGAGCGCCGGAAGGCCTTCGCCGCCGTCAAGGCCGTGATCGCCAACGCTGGGCGGTTCGTGGGGCAGAACGCGGTCCAGCTCCACGGCGGCGTGGGCGTCACCGAGGAGCATCGCGTGGGCTGGGGCCTGCGACGGCTGACCATGATCGAGATGCTGTTCGGCGACGCCGACGTCCAGGCCGCGAAGCTCGCGGACCTCGGCGGCTTCGTCGCGGCCGCGTGACGCCGCGGCGGCGGACGGCATGGACGAGATCGACAGCGTCGTGGTGGGGGCGGGGGTCGTGGGTCTGGCGGTGGCCCGCGTCCTGGCGCTGGCGGGGCGCGAGGTCCTGATCGTCGAACGGGAGGCCCTGATCGGGTCCGGGACGAGCTCGCGCAACAGCGAGGTGATCCACGCGGGCATCTATTATCCGCCCGGCTCGCTGAAGGCGCGTCTCTGCGTCGAGGGCCGGGACCGGCTGTACGCCTACTGCGAAAGCCGCGGGGTCGCGCATCGCCGGTGCGGCAAGCTGATCGTGGCGCCCGAGGCGCGGGTGGCCGAGCTGGAGGCCATCCGCCGGAATGCGGAGGCGAACGGCGTCACCGATCTGGTCTGGCTGACCGCAGGCGAGGTCGCCGAGCTGGAGCCAGAGGTCCGCTGCGCCGCGGCGCTGCATTCGCCCTCGACCGGCATCGTCGATTCCCACGGCTACATGCTGTCGCTGCTGGGCGAGGCCGAGGCCCACGGCGCGGTGCTGGCCTACCGCACCGAGGTCACCGGCCTTGCATGCGGGCCCGACGGCGTGGCGCTGGCGTTCGGCGGCGAGGCGGCGCCGTCGCTGAGGGCGCGGCTGGTGGTCAACTGCGCGGGCCTCGATGCGCCGGCGCTGGCCCGCGCCGCCGGACTGGAGCCGCCGCACGCGCCGCGCGCGCACTACGCCAAGGGCAGCTATTTCGCGCTGTCGGGCCGGACGCCCTTCAGCCGTCTGATCTATCCGACGCCGGAACCCGGCGGCCTGGGCGTGCACATCACCCTGGACCTCGCCGGCCAGGCGCGGTTCGGGCCCGACGTGGAGTGGGTCGAGCAGCCGAACTACGACGTGGACCCCGTCCGCGCCGAACGCTTCTACGCCGCCATCCGCGCCTATTGGCCGGGGCTGAAGGACGGGCAGCTGACGCCCGCCTACGCCGGCGTGCGGCCGAAGATCTCCGCCCCCGGCGAACCCGCGGCCGACTTCCGGATCTCGGGGCCGGCCGAGCACGGCGCGGCCGGTCTGATCAACCTGCTGGGCATCGAGTCGCCCGGCCTCACCGCCTCGCTCGCCATCGCCGAGGAGGTGGCGCGGATCGCCCGGGAGACCTGCGATGCGTAGCTTCGGCGCGTTCGACTACATCATCGTGGGGGCGGGTTCGGCGGGCTGCGTGCTGGCGAACCGGCTGACGGCCTCGGGTCGCCACCGCGTGCTGCTGCTGGAGGCCGGCGGCGCCGACACCAACATCTGGATCCACGTGCCGCTAGGCTACGGCAAGCTCTTCGCCGATCCCAAGGTCAACTGGCTGTTCAAGACCGAGCCGCAGGCGCAACTGAAGGGCCGCGAAATCCCGCAGCCGCGGGGGAAGGTGCTGGGCGGCTCCAGCTCGATCAACGGCCTGGTCTACGTCCGCGGCCAGCGGGAGGACTTCGACGGCTGGCGCCAGCAGGGTGCGGCCGGCTGGAGCTACGAGGACGTCCTGCCTTATTTCCGCAAGGCCGAGCGTCAGGCGCGCGGCGCGGACGCATTCCACGGCGCCGACGGGCCGCTGCCCGTCTCCGACCAGACCGAGCCGCACGCCCTCTGCGACGCCTTCATCGACGCGGCGGAACAGGCCGGGCATCCGCGCAACCCTGACTTCAACGGGGCCTGCCAGGAAGGCGCGGGCTACTACCAGACCACTTCGCGGCGGGGCCTGCGGGTCTCCTCGGCGGTGGCCTACCTGAACCCAGCGAAGCGGCGGCCGAACCTCGCGGTGGCCACGCGGGCCCACGTGACCCGCGTCGTGATCGAGCACGGCCGCGCCACAGGCGTGGAGTGGACCAGCGGCGGCGAGACCTTCCGCGCCACCGCCAACGGCGAGGTCGTCCTGTCGGCGGGCGCCATCGGCACGCCCCAGATCCTGCAGCTGTCGGGTGTCGGCCCGGGTGCGCTGCTCCAGGCCCACGGCGTCCCGGCGCTCTGCGAAGCGCCGGGCGTCGGCGAGAACCTGCAGGACCACCTGCAGGTCCGCATGGTGTTCGGGGCCACCCGGCCGATCACCGTCAACGACGACCTGCGCAGCCCCTGGCGCACCGCCGCCGTGGGCTTGCGCTATCTGCTCCGCCGCAAGGGTCCGCTGACCGTGAGCGCCGGCTATGCGGGCGGCTTCTTCCGCACAGACCGGCGGCTGGCGAGCCCTGACATCCAGATCCACTTCATCACCTTCTCCACCAACAGGATGGGCGACCGGCTGCACCCGTTCTCGGGCTTCACCGCCTCGACCTGCCAGCTCCGGCCGGAGAGCCGCGGCCACGTGCGGATCAAGACTCCCGACCCGTTCACACCGCCGGCCATCGACCCGAACTACCTGGCGACCGAGGCGGACCGTCGCGCCAACGTCGAGGGGCTGAAGCTGCTGCGCGGCATCATGCGGGCGCCGGCCATGGGCGGGTTCGTGGCGGCGGAGCTGGAGCCTGGCCCGGCAGTGGCGGACGACGCGGCCCTGCTCGACTACTGCCGTGAGCGGGGATCCACCATCTATCACCCCACCTGCACGGCCCGCATGGGCCAGGACCCGCTCTCGGTGGTCGACCCGCAGCTTCGCGTGCGCGGCGTCCGCGGCCTGCGCGTGGCTGACGGTTCGGTGATGCCCAGCGTGGTCTCGGGCAACAGCCACGCCGCCATCGTCATGATCGGCGAGAAGGCGGCCGACATGATCCTCGCAGACGCCGCATGAGCCGAAGTCAGGAAACCACCATGTACGCCGACCTCCACCTCATCATCGACGGTGAACGCCTGCCGGCCCGCGCGCGTCCGGGCGAGCCGGTGATCAACCCGGCGACCGGCCAGGCGCTGGCGGAGCTGCCGCACGCCACCGACGCCGACCTCGACCTCGCGCTGGAGGCGGCCGCGGCAGGGTTCCAGGTCTGGCGGCGGATGACGCCGCTGGAGCGCAGCCTCATCCTGCGCCGCGGGGCCCAGCTGATCCGCGACCGGATCGAGGCCATCGCCGTGGTCATGACCCTGGAGCAGGGCAAGCCGCTGGCGGAGTCGCGGGGCGAGCTGAACCACGGCGCCGACGTCATCGATTGGTACGCGGAAGAAGGAAAGCGCGCCTACGGCCGCGTCGTGCCCGGCCGCAACCCGGGCGTCCGCCAACTGGTGGTGAGCGAGCCGGTCGGCGTGGCGCTGGCCTTCACGCCGTGGAACTTCCCGGCCCTCACGCCCTGCCGCAAGATTGGCGGCGCCCTCGCCGCGGGCTGCTCGCTGGTGCTGAAGGCGGCCGAGGAGACGCCCGGCACGGCGGTCGCCATCGTCGACGCGCTGCACGACGCGGGCCTGCCGCCCGGCGTCCTCAACCTGGTCTTCGGGGATCCGGCCCGCGTCTCCGGCCGGCTGATCGCCTCGCCCCTGTCGGCCAAGGTCTCCTTCACCGGCTCGGTGCCCATCGGTCGCCTCCTGGCGAGACAGGCCGCCGACGGCCTCAAGCGCGCTACCCTGGAACTGGGCGGCCACAGCCCGGTCGTGGTGTTCGACGACGCCGACGTCGAGGCCGCGGCCGACATGCTGGCGGGCGGCAAGTTCCGCAACGCCGGCCAGGTCTGCATCTCGCCGACCCGCTTCTATGTGCAGGATGCGGTCTTCGACCGTTTCGCCGAGCGCTTCGCGGCGGCGGCCAGGGCGCTGAAGGTGGGCGACGGGACGGCGCCGGACACCCAGATGGGGCCGTTGGCGAACGCCCGCCGCGTAGAGGCCATGGAGCGCTTCGTGGCCGACGCCCGCGACCGCGGCGGGGTGATCCGCACCGGCGGCCAGCGGATCGGCAACGAGGGCTATTTCTTCGAGCCCACGGTGATCACGGATCTGCCGGACGACTGCCTGCTGATGACCGAGGAGCCGTTCGGCCCCGTGGCGCCGGTGGTGCGCTTCTCCGAACTCGACGAGGTGACCGCGCGAGCTAACAGCCTGCCGTTCGGCCTGGCCGCATACGCCTTCGCCCGCTCCAACGCGACCGTCATGGCGGTGGGCGAAGGGCTCAAGGCCGGGATGGTGGGGATCAACACGCTGGCCATTTCGACGCCCGAGACCCCCTTCGGCGGCGTCCGCGACAGTGGCCAGGGGCAAGAGGGCGGGGTCGAGGGCCTGCAGGCCTATCTCGATGTGAAGCTCATCGCCCAGGCGCCTTGAGCGCGTCCGTCGCGGCCTGGGCCATCTCGCGCCGAATCGAGCGGGCGCCGGCCAGGAAGAAGCCGCAGGCGATCACCACGGCGCCCGTCGAGGCGATCAGCGCCGCGCGCAGGCCCTCGGCCGGCCCCATGGCGGGCAGCGCCCAGCCGCCGATCCGCAGGCCGTGGTTGAAGAGGTCGCTCAGGAACCCGACCGCGACCGGGCCGAGGCCCAGCCCCACGAGGTTGGCGATCAGCAGATTGGCGGCCGAGGCCGTGGCGCGCCGTTCCAGCGCCACCAGCCCCTGGATCACGCAGTACGAGGGCCCATACCAGCTGGACGTGAGGGCGGCCGCCACGGTGACTAGGATCAGCGCCGGCGCGACCTGCGGCAGGTAGAGGGCGGCCACCAGCGCCGCGCCTCCGAGCAGCGCGGCCGCGGCCGGCGCCAGGAGATAGGCCCGCAGGTCCCGGCGGGCGAGACGATCGGCCAGACGTCCGCCGGCCCAGGAGCCGATCGCGCCGCCGATGCCCAGGGCCAGGCCGAGGGCCAGCCCCGCCTCGGCGACGGTCAGGTGGTGCACGCGGATCAGGAAGGAGCCCAGGAACGCCGCCTCGCCCAGGCTCAGGAACGACATGAAGGCGCCGGCCAGCGCGGTCATCCAGAAGGTACGGATGCGGGCGACCTCCAGGAACACGCGCCACGACGTGGGCCGCCCCGGCGCGGCGCGCGGACCCCGGCGGCGCGGCTCGGGCAGGGTGGTCCAGGTGAGCACGGCCAGCAGCAGGCCGGGCGCGCCCACGATCAGGAACGCCGCGCGCCAGCCGAAGCGGTGGGCGATCCAGCCGCCCAGCGCCAGGCCCAGCAGCTTTCCCACCGGAATGGCCAAGGAGTAGACGCCCATCGCGCCGGCCCGCCGCTCCGGCGGCACGAGGTCGGAAATCAGGGCGTGGGCCGCCGGCGTGCAGCCCGCCTCGCCGACCCCGACGCCGAGCCGGGCGAGCGCGAGCTGCACGAAGTTGACCGGCAGGGCGCAGGCCATGGTCATGAGGCTCCAGACGCTGAGGCATGTCGCGATCAGCCGCGGCCGATGGGTGGTCGGCCGGTCCGCCAGCTGGCCCAGCGGCAGGCCCAGCACGGCGTAGAAGAGCGAGAAGGCCAGCCCCGCCAGCAATCCGATCTGCCAGTCCGCCAGGCGCAGCTCGGCCTTGATGGGTTCGGCCAGGATGTTGAGGATCTGCCGGTCCACGAAGCTCGACGTGTAGACCAGGAACAGGAGGCCCAACGCGTAGCGCTCGCCGGCGCCGGCGCGGACGAGGGTGGCGGGCCGGCCGGCCGTGAGGTCCATCGGCGGCCTAGGGACGCATGACGAAGGTGGCGCGGCCGGGCGTGCGCAACGCGGCCGCCAGGTTCGCGAAGTCGCACAGCAGGGGGCGGGTCTCACGCGGGTCGATGATGTCTTCCACGCCGAAGGCCTCGGCGGTGCGGAAGGGTGACTGGAGGTCGGCCAGCCGCTTCTCGATCTCGGCCAGCTTGGCGGCCGGATCGTCTGCGGCGTCCAGCTCGGCCCGGTAGGCCGCCTCCACGCCGCCCGCGAGCGGCAGCGATCCCCAGCGCGCCGACGGCCAGGCGTAGCGCAGGGACAGCCGGTTCTGCGGCTGGTGCGCCCCGCCGCCGACGCCGAACGCGTTGCGCACGATGACCGAACACCACGGGATCGTGCATTGCGTGAGCGCGCTGATGGCGCGGCAGCCATGGCGCAGCGTGCCGGCGGTCTCGGCCTCCGAGCCCACCCGCAGGCCCGGGCAGTCCACGAGGTGGACCACCGGCAGGTGGAAGGTCTCGGCAAGATCCACGAAGCGCGTGATCTTCTGGGCCGTGTCCGCGGTCCAGGCGCCGCCCAGGTGCAGCGGATCGCCCGCCAGGATAGCCGTCGGCCAGCCATCCAGCCGCGCGAAGCCGGTGATGATCGAGCGGCCGAAGCCCGCGCCCATCTCGAAGAAGCTGCCGGCGTCGACCACGGCCTCGACGATCCGGCGCATCATATAGGCCTGCATCGGGTCGCGCGGCACGATGGAGATCAGCCGCGCCTCGCGCCGATCGACCGGATCGTCGCAGTCCGCGCGCGGCGGCAGGTCGTGGACCGAGCTCGGCAGGTAGGACAGGAATCGCCGAGCGCGCCGGAAGGCCTCGGCCTCGTCTGGGACCAGGTCGTCCACCACCCCCGCCGTGATCTGTCGGGCCGGCCCGCCCAGCTCCTGCTTGTCGATGGCCTCGCCCAGCCGCTCGACCACCGGCGGCCCGGCGACGAAGACCGCCGAGATGTCCTTCACCATCACCGAATAGTGGCTGGCGCACAGCCGCGCCGCGCCCAGGCCCGCCACGGAGCCCAGCGCCAGGGCCACCACCGGGATCTCGCCCAGGTTCTGCGCGCAGAGGTGGAGGCCGCCGGATTGTCCGCCGAGGCCGCCCGGAAGATTGGCCCAGCCGCGCGTCTCGATGGTCTTCACCGAGCCGCCGCCGCCCGAACCCTCGACCAGGCGGACCAAGGGGAGGCGGTATTCGAAGGCCATCCGCTCGGCCAGCTTGAACTTCTCCCAGATCGAGGCGTCGGCCGAGCCGCCGCGGATGGTGAAGTCGTCGCCGCTGACCACCACGGTGCGGCCTTCGATTTCGCCGCGGCCCATCACGCAGTTCGCGGGCGTGAAGCCGGCGAGGGCTCCATCCGCGTCATACTCGCCCTTGCCGGCGATCCCGCCGATCTCCAGGAAACTCTCGGGGTCAAGCAGCCGCTCGATGCGTTCACGGACGGTGAGCCGGCCCGCCGCGTGCTGGCGCGCGACCCGCTCGGGCCCCCCCATCTGCCGGCCAAGCTGGCGGCGCCGCGCCAGCTCCTCGAGCTCAGGCTCCCAGCTCATTCGGCCACCGCGCCTCCGCTGCATCGGCCCATCATGCCCCGTCGCCGCCGCCGATGAACCCCTGCCGCAGCGGCAAGGCCTGGATGATCGCGCCTGTGATGCTGGCCTTATGTTTCCGCTACGCCGCCCTGTGGCGTCACGTGCAGACGAGGCGATCCGAGCTTGCGACCTGGCGCGCCATTAAGGCGCTGTTCACCAATGCCGCCCCTCAATCGGGGCGTTGGCTCCGGTGCCGGCGTCGCCGTCATCGATTCCCCGATGCCAACGCTGGTGCACCGCTTATGCCGAACCGATCCGACGCGCATGCGCTCATCATTGAGGATGAGATGATCATTGCGCTCGAGGTGCAGCACCTGCTCGAGGAACTCGGCTACCGCAGCTTCGATATCGCGGATTCGCCGCAGGACGCCCTGGACCAGGCGACCCGGCGCAGACCCGACCTGATCACCGCCGACGTCCGGATCCTGCGCGGCACCGGGATCGAGGCGGTCAGGGCGATCACGGCGCAGCTCGGCGAGATCCCCTACTTCTACGTCACCGGCAACCGCGACATGCTCGCTGACGAGCAGGCCCCGGCGATCGTCGAGAAGCCGATCAACCATCACCAGTTCGCACAGGCCTGCCTGCGAGTGGCCGGGACCTCCTGAGGCCGGCGGCGGTCAGCCCGCCGCGAGCACGTCCTCGGGCATCTCGATATCGATCTCCAGCGTCGAGACCTGGTCGCTGCGGTCCAGGCGGACGACCACCTTGTCGCCATCGATGGGGATGTGCCGGGCGATGACGGCCAGGATCTCCTCGCGCAGGACGGCGGCGAGATCGGTCCGCCCGGAGAGCGCCCGTTCGTGGGCCAGCAGCACCTGCAGCCGGTCCCGGGCGACCGGGGCCGAGCGCTTGCGGTTGAAGAAGCCCAGGATGCTCATGCCGCCGCCCGCCGACCGAACAGCCGGCTCATGAACCCGCGCCGCTCCTCCGGGGGCCGGACCACGACTTCCTCGCCGAGCAGCCGTCTGGAGGCGTCGGCATAGGCCCGGGCCGCCGGCGAGGCGGGATTATGCAGGGTGACGGGGGAGCCCAGGTTCGACGCGGTGAGCACGTCGGGGCTCTCCAGCACGATCCCCAGCAGCGGGATGGCGAGAATCTCCAGCACGTCCTCCACCTTCATCATCTCGCCGCGGGCGGCGCGGGCGGCGTCGTAGCGGGTGAGCAGCAGGTGCTTTTCCATCCGCCCGCCGTCCTCGGCGCGCTGGGTCTTGGAATCGAGCATGCCGATGATGCGGTCGGAGTCCCGCACGGACGAGACCTCCGGATTGGTCACCACGACGGCCACGTCCGCGAAGCGCATGGCCAGAGTGGCGCCCTTCTCGATGCCGGCCGGGCTGTCACAGATGATCCAGTCGAACCGCTCCCGCAGCTCGTCGATCACCCTTCCGACGCCGTCCTCGGTGAGCGCGTCCTTGTCGCGGGTCTGCGACGCCGGCAGCAGCGAGAGCGTCTCCAGCCGCTTGTCGCGGATCAGCGCTTGGGGAAGCTTGGCGTCGCCCTGCACGACGTTGACCAGGTCAAAGACCACGCGCCGCTCCGCCCCCATGACGAGGTCGAGATTGCGGAGCCCGACGTCGAAATCGACGACGACGACGTTCTGGCCCGCCTGGGCGAGCGCGGCGCCCAGCGCGGCGGAGGAGGTGGTCTTCCCCACGCCGCCCTTGCCGGACGTGACAACCATGACCTTCGACATTGGATACACACTCCCTTCCTCGCGAACCGGCCGCGAGGTCTGTTTCAGTCGAGCGCCGACAGGCGCAGCGCGCCGCGGTCGCAAAGAACCTGCACCGCGCGGCCGTGCAGGGCCGGGCCCCAGTTCTCCGCGGTCCGGTACAGGCGATCGACGCCGAGCAGCTCCGCCTCCAGCTTGCGGCAGAAGATGCGGGCCGCCCCGGCGGTGCGCAGGCCGGCGATCGCCCGGCCGCGCAGCGCGCCGTAGACGTGGATGGAGCCGCCGGCGATCACCTCCGCTCCCGAGGCGACCGGCCCGACGATGGTGACGTCGCCGTCCTCGAACACGATGGACTGGCCCGAGCGCACCGGTCGGTCGATCAGCAGCGACGCCGGCAGCACGGCCGGCGCAGGCGCCTGCGTCAGCGGCTCCAAGGCCAGCTCACGGCCGGGGAGGGACTTCGCGACCCGCTCCCACCGGGTCCGGGCCAGCAGCGACGGATCCACGCCCTCGACGCCGACGACCCTGAGGTCACGCGCCTCCATGCCATCGAGCACGATCGGGAGCGCCGAAGGCCCCCCGTGCGCCAGCGTGATCGTGAGGTCGACCACGACGGGCCGTTCCGCGAAGAAGCCGGCGGACCGGCGCATCTGCTGATCCAGCGCCGCGAACCAGTCGCCCATGGGGAACTCCGGCGCCATGACGAGCGCCATGAAGCTCCGGCCCCGGAACCGGATCTGCGGCAGCTCGAGCGCCTCGCTCACGGCTTGTCTCCTCATGTCGGCTGGAGCCCCGATCCGCTCGCGAGTCTGCGGCCTAAAAGGGGCGATTGGTGAAGCTTGCGCGGCCTGTCCGGACAACAATCGGCCCGGTCCGGACCGGTCATCGATTGAGCCGGAGCGGCCCGCTGCGTCCGATGCGGAGACGGGCAAGACCCGCATTCAACCCAGGATCGTCATGACCAGGTCCGAAGGCGTCGCCGTCACGCCGTCCACAGAAAAATCGTTCGCCGCCGAAGCCGTGGAGCTCATCAAGACCATCGGGGCGGCGCTGCTGATCGCGCTGGTGCTGCGGGTCGCGCTGTTCGAGCCCTTCACCATTCCGTCGGACTCGATGGAGCCCGGCCTGCGGACCGGCGACTACATTGTGATCTCGAAATTCGACTACGGCTGGAGCCGCCATTCGATCCCGCTGGGCCTGCCGCTGTTCCAGGGGCGCGTGCCGGCGACGCACGGTCCGCGCCGCGGCGACGTGGTAGTGTTCAAGCTGCCGCGCGACACGCACGAGAGCTACATCAAGCGGGTGATCGGCCTGCCGGGCGACCGGGTGCGGCTGGCCGGCGGGACGGTGTTCGTCAACGGCAAGGCCATCGCCCAGGTCGACGCCCGCTTCACCCGCGATCCCGGCGCGCCGGAGGTCACCGTCCTGAACCGGATCGAGCGGCGGCCGGACGGGCGGCCCTACACCACCTTCGACCGGGGCCCGGGTCACGACGGCGACGACACCGACACCTACCTCGTGCCCGAGGGTTGCTACTTCATGCTGGGCGACAACCGCGACAACTCGCTGGACAGCCGCTGGCCGGCCGCCGTGGGCGTGGATTTCGTGCCGGCCGAGAACCTGGTGGGCCAGGCGCGGTTCGTGCTGCTGTCGTGGCGGGGCGCGTCGCTGTGGAAGCCGTGGACCTGGGCCAACATCGACTTCGGCCGCCTGTTCAAGAAGATCCGCTAGCGGCGGCGGTACTCGTCGAGGCTCAGCACGCCGTCGTGGTTGGCGTCCAGTTGGGCGAAGGCCACGCGGCGCAGCAGGTCCTGCGCCGGATCGGCCGCCGGGCCGGGGCGGGCGAGCGACGGCACGGCGACGGCGCCGACGGCCGCGGCCATCAAGGCGCCGGCGGCGATCCGCCAGCGCTTCAGGCGCCGCGGGGGCGTCTCGATCTGCTGGTCGATGAACGCCCGCAGGGCCTCGCTGGCCGAGCGGCCCTCCCGCTGGCACCGCGCCATGAAGGCGGTCTTCGCGGCGTAGGGGATCCGGATCTCGAGCGACTCGCTCTTCTTGGGTGGCCTGGGTTCGCGCATGGGCGGATTCCAAACCCATTTCCCCTGCCGGCGACAGCGAAAACGTGTCCGGACGCCTTCCCGCCACGGGTTGAAGCGCCCCTCTCGGGCCGCTACCAGCGGGTGCAGGTGAAGGAATCTGTGATGGCCGACGGCGCCGTGGACTTCGAATACCTGGAGACCTTCGCCGCCGGCGACATGCAGGTGGTCACGGACGTGCTGTCGCTGTTCCAGGGCCAGGCCGAGCTCTGGCAGGCCCGGCTGGACGCGCCGGGCGACGGTTGGCGCGACCTGGCGCACACCATCAAGGGCTCGGCGCGGGGCATCGGCGCGACTGCCCTGGGCGAGGTGGCCGACCGGGCGGAGCGGAGCGACGCCTCCATGGCGCCCGAACTGCGCTCGGCGCTGGCCGACGCCCTGGCCGAGATCGAGGGCTATCTCACCCGGATCGGCGGCGGCTAGGGGACCAGAACCCGCTCGGAATAGGTCTCGATCAGCAGGGCGAACGGGCGGCCGTCGGGGGTCTGCAGATGGGCCCGGTGCTGCAGGACGTTGGGCGGGATGGTCACGGCGACGTCGAAGCCGGCCGGGTCGGCCGCTTCCCAGCCCGGCGGCAGAGGGTTGAACAGCAGGCGCGACGACAGCGTGCGGCGCTGGAAGTTCAGCGGCCGGACCACCACGCCGAACGGGCGCTCGGTCGACTCCAGATCGATGTTCATCTGCGCCGTCAGGCGGCCGGGCAGGTACCAGTTGTCGGCCCGCGAGAGCACCACCTCGCCGCAGGTCAGCTCGACGCGGCGGCGGCGGACCGGCTCGTTGGCGGCCGCGCCCAGCTGCCGGCGCGCGGCGTTGGCGGCGGCGAGATCGTCCGGGACCTCGACCTGGCGGGCCAGAATCTGCGGCGCCTCGGGGTCGCGGCGATTGCACAGGTCCTGCAGCACCGCCGTGGCGCTGTCGTGGCTGAGCAGGTCGGCGTTCAGGGTCTGGAGCTGGGCCTGCAGGCGCAGGCGGTGGACGTAATTCTCTTGCGAACCCTGCGCCGCTGCGCCGCCCGGCGCGAGCGAGGTCGCGGCCAAAGTCGCCGCCACGAGACCTCCTACGAACCTCAAATGCCGGCGCCGTTGTCGATGGCCCTGAGCGCCTCTTCGTGCGCCAGCGCCTCCGCCTCGATCCAGCCGATGAAGGCCTTCACCTGCGGCAGCCGCCCCTTCGCCTTGGGATGGACCAGGTAATAGGCGAAGTCGACGGCCGTGGCGATCTGCAGCGGGGCCACCAGGCGTCCCGCATCCAGGTCGGCCTGGGCCAGGGTCCGCTTGGCCAGCGCCACGCCGCGGCCGTTGGCGGCGGCCTCGATCACCAGGCTGGACTGGTTGAACCGCGGGCCGCGGTGGCCGTCGATGCCGCGCAGGCCGCGGGCGGCCAGCCACATGGGCCAGTCGGGGCAGCTGTCGTCGATCTCGGGCGAGCCGTCGTGCAGCAGGGTGTGATTGGCGAGGTCTTCGGGCGTGTCTAGCGGATGCTCCTTCAGGAGCTCCGGGCTGATCACCGGGATCACCGCCTCACTGACGAGCCGCTTGACCTCCAGGCCGGGATAGCGCCCCGCGCCGTAGCGCAGCGCCAGGTCGACCTCGCCGGCCGAAAGGTCGACCAGGTCCATGCCGGCGTTGAGCCACACGTCCACCTGCGGGTGCGCCCGCTCGAACGCGCCCAGGCGCGGCGCCAGCCACTTGGCGGCGAAGGAGGGTGGGGCGGTGATGGTCAGGCGGCGACCGTCGACGGCGGCGGTGAGCAGGCTGGCGGCCTCGGCCAAGCGGTCGAAGGCCTCGCGCAGGGCGGGCAGGGCGGTCTGGGCCGCGTCGGTCAGCAGCAGACCCTTGGGCGTGCGCTTGAACAGGGCCGCCCCGACATAATCCTCCAGGTTCTGGATCTGCTGGCTGACAGCGCCAGGGGTCACCGACAGCTCGTCGGCCGCCCGGCTGAAGTTCAGGTGGCGCGCGGCCGCCTCGAACGCTCGAAGGGCGTTGAGCGGTGGCAACCGTCGGCGCTGCTGGTTTCGATCCATCCTAGAATTCCTGACACCCCGGGCAGAAGTCCTCGGGTTGCGACTTGGGCTTCTCCGCCCCTATTTGCAAGCGTCCGCCGGTGTATCGGCCCTTTTCGCCGGTGGACATCAGGCGGGGCGGGCGCGAGTCCGCCCCGTCATGATTTCAGGGCCGGTGTGTCGATAGAGAACCTAAACATGGCCATAGGCAGCGGCAAAGGCAGGCGGACGGATCGCCTCGTGGTGCTGGGCGGAAACGCCGGCGCGCGCAGCCGCGGCCAGGTGTGGCTGGTGGGCGCAGGCCCCGGCGACCCCGACCTGCTGACCATCAATGCGCTGAAGGCGTTGCAGGCCGCCCAGGTGGTGGTCCACGACGGCCTGGTGTCCGACGAGATCCTGGCCCTCGCGCCGGCCTCGGCGCGCCGGATCTCGGTCGCCAAGCGCAAGTCGCGCCACTCTTACAGCCAGGACGAGATCAACCGGATGCTGGTGGCCTTCGCCCTGGAAGGCCTGAACGTCGTGCGCCTGAAGGGCGGCGATCCCTTCATCTTCGGTCGCGGCGGCGAAGAGCTGGAAGCCTGCCGTGAGGCCGGCGTCGACTGCCACATCGTGCCCGGCGTCACCGCGGCCCTGGCGGCCGGGGCTTCGGCCGGCGCGCCGCTGACCCATCGCGGTTCGGCCCAGGCGGTCACCTTCGTCACCGGCCACGCGGCCAAAGGCGGGGAGCCGGACCTGGACTGGGACAGCCTGGCCAAGGCGAACCAGACGGTGGTGATCTACATGGGCCTGTCGATGGCCGCCCCGATCGCCGCGCGCCTGATGGCGGCCGGCCGGGCCGGATCCACGCCGGCCCTGATCGTCGAGAACGCCAGCCGAGCGAACGAGCGCCGGATCGTGACCACGCTGTCCGGCCTCGCCGAAGCAGCTGCGCACCTGAACGGCCCGGCGCTGCTGATCGTGGGCGAGGCCATGGCGCTCGCGACGTCCAGCGAAGAACGGACCGGCGATGGCCGCGCGCAAGTCGAAACCCTGATCCAGGAAGCCCGGGCATGAAGGCTCTGACCGCCAACCGCCTCACCGACGGCGAGGTCGTCTTCTGGAAGGCCGGCCAGTGGGTCGAGCGTTTCGCCGACGCCCAGCTCTGGGCCGACGACGACCCGGCCGCCGTCCAGGCCGAGGCCGCCGGCAAGAACCAGCCCTTAGTCGTGGTCGACGCCTATCTGATCGACCTGGTTGAATCCGAAGGCCTCTGGGCCCCGCTCAGCTATCGCGAGCGCATCCGCGCGCTCGGGCCCTCGAACCACCTCCACCACGGCAAGCAGGCCGAGGGTGGGGCGGTGATCGAGGCGCTGCAGCACGCCCACGGCGCGGCCCGCTCCACCGGCCGCGTCAACCTGATCAAGCGGAAGTAGCGCGATGTACCAGTACGACACCATCGACAAGGCCATGCTGGCCGACCGCTCCAGCGAGTTCCGCGGCCAGGTGGCGCGCCGGCTCGCCGGCGAGCTGACCGAGGACCAGTTCAAGCCGCTGCGGCTGATGAACGGCCTCTACCTGCAGCTCCACGCCTACATGCTGCGGGTCGCCATCCCGTACGGCTCGCTGAACCCGGCCCAGCTACGCAAGCTGGCCTGGATCGGCCGCACCTACGACAAGGGCTACGGCCACTTCACCACGCGGACGAACCTCCAGTTCCACTGGATCAAGCTGGCCGACACACCGGACATCCTGGACCACCTGGCCAGCGTCGACATGCACGCCATCCAGACGTCGGGGAACTGCATCCGCAACACCACGACCGACCCCTACGCCGGGGCCACGGCCGAGGAGGTGGACGATCCGCGGGTGTGGGCCGAGGCGATCCGCCAGTGGTCGACGTTCCACCCCGAGTTCTCGTTCCTGCCGCGCAAGTTCAAGATCGCCATCACCGCGGCCCCCAAGGACCGCACGGCCGCCCGGGTCCACGACATCGGCCTGGTGCTGAAGCGCGCCCGTGACGGGGCGCTGGGCTTCGAGGTGATCGTCGGCGGCGGCATGGGGCGCACGCCCTACGTCGGCCCGACCATCCGCGAGTTCCTGCCGGTCAACCGACTGCTCTCGTACCTGGAAGCGATCCTGCGTGTGTACAATCGCCACGGCCGCCGGGACAACATCTACAAGGCCCGGATCAAGATCCTGGTCGCCGCCCTCGGCAAGGACGAGTTCGCCAAGCAGGTCGAGGCCGAGTGGGCCAAGATCGGCGAAGGCTCCGACCTTCCCGACACCGAACTGGCCCGCATCCGCGGCGCCTTCGCGGCGACGAACTTCGAGGTGCTGCCGGCCCAGTCGGAAGCCTTCGAGGCCGCCAAGGCCTCGACGCCGGCCTTTGCTCGGTTCGTCCGCAACAACGTCAAGCCGCACAAGAAGCCCGGCTACGGCATCGTCGAGGTCAGCCTGAAGGGCATCGGCGACACCCCCGGCGACGCCACCTCCGAGCAGATGGACGTGGTGGCCGACCTGGCCGAGCAGTACGGCCTGGGCGATATCCGGGTGACGCATGAGCAGAACCTGGTCCTGCCGCACGTGAAGCTGGACGACGTGCCGGCGGTCTGGGCCGCCCTGGCCGAGGCCGGTATCGCCACGCCGAACATCAACCTGGTCAGCGACATCATCGCCTGCCCGGGCCTGGACTACTGCGCCCTGGCTAACGCGCGGGCGATCCCGATCGCCCAGCACATCGCCGAGAAGTTCCGCGACCAGGACCGCGCCGAGAAGATCGGCGAGCTGAAGATCAAGATCAGCGGCTGCATCAACGCCTGCGGCCACCACCATGTGGGCCACATCGGCATCCTGGGCGTCGATAAGAAGGGCGAGGAGTTCTACCAGCTCACCCTGGGCGGCTCGGGGGCGGAGGACGCCTCGGTCGGCTCGATGCTCGGCCCGGCGCTGCCGTACGACAAGGTGGCCGACGCCGTGGACACCCTTGTCGACGTCTATCTGCGCGAACGCCAGGACGGCGAACGCTTCCTCGACACCTTCCGCCGCACCGGCGTCACCCCCTTCAAGGAGGCCGTCTATGCCGACGCTCATTGAGCTGAAGGACGACGTCTATCGCGGCGCCGAAGACCCGTTCACCCACGTGGCCGACGACCAGGACATGGCGGCCGGCGACGTGATCGTTTCGCTGAACCGCTTCCAGTCGGAAGGCGAGGGGCTGTTGTCGGAAGGTCGCCGGGTGGGCGTGCGTCTGAAGGCCGAGGAGGAGGTCGAGGTTCTGGCCTACGACCTGCCGCGGCTGGCCGTGGTGGCGCTGGAGTTTCCAAAGTACCGCGACGGCCGCGCCTACACCAACGCCCGGCTGCTGCGCGAGCGGTTCAGGTTCAAGGGCGAGATCCGCGCCGTGGGCGACGTGCTGCGCGAACAGGCGGGCTTCATGGTCCGCGTCGGCTTCGACGCCTTCGAGCCGGCCGACGACGCCAGCGCCAACGAATGGCAGGCCGCCGCCCGTCGCTATCGTCACGTCTACCAGAGGTCCGCCGACGGCCGTGCGCCGGCTTTCGCGGAACGGGAGGCATGAGCCATGGCCTTTGACGCCCTTGCCCGCAATCCCGTCGCGCTGCGCCTCGACGCCGAGCTGCGACATGCCCATCCGCGCACGATCCTGGAAGCCGCCGTCGAGAGCTTCGGCGACAGGCTGGCCCTGGTCTCGTCCTTCGGGGCGGAATCGGCCGTGCTGCTGGACATCGCCGCCAAGGTGAAGCCGGACATCGCCGTCCTCTTCCTCGACACCGGCATGCTGTTCGGCCAGACCCTCGACTACCGCCAGCAACTCGCCGCGCGCCTGGGCCTGACCAACGTCCGCGACCTGCGGCCCCAGTACCAGGACCTGGCCACCGCCGACCCGCAGGCCAAGCTCTGGCAGATCGACACCGACGCCTGCTGCCACATCCGCAAAGTGCTGCCGCTGGACCGCGCCCTGGGCGAGTTCGACGCCTGGATCACCGGCCGCAAGCGCTTCCACGGCGGCGACCGCCTGAACCTGCCGGTGGTCGAGCAGTCGGACGGCAAGGTGAAGTTCAACCCGCTCGCCAACTGGGGCAAGGAAGACCTCGACGCCTATGCGGCCGAGCACGAGCTGCCGGCCCATCCGCTGGTGGCCCAGGGCTTCCCGTCCATCGGCTGCTGGCCCTGCACCCAGCCGGCGGAGGAGGGCGAGGACGTCCGCGCCGGCCGCTGGAAGGGGCTGGACAAGACCGAGTGCGGTATCCATGTGGCGCGTGCGCCGGGGACGCCTGACAACGTCGGCGGCGATATCTAGGGTTTTCAGGAATGAACGACGTGACCTTGGCCCAACCGGCTCCCAGCGCTCAGGCCGGATTGAAGGCCTCCGGCGCCTTCTTCGTGGAGACCGTGACCTGGGTCCATCACTGGACCTCGAGCCTCTTCTCGTTCCGCACGACCCGCGACCCCGCGCTGCGCTTCTCCAGCGGCCAGTTCGTGATGGTCGGGCTGCAGAAGGAGGACGGCAAGCCGCTGGTGCGCGCCTATTCCATAGCCTCGCCCGCGTGGCACGAGGAGCTGGAGTTCTATTCGATCAAGGTGGCGGACGGCCCGCTGACCTCGCGCCTGCAGAACATCAAGGTGGGCGACCAGGTGCTGATCGGCCGCAAGCCCACCGGCACCCTGGTGCTGGACGGCCTGAAGCCGGGCAAGCGGCTCTACATGCTGGGCACCGGCACGGGCCTGGCCCCCTGGCTGTCGCTGGCCCGCGACCCGGACGTCTACGAGCGCTTCGAGACGGTGGTGGTGACCCATACCGTGCGCGAGGTGCAGGACCTGAACTATGCCGAGCTGTTCGATGAGCTGCCCAAGGACGAGATCCTGGGCGAGCTGATCGACGGGAAGCTGAAGTATTACCCGACGGTGACCCGCGAGGAGTTCCGCACCAAGGGCCGGATCACCGACCTGATCGCGTCGCGCCAGCTGTTCACCGACCTGGGCCTGCCGTCGTTCAATCCGGAAGAGGACCGCATCATGCTCTGCGGCGGCCCCTCGGTGCTGGTCGACCTGAAGCAGCAGCTTCTCGACCTCGGGTACGTGGAGGGTTCGATCGCCCAGCCCGGCGATTTCGTGCTTGAGAAGGCCTTCGTCGAGACCTGAGGCGGGCCGGGCGCGCAACTCACCGAAGCGCAACCTTGGAGGGTGCGGCGAATCGGATAAGCGAATCTACGTAGGGATTCGTCCGCAATTTTAACCATACGGGCGGTGTGGGAAGGTTGGACATGGCTTGGAGGAGCCCGATGTCCTCGACCTACTTCGACACCGCTCGCACGTCCCAGGCGCTCCTGGCGCATGTCGCCGGGTGGTTCGGCGTCAGGCAGGCCAGCGCGCCGGTCGAGGCGTCGGACAAGTCTCCCATCGTGCGCCTCAAGCCTTCCGCCACGCCGATCGGCGACATCGCCGCCCGGCTCGAGGCCGAGCAGCAGCGCAGCCGGCAGATGGAACGGGCGCTTGCCCAGTATGTCTCGCCCCAGGTCCTGGAGCGTCTGATGGCGGATCCCGACGGATTGAGCCGGGGCAGCGAGACCCGGGACGTGACGGTCCTGTTCGCCGACCTTCAGGGCTTCACCTCCCTTGCCGAGGCGTTGAAGGACAATCCTGGGCGGCTGGCCGACCTGATCAATGCCTTCCTGGATCCGATGACCGACATCGTCCTGGCCCACGGCGGCACGATCGACAAATACATGGGCGATTGCGTGATGGCCTTCTGGGGCGCGCCCGACGACGATCCGGCCCACGCGCAGCACGCCTTCGAGGCGGCGCAGGCCATGCTGGCCGCGATGGAGGCCGTCGACCGCCGTTTCCGCGCCATCCTGGCGGGCGAGATCGATCTGCCGCCGGTCGAAATCGGCATCAGCATCGGCCTCAATTCCGGCGAGTGCGTCGTGGGCAACCTCGGCAGCCGCCGGCGCTTCGACTACTCGGTGCTCGGCGATCCGGTGAACGTGGCCTCGCGACTGGAAGGCCTCTGCAAGACCTATGACACGCCGCTGCTGGTGGGCGAGGAAACCGCGCGCCGGCTGGGGCCAGAGGCGGGCCTGACCCAGGCCGACCACATCCTCCTGCGCGGCCGCAAACAGCGCCTGAGCGCCTTCCGCCCGGCGCGCGCCACCCCCTCGTCGGAGCTCGCGGCATGACCTTCACCGCCACCCACGACGGCGTCCAACCCGCCGACCGCGCGCCTCGCCGCCTGCCGACGGGCCTGGGCCTCGCGCTCGGGGCGACCGTCTCGCTAGGCCTCTGGGCGGGCCTGGCCTACGCCGTGATCCGCCTGATCGGCTGATCGAGAGGCGCCGTCCATTTCAACACGAAGGCCGCTCGCGCCTCGACGCCGACCTTCGGCAGCACCACCGGCTCGTAGCCCAGTATCGGCAACTGCCGCTGGATGATGGCGAACGTCCGTTCGGCCTCCGCCCAGTCCTGCCGGCGCTCGGCGTCGGGCTGGTAGATCTCCTCCCACGGCGGGAAGACGAAGACGCGGGCGTTGTAGCGCCGCGTCCGCACCGCTTCGACGATCTCCGGGGAGGGCGTGGCGCCGTTGGCGCCGTAGCTGTCCATGATCCCGCGATCGAAGAAGACCCGGCGCGTCTCCCTGGCCATGCGATCGAAGATCGCGATGTCGCGGCGCGCGGTCTCGGCCACGTAGGCGTCGTTGTCGAGCCACGGCACGGCGTCGCCGCCGGTCTCCAGCTGCTCGCGGATCACCGCCCGCGCCGTCTCCTCGACGACGAGCTCGCCCATGGCCTGCAGGTGGCGGATGAGCGTGGTCTTGCCCACGCCCGGACCGCCGGTGAAGACGAAGAAGTTCGGTTTGTGGATGTCTGCCCCCAGGCGAGGGCGCCGCCTTTACTTCGGCGGGCAGCCGGTGAACTGGCCGACCTTCACCGCGGTGAGGGTGCCCAGGTTGAGCTTCTGCATCGGCTTCATCGAGGCGGCGCCGTGGCCGGTGTAGAGGTCGATGCGCTGGCCCTTGATCGCGCCGCCGATGTCGGAGGCGTACCAGTAGCCGTCGTGCGCCTGGCCGTCGGGCATCTTGATGCCCACGGTTTCCTTGATGAAGACCACGGTGCGGCGCGGGATGATGTTCTTGTCCACCGCCAGGGTGCGCATGGGCACGACGCGGCAACCGAGGCTGTCCAGGCCGCCCACGCCCTTGGCGCCGGCGTGATACAGCGTCGCCTTCACGTTGAAGACCCCCGAGCCGGGGAGGGCGCCTGAGAAGATCGAGGTTACGAGGTCCCCGATCGGATCGTTCGCGGCAGCTTGCGCGTTTGAGGCGATACCGATGGCGGAAAGCACTGCCAGGGCGGCGAGGCGGCGTCGCATGGACGGCGTCCTCCTTCGTCGTTGAACTGGTGGCAGGAGTCCTACCGGCTGAGCTCCGGCGGGGCAACCCCCGAAGGGCGTTTGGCCGCGCCCTGTGAGTTTCCCTAACAATGCGGGTGAGGCGGTATCGCTTGCTCCGAAAGGGATTCCAACGCACAGCCGAGCGGCACAATTTGGAGCCCGGCGCGTGAAAATCTATGGGGACAGCATCTCGGGTAACTGCCTGAAGGTGAAGTGGACGGCCGATTTCCTGGGCCTGAAGTACGACTGGATCGAGACCAACATCCTGCAGGGTGAGTCGCGGACCCCGGCCTATCTGGCGATGAATCCGGCCGGCCAGGTGCCTGCGGTGATCCTCGACGACGGCCGGCCGCTGGCCCAGTCCAACGCCATCCTCCTGCACCTTGCGGAGGGCTCCAGCCTGATCCCGACGGACGCCTACGACCGGGCGAAGATGCTCGAGTGGATGTTCTGGGAGCAGTACAGCCACGAGCCCTACGTCGCCGTCGCCCGCTTCCAGGTCCTGTACCTCGGCAAGCCCGTCGCCGACCTGGAGCCCCGCCTCGTCGAGCGGGGCGCCGCTGCGCTCCAGCGGATGGAGCTGGGCCTGGCCGAGACCCCCTTCCTGGTCGGCGACCGGCTCTCGCTCGCCGACGTGGCGATGGTGGCCTACACACGGGTCAGCCACGAGGGCGGGTTCTCGCTCGATCCCTATCCGGCCGTGAAGGCCTGGGTGGCGCGCGTCGACCAGGCGCTGGGCATCAGCTGAGCGCTTGCCATTGTCACGGTCGAGCGTGCAAAGCGGAGGGCATGAAACGCCTCTCCGCCCTGGCGCTGGCCGCGCTCCTCGCCGCCACGCCCAGCACGCTGTTCGCCTGGGGCAACACGGGCCACCGGATGCTGGGCGAGATCGCCATCCGGGCGCTGCCGGGCGAGATGCCCGCCTTCCTGCGCACGAAGCAGGCGGCCATCGACGTGGGCGAGCTGTCGCGCGAGCCTGACCGGTCCAAGGGCGCGGGCAAGCTGCATGACCAGGACCGCGACCCGGGCCACTTCATCGACCTGGACGACGACGGCAAGCTGCTGGGCGGGCCGCCGATGCTGCCCCTGGCGGCTACCCGCGCCGAGTTCGAGACCCAGTTGCGCGCCGCGAACCTGGACGAGTGGAAGGTCGGCTACCTGCCGTATTCGATCATCGATCGCTACCAGCAGCTCACCAGTGACTTCGCCTACTGGCGGGTTCTGAACGCCGCCGAGAAGAACCCGAAATGGAAGGCGAACCGCAAGTGGTTCACCGCCGACCGGATCCGCCGCGAGGCGCTGATCCTGAAGAGCATCGGCGAACTGAGCCACTTCGTCGGCGACGGCAGCCAGCCGTTGCATGTGACCAGCCACTTCAACGGCTGGGGCGACGGCCCGAACGCCAACAACTACTCCAGGGCCCGCCTGCACGGCCCGTTCGAGAGCGACCTGGTCCAGGCGACGGTGAAACCGGCCGCTGTCGCCGCCAAGGTGACGCCGCTGCGGCTCTGCAACTGCGCCATCGAACAGCGCGTTTCGGACTATCTGTCGGCCACGGGGAAACAGGTGATCCCGTTCTATGAGATGGAGAAGGCCGGCGGCATGGCCCCTGGCGACCCGCGCGGGACGGCCATGGCCACCGACCGCATCGCCGTCGGCGCGTCCGAGCTGCGCGACGTGATCGTCGAGGCCTGGCGCGCCAGCCTGAATTCCAAGGTCGGCTGGCGGCCGGTGGCGGTGCAGGACGTGATCGCCGGGAAGGCCGACCCCTATCCGGCGCTGTACGGGATCGATTGATGTCCGTGCCCCAGTTCGGCCAGGCGGAGCCTGGGGCCACCTATCCTGACCGCCCTGCGGCCTTCGCCGTGGTCGAGCGGGACGATCTGATCGCCCTGGTGCGCGTCGAGCGGCGTGGGCGCGGCCTGGTGCTGGACTTGCCCGGCGGCGGCATCGACGAGGGCGAGACCGCGGCCGAGGCGGCGGTGCGGGAGTGCGGCGAGGAGGCGGGGCTGGTCGTGGCGTTGGACGCGGAGCCGTTCGTCCTGGCGGACCATTTCTTCCTCCACAATGACGGCGTGGTCCGCAACACGCGCGGATCTTTCTTCGTGGGCCGCGTCATGGCCGAGGACCCGGCCCTGAAGATCGAGGACGACCACGACCTGGTCTGGACGAAGCCCCAGGACGCGTTGCTGCGCCTCGATCGCGAGTCCCACGTCTGGGCGATCGTCACGTGGCTGAGATTGCGCGCGCGGCCCTGAGGAGATAGCAGCGCGCCATGACGGCGGGAATCATCGACGGGAAGACGCACGCCGAGCGCGTGCGGGCCGAAGTGGCGGTCGAGGTGGCGCGGCTGCGCGCCGAGCACGGGCTGCAGCCCGGCCTCGCCGTGGTGCTGGTGGGCGACGACGCCGCCAGCCAGGTCTATGTCAGGTCCAAGGGCGAGCACTCCCTGGCCGTGGGCATGCACTCCGTGACCCACAGGCTGCCGGCCGACACCCAGCAGGAGGAGCTGATCCGCCTGGTGGCCGATCTCAACGCCGATCCCCTGATCCACGGGATCCTGGTCCAGCTTCCGCTGCCCAAGCACCTGGATGAGAAGGTGGTGGTGGCCGCGATCAATCCGGACAAGGACGTGGACGGCCTGCACGTGGTCAACGCCGGCCGCCTGGTGGCGGGCCTGCCGGCGCTGGTGGCCTGCACCCCCCTCGGTTGCCTGATCCTGCTGAAGGCGACGCTGGGCGACCTGACCGGCAAGCGCGCCGTGGTCGTCGGCCGCTCGCTGCTGGTGGGCAAGCCGATCGCCCAGCTCCTGCTGGCCGCGGACTGCACGGTGACCATGGCCCATTCGCGCACCCAGGACCTGCCGGCGGTCTGCCGCGAGGCGGACATCCTGGTGGCCGCAGTCGGCCGGCCGCGGATGATCCGGGGCGATTGGATCAAGCCGGGCGCCTGCGTCATCGACGTGGGCATCAATCGCGTGCCGTTCGACGATCCGATCAAGGCCGCCGAGGGCAAGACCAAGCTGGTGGGTGACGTCCACTACAAGGAGGCGCTCGAAGTCGCCGGCTCGATCACCCCGGTGCCGGGCGGCGTCGGCCTCATGACCGTCGCCGTCCTGCTGCAGAACACCGTCACCGCCGCCAAGCGACAGGCCGGGCTCGACGCCTAGGTCGCCTTGGCCTGCGCGTTCGTCCAGGCGACGATCTCGGTCAGGATGTCGGCGACCGCCCGGTCGTAGGCCGGCACAATGGCGCTGACGCGGTTGTCGCCGGCGCGGATCCGCTTCTCGAACAGCTTCTCGGCCACCAGGCTGCGGTCGGTGGTGCTGGTCACGGCGCCGCGCACCCGCACGACCACCACCGGGGGCGCCTTGGGGCCCTGGTCGTACTGGGCCTCGAAGTTGCGGACGTCCAGGCGCAGCACGTAGGGCGCGGCGGCCGGCTCGCCGCGCGCGATCAGGCGCACGTGGCCCTCGTCGGCGTCGAAGGCCGCCACCACGGCCTCGTCCCAGAGCACGGCCGCCGGCGCCACCCAGCGGGTCTCGGCCACATAGGCCGCCTTGCCGTTGGTGATGGTCAGCAGCCGGTCGCCCGCCGCTTCGCGCTGGAAGCCGGCGCTGGTGCGGAAGACCCCGACCGTTCCAAGCGGCGCGTCGACGGCGGCGGCCGCGACCGGCTGGCCGAAGCGGTACAGGTGCGCCGGCTTGGTCTTGGGCAGCAACGAGACGCAGGCCGAGAGGGCCAGGGCCGAGGCGCCGACGGCGGCTAGGCGGAGGAGGGCGGACGAGCGCATCATTGGGGCACCTTCACTTCCTCGGCCTTGCCCTTGCCCAGCGCGCCGGTCGGGTTGGACTGAACCTCGTTGACCAGCCGCTCCAGCGACTCGGCCGTGGTCTGCAGCTGGATGACCGCCGCCGTGACCTGGGGCAGGCCGTTGGTGGCGAAGTCGGTGGTCGGACCCTGCAGCCGGTCGATCATGGCCCGCGCGTCCTTGGACGCCGACTTGGCCTCGTCGGCCGCGTCGGCCAGATTGGCGATCGCCCGCTTGCCGTCGCCGTCGATCACGCCCCGGGTGGAGGCGGACAGCTTCGCGATCTCGTCGGCGGCGCCGTCGATCCGCTGCAGGGCGCTCTGGGCGTCGGCCAGGATCGCCTTGCGCTCGCGCAGTTCGGCCGTGAACGCCTGGGCGTCCGACAGCGAGGCCGAGAAGGTCTTGATGTTCTGGTCGGAGAGGACGCGGTTCACCCGGTCCAGGGCCTCGATGGTGCGAGTCAGCACCGTGCCGCCGCCCTCCAGCAGGTCGGAGATGGCGCTGCGCTGGCTGCGGATGATGGGGATGCAGTCGCGGCCCAGGCCCAGGCGCTCGCAGCGCGGCTTGTCGGCCTCCTTCAGCAGGGGCCGCGCGGCGGTGCCCGCGGTGATCTGCACATAGTTCAGGCCGGTGATGCCCTGGGGTTCCAGGGTGGCGTAGCTGTCGACGCGAATCGGCACGTCCTCGGTGACGCGCACCCGGGCGATGACGTTGCGGGGGTTGAACTTGTCGAGCGCGATTTTGGTGACTTCGCCGACCTTGATGCCGTTGAAGTGGACCTCGCCGCCCTCGTTCAGGCCGCGCACCGGGCCCTGGAAGACGATGTCGTACAGGTCGTACTCGGCGTTGATCCGCACCCGGGCCAGCCAGACCACGAAGACGATCATCGCCACGGTCAGGATCAGGGTCGAAAGCCCCACCAGGGCGTAGTTGGCGTTTCTTTCCATCAGCCTTTTGTCCCAGTTCGGGCGTCGCGAGCCGCGCGGCCCCGGGGTCCCTGGAAATACTCTCGGATCCACGGGTGATCTGAACGCTCAAGCTCGCGAACCGGCGCCGTGGCGACCACGTGCTTGTCCGCCAGCACGGCGACGCGGTCGGTGATCTGGTAGAGGGAGTCGAGGTCGTGGGTGATCATGAACACCGTCAGGTCCAGGCTGTCGGCCAGGTCGCGGATCAGCTCGTCGAAGGCGGCCGCGCCGATCGGGTCGAGGCCTGAGGTGGGCTCGTCCAGGAACAGCAGTTCGGGGTCCAGGGCCAGGGCCCGGGCCAGGCCCGCGCGCTTCTTCATGCCGCCCGACAGCTCGGCCGGCTTCAGCGCCGCCGCCTCCGGGCGCAGGCCCACCATGGCGATCTTCAGCTCGGCGAGCTCATAGGCCTCGCGGCGATTGAGCTTGGTGTGCTCGAACATCGGCGCGGCCACGTTCTCGCGGATGGTCAGGTTCGAGAACAGGGCGCCGCCCTGGAAGAGCACGCCCCACGACCGCTCCAGCGCGCTCCAGCGCCGCCGCGACGCGCGCTTCAGCTCCTGGCCGAAGACCGTGACCGTGCCGGCGTCGGGATTGCGCAGGCCGATGATGGTGTTGAGCAGCACCGACTTGCCGGTGCCCGAGCCGCCGACGACGCCCAGCACCTCGCCCCGCTTCACGGTCAGGTCCAGGTTGTCGTGCACCACGTGATCGCCGAACTGCGAGCGCAGGCCGCGCACCTCGATGGCCGGACCGGACTGGTCCAGCAGCTCCTCGTCGGTGAGCGTGTTTTCGTTGCGGGCGTCCGTCATATGTCGAGCTGCATGTAGATGAGCGCGAAGACGGCATCGAGCATGATGATGGCGAAGATGGCGTGGACGACGGCCGCCGTCACCCGCTGGCCCAGCGATTGGACGTCGCCGCCCACCAGCAGGCCCTGACGGCAGCCGATCCCGGCGACCACGCCCGCCATCACCGGCGCCTTGGAGAGCGCCACCCAGAAATGGGTCACGCCGACGTTGTCGACGATCCGCTGCAGGAAGAACGTCGGCCCCAGGCCCAGCGTCGACCAGGTCACCATTAGCCCGCCCAACAGCCCGGCCAGGGTGGCCACGAAGGTGAGGAGGGGGATGGTGATCAGCAGGGCGATGAACCGCGGCAGCACCAGGGCCTCGAACGGATCGACGCCCATCACCTGCATGGCGTCCACCTCCTGCTGCATCTTCATGGAGCCCAGTTCGGCGGCGAAGGCCGAGGCGGAGCGGCCCGAGAGCAGGACCGCCGTGATGACGATGTTGAACTCGCGGATGACCGCCACGCCGATCAGCTCGACCACGAACACCTCGGCGCCGAACTGGCGCAGCATGTTCACGCCCAGCAGCGCCACCACCGCCCCGATGAAGAACGTAGTGATCGCCACGATCGGGATGGCGTCCAGGCCGGCCCGCTCCATCTGGGTGAAGATCGGCGCCCAACGCACCTTGTGCGGTGTGCTGACCAGGTTAGCGCCGGCGCGGAAGGCGACCACCAGCAGGTGGCCGAGGAAGCCCATGGTGTCGAGGAACTCGATCCCCAGATCGACCACCCCTCGGCCGATGCGGATCGTCATGTTGTGGAAGCCCTTGGGCTCCGGCCGGACGACCGGCTCGACCCGGACGGCGTTATCCACAAGTTCCAGCAGCCGCCGCGTCTCCGGGCGCGCCTCGACCTGATCGAGGGCGAAGTCGGGTCCCATGGCCCGCACCACCGCGTACGCGCCGGCGGTGTCCATGCGGCGGACCTTGGTGAGGTTCAGCCCCACCGACCGACGGCCGCGGAGCTCTTGGGCCAACGCGTCGCCCGCCCCGCCGAGCAGGTTGGTCGTCCAGTCACCGCTAAGAATCGCCGTGGGGCGATCCGTCGCGGCCTGCATCTGGAACTCGGCGGGCTTCTCCATACAGGCGTTGTCCGGGGCGTCGGCTCGGCTGTCCAGCGTTCCGTTCCCCTTCGTACTCCCTCGTGAAGCGGCGCCCTGGGCATGGCGACCCGGCCCCCGAACGCTCATATGGCGAAGGTTGTTCCACCCACAAGCGTCGCCGCGGCTCGGCCGCTACGGCCACGCTCGGCCAAGATTTGGTCCAAGTCGGGCGGGTAAGCATCACGGATTCCGCCTGAAAATGACTCGTTTGCGTAGGAGTGGAGAGAGTGACCCGACTAATCGACCTCGCGGGGGCCTCCGGCGCGCGCTACCGCTACAGCCCGTTGGACGAGAACCGCTTTCTGCCGCCGGCCGGCGCCAACTACGTCATCGCGGAACTCACCGAGGAGGGGCCGAAGGTGGTCTACGCCGGCGAAACCGACAATCTGGCCAGCCAGACCTGGCGCTCCGACCTGGAGAAGGCGCGCCGCAAATACGCCGAGGCGACGGTGCTGACCCGGTTGAACGTGACCCGCGCCATCCGGGAGGCCGAGCGCGCCGACTTGATCGAGCACTACCATCCGCCGTTGAACGGTTGAGGTTGGGGGACCATCCTGGGGCGTGAGCGCAGCGCCCCTGATCGTCATCTTCGGCGCCGTGGTGCGGCCCGACGGCGGCCCGTCGGCGTCGCTGCTGCGGCGGATCGGCTATGGGTTCGAGGCGGCCCAGGCCCATCCCGACGCGCCGGTGCTGTGCTCGGGCGGCGTGTGCCGGCCGGGGCCGTCCGAGGCCTCGATCATGGCGCGCGTGCTGACGGAGCGGGGCCTGCCGCCGGAACGGCTGATTCTCGACGAGGCGAGCCTGAGCACCCTCGACAATGTCGCGGCCACGGTCCGGCAGGTGGAGGCCGGCGGCCATCCCTATGTGATCGCCTGCAGCGACGCCTATCACCTGCCGCGCGTCCAGCTGCTGTTGGCCCTGCATGGCGTCCAGAGCCAGCCCTGGCCCTGCGCCGAGCGGGCGCCTTTCGGGCACGGCGTCGCCATGAGCCTGCGCGAATGCCTCGCCGTCCCGCACAATCTGGCCAGGCTCGTGGCGCGCGGGGGCCGACGCAGGTCATAGTGATGTCCAAGTCCCGCTGAAGGGTGAGGCATGGCTTCGGAACCCGACGACAACCCCTTCGCCCGCGCCAGCGCCTGGCCGAAGATGCCCCAGGCGCCCTTCCGAGTCGGGCCGCTGCCAAAGGCTGCGCCCGCGCCCGCGCCGCCGGAGGCCGAGCCTCCGCGCACGATCACGCCGGCCTTCACGCGGCCGGTGTCCGGGCCGGCCTTCTCCGGCCTGGGACTCGGCGGGGCGGCGCCCCGCGCCGCGCCGCCGCCTGCGCCCGCGCCGCCGCCCCAGCCAGTGCAGCCCGCCGTGGCGCTGGCCCCGGTGGTCGAGATCGCGCCGCCCCCGAAACCCGCGCCCGAGCCTGCGCCCCCGCCGCCCGCCGTCGATCCCGCGCCGGAGACCTACACCGAGCTGGCCCCGGTCATCGTGCAGCCGCTGGGCAGCGGCGTGCGCAAGACGCGGCGCAAGTCGCCGGTCCCGGCGATCGCGGCCTCGGTCGCCGGGCTCGCCGCCGTCCTGGGCATCGCCTACGCGCTGAACCGGGGTCAGGAGGCTGCGCTGAGGAAGGCCGCGCCGCCGCCGGCCGCGGTCGCCGCGGCGCCGGCCGCCGCTGCGCCGAGCATCGCCCCGCCGCCCGCGCCCGCCATGGCCTCCGCGCCGGTCGAGACCCCGGCCGCCGCTCCGACCCGCGTGGCCGCCGCCGCCCGCTCGCCCGCCCGTCGTGCGACCTCGGCGCCGACGGTCACCCTGCCGCCGGCCGCGACCGACGAGGCCGCCGCCGCGCCGGTGATCTCCCTGCCGCCGCCCGCTGTGATCGCGCCTCCGGCTCCGACCCCCGAGCCGCAGCCCAGCTACACGCCGCCGCCGGCCCCGGATCCCAATGCGCCCGTCACGACCCGTCGGCCCTACTAGGCAAAGAAAAAGGCGGCCCGGATGGCTCCGGACCGCCTCTTCCACCGAACGCTCAGGTACGCAGAGCGATCAGTACTTCAGTCGCAGGGTGACGCCGTAGGTGCGCGGAGCGCCCAGGAAGGCGTCGTAGACGCTGACGGCGTCGTTGTTCTCGTCCACCTGGAACGGCCCGTTGAAGCCGACCTGGACGTAGTCCTTGTTGAACAGGTTGTTCGACCAGAGCTCGAGGGCCCAGCGCTCGTCGTCCGCGCCGATGCCGACGCGGCCGTTCACCAGCACCATCTCGTCCTGCAGCTTGGAGGGGTGCAGGTCGGAGCCGGTGTTGTAGCTGGAGGTGAACTTGCCCGACAGGTTGGCCTTGAACTTCAGGCCATTGCCCACCTCGCGCTCGTAGGTGCCGGCCAGGGAGGCCGACCACAGGGGCGCGAACGACAGCCGGGCGCCGGGCAGGCGGCGCAGGCTGTTGAAGCGGGTGGGGTTGATCAGGTCCGCAGCCGCGAACTTCCCGATCTCCGTCTCGGCGTAGGTGACGCCGCCCTGGAGGGTCAGGCCGTCGATCGGCGGCAGGTAGATGAAGTCCAGGTCCACGCCCTTGGAGACGACCTTGGGCAGGGTCTCCACGACGAAGGCCGTGCCGACGAAGGTGTTCAGCTGGAAGTCCGTGAACTTCTGATAGAAGGCCGCCACGTTCAGCAGCAGGGTGCGGTCGAACCAGCTGGTCTTGGCGCCCAGCTCGTAGCTGTCCACGAACTCGCCCTTGAAGTGGGTGTCCGCATCGGCCGTGAAGTTCGGGCCCGTGGCCGTCACCAGGATCGCCTGTTCGCGGTCGAGGTTGAAGCCGCCGGCCTTGTAGCCCCGCGAGTACGACGCATAGGTCATGACGTCGGGGTTCCAGCGGTAGGCCAGCTTGGCCGTGCCCGAGAATTCTTCCTCGGTGTTCTTCTGCGTGAAGCGGCCCAGGGCGTCGAAGTCGTTGTTCTGGGCGTTCAGGCAGAGGCCGCCGACGATGGTGGTCGCGGTGGCCTGGCCGAGCAGGCGGGTCAGGTTGCCGAAGGCCGCTTCACCCTGGTCGCAGGACGAGCCCGTGGTCGTGTACTGGCTGCGCAGCGACTTCTCATCGCGCGTGTAGCGCAGACCCCAGGTCAGCTCGAGCTGCTCGGTGACCTGGAACGAGTTGTTCGTGAACAGCGCGAACGTCTCGTCCTTCTGCTTGTAGCGGTCGTCCGAGCCCGCGCCGGCCTGGAGGATCGTGCCCGGCGTCAGGCCGATCAGGCCCGGGACCCCACCCAGCACGCGGCCGGCGAAGTAGGCGTAGTAGTCTCGGCCATAGTTGAAGACCGAGCGGGTCTTCAGGTCCTCGTTGGCGTAGAAGCCGCCGACCAGCCAGTTCAGCTTGCCGTCCACGGCCTCGCCGGCCAGGCGCAGTTCCTGGCTGAACTGTCCGAACTCAACGAAGTTGGACCCGTCGGCCGGGCGGTAGACCAGGTCGGCGGCGGTGAAGTCGCTGTCCTGGCCGGTCTCTGAGCGCCAGTTGCGGACCGCCGTGATGGAGGTCAGCTTCATGCCGTTGCCGAGGTTCCAGTTCAGTTCGCCCGAGAGGCCCATGTCCTCGACGTCCTGGCTGGTCGCCCGGTTGGCGTAGCCCTGGCGGTCGAACGGCGTCGAGGTGGCGTCCAGCGAGCCGGGGCGCACGGCGTTGATCAGGTTGGCGCGGCTGTTGGCGGCCTGGCCCACGAAGAGCTGGGTGCCGACGCAGCAGTTCTCGTCGCGCTTGGTGTAGTCGGCGATGAAGCGGATATCGACATTGTCGGCCGCCTCGATCTCGACCTGGCCGCGGACCGTGTAGAAGTTCTGGTCGTTGTCGCGGGTCTTGGTGCGCGGGCCGGCGCCCGTGATGATCTTCTGGTAGCCGTCGCGCTGGCGCGTGCCGGCGAAGAGACGGGCCGAGACCTTGTCGCCCAGCGGGCCGCTGACCGAGGCGGTCACGCCCAGCTGGTCGTAGTTGCCGTAGGTGGCTTCGCCTTCCGCCTGGAAGTCCTTGGTCGGACCGGCGGTGATGACGTTGATGACGCCGGCCGAGGTGTTCTTGCCGAACAGCGTGCCCTGCGGGCCCTTCAGCACCTCGATGCGGCTCACCTGGCCCAGGTCGCCGAACGACACGCCGTTGCGGGGACGGTAGACGCCGTCGATCACCACGCCGACCGAGCTTTCCAGGCCGGGGTTGTCGCCCACGGTGCCCACGCCGCGGACGCGGGCGGTGACGATGGTCTCGTTCGAGGTGGAGGTGACGGTCAGGCCGGGGGTCAGCACGGTCAGGTCGCGGATGTCCTTCACGCCCGCGTCCTTGAGCAGCTGGCCGCTGACCGTGGTCACCACGATCGGCACGTCCTGCAGGCTCTGCTCGCGCTTCTGGGCGGTGACGACGATCTCTTCGATCTCGCGGTCGCCAGCCGCCTCCTGCGCTTGCACCGAGGACGCAAACGCGCCCGCCAGCACGACGGCGAGCGCCGACGTGCGGAACAGCAATTCAGACTTCATTCGGTTCGTTCTCCCCGACGCGGCCCTGCTTATGGGGAGGTGCAGGATCTTCGCTCGGCGCCGCGCGCGTAAGCGACGCAACGCCTTATGCGCAAAGGGATTGCGGCGTCGGGCGCACCTTCTGGCGGTCCTCTGTGGCGCCGTTGTCACGAAACGGTCGCGCGTCGCCATCCTTTGTTACAACCGACCGTATCGGCGGTCGCCGAACGCGATCGAGATTCGGTCAAGCTTCCGGCGGCAAGGTCACGGAGAACGGCCGGCTGGCCGCCTTGAAGGCGGGCAGGGTCTCGCAGCGCATCCCGTGGGCCGCGAGCATCGGCCAGGACTCGGTGTTCAGCACGTCCGGGTGCGCTTCGCCGAGGAACCGCAGGACGCAGGCCACTGCGATGTCGGCGTGGCCGATCGAGGGCCCGAACCACCAGTCGCTGGCGCGCTCCGCGCGATCCGCCTCCAGGGCGTACAGCACCCCGCCGATCTGGGCGCGGCAGCGCTCGATCCACATCGGCGTGCTGCGCTCGTGCAGGGCGCGCTCGTAGACCAGGCTGACCGCCTTGTCGGCGAGCCCGGTCGCCAGGGCGCAGATCTTCAGCGCCTGACGCCGCTCGAGGCCGGTGCGGGCGATGAGCGCCTTGTCGGGTCCCGCCAGGTCGTCCAGCCAGTCCAGGATCGCGCTGCTTTCCAGCAGCGCCTCGCCGTCGTCGGTCACCAGCGCGGGCACGCGGCGCAGCGGATTGACCTCGGTCACCTTCTCGGCGTCGCCGAACACCGACCATGGCCGATGCTCGTAGTCGAAGCCATACAGCTTGAGCGCGACCGCCACCCGCCGCACGAACGGGCTGTCGTACTGTCCGATCAGGATCATGCCTGCTCCCCTCTGCCGCCGCGTATGTGGGAACGGCGGCGGCGCTTCAAAAGAACTCGACCCCCGGCCGCAGCAGGAGCTGGAACACCGCCAGGAGCAAGCCCAGCGTGGCCAGCAGGCCGGGCAGGGCCCACTGCGGCGACGGCGGTCCGGCCGGCGCCCGCGGCGCATGCCAG
>Ga0209257_1000968_pt1 | contig 39350 bp, 38 predicted proteins | sample AraplaCvi_mCL_r2_FD_184277 | JGI IMG/M metagenome (GOLD analysis project Ga0209257, IMG submission 184277) | Arabidopsis root microbial communities from North Carolina, USA - plate scrape MF_Cvi_mCL_r2 (SPAdes) (version 2) | ecosystem: Host-associated > Plants > Roots > Endosphere | place: USA...
CTACGCGCGACCTGCCAAACCCACTTGGTGACGGGATCACCCCGGCAGAGATCTTGTTCGAAGGCACCCTCGCTGCTTTGGCAGACCGGTTTGCCATCGTAGTTCGGGATGTCCGCGCTCTCACATCGACGGAAGTAGGACGCTGACAACCCCGCCGATCAGTGCCAGATGGAGCGCAGCCGAGCCGTCTCCGAATGGACCGCGTGAGACCGCGACGTAGGCACCGGTGAATTGGGTGCCGTCTCATTCTCTGGGGTCAGGTCGCGCTATACGTTAGTCCTATGAGCGAATCCCGGACGATCGAACGCGCCTACCGCGTTCGGCTCAAACCTAAGCCTGAGCAGACCCGCATGCTGCAACGCCTGCTCGGAACGCACCTGACTTGCCGCCTCCAGATCCGTCATTGCGTGAGCCTGATGCTGACAGCAGCGCCACCGGCTATGGACGTGCGCGCAGCACGAAGGACACGAGATTGAGCCGCGTCCTATAGATCGAAAGTGCTGCGGTCCGGGAAGATCTACGTAGCAGGCACGCATACAACAAGGCAGTAACCCCTAGCCCCGGTCTCTTCCCCGGGGCTCTTTTTTTGTGACCACCACTGCTGTCTATCTCGGATCAGAGGAGGACCGACTCAGCTGGGCTCGGAGTGCCTGATCCATTTCAAGCAATCTGTTACTTCTCTTCTAATTTGGATAATGTGCTTGGTCACTATGAAGAACCCTGCGATGGTGTAAGTCGTCTGCGTGCCGTCGTGGACATCTATGTGCGGAACGATTGGGTCTTTCGATCTACTTCCTGGATACGAGACGCGAACTTTCTTTCGGCCCTGAAGGTGTCGATGCATGGGCTTGGGAAGAGTTCCCGCCGTTGAAAGGTTGGGAGTTTGAGCGGCACCTCTACGCGCAGAAGGCTGGTGTTAAGTGATAGGTGACGGAATTCCCGTATGCGCTTGAGAGGCCACTGCTTAGGGTCTACTGGTCCGCTAGTGTCGAACACGATTGAAACGAAGGAGTAGGAGTTGAAACGGAAGTTGTGGCTTGTGCCCCCACTCTTTTTTTTGGCGGGTTGTTCATTTGTCAGCAACGCGAGCAGGAGTGAGTTGTCCGCCTACGCAGAGCCTGAAGATGGCGATCTGGCCCACGTCCGACTACTCGGCTCGCGCAACGTCAAGATCTATCCCAATAGCAGTTGCCACAGCTTCGACGTACCCGGCAGCGGCTATCCGGCTGGTCCGCAGATGGGTGGCCAGCGCACTCGTGATTTGGGTATACCCAAACCGGGATCGATGCCCAAGCATTTCGTCGAGATGGTCGCGCGTGCCGATGAGTCCATCACCGCCAGCTTCTCCTACTACAGCGAGCTGACCATTCCAGGTGCCGCCGGAACCGGCGCACCCAGCATGCGGCGGTCGTCTTCCTGCAGTGTGGCGCGCCGCTTCGTCCCACGGAGTGGGCGGAACTACGAGATGGCGGCCAACTGGTTGTCGGCGGACCAGTGCTCCGTGCAGGTGTTCGAGATCGTCGCCGAAGGAGATGGTTATACGCGTAGACCCGTTCCGAGTCAGACCGCCGAAGCTTGCGCTGCGTCCTCTACAACCGATTCCTCTGCTGGTGCCAAATGAACAAGAAACCCTTTACTTCGTTGCTGTTGCTTGTCCTAGCCGTTTCCAGTGCACAGGCCGCCGCTGCGGATGCGGTGTCTATTGACGCATTGCGCGCGGACGGCCTGACCTTTGAGCCCATCAAGGGGGCTAAGAATGTGGCGGTCAAGACAAAGGGGCAGCGCATGGCTGCTTTCGGCATTGGCATGCTGGTCGGCAGTGCGATGGGAAGCGGCGCGGCCAACCCGCAGGAAGGCGCGGAGCTCGCCCAGCAGGCGGGCAATCTGACCCAGCAGGCCATTAATGACTACGGCCACCAGCGTGTGGGTTTGCTGGGCCCGGCACCGGTCATGCAGGAGACCTTGCAAAAGCGGTTAGGCGAAATGGGGGTCCCGCTGTATGCAGCCGACGCCGCGAATGGCTACCACCTATTGGTCCAGCAGAAGCTGTGGTCGCTGGAGTACGAAGGCATGTTCAAGGACGATTATCACTTGGCGTACGCAATTGAAGTGTCGATGAAGTCGCCCGATGGCAAAAAGGCCAGAAGGGCCTCGTGCTCAGGTCAGTTTCCGGATCTGCATCCGTTGCCGGAGTGGCAGGCGGACGATTACGCCAAGGTAGTGGAAGCAGCAACGGCGATCGGCGCGGAGTGCGCCGAACTAATTGCGCAAGACATGCGTTTGACCGCTGAGACGTGATTTGAGCACCTGACGCAGCGCTCCAGCGCCGGATGTCGCCCTGCACCGCGGCGAGGTCAGACCCGTGATGGAGAGGTCCCAGACAGACGCCAGGCTGCGTTGCGCGCCGGACCCAGCTTTGCTCCCGTTAGTTCAGTGGGAGGCGAATGAGCACGCCCGGGCCAGTCAGGCGGCACAGGCCAACGTGGCCGACTGCGTGGCGCAGGTGACGGCGCAGTTTCCCGAGCGGTTTAAGCCTGCGGGCTGATGCTCCGGCGCAGATTTTCCGCTTTTGCTGATAGGGCGCCCCCGCGCCGTATCGGCATTTCCCGAACACGCCGCGCCGTGTAGCGGACGTGTTCTCTCCCCCGGCACCCATTCGTCTGAACGGCAATAGGTGCCTTGTTCATAGCAGCAACAAGCAAGGAAGTCGTTTCACAATGAAGAAGACATTGATCGTGGGCATCCAGTTGGCATTGGGCGCGAGCCTGATCGCCCCGGCCTATGCCGCGCAGAACGTGAGTGGCGCCAATCTCAGCGGCGGCGACTTCAGCTACGGCAGCGGCGTCAACCTGACCAACAGCCAGTTGACGTTCAACCTCCGCACCGATGGCACGTACGGCGTGATGAACGTGACCGGTGGCGACTACACCGGCTCAGGCAGCACGATCACGATGAACACCGTGCTGGACGCCGGTGGTAGCACGGTCGCCGGCCAGGGCAGCAACCGGATCCTGATCAACGGCAATGCCAGCGGCCAGACCACGCTGGTGGTGAAGAACAACGGCGGTGCGGGTGCCTCGACCGATCTGAACGGAAGCACGTTCAATGACGCGAACGAAGGCATCTCGCTGGCGCAGGTGTCGGGCAATTCGGCCGCGAACGTGTTCAGCCTGCAGGGCGAGTATGTGGCCGAGGGTCCGTATCAGTACCGCCTCTATGCCTACGAGCCTGGCAAGTCCGACGCCAATCAGCGTCTGGTTGACGCCGATGCTAATGGCCACTGGGACTACCGCCTGCAGAACGCCAAGGTCGCGACCGGCGGCACCACGCCGGCCCCGGTGACGCCCACCAGCCCAACTACGCCGGCACCGGTGGTTCCGCAGATCCCTTCGACGTCCACGGATGTCCGCAACAGCCTGGTGCCACAGGCGCCGTCGTACCTGGTGCACAACAACGCGCTGTTCGCCTACGGTCAACAGGTGATCGGGACGCTGCACCAGCGCATCGGCGAAATCGGTGGCGCACATGCACCGACCGATGCCAACGTCGAGCTGTATGCCCGCGCTTTCGGTGGCGATCACCGGTACGCCAGCAATCTGACCGTGGCCGAGTACGGCTACGACTATGACCAGGACCTGCAGGGCCTGCAGATCGGCGGCAACTGGCTCAGCCTCACCGGTGAAGACAGCAGCCTGCGCCTGGGCCTGGCGCTGAGTCACGGCACCGCGCACACCGCACCCGGCTCCGTGTACGGCGTGGAGCCGACCGTGCTGTCGAACGGCAAGCGCGTGGCGCTGGAAATCAGCCGCGAGAAGACCCGTGCGGACAACGCCGCGATCACGCTCACTTGGCAACACGCCAGCGGCCTCTACGTCGACGGCGTGGCAGGTGGCAGCCAGTACACCAGCGACGTCTACACCCCGTACCGCAACGGCAAGGTGACCCGTCTGGAGTCGAACGACGTGTTCGCGTCGCTCGAGGCCGGCTACGGCTGGAAGGTCAGCGAGGGCGTAACGATCGAACCGCAGGTGCAGGTCAGCTGGCAGAAGCTGGACACCGACCGCGTGACGGACATCGACGGCGTGGTGGTGGATCTGGGTACGCCAGAGCAGTTCGTGTGGCGCGTCGGCGCACGCGCATTGTTCAGCCCGATGGTCGGTGCGGACGGTTCGGCGCTGAGCCAGTACGTCAAGCTCAACTACTACGACAGCGAAGGCCCCGAGCAGCGTGCGTTCCTGTCGGGCGAGCGCTTCGTCACCGGTGACTACGGCCACACTGCCGAGTTTGGCTACGGTGTGACGGCCAGCCTGAAGAACGGCCTGTCGATCTACGGCGATGCGAACTGGCAGCAAGACATTGGCCACGCCAGCCGCGAAGGCTGGGGCGCCAATCTCGGCCTGCGCTGGGCGTTCTGATTTGACCGTCGGTCGGCGCGTCTTCCGTCCCACGGGCGGCGCGCCGATCAAGGGGTCATTAATTCAACGACACAAGACGAAGGACAGCGATTGTTATGAACTTTGTGATCTATCTGATCGTAGGTGGCATCGCCGGCTGGCTGGCGAGCCTGTTGATGCGCCGGGATGCCTCCATGGGCCTCGTGCTCAACGTGGTGACCGGCATCGTCGGCGGTTTCCTCGGTGGCTGGTTCCTGCCCAAGCTGGGTATCGGACTCGGTGACGGCTGGCTGGGCTTCCTGGCCACGGCCTTTATTGGCGCCGCGGTGCTTCTGCTGATCATCAATCTGATCACACGGGGTCGCGCACGTTGATGCGGGTAATGGCGACGTGCGGAAAGCCGCGCGTCGCCATTGGACAGAGCGCTGAAGATGAGAATTGCAAGGCTTTCTGCGTGCGCCGTCATAATGACGGGGCTGATGTCGTGCGCGACGGTTCGCGTAGTGCATGAGCCGGGCGATGCCTCCCCGCGTCCGGCGTCGCTGGACGGGAGATCGGTGGTCGTGCGGGCGGGCGATACGCTGTACGGCATCGCCTCGCAGCATGGGGTAAAGGTGGGTGACCTGGCGGAGTGGAATGCGCTGCGTGCGCCGTACACGATTCACCCCGGTCAACGCTTGGTCTTGGCACCGGTGGCGGCCGCGTTGGCCACTACGACACCAGCAAGCGCCGCGTCTGCCGTGACATCCGCACCGCTCGTGGAGTCCGTGCCAAGGGCTGCGGCGACGGCTAGCGGTACCAGCAAGTGGCAATGGCCGGCGGATGGCGCGCTGGTCACGCGTGCTTCGGCGACTACGCCGGGCATTGATATCGCCGGCCGTGCCAGTGCGCCGGTCCGGGCAGTGGCCGACGGCGTGGTGCTGTACTCCGGAGCCGGCTCACCTGGCTACGAGGAGCTGATCGTCATCCGTCACGACAACGACTGGCTGTCGTCCTACGCCCACAACCGCAAGCGTCTGGTCGGAGAAGGGCAACGCGTTCGCGCCGGCGCCCAGATCGCCGAGATGGGACGAACCGGTGCCACCCGCGACCTGTTGCATTTCGAGATGCGCCGCGACGGCGAATTGTTCGATCCGCTGAAGGTGCTACCTCCGCGCTAACCCGCGGTGGCCTGCCTTCCTAACCAACGACGAAGGACGTTGCTATGCCCTCAAACAATCGCGTCCCCTTCACCGTCTACCCGCTCTGGCTGGTGTGGCTGGGCCGCGGCTTGCTGTACGTGGCGCTGCTGGTGCTGCCGGCAGCACTGGCGGCTTGGTTGGCCGAGCAGGCATCAGGCTCGATGAAGTGGGCGGCGCAGATCGCTGCGAACGCGGTGTTGCTGCCGTTGCTGTACGCAGGCTTGTACTGGTTGCTGCGTCATTGGCGCGCGCGGGCCCAGAACTTCATCTGGCTGGTGATCGTCTTTTTGGGGTTCCTCACGTGGAGCCAGTGGCGCAAGGCCACTACGGTCGACGACTGGACCCATTGGCTTGGCATGGGACTGGGCGTGCTCTACGTCGTCGGTTTCGCCGCGCTGGCCATGTGGGGTTGGCGCCGCAACCATCGCGACCGCCAGGCGTCGTGGACAGCGGAACGGCAAGCCCAGATCGACCTGCACGCCGAGGCCATCCTGCGTGCTCAGGAACTGGATCGGCAGCGAATGCAATCCGAGTCCGAGCCGCAGCATCGGTTGGGTTGAGGCTGTGACGTGACGACTTTGATCCTCACCCGCCGCATCGGTGAGCGCATCATGATCGGTGACCACATCGTCCTGACTGTGCTCGATGCCGACGAGGTAACCGAGTCGGCGAAGTTGGGTACATCGGCGCCCCGCGATCTGGCGATTCAGCGTCAGGAGGCACGCGGCCCGCAAACAGGCGTGCCAGCTAAAGTGCGGCCGCCCCGTGCGCCACCGCGTGATCCCACCAAGGGCTGGTTGGTGCTGGAGCGCAATGTCGGCGAGCACATTCGAATCGGTCACACAGTCCGGCTGACTGTGGTCGGCTTCGATCGCACCGGGGCGGTGCGCTTGGGCACGGATGCGCCCACGACCGTCGGTGTGCACCGCGAGGAAATATACGCCAAGCTTCAGCAACAGACCGCAGCCGCAACACCTCAGGCGCCGGCCGTTGAACCCTCGGTACGTCCTCGCCGTCGGCGCCTGTCGGTGGAGTCATCGTAAGGACTGCGGCTGCTCGCCTTGCGCACCGCTCGAAAGGTGCGGTTGGCTGCGGTGCTCGTTACGAGGGTCGCGCCAACGCAGCGGGCTTGAAGCGTGGCAGCCACGAGCTGCGACCAACGAGTGGTCGTCAAGGCTGGCTGGGACGTGACTTGACGGTGCGAAGTTCGTCGGCATCGCATTTACGTTTAGAGCAGGCAATGCCTGACGTCACGACTCACCGGCCCTCCGCGGCACGGCTTTGACCCTTGCGCGATTCGTCAAACACAGTCATCTGGGTTGGACGCAAATCCGAATCGGGCCGGATGTGGACAACACTTGGTCTGGCTAAGATCAAATGCGCATCGTAGAGCCGGCGTCGCCACTAGTTGGCGCACGCCCGAAGTAAGCTCAAGCCAATCGCGATGATGACGACCAGACTGTAGCGGCCGTCCACCAGTTGCAGGTCCGCTGGCGTGCTGTCGAGCTGCCAGACCTGGCAGGCGCGGGTGATGGGCTCCGTCAAACTGCCAAAGGCCGCGAGGTACCGGTTCTTCCAGGCATCCGGGTTGGTGGAGGCGAGATAGACCTCCGCATGTTCGATCTTCCATTGCTTGAGCCAGCGTTGCACCGTCCGCAAGTCGGACAAGGTCCGCTCATCGCCGCCGAAGCGGGCATCGAGGGCATCGTGGACCAGCCGGGCGCTGATGCGCGGTTGCGTGGTGATCAGCCCCAGCACGAACTCGCGCAGGTCCGCCTCCGTGTCGAGTTGCTCGGAACCGGCGCGATTGCCGTACCGGCCCGCCAGTGCCGCCGGGCCCTGTACACGAAGGGTCCGCCGCCAGCGGCGGAGCGTGGCGGGATGCAATCCCGTGCCGATGCAGGCCCGCGCAGGTGCACTGACGGCCAGTTCACCGGTGCTGTACAACGCGCAGAACTCCGCCATCGCCGCACACGTGCCCAACCCGCGTGCGCGGGCGAATGCAGCCAGGCGGTCGAGCAGTTCGAGCCGTGCGTCCATGCGGGTGCGCCGTGCACCGTTCAGCCCGCCAACACGCGCGAGTTGATACCGCAGTCGTCCAACACCATGCGCATCACGGCACGGCGACCGCTGGTGGGCTGAACGGTTCGACAGCGGCGTGGCGGTCAACGAGAACGGCCGCCATGAACTCGCCGCCCGACTCGCGCCGCAGGGCATTCAAGATGCGTACCTGCACAAACCTAGTGACCGGTGCAGCCGCGCAGACGATGCGGCGAATCTTCATGAGCGATGGTGACGTTCCCCGATGGTCTCGATGCGCGGGAGCAAGCCGTCGGCCTCAACTTTGCCGGAGAGCACTCGCCCGTCCGCCGTTCGATGCGGTACGGCACGCCTAGGAGTGCGCCGAGCTTGACCGCGTCGAGCTGGACACTACCGCGGCAATTGGTAGCCGGCCACTACGGGCGAGAACGCATCGTCGCGGTCAGCCACCATGAGAAGGTTCGAATAGCCAAGCCCCACGATTTCGGAATCACGATCCAGGGAAAACAGCTTCCACGTAACACCCCGGTCATGGGTGACAAAGTAGTTGACCTGAGGCTCATCGACACATGCCCGCTGGAACACATCGAGCGGCAATGCGCAGTAGAGCGAGTTCAAGATCGTGCCGGAGTGCGTCCGCACAACCCAGGATTCGTCATTCATCCAGGCTTGGGAAACATAGGATCGGCGCCCCATCACGTCCGGCGGCGAGACGGGCCGGCCCCACGTCATTGTCGCAGTGTCCAAGTGCCTCACACCGCGCTTCACCACGAGGTACACCTCTGAAGGTGCCGCCTGCACGGTCACCCATTCCTCTACTGCAGGTAACCGGAAGTGCTCCTTGGACAGCGACGTCACCCCCCGCAGCTCAATTCGATCAGGACTGAATACAAGCTCGAATCGTTTGGTGTGCAAGCTCGGCGCTCTATCGCCACTGGACGCCCACACCGACATCCAACCCACTGCACGATTCTCGTCCACCGGAACCACATGAAGTTGAGCGAATTCGAAATGCGCATCGACGCCCCTCCACAATGCCTGCGCCAGATCGATCGTTTCCCAAGAGCGGGCCTGGTCCCTGCTGACGAAAACCTCGGTCTTCTCCTCGATAGGGTTGTCGGAAATGGGGATCGCATTCTCATCGGAGAGGAATACAGTCTTCTCGTCAATCAGGACATCCTCGGCGTGGCTCCAGGTCTTTCCCTGATCGGTAGTACGAAAGGCTTCCCTGAAGTAGCGCGTGGAGCGCTCCCTCGACTCCGCCTCCCGACTGATCTCCGTCAACAGAAACCCGGTCTTCCCTCCGGGCGTGCTGAGATACTTGGCATGGTCGTAGGAATCTGTCCGGATGCTGGCGACGATTTCGGACCCTTCCTGCGCATTGGACCTGACGATGTAAGTCCTTCTCAATGGCCTCGATCCACGCAAGGTTGCGCCCGCTTGCTCAGTAAAGCCGCCCGCCATCAACGCCGCCGCCGCGGCAACCGCCGACTTACTTTGTGATGTCGGTTCGACGGGGGGAAGTTTGGAATCCAATGCGCGAACGCCCTGGAGCTTCGAAGCTTTGTCGTCTGGTCCGGGCTCTATGATGTTGCCGCTCAGCACCATGGTCGGGCCAAGCATGAACAACCGGATGGTGCTCAGATGCAGCGCTTCCAACGCTGGCAAGCCAATATCTTGATCTGCCTTTACCAGTCGATCGCCGGCAGGGCGCGCTGGTATTGGTCGAAGCCAAAGACGGCGAGACAGAGGGTAAGCGTCGCGACCGCAACGATCTGCAAGAATGAGCGCATGTAGTAAATACTCAGTATCCGGGACCAGCTGACGCGCCCACCGCGCCGCCGTCCGGAAGGGGGTTGCAAGCGATTGAAGTTCAGCGCGAGTTTCTATAGGCGGGTAGATTACCGCTCGCGTGATGCTTGGACTAGGGGGCGTTATGGAAGAGGTTTTTGCGTTGCTCGGCAAGTTAATTGTCGCTGCTGGTGGCGGCGCAGTGGTCGCTATTGCGATCTTTCGGCTGCTTGCTACGAAGTGGCTCGATGAAAAGTTTCAACGACGACTAGAGGCATTTCGACACGAGCAGAGTAAGGAGCTAGTAGAGTTGCGTCACCGCATTGACAAGGAGTTTGATCGCCTGTCGAAAGTGCATGGCAAGGAGATCGAGGTCTTGCCCGAACTTTGGAGGAGGCTTTCGGAGGCAGTTTTGTCGGCTTCTTACCTCGCTTCCCCGATGCGAACCTATACGGACCCGAATAGACTATCTCCCGACCAGTTCGAATACTTCCTTTCGACGACGCCCCTGACCGATTGGGAGAAGAAGGAAATTCGCGAGGCCGATAACAAGGCAGCCTACTTTCAGAAGCGCATGGCGAGACACGAACAGGCGGATGCAAACGGGACCTATCGGGAATTCCGCGAGTTCTTCACGGGGAATCGCATCTTCATCAGCGCCGAGATAAAGCTGAAGGTGGAATTACTCGACGATCTGCTATGGGCGGTAATTCACGAAGCAGAGGACGGCCGCGAGTATAGGGATGCAAAGCTGAGGTCATCTGCGCGCGAAAAGGCCAATAAGGCATCCAACGTCCGCGCAGAGATCGAAGCACTTGTTATGTCGCGGCTACGAGTAGAAGGGACGCCCATGCCCGCGTGACTGGTGCGCAGCTATGGCCTGCGGCAGGAGTTCATCACGCCGCACTGTCCGCAGCAGAACAGCATGGTGGAGCGCGTCATTCGCACCTTGAAGGGGCAATGCGTCCACCGCCACCGCTTCGAAAGCCAGCAGCACGCGACCCGTGTGGTCGGCGACTGGATCCAGTTCTACAACCATCGGCGCCCGCACCAGGCGCTGGGCATGAAGACACCCTCTGAGGCTTACGCTTTAGCGGCCTGACCTGTGCAGGAACTGCTGGGTCATTACATGCCCGTCATGATCTTCGCCCTTGTCGCCGGGCGTATATTGGGCCGGCCGGGGGAGGCAGTTCATCTACACACCGTCAGATGGAGTCTGAGCATGAGCAAGGGAAGAGACCGCACCGTTTTCCTGCGCCCCGATGGCATGTGGGCGAACAAGCGAAACGACGCCACGCGAGCCAGCAGCGTTCACACGACGCAGACTGCGGCGGAGAAGTCCGCGCGCAGTATGTTGAAGAAGCAAGGTGGAGGTGAACTCACCACGAAGGGCGAAAACGGCAAGATCCGCGGCAAGGACACGATTGCCCCAGGCCGAGATCCTCGTCGCATCAAGGACCGCGAGCACTGACCCTGTTCTTACATAGGGCCACTCGTTCGAATCACGGGCACTACAAGTCCGAGTCGAGGCCCTTGGCTTCCCAGCCCTCGCTAGTGAGCACCACGCCGTACTCCGACAAATGGCCTTCGGCGCCGACCATCTCCCGCGCGATTGCGGGAAACGCAGTGATCACTTCTGGCCTGTTCGCCCATTCGGCGACAGAGTCGAGTTTGTAGCGATAGTGGACGGTCGCAACCTGGTTATCTCCCAACTTCATCGGGCCTTCCCACTTGACCACCTCAGCCAGTTGCTTGCGTCCCCAGCACAGGTCGGTGCGCGGCAGGATCGGCTTGCCACTCAGGTTCAGACCTACGCTGTCTTTGACTTCGCGCTGGAAGGGCTTGGACGTCTCGGTGAGCGAATAGCTCGTGACCTTATACGTGTCGCCGGTCGGCTTACCGCTATGGTCGAACGATGGCTTCTCGGCCTCTGTGCTTTTGACCAGCCCCACGCTTTCGAGTGCGACCATGCGCCCGGTCAGCCCGTTTCGCAGGTCCTTGTCCAACCTGGCCTCGAGCGCAGTAATCTCAACAGGCCACGATGCTTGCCCAAGGCACAGCTCTCCGCGTTTGGCGAAATACTGATCGAGGGCTGCGGAAAAGTTCTTCTTATTGGGATCAGTCTTGCTGGTGCAGCCGCCCAGAACGATAGCGAACGCGAATACGCAGCCTATGGCCTTCTTCATGTGCTTCCTCTTGTAAGCAGTCAATAGCTGAACTTGGCTGTCAAGATTCGGACTGGGTCCGTCGCCGATCAATAGGACTGGCCGGAGAAGATCCCGCTACCACGAGAGCCGCGACGAGGCGATTAGGGCGAGTCCGATGGTGCGGCCGGAGGGCCTAATCCAATCTACAAGGGTGTGTAACAAGACTCAGATCGATATGCCCGCACTACGCAAAACCGGCTCGAAACATCCCGCACCTCGCTTCCCACACCCACCGCAGTCGTCGGACTGCGAGTCCGTAGAGTCATTCCTGGCGCGCGGCGGTAAGATCACATTCCTCCAGCACGGTGAGAAGGGAGCGCAGTCGACCTTGAGCGCACGCGACAGGCTGCGTCAGTCGTTACATGGCGCAAAGCGAAGCTGACGCATCATGGAATTTCTAAGCGCATCACCAGCCGGCGCCGGCCTTTACGTTGCCGGTGCGCTCAACTTTTTTGCTGCTTGGCTGTTCTTCCACCTGCCAGGTGTCAGCTTCTGGACGATCGCGCCCATCTGGCGCGCCAATCGGTATCTACAGCCTGCAGGTGTGGCGCTGTGGGGGGGGCGGATGCAGTCTTAACTCAGTCGGTGTCGGGTTGCTTCTGTATCAAGCCTATGTTGCGCGATGAATCGGCGTTGCTATTCCAAATAAATAGCTGTTTCAATAGGTTGCGGCGCCTAAAATCGTTACGTCAAACACCTGTTTGATTTTGCTGTGATCGGGAAGAGCCCGAGTTTGGGGACAGTCCTATCGATTGCGGATCGATCGTCGCCGACTCTAGGTGCGCCTCCAACAGGCCCACTTACGTGAACATAAAAAGCCGACCTCTGCGCGCAACCCCAACACTGTTCTTAGGGGGATAGCTCTCCTGGTCTAGCACTGATGACTGTGAATGTAGGCACCTTTAGGACGGCGGGCGGACCAGGAATGGCCGGGGCCCTGTCGCTGTTGCTGGGAGGTGTCGGCGGTGTCTGTCTGGTGCTTAGCGTTGTGCTCGGAGTGATCGCGTCAGTCGCTGCGCGGGATCAAGGCGACGACTAAGACGTATGAAACATAGGATCATTGTTCTCGGACTCGTCATAGCTGCTTCGGCCACGGCCTGCGTTTCCAACCCGAAGGCAAGCCTCATCGCATTCGCGTGGCCCTCTTATCTCCCATCAGACGACGACGGGTTTCCCAGCGCAGGCGATAAATGCCACGCAATCAAGCGGTCCGTAGGCCAATTGGTGGACGCCTCTGGCGCTAACCGGCGCGTCATTGGTTGCCCGGGCAATGCCGTTAGCTCGGCGGCACGAGGAATCGTTGAAAACTACAACGGCGTCATTATGGGCGAGATTGACGGTCTCACGCTCATCAGCGTTCCGGTGGACTGATCTATCGCGCGGCCGAGCCGCGCACCCTTCGACGCAGCGGGATGGAACCGCTACGTCGGAGGGAGGGGTGAGACTCCAACTCAAAGCATAGCTCCCTACACGCACGGTTCAGCTCGCGCACCTATCGTCGGCCCTGGCATCTCGGCACTACCACCCAAAGCTGCAGCTCGGATTTGCATGCGTGAGCGCGGCATACCCGTAAGTTCCGAAGAGCAGCAAGAGAGGCAATGCTGCACAGAGCGAAGCCATACGCGCCCATTGTTCGGCCCAGATATGCGCGCCGAAAGCCACCAGCCAACGCATCCGGCAGTGGGCGCGCCCGCGAGGGCAACCGGCCAGAGCATCAGTGCGATGACTAGCGTGAAAAGCGTGCCCCAATCAGCTCCGCCTGCAAATCCCCCTTTGCAGCCATACCAGTAGTATCCGGAGATAAGTGCCCAAACAGACGCGACCAAAGTCGCAATGAGCAGAACGGAAATAGAAAGACGGCGAAGAATGCTCAAGTCAGCAACCCTTGACGCTGGAAGGCCAGCAGTTTCATGAACCGCCATGCCTGCATGGACGATGCGCCGAGATAGCGAACCTTGCCGGCCCGGACCATGGCGTCGAGCGCTTCGGCTGTTTCCTCAATCGGGGTTTCGGGATCGAAGCGATGGATGACAAAGAGGTCGATATAGTCCGTGCCCAACCGCTCGAGGGAGGCGTCGACGCTGGAGAGGATATGCTTGCGCGACAAGCCACGGTCGTTGGGCTTGTCACTCATAGGGAAGAACGCCTTGGTGGCGATCACCACATCCCCGCGCCGCCCGAAGTCCTTGATCGCACGACCGACGATCCGCTCGCTTTAACCAGAGGAATAGACGTTCGCGGTGTCGAGGAAATTGATGCCGGCCTCCAGCGCGTCGTGAATGAAAGGCCGAGCCTCTACCTCCTTCAGCACCCAAGGCCGCCATGCTGCGTCACCATAGGTCATGCAGCCGAGGCAGAGCCGCGAGACTTTCAGGCCGCTGTTGCCCAGACGAACGTAGTCCATGGTTGGCCCTCCTTTCAGCGCAGGCCGGCGATAGTGTAGCCACCGTCCACGAGAAAGCTCCGGCCGGTGACGAAAAGGGCTTCGTCGGTTGCAAGCCAGAGCGCGACATCGCCTGCGTCGGCGGGCTGGCTGGCGCGCTTGGCGGGCGTATGCTCGACGAACGGCACGAAGGCGGAATCATCGGTCCATCCGCTGCGCGCCATGGGCGTGTCAATGATGCCGGGATTGATATTGTTGATGCGAATACCCTTCGGCCCGTATGCAATTGCGACCGCCCGGATCATTGCATCGGCGGAAGCAGGAAGCTGACAACCCTGCCGAGAAGTGCCCAGCTCCGAAGGCAGCCAGCTTCGAGCGTAGTGCGGGTGCGCCGATGGCGATCACCGGTGCGGTGACACGTAGCTCATTCCGCAGGCGGCGACAAGGCGGACGATCCGATTGGGTTCGTTGGCCGCAATCAGGAAGGCATCGAACGAATGAATCCGGACAAGAGTGGGGACCTGTTTCTCGAACGCGCTCGCCACCCCAAAGCCGCTGTCCCGCAGATGCACCACGATTGCCGGTCCGCATTCACGTCGCTCCTGCGCGACGAGGACGTCTGCCTTTGAGACGGACCCAATACCGGACGCGATAAGGCCGTCCAGGCCTGCTCGGTGAGCGTCGATTGTCCACGTCCGGCCGGAGTCGCCATTATTTGATGGCGTGGCTTGCGGCAAACTCCCGAGCAATGCCCTCCCGGACCCTGCGCAAGCCTCGAAACCCCGACGAGGCGAGCTCTCGCATCGCTCAACAGGCGCTGACGCAAACCAAATTAGGCTGCGTCTGATTCTTCGTGCGCGCTCCCGTACGAATACTTGAACAGCTCACACCTCAAGCTCGCGCGGCCATGCCTAGAGCGAGGCAGCTTACTACTAAACGCTATCCGAGAAGGCTCAATGAACAAGATCTATCGTCTGGTACGCAATCGCGTCACTGGTGAGTGGGCTGTCGCGTCTGAACTGGCAAAAAGCCAATCCAAGGGCGCTTCACGGGGCGGCCTCATCGCCACCGTACTCTTCGCAGCCAATGCGGCTGCGCAAACTGTGACTGTCCCCACCTTCGATGCGGCCAGCTGCGATAGCAAAGCGTGCGCAACGGTCGTAATCGGCGGTGCGAATGTGACGCTTATCGGCCCGGGCACCAAGTTCGACCACGGCGTTACCGGAAACTACATGCTCGACGTACCGAGCATGCATACAGCTGCGGTCGTCACGGGTGGCAGTCAGTACGTAGATCCTTCAAACCCGGCATCCCTGGTTATTAACACGGGTGGCCGGGTGCGCGCGATTGCATTGCCTGGCGGCACCGCATATGTCTACGACAATTCAAACGTGGTCGATTCCTATGCCACGCCTATTGATAATCCCTATAAATTCATGGCGTGGCACGAGGTCGGTGACCAGCACTACATCGACACGCGCATTGGCACTGTCGATGGCTCTGGGGGCGTGCTGAACGTCGATATTGGTTCGCCGGGATATAGCCGGTCGTCGGACAACCAGATCGACATGACGACCAAACAATCCGACCTGACCTATGCGGACGGACGTTCCGGAAACGCCAGTACGATCAATTGGAAGTCAAACAACTACGTGAACCTCGGCTCGCCGATGCTTAAGGCCAATGGGGTCGGTGAACCGTACACGGCAACGTTCGTATTTTCAGCGTACAAGGGCACGTTTGTCGCGTTCGACGGGTCATCGCATGCTGTCAACAGCGCTGCCGACCTACAGCAATACAACGATTGGCTGGTCGCTAAGCTGCAAGCTGGTTTGCTGGGCGCTGCCTCATACGAGGCCGAGTTTGGGAAGGCGTACGTCAATACGCCCCGTACGATCACTTGGGAGAACATCGTCAACAACACGGCGGACGACATCTACCAGGCAATGGGGGATCGCACCGTCATACACGCGGACGGGCAAGCTGCCACGGGTCGCGTCATCACGGGCGTGCATTTGGATGTGGACGGCGCATCCACGTCTGGCGGGGGCAAAGGTGCTGTGATGCTCGCGACGCAGGGAGCCTCTGTCACCAACGAGGGCACCATCGGTTTCAAGGGGGGAGGAGCGGGCGGCGACACCTTCGGAGCCGGCCTTTGGGCGGATGGCACCGGCAGTACCGCGATCAACAGCGGCGTACTGGCGGTGAGCTACTTCGCCGGGGGCAGTGATGGATCAGTGGGCGCGGCATACGATGCCGATCCGGTGAACCCCACTCAGACTGGCGTGTATAACCGCGGCATCCATGTCACTGGAGGGGCCACCGGCCGTAACGATGGCATCATCAACGTCGCAGGAAGCTGGTCGCAAGGTTTCTGGGTCAACAATGGTGCTGCATCCAACAATGGCACTGTGAATGTTGGTGTAAACACGACGGCCGACACCGAGTTCCTGTCGAGCTTCACCAACTCGGGCGCAGTGGTGCTGTCCGGTTCGTTCGTGAACGAAAACAGTGGTGAAATCTATCTAGGACGTGGGGCCCAGTACACCACGACCGACACACCGGCCGACGTGGCAAATGGGCTGAAGCCTTTGATTGGCATCTATGCGGTGAACGGTGGTCGCGCTGACAACAAGGGCTTGATTACGCTAGGCGGTCAAACGCACAACAGCCAGGCAATCATCGCCGAGGGTACCGCGCAGGGCGTGATCAACTCCGGCACGATTGTACTGAACGGTGCGTCCAATCTGCAGGAGGAGAACGTCGGACTCTGGTCGCGGGCTGGCGCGACAAACGTTCATAACACCGGCATGATACAGGTCAACGGAAGCAATAACATTGCTCTTAGAGCCTCTGACACTAGCAAGGCAGATTCCTCTGGGACAATCACGCTGGGCGGTGGCGTGAATGGTCTGGGCCTGCACAATGTGGGCCTGGATGCTCAAGGCCTTGGATCAACCGTAACGCTGATGGACAGCGGCTCGGTGAACCTTGTCGGCGATGGTGTAATTGGCGTCCGTGCCCGCAGTCAAGGTTCCGCCCTCGTGAACGGTAGCGTGAACTTCGTTTCTGGTCAGAATCAAATCGGCTACTTCGCCGACGGCCAGGACGCTTTCATCCAGATCGACTCGGGTGCGGCGCCGCTGGATGCTCGTACGGCCGGCTCGACGCTGCTCCGGTTGGAAGACGGTGGCAAGGCCGATGTGGGCGCCTCCCGGATTGTAGCGTCAGGAGCAAACTCGACGGGCGTTCAAGCAGTAGGGAGCGCCACGCTTGTGGACCTGGATCAGATGCAAGTTGCCGCATCTGGCGCTGGTGCGACCGGCGTAAAAATTGAAGGTGGTGCCAGCGGGCAGATGAGCATTCCTGGGCAGCTGGTGCTCGGTGACAACACCGTGGGCATTGCTATCGATAACCAAAGGTACGACATCGATGGGCTGGTGACCGGCGTTGGTAGTTCGACGTTCACAAATAGCGCAGACGTTACGGTTCTAGGGGCAACCAACGCCACAGCATTCTCCGTCAGGAATGGCGGTACGCTCGTCAACTCGGGTGACATCCACTTGTCGAATGGAACCGGCATTGAGCTGGTCGGAGCAGGGTCGACCGTGACGGGCGACGCGGCTGGGCAACGTGGTTCGATCACTGTCGACGACGGCTTGGCGGGCATTCATGTGCACGCAGGCGCCTCCTACGTGAGCCAGGACCGTGTTGCGGTAAACGGGGCCGCGGTTGGGGTTAAGGTCGCTGCCGATGCCGGATACGTTGAGCTTGGGTCTGGTGCCCACGTGACCGGGAATGGAAGCACTTACGGTAAGTTGGTCGTCAATGAAGGTGCGCCAGAGAACGTCCGGATCGCCGGGGCGACGCTGGAGATGCAGGGCGACGGAGCCGCGTTGCTCGCCACCAACAATTTCTCGTCGGATTCGAGCGGCCACATTCTTGTGTCTGGTTCCACCGACGCCAAGGGCATCGCTCTGTCCCAGGATGACGGCTCGCTTACGAACGCCAGTGCCGTCATCGGTGACGCCTGGGATATCGTCGTCAGCGGGGACGGGGCAGGGGTCTACGCGAACACGACTGGCTCCCTGGTTCTAGACAGGACGAGAATTCAGGTGACGGGCGCTGGCAATGCAATCCGGTCTGACGCCGCAGGTACCGTCACGATCAATGCAGGAAGTTCCCTCGCCGCGAGTGACGCGAATGCGAAACTCATCGTTGGCGAAATGTCGGCGTTGCGTAACTCCGGAAACGTGTCATCGGTGAATCAAAGCGCAGTAGCGGTGGAGCTGAGTGACGCTGACTCGACTTTCATCAATGAGGGCCAGATCGTCGGCGCAGTGAACCTGGGCGACGGCCGTAACACTGCGCTGCTGACGGCAGGTTCTTCGCTCGCCGGCACGTTGCGCGGTGGTACGGGCGATGATGCTGTAACGGTGCAGGGCAATGCGCACTTCGCGACCGTTGACGGTGCCGTTGGCGGTAACGACACGCTCATCTTCGACGGAGCCACCTACGCGTACAATTCTGCAAATGCCATTGAGCGTATCGAAACTGTCGTGCTTTCGAACAACTCGACTGTCACGATTGGCCGGGAACTAACCACTGCGGACGATGGAAGCGACAACAGCGCCGTCGTTATCACCAATGGCAGCACGTTGGCCGTCGCCCCGGCGTCGGGTTCGTTCGTGCTCAACAATGCGATCAGCGGCGCCGGCACCATCACCACCGATACCGGCGGCGGGGCATTTGCATTTGGCAATGTTAATGCGGCTCGCACTGGCACCGACTTTACCGGCACGCTGGCGCTGGGAAATAGCTCGTTTGCACTGCAGGGGCAGAATACCAATGCGCTCGGCAAGGGAACTCTGCGGATCGATGCGGGGAGCGTGACCACGGTGGGTGATGGCGAGCAGCGGATCGGCGGACTGCACTTCAACGGCGGCACGCTCAAGTTCAACGCTAGCGTTCCGGATGAAGTTGTGGCCACCAGCCATATCACCGTGGACACCCTGGATGCCACCGGCAGCGGTACCGTGCAGGTAGTGGTTCCCCGCCCGTACGAGATGTCCGGCTACGACACCCCGAACGCCTTCAACCTGCTGGAGCAGGATGACGTCAACATTGGTACGCAGTTGGTCGCCGCGGCAACCACCCTGACTAGCCAAGGTTACGCAGGCAATCTCGCGTTGGTGGATCAGGACGGCAATGCCATTACCAATGCACAGCAAGTCGACATCGCGCAGGGCGGCGACGTCGTGGCGAAGGGCACCTATGACTACCGCCTGACGACCGCGCCGAACGAAGGCCTGTACGTCAATTGGGGTCTGACGGAACTGGAGCTTCAACAAGGCCGTACGCTGACGCTCGCACCGGATACTGGCGCGGTCGGTGCGGCAGCGGATATGTCGGCACGGATCAGCGGGGACGGCGATTTGGCAATCGACGCGGGTCTCAACACCGTGTCGCTGTCCAACCTCGCCAATGACTACACGGGCGAGAGCACGGTGCGTTCCGGTACCTTGCGTCTGGAGGCAGACGGTGCGCTGGGCCAGACCAGTGTGTTGCGCGTCATGGATGCGGCTGCCGCCGATCTCAACGGCAAGGTCCAGGCTGTTGGCGCGCTGGACGGACAGAGCGGCTCGATGCTGGACCTCAACGGCGGCGAGTTGATCATTGTCGACGGAGGTGCCTCGGCGGGATCGCTGATGGGCGCAGGCCGGTTGACGGTGGAAGGCGGCCAGCTGGACGTGCTTGGTGCCAATAACGGGCTGACGGCTGCTATCGAGATCGCCGCCGACGCCTCGGTGCACATGGACGATACGGCAGCCCTGGGCAGCGGTGGAATCGCCCATGAAGGTGTGCTGGCGGTGGACGGTGCTCAAGGAGCTCTGGTCAATGCCATCAGCGGCGCGGGCGCCATCAACCTCACCGACGGGGCCGAGGTGACGCTGGCCGGCGACAATCGCAGCTTCTCCGGCGCAATTGATATTGCACAAGGCACGACGCTAACGGCCACTGAGTCCAACAATCTCGGCACGGCGGGCATCGCCAATGACGGTACGCTGGTGGTGGATACCGCGATCGACTGGACGCTGGCGAACGCCGTCTCCGGCGTAGGCACGCTCACCAAGCGCGGTGCCGGTACATTGGCTGCTGGCGAGGCGCTCACCTATACGGGCGAGACCGCAGTGGAAGCGGGGACACTTGTCGTGGGTGATGCGACCCAACCGATGGTCACGCTCGGTGGCACTGGTGCAGGTTCGGTGACAGTCAGCGATGGTGCCACGCTCACGGGCCTGGGCACGGTAAGTGGCGCGGTGACCAACTCGGGTACCGTGAGTGCGCTAAACGCCCTGGCCGGCCAGGCCGGCGCCCCCGCCGGTACGTTCACCATCGGTAGCCTGACCAACCAGGGGACCGTCTTGCTGGCGGGTGCGAGCGTCGGCAATACCCTCCTGGTCAAGGGCGACTATGTGGGGCAGGGCGGCACGGTCGAGATCAATACCGTGCTGGGCGGCGATGCCTGGCTGACCGATAAGCTGATTGTGGAGGGCAATACCGCCGGCAATACGCTTCTGAAGGTTAACAACCTGGGCGGTGCGGGCGGGTACACGACTGAGGACGGCATCCAGGTTGTGCAGGTGGCTGGCCAGTCGAATGGCACGTTTGAACTGAGCGGACGCGTTGTCGCCGGCGCGCACGAGTACCTGTTGGCACAGGGTGGAAGGTCCAATCCGAGTGACGGTGACTGGTACCTGCGTTCGGAGGCACCGACGGTCATGCCGCCCGATCCGGAGCCCACTCCGGAGCCCACTCCGGAGCCGTCGTGCGAGGCCACCAACTCCTGCCAGTCCACGCCGATCTACCGCCCTGAAGTGGGCGCTTATCTTGGCAATCAGGTCGCCGCCGTCAGCATGTTCAACACCACGCTGCACGAACGACTGGGCGAGGCAGATTACAGCGAGCGACAGCGAGGCAACGGTGCCAACGGCTCGGCCTGGATGCGTTTGAAGCGCAACCAGTTCGACGCCAGTGCGGGTGCAGGCCAACTTGATGTGTCCTCGAACAGCGACCTGGTTCAGCTCGGTGGCGAGCTCACCCACTGGAGCGAAGGTGATAGTCGATTCCACCTTGGTGCCATGGCCGGCATGGGGCGCACGATCACGGAGTCGACGTCTTCGGTCACCCAGTACCAGGCTCGAGGTGAGGCCAAGGGCTACGGTCTTGGCGTCTATGGCACCTGGTACCAGAGCGCATCGGAGCCAACGGGTCTTTACTTGGACGGGTGGCTGCACTACGGCCACTTCGACAACAAAGTGCAGGGTAATTACCTGGCGCCGGAGCGATATAACAGCCAAGTCTGGTCCACCTCACTCGAGGCAGGCTATGCCGCAGAACTGGGGCGCGGCCAGAACAGTGCGTGGTACCTCGAGCCGCAGGCGCAGGCAATCTTCACCCGCGTACAGTCGGATGATCACGTGGAAGCAGGCGGTACCACCGTCTCGGAGGTAGGCGCCGGGGGCGTGACCACGCGCGTTGGCGTGCGTGTATACGCGCGTCCGCTCGACGACGCGAATAACCGCGTCCAGCCATTCGTGCAAGCGAACTGGTGGCACCGCGCAGGCGACGAGGCGGTCGCGTTCGAAGGCGAGCGTATGGACGCGTCGTTCGCTCCGGACATCTATGAGGTCAAGGCGGGCGCCCAATTGGAGTTGGGTCAGCATTTGACAGGCTGGGGCGAGCTGGGCGTGCAGAGCGGAGCGGGTGACCACCGCAATGTCAACGGCACGATCGGCGTAAAGTACAGCTGGTAATCGCATCCGGCAGGCGGTCAAGGACGACCGCCTTGCGAACCTCTCAAGGGCTATGGCTATCAAGTAGGTGTTGCCAGTTCGCCCAACGACTTGCGCTCAACTTCCGTAGGGAGTCCAAGATCCCCGGCAGCTCCATTGGGGCCAGCCGTGGGGGCGGGCTATGCACTTGGCCCATGAATAAAAGGTTCTCGACCCAATACTGGAAGCAGAACCCTGACCTGGAAGTGCAAATTGACGTCGACAAGCAGACGGTCAACGTCCAGCAAGGACAGCAATCGGTGGCCCGATATCTCGACATTCGCCTTCGCGACCGGCGGACCGGGTACTCCAACAACTTCAGCCAGCGCTCCTCCGGCTTCCAGTGGTTCTTCTCATTCCTCGCGGCATTCAGTGAGTTCGAGGACCACGCCGCGCCCATCGTCCTCCTGGATGAGCCAGCGCTCACGCTCCACGGCAAGGCGCAGGCCGACTTCCTGCGTTTCATCAATGAGCGCCTCGCTCCGTCGTCTCCGGTCCTGTACACGACACACTCGCCCTTCATGATCGAAGCTGATCGGCTGGAGCGCGTTCGGATTGTTGAGGACAAGGGGCCGCCGGAAGGCGCGATTTGCTCCCAAGACATTCTGTCTTCGGACCCAAATAGCCTTCCGCTGCAGGCGTCACTCGGCTACGACATCGCCCAGACCCTGTTCGTCGGCCCCAACAATCTGGTCGTGGAAGGGACCTCGGATTACATCTACCTCATCGTCATGTCACAGGCTTGCGTTGCCTCCGGGCGCGCGGGTCTGAACCAGCTCTGGCGCATCCTCCCGGCCGGCGGCGCGACGAACATACCGACGTTTGTCAGCCTGGTCGGTCCCCACCTGGATGTCACGGTTCTCGCGGACTCGGATACCCAAGGCATGCAGCGGATCACGAACATGGTGGCTCAGAAGGTGCTGGTTGGCCATCGCCTCATTCTGGCGAAGGTCGCTGCTGGAACTCATGACGCAGACATCGAGGACCTGTTCACCGATGGCGACTACTTGAAGATCTACAACAAGGCGTTCAATGCGTCGCTAAAGGTTGGCGATCTGCCTGCGGGATCCCGAATCGACAAGCGTATCGAAGGCCATGCCGGCACCTTCATCCACGGTGAGGTAGCTGAAGCCCTCCTGAGAGCACACGGGTCCCTGTCGTTCACGGACACCACGCTGGATCGGTTTGCCAAGCTGTTTGATGCCATCAACGCCACCATAGGCAAGTAGCGTATGGACATGCAAGAACGGGCCGACATCTTCTTGTTCCAGATGACGGTTGCCGGTGCGGATCGCGGCTATCGCTCGCTTCCGTCCGATAGACGAGCGGACTGCGCCGACATTGCTTGGGGCGTAGTTTCTGATTGAGAGGCAGGTCAGGAGACACCTCGTCTTCGCGCATTTCAGTTACGTCTGATGTCGGGGCGGCGTCGTCGTCACCTAAGGTGAGTCCTACTTCTGGACGAGAGTGCTCATGGAGCCAAAGCTAACCCAGCCTCGAAAAATCAAGGGGCGGTTTGTTGCGGTAGTCCTGACGTTGGTGTTGTCGAGCACCATGGCGCTCGTGGCAGTCATTGTCCTGGGGCTACTCATTCCCGGGATCTATGGCTCTTCATTCGAAGGAAGTTCCGGCTACGTCGCAATGTTCATCTTCTGGCCGGTGCTGAGTCTGATGCTGCTACCCATTGCATGGCGACTGTCGAAATGCATCCGCCACGATTGGCGCGTGGTGGCTTTACTGTTGATGTTCTCAGTGATCGCACCCTATCTTCTGTCGCTGCCATGGTGGTTGGGCACGATGCCACTGGCCTGGCTTGGTTTCCGCTTGCTTTTCAAGAGTCGCGAGTCAGGCGGGCCCTAAGAAGCAATGCGTTGCTGAGAGAAACCAATCCAACACCTGCCGTCGATATAGCTGGCGTCGCGTTGCGCGTGTCCCGTTAGGTGGTGGACTCGAGTCGGCATGTCTGCTTTGGTGACAGACATACGCGCCCCTTGAGCTCTTTGGGGCAATTCAGGCCTGTCCGATGGCTTTGCCTGGGAAATGGAGCCAGTGTCCGACTAGGGAAGCAAGGAGCGCGGATAAAGGCTGCGCCAGTCGGCCCAGGTGTTAAGTGACCAACCAATTGCGAATCAAAGCCGGACAAGACCCGCATGATGATGAATCTAGTTCTCCGCAGGCTGCGCAACTCAGCTAGTCGAAGTTTACTCATCGCTTCCCTAATCGCAGCAACAGCCTACGTGCCAGCAAGGAGTGCCGAGCATCAATCGCTGGAGCTTATGCGCCTCTTCAGCGACTCAGGTCAAAGTGTTCCGCGCCCGGGTGAGCCGTACCGGATCATGATCAATGGCAAACACTCTGAGTACGGTGTGACCGACGAGATGGGTGCAGTGATCGCGCATGACCGTCGGCCGCTCACCCAGCAGGAGTTTGTCGCGCAGATCTTCGCCTTCGGCACCTACTCGTTTGTCGTTGCCAAGGACGATCGCATAAGTACCCGGCAGATCGCGGGCTGGAATGTTGAGGAATGGAAGGACAGCTGCGATCAGCATGATTGCAAGGGAAATGGGTTCTACTGGATTCAGCTGTTGGGGCGAGATGCCAGTTTCGATGGCGAAGGCTACTCACTGATGATCGACGGTAAGACCCTTACGTCCTCCGGCTTCGCGCGCAGTGCGTTCTCCATGCCGCGCTTGCCATCTCGACCCAGCTCTCGATCTCGGACGGAGGCAGGTCGAACTGCCGGCTGGCCTCCGACACGGTCGTCTTGCCCTGGATGATCTCCAGCACCAGTGCCGACTTCCGGCGTGCCGTCCAACGCTTGATTTCCTCTTCCATCACTACGCTCGTCAGTGCTTCCTCTCCAAGGTAACACCTGAGCAGGAAATCACTGGGTCATTACACATGCGTACAGCCGGCCGCTAGCAGCACCCTGGCGCGCGAGCGCAAGGCGCCGGTTAATGGCAGGTCGACGTCGCAGTCGAGCGTTGTAACAGTCGCGACAGGACCGACATCGGGACCGGCTTGGCGACGTAATCGTCCATCCCGGCGGCCAGGCAACGCTCGATATCCTCGGTCAGCGCCCCCGCAGTCATGGCAACCACTGGCAAACGCCGCCCGGGCGAGGAGGCCTCACGACGGCGGATTTCCGCGACCAGCTGATAGCCATCGAGGCCAGGCATCTGGATGTCGGTGATTAACAGGTCAAACGATCCGTGATTCAACTGCTCCAGCGCGGCTTGCCCGTCAGACACAACGACAGGCACGTATCCGAGCTCGCTCAACTGCTTGGCAATTAAGGTTTGGGAGATCGGGTTGTCTTCTGCCACAAGAATGCGCTTCGCACGACCGTACCCGCTCGTGGACAGGCGACTGGGCCCGCTCAGACTGAGAACGGGGGTAGCCGAAAGTGCCTCCACTGCTTGCTGACACGCCTGCTGGACCGCCGTATGAAGCAATGGGTTCACGGCAAGGGCAATGCAGCCGGCTTCGCGTCCACGCTCCACCGGCTCGTCCACGAGCTGTATTGCGGAAGGGTTATCGCACTGTCCGTATCGGGCATCAGCGAACAGCAAATCAGCGGGCCTTCCACGTCTGGACTCGCTCATTCCCAGGCTTTGAAGTATCTCAGCGAGCTGTGTACTTACCGCAAAGTCAGTCGACTGGATCCGAAAGTTCCGACCTATCAACCGCGGGTCGGTCGCGTCAAGCCGTATAACCTCGGTTTGCAGTTCCAGCCCCACCCTCGAACCCTTGCCAGGTTCGCTGGCCAAGGTGATGCGTCCTCCCATCAGTGCGGCGAGTTGCTGGCAAATGGGAAGGCCCAGACCCGTACCACCGTAGTGGCGCGTCGTGGAGTCCTCGGCTTGTGCGAAAGGCTCGAAGATCCTGGAGAGCTGGTCTTCGTTCATGCCAATGCCCGAATCCGTCACCGACAAGTGCCATGTCTGGCGAGGAGGTGCCATCTCCAGCACGTCCAGACGTACTTGCACACTGCCGTGGGAGGTAAACTTGATTGCATTGCTCAGGAAGTTGACGAGCACCTGCCGGATTCGTGTCTCGTCCCCCAGCACCAGTCCAGCCAGCCGCGTGTCAAGATTACACGACACGCGCAAGCCCTTCTCCCGGGCCGCCTTGGCTGAAAGCTCGACCGTGTTGCAGATTACATCTCGCAAGGCAAGTGGCTGCAACTCGAGACGGAGCTGTCCAGCCTCGATCTTCGAGTAATCCAGGATGTCGTCCAGGATCGTCCGCAATGACCGTGACGACTGCTGTACTAGTGAAAGCAGGCGCTTCTGCTCGCGCGTAAGGGGGGTCATCTCGAGCAGCTCCACGAACCCGAGAATGCCGCCCATCGGCGTACGAATCTCATGGCTCATGATCGACAGAAACCTCGACTTGGCCTGTGTGGCCGCTTCCGCCTTGTCCTTGGCCTTGGCCAGGGCGTCCAGCCGTAGGCGTTTCTCGGTTACGTCCGCAATGTACCCGGTCCAGTGGATGAGGCCGTTGGGGATCTGCCGGGGGATGCCGTTGATACTCAGCCAACGTGGCTCGATGGCTCCATCCAGCCGGACTTCAACTTCCAGTGGGGCCATGTCGCGTGCCGATTGCCGAATTGCCTGGCGGAGCAGTTCGTGATCCTCGGCATGAAGCTCCCTTAGCGCACCCGAAGCGTCTTTGATGAGTTCGTCGTTGTCGATGCCAAGTAGTTGCGTGGCGTTGCCCGCCACGTACAGGAAGGACCATCCGTCCTCACCGTCTAGCCGGGCTTTGAAGACTAGGCACGGCAAGCTGCGGGTTACATCGCTGAGCAGGCGATCGGATGCTTCGCGCGCACGGATCTCACATGTGGTTCGATAGTAGGCAATGCCTACGACCAAGAGCAGCATCCCGCCAACGGCAGCCGCCAACACCACTTTTTCCCAAGGAACGCCGTACTCGTAATCCACCGTCGTCCATGCCTTGCGAATCGCACGCTCGTCCACCTCGCCCAGATTGGACAGGACACGATCAATCAGCGGGACCAGTGCGTCGTACCGGTCGTCCACCGCAAACACCATCTCGTCATCGAAGCCGGCAGGGGCATTGATGCGGACGGAGGGGTATTCCCCGCTGCGGATGGCCTTGTCGATGGAGAAGACGTCGCCGATCATGGCGTCGTAGCGGCCGTCGAGCACGCCGCGAAAGGCTTGGTCCAACGTTTGCACTGGCCTCACCACGGCAGCGGGAGCCAGGCGCTTCACAACCTGGACGCGATAGCCGTCGGGCACTGCGACGGTCCGCCCATTCAGGTCGTCGATGCCGATGAAGGATCGATCGCCCCGCGTGGCGATGACATTGGGCAGTCGAGCAAAAGGTGCCGTCGTGCGCCACCCCCTGCCGAGTTTTGTCCCCTTGGCGACGGGGGCCACCTCGGCCGCCCGCGTTGCGAGCAGGTCGCTCAATCCTCGTCGGGTGGTGGCGCGCCCAGTATCAAAACGCACTCCCAAGCGGGACGCGACCAGAGCCAGGTAGTCCCCGGACAAACCCGTCAATTGTCCGTCCTGTCCGCGGATGCTGACGGGATCCCAGTTCCGATCGAATGCCACCTTCAGAACAGGCAGAGAAGTAACATAGTTACGCTCCTTGACTGTAAGGGGCACGCCTTCGCTGCGGTATCCCCACGGCATGTCGCCTTGTAACCACTTCGCGCGGATGCCCGCGATATCTTGAACAGCAATGGCCGCGAGGGCTTTGCGCAATGCACTGGCTAGATGCTTGCGATCGTCCGGCGTCGCAAAGTGGAGCGTATCGGTCGGAAAATCCGCAGGGCCGAGGATGACGGGGCCAGCCAGTGCCGGTTCCTTCAGCAGACGCATCGCCACATAAGGATTTCCGATGTATGCGTCGGCCCGCCCCTCCTTTACGGCCAGAAGTGCTTGCCGCGTGTTGTCCACTACCAGGTGACGCCCTTGGGGGAACCGCTCCTCCAATGCGACGTCCATGGCGAAGTCACGCTCCACGGCAATCCTCAGGGTCGATAGCGTGTCTACGTGGCTGAGGTGATGCCGCTTGGGAAGGCCAATGATGGCGGGTGCGACGTCGAGGTAGGGCGGACTGAACACCAGGCATGAAGTTCGACCGGAGACCATCGCCGTGTTCATCAGAACATCCACCTCACCATGACAGGCGGCCGCCAGTGCCTCGGACCACGTTTTGTATTGTCGCGGCACCATCTCCACGCCTAGTTCGGCAGCCATGCGCCCCAGTAGTTCCGGCGCCAAGCCCTTGAGCTGTCCGCCCTCCATGAATTCAAAGGGCGCCCAACCTGATTCGAAGGTTGCCACGTGCAGCACGGGGTGAGCGTTCAACCAGTCCTGCTCTTCGGGCGAAAGCGCGAGCGAGGCGCTGGCACGGCGGTCGCCGCCCGCGTGCGCAAATATCGCAGGCAGCACAAGCAGCAGTAGCAGGCTAAGCGAGCGAATCATCGCGAATCCGGAGTCAAGGCACCGAAATAGCGTCACAGTCCGGTCGCGCCGCCGGAATAGTACTGGGCTGAATTTCGTCAGGTGCGGCAGACGGCCCAGCGAGCATTCACGTGATACGCCATCTGTCGGCAGGCGGCCTTCGCGCAGCTCACTATGGCCGCCGCCGGGGTGCGCCTGGGGGCAGGGCGCTCGTATCGCGGGAGATGCGCGACGCACGTGGCCTGCAATACTCATTGCCAAGGCAAAATGCTGGCCCGAAAACGTTGGTGAATGTGTCACGTGTGACGCGAGCCACCTGCGACTCGTAGCCGGCAACGCCGCGCGCACCTTCTTCAGCGCCAACGCCGTCGCGCGCGGCAGAAGTGTCTGCGATGAACTTGCCCGCGATGAACATGCATTGCGCTGGCCCACATCGCAACGTAACAGCGCACAACGAGCAAGGTCGAATGCAGCCTGCACGAATCTTCCGCATTAGGGTTGCACTTGCCGTACGCTTCGCGCATTATCCGCGCCGCAGTACCCATCACCCAGAGGCCATTTCCTTGGACAGTCACAGTCGATTGCGTAGCGGCGCCTGAGCCGACGGCATCCTGACCAAGGTCAGTCCCGTCCGCTCAGGACGGGGCGACACCCCGTGAGTTTTCACTCACGGTCTAGCCTCGAATCACTCATCAATCTGCATACGACCCGAAAGGGAGGCCTTTGGCATTTCGGTTTTCCACCGGAGATAGCCAATGACCTTCAAGTACCTGCTTGCCATGTGCATGGCGAGTGCGGCCGGCTGCGCCTTCCACGCGCATGCCGGCGCCAGTCTCATCATCGATGATGCAACGATCACCCCTCCTGGCCGCTGCCAAGTAGAGGCGTGGGCACGCGCCCATACCTCGGGGCCGGAGCTCACCGCCGTGCCCGCCTGCACCGTGGCAAGCACCGAGTTCAGCGTTGGCCTGACACATTCCGAGAGTCCGCCTGTTGGCCCGCCGGTCGAGTTCGGCGCCAAGCACGTGTTCCGCAATGTTGATCAGCACGTGTGGGGCATAGGTGCCTCCGCCGGCGTGATCTGGAACGGCGCCCGGGATCATCACGAGGGCTGGCACGTAACCCTGCCCACAAGCTATGCCCCCCAGGCTTGGCGCCACACGGTGCTACACGCCAACCTCGGCTGGAGTCGTCCTCGCGACGCCGCAGGGGCGCTGACGGGCGGAGTTGGCCTTGAGCAAACACTCGCCCACCAATGGACGCTGCTTGCGGAAACCTACGGCCACCACCGTAGTGAGGTTGCCGGTCAGCTCGGCCTGCGCCGCCCGCTCGATCGCGATGCCAGTCTCGATCTTCTGCTGGGTCATGACGGAATGGGCCCATGGATCACGATCGGGCTCAACCTTCTGCTACCGAACTGAACCACGCTGGAGACCACCATGAACATCAAACACGAAGCCCCCTTGATCAAGAAGTCGCGCCTGGAGAACGAGGTGATCCTCGCTGTGGTGATCCTGTACGTGCTGCTCTCGGCAGCGCTCTTGTTGATCCATCACATGCAGCCCGATGAGGTGGAAACCCAGACATCGTCCACGTCTCCAGCGCATGAGCACTTCAGCAGCACCGCTTCGCGCCCCTCCGCTGCAGCGCCCGACGGCGTTCAACCTGGCCCGAGTGTCGATGAACTACTGGCGCAAGAGGGCTACCGGGACGTTCGCGGCCTTACGGAGCAAGGCGACAAGTACCACGCGTTGGCCATCCGGGAAGGGGTGAAATGGAAGGTGGAAGTCGACGTGAGGACGCGCAGCATCGCGGCCACGCCCGCCGCCGCGCACTGAAGTCGCGGAAACCTTAAGCCGCCACACAGCACTCAGGAGATTCCCATGATCCGTTCCACCTTCCGCAACGGCAATAAGATCGAAACTCACACCGCGATCGCACCACTGCCCGCCGAGGGCTTTCTCTGGATCGACATTGGCCAGGCAGACGAGGCTGCGCTGGCCGCGCTGCGCGGACGATACCGTGTTGACCCGCAGTTTCAGGGCGACAGTGTTTATGAAGACGACGAGTACGTTTATCTGGCCGCCGAGCTGGTTGCGATGAACGAAGAGCGCGAGCCAACGTTTCACAAGGTTACGTTCGTGCTCGGCGAGCGCTTGCTCGTGACGTTGCACGACACAACCGAGTTCGCACCGCTCACCCGTGTCATGCAGCGGCTGGTTCGACGCCCACAACAGGCCTGCGATGCAAAGTCCTTGCTGCGCATCATTCTGGCCAGTATCAATGACGGTACCGGCTTGGTCATCGAGCAGATTGCCACCGAGCTGGAAGCCACTGCCGACACCATTGCGCGCCTGTCCCGGGAATCGGGCAACGATGGCCGTGAGCTTGGTGTCTGCGATCTGACCGAGACCCTGCTCGAACTAAACGAGAACGAAGAGCTGATCTCAAAGTGCTTGGAGAGTCAGTTGGCGCTGGCGCGAGTGGTTCGTTACCTCAACGCGGAAGTCGACAGCACCAAGGAGAATGAGCTGCAAGGGCTCATCAACGAATTGATCCTGGACGTCAGCGGCGTCAAGGAGCACGCGGCTTTCGAACATGACAAGGTGCGCTACCTGCAGAACTCGGTGGTCGGCTTGCTCAATATCAAGCAAAACCAGATCGTCAAGGTGTTTACTGTGATCACTGCGGTCTTCCTGCCGCCCACGCTCGTGGCGACCTTCTATGGCATGAACTTCGCGGTGATGCCGGAGCTGAGCTGGAAGCACGGCTTCAGCATGTCGATCGCTCTGACGTTTGCGGCCGCACTGCTCCCATTGGTCTACATTAAGCGGAAAGGGTGGTTGCGCTAGTAGCTACCGTGCGCTGTGCCGACCCATGAGACATGGTCGTCGGGACATGGGCAAAGCTGGCGGCCGATGGCATGCGCGATCGGCCGCCAGCGTCTGCGCGGCGTCGAACGCACCGGCGGTCTCGGCTGATCCTGGACAAAACAGAATGGGAGCTTCCGCGAGGCAGAGGCCCATTTTGGGCGTGAAACAGAAGTTGGGCCGCAATCGTGTGCACGCTCATGTGGCCCGATGGCGCCATAAGAAGGAGCCCGATCAGGCCGGCAAGACCCGCCAACGCGAACATACGGCTCGAGGCGTCCGGCTCGCCTCGCCGGCAAGTGCAGATTGGGCTGCGGCCAACCCGTCTTCGACGACTCCTGAGCAACTCAAGCTTGCGCACGCCGTGTTCCCAACCAAAAGCGCAGTAGATGGCAACGCGCCACACGGCCCGCCAAAGGTCGGGCCGTGCGATGATGCACTGAGGAATCTGCACTTAGGCGGGAAGCCCGTTGTATTTCGTCGCTGCGGGCGTACTGCCGACTTAAGGCAGTAGTGGCGGCAGCTATTCCGCGGCAACACACAGGACCCCAGCGTCGACGTCGTTGGATCGCGATCACCGATGACCGGTTTCCTCTGAAGAAGAGTGGTTTGACGTTAGCCACCGTCGACGCGGGCGGTCAGCTGATTGCACAGGCGTCGCCGGCGCTCACACCGAGGTGTTCGTGCCACATCAGTCCGTGCGGTGACGGCAGCGGGGCATAGCGGCCACCGTTCGCCGCGCACATGGGCCCACTGACACGAACCAGTGGCCCAGCGCGCCGCCGGCGCTCACGACGGCCCATTTGTTGAGATACAACACGGCAGTTGCGCAGCGGCCGGGTCTTGTCCCGGAGGGCGCGGTGATCCGGCATCTCCTTCGGATAGTCGGCCAGCACGTAAGCCTGAGCGTTTGATGTGAGAAATGCCCGGAGCGCTTCACGGAGAGTGCTCGCGTCCATCGACGCCGCTCCGCCCTCCAATAGGGATAGACCACATCTGCAACGAAAGGCGTCGGAGCCCTTAGCAACCTAGCTCGACGCCCGCTGGGTCGGCCCACTCGGTGTCTAGAAAGAGGTAGGGGAGTGCATAACAGGCTGTTTTTCAGCTTAACGTGGCCAATGTTAAGCTCCAACAATGGGTGTTAACGTCCCTCGCCGCGCCGTTAGCTAGCCAGAAAATGGGCCAACGTTTCGCTCGACGACTCCGGCTCCGAGTCCACCGGCAAACAGCAAGCCGGTGCCACGTTGTCGCTCGATAACTGGTGGATGTGGAACGACGCCTTCTCGGCCTTCAATGGCGGCAAGAAGGGCACGAAGAGCTGGACCGCGCACTACGACGTGCCCGTGTCCTGGTGGCTCATCGGTGCGACCGCCAGCGCGTACGACTACCGCCAAGCGGTCGCGGGGCCGTACCAGACCTACGTCTACAGCGGCACGAGCCAGAACGCCGAGCTGCGCGCAGCCCGTCTGTTGTTCCGTAACGCAACCATCAAGACCGGTGTGTACGGCCGCGGTTGGTGGAAAGACTCAACCCGACAAAGGGGGGGTAGAGGCGGCCTTTTTTGACTTTTCGTCAAAAGCAACGCGCTCGCGCAGCTGCGGGGAAATGCCGAGCGGAGTACGAAAGCCTGCTCGGGGCCTTGCCAATACGCCGGTCAATGTACGCCAGTTCGGCCACCTCCGAGAGTCGCCCGCTCAGCATCGCCGCGACGCAACAAGAGGTGGCGCATGTGTCCCAGTAGCCCGTCGATCGATAGGCGATATCGACGCCACGTCAAAACCTGTAGTGAGTAGCACCGGGGGTACTACAGCGTAGTACACGGTTGGGCGACGTGTAATACGCATCCAGCCCCCTGATGGTGGGCCTTAGAGCCACGCCGGGCCGCCTCGTGTACGACACCCTTTATGTTCCACTAAGAACACTGCCTCTGTGACGTAGTCGGGCGATGGCAACGCTCAGCAGCCGGTAACTGCGAAGCCGCGCCTTTTTGACTTTTCGTCAAAAAAGGGGCGGCCAGAGGTTGAGCTCTGCAGCCTTCATTCTGGCGGATGCGAAGCTTCCACCGCCGGCCCGGGCCAGAAAACTCAGCAGTCGACGTGCCGCGACTAGCTCATGCAGCGCTCCTCGCCGGTCCCCCAAGCTAAACATTGGTCGCCTGTTCGAAGTGCAATATGACCGCCGTTCGGGTATGCAGCCGGTATGCGGAGTGTGGGGGACTGGTATGCAGCTCAAAGCGAGGTATGGTTAAGCGGGGAGAGCTCTCTGAGCGCGACGCGCATACCATCCTTTATGTTCCACTACTGAAGGATTCTGCGTTGTAGGTGTTGGTGGTGGCGTACGAGAGGCCGACGCATGAAGAGCCATCCTCAGATGGTGTGAGCGCCCATTTTTTTGACTTTTCGTCAAAAAAAACGTGGCCGATGAGCGGAGGGCGAATCGCTTATAGAGATCCACTTTTTGACTTTTCGTCAAAAACTGCGCGGTCAGCTCGCCTTCCGCTTTCTTGCCTGAGTTCTCGACCTCGTTGCAAGGACAGAGTGGCCGCGCCGGCTCACGCCGGGAGATTGCTGGCAGCCAAACCAGGGACGCCTCCTTTCCTGAAAACGATAACGCATACCTGATCTCCACACTGCTGATCAGGTGGCCGGGGGGGTAGAATTAGGTGTTCCCGTGAGGGCTTGTTTCAATGCGATTTACTCCCGATCAAGCCTTAGCCTATGCACAAAACTCCCAGCGCATCGCTGGGTTATGCATGTCACCGTATGCAGTCGAAGTGGCCAAGAAGATGCTGGCCGGTGAGATCACGCACAAGGAAGCGCGGGACATGATCATCGCTGAGGCTCGATCAAAAGCGGGCGAACCTAGGTGTGACGATGGGAATGGCTGACCGGCCGCAGGATCCGACCGCCGTGGCAGCGCATGCCCATGCCTCGCACATTCAGCGTTTGAGGTCTGCGGCAGCCTGGTTTGCCCGTGCGCGGCGCCGTGCGAGCTCTTCGGGAGTTTTGGCGCGCGTCCATTCGCGAGATCGGTCCTGTCTGGCCACGGAGTCGGCCGCCTCCTCTGCAAGTGCCCGACGCTTTCGGGCTACCTGAAGCGCTCGCTTTGGAACAAGCTCGCCTAGCTGTACGAGGTCAACAACTGCCTTGGTCCAGCCCACGACGTCTTTGGGCGGCTTTGCTTGGTCGAACGCGCCTTGCATCTCATCAAGAACTAGCTGCTTGCTTTCATGATCTAGGCGCTCAATCAGTGACCAAACCACTACTACGTCTTCTTTCATGAGAGAGCGGGGCCACACAAGCGCGTGGGCGTCGGTTGGTTTCGTTGGTGGTTCATCTGATGGGTCTAATGACGGTTCGGGTGACGCGGGTGACACCCCGGGGGCGTCGTTGATGTCACCGGTGGGGCGACGCGAGCGATGCTCCAGGGGCGGCTTGGAAGTCAGGGGCGCCAGATTGTCACCCCTGACACCAGTGTCACCCCTCCGCAGTGCTGGAACGTTGATCTGGTACCTCCGCGATGACCTGCCGCCATTCTCGTTGCCGACGACCTCGATCCAGCGGGCGGCCATCAGCTCTTGCATGACGCGTTGCCCCTGCCGCTTGGACAGGCAGGCACGCCGAGCAATTCTGCTAACACTCGGGAAGCAGAGGCCCTCATCATTTGCCCAATCGCAAAGCGCCAGCAGCACGAGCTTGTTGCTCGGCTGCATGTCCAGATCCCAGGACAGAGTCATTAGCTTGATGCTCATGCCTCAACGCTCACTGGTCTTTCGCTGTATTTGGTCCGCTTTTGTTGGGCGGCCACGGCGACGTGTGGGCGTCGTGGTTTTGGCCACGTACATGGTCTGGGTGGTGCGGGCGACCACATGCTCTGCGAGCCACTGGGTCACATCTTCCTCGCGCCATAGGAGGCGTTTGGTGCCTGGAAGCCGGCACATCGGCGGGAGCGAATGCGGGCTGCGGCAAGCGTCGCTTCGAATTGACGCGACGGACTTATGGATGCGTTTAGCTAGATCCTCAACGCGGAGCAGTGCGCGCGCTTGAAGGGCATCGGTAGTAGCGGCGACTCGGATGTCGCGGGGTAGGTTGCGCATGGTGGCCTCGGAAATGAGATGCCTCGCCGCACTGAGTGCGGTTAAGCGGGTCAGATTTCCGGACTCGCCCCTCTACCTCTCGACATCATCTGCATGTCGAAACCACGGCGCGACTCAGTCGATACCGTGGGCAGGCCGTGGACGCTCCTAGCGCCCTGCCGGCCGTGTTTCTGGCTCTATCAGGTGCAGCCCGCCGCACCTGGGAGCTGGAGAATGAGGACTTCCAGTCCCGGACCCCAATGGTTGAGAGAAGCGTGTTTTGAACAGATGCCAAGCGGTACGCGCGAGGGCCCATGCTTGGTTGTAGCAATTACAGTTGCTCGCACCGCGCCGATGTTTTCGGACGGTTGCAACGTTTGGCAGATTGCTGCGCATTTTTGTGGATGTCAATAGGCTGCGAGGTGCATTTACCCAGATTGGAAACCGTTGTTTCTGAGCTGCCACAATTCAACGCGAGCCGCACTGGCTCACTCAGGTGTAGGAGCAATGGCAATAAAAGCAATCCCAACGAAGTACAAGGGCTACTACTTCAGAAGTCGTCTAGAGGCGCGATGGGCTGTGTTCTTTGATGTGGCAGAGATCAAATGGGAGTACGAGCCACAGGGATTTTCTGTGGACGGGACTCCATATCTTCCCGATTTCTACCTGCCAGAACTTCGTTGTTACTTCGAAGTCAAAGGAACGTCGGAGTACGACTTGGATTTCTTCAAGCGTTTCTCTCGCTTAGCGAAATGCCGTGTAGTCGTCGCCGAGGGCCAGATTCCAGACCCAGAAGAGTGGACGTGCGGAGAAGAGGTGGGCCTGCAAGTCCTGCATCCGCTTGGTGCTGAGAGTTGGCCCGATGGCGTCATCGACGACGTGGCGTGGGGCTACAAGGACATGTTCCTACGCTGCGACGGCTGTGGGCGCATAAGCATCATGAATGAGGTCTACAGCAGCATGAAGGACAATTGCTCATGCGGTAACCGACATGCTCGCCTAATGCCGCTCCTCGACGCATTGGAGGCGGCGAGATCGGCGCGCTTTGAGCATGGTGCGAGTGGGCGCTAGCTGTTCGCTCAATCCGGCCTGCTTGTTCCGGTCTTTCACAGATGGCTCCCAAGCATGGGCGCCGCCAGGGGGGGCGGGGTCAGTCGGTTGGCCTAGGATGTCGACTGGCTAGGCTGTGTCAGGGCGGAGGCTTGCTAAATGGCGTGATGGGCTAGGTGTCTAGGGTCAGGCGTGCTATCTAAGGCTATGAAATATAAAGAAAAACCCACTGTGGCAGTGCGGCTGAGCTCCAGTGAACTTCATCGCCTTCACGTTGTCCTAGTGACAAGTGATGTGTAAAGTGTAAAACCACTTGTCAAGTGAGATTCCTATGGGCACGAAGCTGAAGAACGCTCCCGTGTACTTCACCCTCGGCCAGATTCAGCACAACCCGCTGTTGAGCCTAGAGAGTTACGTCCCGCAGATCCAAGAGAGTATGCGAAAGGCTGGCTATCCCGGCTTCCGCAAGGTGACATCGGTTGCATTCAATTTGAGCCAAGTCGCGAGCGGCGGTAATGCCAACTTAGAGGCGCCGGCTCAGAGGATTGATCAGTATCAGTTCTCGAATGTTGCCGAGACTTGTCAGTTCGTCATGGCAGCGAATGCCATTTCGTTCCAAACAACGAACTATCAAGACTATGAAGCCTTTTGGGCTGAGCTTCGGCGGGGATTGGAAATCCTAGATCATGCCGTTGACGGGTTGAGCTTTGTCGACAGGCTAGGGATTCGTTATCTGGATGCCGTCGCGCCGCGCGAAGGCGAGAGTCTGAGGAACTATCTAGCTCCCGAGTTGCTAGGGTTGCCGGCACGCATGCCTGAGTCGATGTTCGCGTATTCCTTCTCCGAGACAGTGCTTGTCGTAGAAGGCATCGGCAAGGTTGTGTGTCGCGCAATAGCACAGAACGGAAGTGTGGCATTCCCGCCTGATCTGCAGTCTTCCAGTCTTAAGCTAAAAGATAGGTTTCTCGGCGTGAGTGGCGAGCACGCAATCCTGGATACAGACGGTATATCAGAGGAGAAGCGACCCTACGACCTCGGCGAGATTGAGAGTCACATGAATAGCTTGCACGAGCTCATGGCGAGTTGCTTCAAGGCGTCAGTTACGGACGAGGCATGGAAGATCTGGAAGGGAGAGGATGAATCATTATGAGCAACCTCAGGCCAACTCAAAGTGCAGCACAAGTTCGAGATGCAATTGCTCGGGCGCAGCTATTAGAAAGGATGTCTCCTCGACAAGCGTGCGCTGCCGAACCACTCCGTGCTACCAGTCTTGGTTACGGTCTCGGCGCGCATTGCGGCGTCATCGTGATGGCCCTTGCGGCAGGCACGGGCGGACTCACTACGGCCGGCTACATCAACGAGCGGAGTGAGCGTGGCTACAAGATTCAAGGAGTTGAGTATTCAGCAGTGCGGGGCGCGAGGCGTGAGGTTGCGGTCCACGTCAGAACTCCTATAGAGACATTAACTGTCATTAGGGACGTCCTCAGTCCTTCTATTACGGACTTGGCCCTGATGTTCAACGTGTCGCGGCAGGCGATTTATAACTGGCAAGCTGGCCAGGCGGTCGCTACGCAAAACGAGGAGAGGCTTGAGAGCCTTGGTCGTGCCGCTGATCTGCTGCGCTCAGCAGGGGTGGCCGCCGGCGCTCGTCCCTTAAAGCGTAAGCTACCTGGTGGGAAGTCGTTACTTGAGTACATCCAGACGGGCGGGAGCGCTGAGGACGCAGCGAGGGCCTTGATCGCAACGCTTCGTCAGGAAGCTGCGCAGCGTGCGGAGATCTCGGCGAGGCTCACGGAGCACACTAGGAAGTTCGGCTCGGAACAGCTAGGCGCGCCATACCTTGACGAATCCGCATGAAAGCGCGGAATCCGTAGAGCCGAAGTGGAGCCGCGAGACTCCATGGCGGCAGGGCAGCTTTTTGCCTCGCGATTGTGCTGCTGCACTCGGCTTGGTGGAGGCTGACGACGATTTGTCCGTCGCTATAGTCGTGTCTCATGACTGCGATTTAGCGCAGTCGGCCGACGTTGAACCCGACGTCGAGGTCATTGTTGGCCCCAAAGTGGACGCCGTGGATGGTAACTACGCCCACGCAAAGAATGCTCGGATGGTGCATCTGGCGTGTCCAGGAGGGAGCGACAAGGCATTCGTTGCACTTCAAGCACACAAGAAGACCCGAGTGCCGAAGGAATGCAGTGGCGCCTGCTTGGCCACCTACGAGCCGAACCCCGCGCTCCGACTCGATACCGCGGGGCACAGGATTCTCCAGCGCTGGCTCGCCGCTCGATACCGTCGAGCGGCTTTTCCCGACGAGTTTGATAAGCGCCTCACTGACACTAAAGTCCGGGAACGCCTGGCGAAAGCGCTTGCTCAGACCCAGCAGCACATTGCTGGCGTCTTCTTTGACGTTGATGGCGGTGAAGAGACGGACCGCGAAGGAGCCGATGACCCGTACGAGCTGGGAATCACGCTGCTCTACAGCGCCGCGGAAGACCCTGATGAGGCCTTGGGCGAAGCTAAGAAGCTCAAGGAGCGCATCGATGAGATCTTCGATGCGCGCTGCAAAGTCGACGGGCGGTGGCATTCCATCGAGCTCGTCTACGTTCAAGTTATCTCAGATGAGGCGATGACGGTTGCCGAAGCGCAGCGGCTCAATCGCTGGCATGCGGACCACATCAGCCTTCGAGCAGATCCGGTGGGCCCGATCGCCGACTCCTAGTGGAGCGGGCGACATTCCTCACCTGCATGGCGCGACGTTGGGCGCCCGCGGTGGCCATTCGGTGGCCCAAAAAAGTAAGCAATCCATTGCTTAGTGTTGCGGAACTACCGGTGCGACGGTGCCGCGGACTCGCTGCGCCGCCACAAATCTGCCACATCATGTGTGGCAAACAATGCATCCAAAAGCAAAACAGCGCATCACACCGCAAGGTGTAACACGCTGTTCTGGCTAGGAATAATGGTGGAGCGGAGGAGGATCGAACTCCCGACCTTCGCATTGCGAACGCGACGCTCTCCCAGCTGAGCTACCGCCCCACGAAGGGCAAATTCTAGCGGGCGATCCGGCGGCACGCCAGCCCCCCCGGA
>Ga0209257_1000975_pt1 | contig 38974 bp, 36 predicted proteins | sample AraplaCvi_mCL_r2_FD_184277 | JGI IMG/M metagenome (GOLD analysis project Ga0209257, IMG submission 184277) | Arabidopsis root microbial communities from North Carolina, USA - plate scrape MF_Cvi_mCL_r2 (SPAdes) (version 2) | ecosystem: Host-associated > Plants > Roots > Endosphere | place: USA...
CGCAGGCGCGCGGCGAGTTCGGCGGGGTTGTGGCGCAGCAGGTTGGGATCGAGCATGGGGGCGTGGCACGAACGAGTGATCGAAGTCGCGATTATCGCGTGTAACCGCGGTTCAGGGCGACGGATTGCCGAAACGTTCACTTCCCGAAGGGCCGGCGTGGGCAGAATCGGGGTAGGTTTCCCACCGGTTCACGCATGTCGACACCCGCCTCCGCGCCGCATCGTCCCCCCTTCGACCTGACCCGCTGGCTGCCCGCGGGGCGCTCGTTCCTGTGGGTCCTGCTCGCCTTTGTCGTCGGGCTGGTGCTGTTCGCACTGGTGCTGTCGGTCGGGCGCAAGGACGACACGCTGTTCCGTGCCGGCACCGCACCGACCAGTGATGCCCCGCAATACGCGCCCCTGCCCGCCCCGTTGCCGGCGCAGCGCGACAACGCCAGCGGCATGGGCGCACCCGCCGGGCAGTCGCCGGGCGAGGAGGAAGAACGCCCGCGGCTGGTCGAAACCCGCCCTGCGACGCCACCGCCGTCGCTGCCGGCTCCCGCGGCTGCCGTACCTTCCGGGCCCGCTTCGCGACCCGAACCTCTGGCCGGCCAGACGCCCGCGCCGCGCTATCCCACGCAATCGCTGCGTCGCGGCGAAAGCGGCACGGTGATGGTGCGGGCGCAGATCGGGCCAGACGGTGTCCCCAGCGACGTCGAGGTCGCCAACGGCAGCGGTTCGCGATATCTGGATCGCGCGGCAGTGGACGCCGTGAAGCGCTGGCGCTTCCGTCCGGCGACACAGGGCGGCCAGCCGACGACGGGTACGGTGATGGTGCCGATCGAGTTCAAGGCGCAGCGCTGATCCAGCACTGCCGGTCGATCCCTCGCGCTATCCCCCGCGCGCGCGGCGCTCGCGGATCAGGCCGTAGGCCATGCAGCAGCCGAACAGCAGGCCGAGCGGCGCGCGGGCGTATTCGAATCGCCACAGCAGCGAATCGAAGTTGTTGGCGATCAGCACGATGCCGACGCAACCGGCCAGCCCCCAGAAACTGGCGGTGGATACGATGCCCGTGCGCCACGCCAGCCAGAGTTCGCGCATGAGCAGCGCGAACACGCCGAACAGCAGGGCGGCACCGATGACGCCCAGGCCAACCAGCGCATCGAGGTAGGCGTTGTGCAGGTGGACGAACTGCTCGCCGCCGGTGGGCAGGCGCGCGCGTTCGATCAGGACCGGAATCGTGTCCAGGCCCCAGCCAAGCCACGGCCGTTCGAGGAAACGCTCCACGCCCATCCGGTAGAGCAGCATGCGGATGCCCACGGCCTTGTTGCCGGGGATCGCGGTGTCCAGGCCGTCGATGTCGGACGGCAGGGGTGCACGGCCGGTGGACGGTTCCGGCGTCGGCGCGATCGCCGTGTCGGCCGGAGCATCCACAGGAGCGGGTGCAGCGGGCTGCGCCGCCGGCGGCGGTGGCGTCGGTGCGATCGCCGGTGCGGCGATCGGCGCGCCTTCCGGCACGACGCTCGATGCGGGAGCGCTCGCATGGTCCGCGTGTTTCCTGTCGACCAGCGCCTCGACCCATGCCGGCATCAGCTGGTTCGCGCCATCGAAACGCAACGCGAAGATGCGATGCGCGGCGAGCACCAGCACGAGGCAGACCAGCGCCGCCATCACGATCGGCTGCCACGGCAGCGGGCGGCGGCGCGGACCACGGGTGAACGCATACCCGACGATCGCCAGCGGCACCGAAACCATGAACGACAACCAAGCACCGCGCGACTGCGAGAACAGCAGCACGCAGAAGCAGCCGGCGAAGGCCAGCAACGCCACCGCGAGCAGCCACGTGCGACGCGCACCGCGCGGGTAGTCGCGCCAGATGCCGATCAGCAGGCACAGCGTGAGCCAGCCACCGACGGCGGCGACCATGCCGCTGAGGTTCTGCGAGATACCGAACCGTGGGCGCATTTCGCCCGACCAGATCGCGGGCATGTCCGCCCAGGGCATGTGGTACAGCACGGCGGCGAGCAGACCGAGGATCAGCACGCCCAGCAGCTTCGGGATCGCCTGCGGATTCACCGACATCCACCAGCCGATGACGCAGGTCTGGAACCCCAGGCGCAGCAGCTTCGCCACCACCGTCAGCTGGTTCGACCAGCGCATGTCCGGCACCAGGGTTGCGGTGTAGGCCGCATGCGCGATCAGGAACACCGCCAGCACGCCGAGCAGCCGCACCGCCGGATGCGCCGCCAGCTCGCGCCACGGGCGGGCGCCCGCGAACAGCAGGGCGAGCATCGCGACGAACGTGCCGTATTCCGGATGCATGTTAGGAACATGCCGGCCCAGGTCGTTGATGGCGAAGAAGGCCTGGAACCCGATGCCGGCCAAGGCAATCCACGCCAGCACGCGCGACACGCCCAGCGCGTCCGGAGTTGCGAGGACCGGGGCTCGACCGCCGAGGGAATCGCGTACGTCGGGGTCGGTGGCGGAACGATGCACGTCGGTTTGGGGAAGGCGCTGGACGGGGGAGGCGTGAGTCTAAGTCACGCGCCCCCGGCCAGCCAGATACCGCTATCACGAGCCAGCGTATCGAAGCCCGGGAACGAGGTCGCGACGTTGGCGACGTCCTCGATGCGCACCTCGCCCGCCGCCCGCTGCGCGGCGACGGCGAAGCTCATCGCGATACGGTGGTCGCCATGGCTGTCGACCGTGCCCGCGCCCAGCTGGCCGGGAACGATCGTCGCGCCGTCGGGATGTTCATCCACTTCGATGCCCAGCGCCCGCAGCCCCTGCGCCATGGTGGCGATGCGGTCGGACTCCTTGACCCGCAGTTCGGCGGCGTCGCGGATGGTGGTCGTGCCCTGCGCGCAGGCGGCAGCGACGAACAACGCGGGGAACTCGTCGATCATGTCCGGCGCCAGTTCGCCGTCCACCTCGATGCCGTGCAGCGGCGCATGTCGAACGATCAGGTCCGCAACCGGTTCGCCGCCCTGCTCCGTCGCGTTTTCCTCGCGGATGTCCGCGCCCATGCGACGCAAAGCGGTAAGCAGGCCCGTTCGGCGCGGGTTCATGCCGACCGCTTCGAGCCGCAGTTCCGAACCGGGGACAATGCTGGCGGCGACCAGGAAAAAGGCTGCGGAAGAAAAATCCGCCGGCACATTGACGTCGGTCGCGCGCAGGCGACCGCCGCCACTGAGTTTCGCGTAGCCCGGCGAGAATTCGATCGGCCAGCCGAACGCGGCGAGCATGCGCTCGGTGTAATCGCGCGTGGGATGCGGTTCGCGCACGACGGTTTCGCCCTTGGCATAGAGCCCGGCGAGCAGCAGCGCGGATTTCACCTGCGCGCTCGCGACCGGGAGCGTGTAATCGATGCCCGTGAGCGCCTGCGCACCGTGGATGCGCAGCGGTGGCAATCCGCCCTCTTCCGCCTCGATGCGCGCACCCATGCGTGCCAGCGGATCGATCACGCGCCGCATCGGGCGCTTCGACAAGGAAGCATCGCCGATCAGCGTGCTGTCGAATGCCTGCCCCGCCAGCGCGCCGGCGAGCAGGCGCATGCCGGTGCCGGCGTTGCCGCAATCCAGCGGCGCGTTGCCCGCGCGCAGTCCGTGCAGGCCGACGCCGTGCACGATGCGCTCGCTCGCACTCGGCGTTTCGATACGCACGCCGAGCTGTTCGAACACGCGGGCCGTCGCGCGTGTGTCCTCGCCTTCGAGGAAGCCGCGCACATGCGTGACGCCTTCGGCGAGCGCGCCGAGCATCACAGCGCGATGCGAGACCGATTTGTCGCCGGGCACGCGGACGTTTCCGCGCAGCGGCTGCCCGGCGCGGGCGATCCAGTACTGCTTCGTGCTGTTGTTTGGGCCGCTCATGCGCGCACCTGCGCCAGCACTTCGTCGACCGCCGCGAGCAACCGGCGGTTCTCATCGACCGTCCCGACCGTGACGCGCAGGTACTCCGGCAATCCGTAACCGCCCATCGGACGCAGCACGACGCCGCGCTTCGTCAGTTCGGCCTCGATTCGCACCGTCTCCGGTCCGAAGCGCACCAGCACGAAATTCGTCTGCGACGGCATCGCATGCAGGCCGCGACGTTCGAATGCTTCGCCAAGCGCGACGCGCTGTTCGGCGTTGCGTTCGCGCGCCCATTCCAGGTGCGCGGTATCGCCCAGCGCCGCTTCGCACGCGGCCAGTGCCGGGCCGTTGACGTTGAAGCTTTCGCGCAGGCGTTCCATCACCGCGACCAGCCCCGGCGCGCCGATGAGATATCCAACGCGCAGGCCCGCCAATCCATACGCCTTGCTGAAGGTGCGGGTGAGCGCGAGGTTCGAATGCGAGACCAGCAACGGCAACGCGGTGGCCGCGTCGGCCTGCGCATCGGCGAGTTCGGCGTACGCCTCGTCCATCACGACGATGACGTGCGCCGGCACCTTCGCCATGAAGTCGGCGAACGCCGCGCGGCCGAACCAGGTGCCGGTGGGGTTGTTCGGATTGGCGAGGTAGACCAGCTTCGTGCGCCCGGTAATCGACGCGGCGATTGCATCCAGGTCGTGGCCCAGCGGCATCGTCGGATGATCGTCCGGCAGCGCCGGCACGATGCGCATCGTCGCACCCGCCGCCTGTGTCGCCAGCGCGAACACCGCGAAGCCATAGCGCGAGAACACGACTTCGTCGTCCGCACCCGCGAAGACCTGCGCCAGCTGCATCAGCAGTTCGTGCGAACCGTTGCCGAGCAGGATCTGCGGGACATCCACGCCATGCTTGCCGGCGAGCGCACGCTTGAGGTCGGCGCCCAGCGGATCGGGATAACGATGCAGCGCATGCAGCTGGTCGAGGATCGCCGCCCGCGCATCCGGCGACGGACCATAGGGGTTTTCGTTGGAACCCAGTTCAACAAGGTTCGCTTCGCCGGCCGCTCCCGGCATCCTGCCTCCCGCGGCACTTGCACTTCCCTGTGCGGCGAACCGTCGGCGGAACGCGACCAGGTCGTGCCCCGGATCGTAAGCCTTCAAACCCTGCACGCCACGCGAGGCGCGCGCGGCGAACCATGCTTCGTCGCGCGTCACCTTTGCATCGTCGGTATCCGTATCCCGCACGGCGTTCATGCGATGGCGACCGGGTAGGAACCCAGCACCTTCACTTCCTGCGCGTAATCGGCCAGCTCGTCCAGTGCGCGACGCATCGCCTCTTCCTGCACGTGGCCGCCGATGTCGATGAAGAATCCGTACTGCCACAGGCCGGTGTGGCCGGGGCGCGATTCGATGCGGTTCATGCTCAGCCCGTGCTTCGCGAACGGCGCCAGCACGTGGTACAGCGCGCCGGGCTGGTCCTTGATGAAGACCAGCAGCGAGGTGCGATCGTTGCCCGACGGCGGGAACAGCTCGCGGCCGAGCACGAGGAAGCGCGTGGTGTTGTCGGGACGATCCTCGATGGGGCCGGCGACGGACTTCAGCCCGTACACATTGGCCGCGCTGATGCCGGCGATCGCCGCCGCATCGTCGGAACTGCGCGCGCGGCGTGCGGCTTCGGCGTTGCTGGAAACGGGGATCTTCTCGGCCTTCGGCAGGTACTGGCGCAGCCACGCCTTGCACTGCGCGAACGACTGCGGATGCGAGTACACGCGTTCGATGCCATCGATCTGCCCGTTGCGCGAGAGCAGGTGCTGGTGCACGCGAAGCTCGACTTCGCCGCAGATCTTCAGCTTCGAGGTGAGGAACATGTCGAGCGTGGACTGGATCGTGCCCTGCGTGGAATTCTCCACCGGCACGACGCCGAAATCGGCGTGGCCGGCTTCCACTTCCTGGAACACTTCCTCGATGCTCGCCAGCGGCAGGCCATGGATCGAGTGGCCGAAATGCTTGTAGACCGCCTGCTGCGAATGCGTGCCCTCCGGGCCGAGGTAGCCGATCTTCAGCGGCTCCTGCTGCGCCAGGCAGGCGGACATGATTTCGCGGAACAGTCGCACCAGCACTTCGTCGTTGAGCGGCCCATCGTTGCGATCGACGACGCGACGCAGCACCTGCGCCTCACGCTCGGGCCGGTAGTAATCCACCGCCGCGGCGAGCTTGCCCTTGGCCTTGCCGACCTGGTTGGCGAACTGCGCGCGCTCACCGATGAGTTCCTGGATGTGCCGGTCGATGCCGTCGATACGTTCGCGCAACGAGGCCAGGTCGAGCGGTGCGGCATCGTGCTTTGCCGGGATCTGCGCGACTTCGGTCGCGGCGGCCTTCGCCTGGGTGGTCTTCTTCGCGGCCTGCTTCTTCGGTGCGGCCTTGCCGGTCTTCTTCATGGGGGAGTATCCGTGTACTTGCTTTGCGTAGCCCGGGTAAGCGCAGCGCACCCGGGACCTGTGATGCCCAACCCGGGTGCGTTTCGCCTACCCGGGCTACAAAGGCATCGTCAATATCGCGCCTGGAAATCGCGCATGAAATCCACCAGCGCCTGCACGCCGGCTTCCGGCATCGCGTTGTAGATCGACGCGCGCATGCCGCCGAGCACGCGATGGCCCTTCAGCGCGAGCAGGCCGGCTGCCTTGGATTCCTTCAGGAACGCGGCGTCTAGCTCCGGGTCGTGCAGGAAGAACGGCACGTTCATGCGCGAACGCGCGGCGGGTGCGACTTCGTTCCGATAGAAGCCGCCGGAGCCGTCGATCGCGTCGTACAGCAGCGCCGACTTGCGCGCGTTGCGGCGCGCGAATTCCTCCACGCCGCCCTGCGCGATCATCCACTTGAATACCAGGCCGGCGAGATACCAGTTCCATGTCGGCGGCGTGTTGAGCATCGAATCGCCGGCCGCGTGCGAACGGTAGTTGAAGATGTCCGCGCGCGGCTGGCCGGCGCGCTCGAGCAGGTCGCGGCGGATGATCACCACCGTCACGCCGACCGGACCGAGGTTCTTCTGCGCGCCGCCGTAGATCACGCCGAAACGCGAGACGTCCAGCGGTTCGGCGGCGATCGAGGAACTGAAGTCGGCGATCAGCGGCGCATCGCCCACGTCGGGGATATCGCGGAACTCCACGCCGTGGATGGTTTCGTTCGCGGTGTAGTGCACGTACGCCGCGCCGGGCGTCAGGCGCCACTGGCTGCGCGGCGGAAGATCGTGGAAGCCGTTGGGCTCGCCATCGGCGGCCACGCGCGCGTCCACGTAGGTACGTGCCTGCTTGATCGCAGTCTTGCCCCAATGGCCGGTCACGACGTAATCGGCGGCCTGCCCGGGTTCGGCGAAATTCAGCGGAATCAGCGCCTGCTGCAGCGTCGCGCCGCCGGCCAGGAACAACACCGCGTAATCGTCGGGAATCGACATCAGCGTGCGCAGGTCGGCTTCGGCCTGTCGCGCGACTTCCATGAATTCCGCGCCGCGATGGCTGATTTCCACGATCGAGGCGCCGACGCCGTTCCACTCCAGCATCTCCTCCTGCGCCTGGCGCAGCACCGCCTCCGGCAGGGTTGCGGGACCAGCGGCGAAGTTGAAGGCGCGGGACATGGACTCTCCGGTCAGGAAGGCGAAGGAAGGATGAAAGCGCGTGGGCGGCCAAGTATGCCGCACTGCAACAGCCTGCGGATTCATGGTTTCCACGGCAACTTTTTGCACATCCGGCCCCTCTATAGTGGGACGGGGCACGCAATCGCATGCATTCGCCCCTGCCCCTCGACCTCCCAACGCGAAAACCGGATTGGACATGTCACTGCGCGACGCACTGAAGATCCCCGCCGCCGAAATCACGGACGAATCGGTCTATCGCGAACGCCGCCGGCTGCTCGCCGCGTTCTCCATCGCGCCTGCAATGGCGCTTTCCGGCTGCGGGCAGGCCGAACCGCCCGCGCCGCCGAAGGTGGCGATCACGCCCGAACAGGCGCGTTCGGGCTTCCGCACCGACGAGACGCCCACGCGCTACGAAGACATCACCACCTACAACAACTTCTACGAATTCGGCACCGGCAAGGCCGATCCGTCGAAGGCCAAACGCACGCTGCGCACCAGCCCCTGGACGGTGGCCGTCGGCGGCCATTGCGCCAAACCCGGCAAGGTTTCGATGGAGGACCTGCTCAAAGGCCTGACCGCCGAGGAGCGCGTGTACCGACTGCGCTGCGTGGAAGGCTGGTCGATGGTGATCCCGTGGCTGGGCGTGCCGCTGGCGAGCGTGCTCAAGCGCTTCGAACCGACCTCGCAGGCCAAGTTCGTCGCCTTCACCACGATCGCGGACCCGAAGCAGACGCCCGGCGTGGTCTGGCCTTCGCTGGACTGGCCCTACAGGGAAGGCCTGCGCATCGACGAGGCCATGCATCCGCTGACGCTCCTGGCCACCGGCATCTACGGCAAGCCGCTGCTGCAGCAGAACGGTGCGCCGCTGCGGCTGGTCGTGCCGTGGAAGTACGGCTTCAAGAGCATCAAGTCGATCGTCGCGATCGATTTCGTCGAGAAGATGCCCGAAACCGCGTGGCATCAGGCGCAGCCGAGCGAGTACGGGTTCTTCTCCAACGTCAATCCCACGGTCGACCATCCGCGCTGGAGCCAGAAGACCGAGCGCCGTATCTCCGGCACGGCGAGCAAGCTGTTCGCCGAACGCATCCCGACGAAGATGTTCAACGGCTATGCGGACCAGGTAGCGGGCATGTACCAGGGGCTGGACCTGCGGAAGTGGTTCTGATCGAGGGCGATCTCGCCTCCACCTCTCCCGCTGCTTTTCAGACAACCATCCCTGCCTGATGCCCCTCACCCTCTCCCCTCGCGCCCTCGCCGCGACCAAAACCCTCGTCCACGCGCTGGCGCTCACGCCGGCGGCAATCCTTGCGTGGCAGATCCGCGCCGAATTCCTCACCGGATCCGGCGGCCTCGGCGCCGACCCCGTCGCGGAGATCGAACACCGCCTGGGCCTGTGGGCCTTGCGCTTCCTGATGCTCACGCTGGCGATCACGCCGCTGCGCCAGCTCACCGGGCAAACGGTGCTGATGCGCTTCCGGCGCATGCTGGGGCTGTACGCCTTCGCCTACGCGACGCTGCATTTCACCGCGTACCTGGTGCTGGACCTGCGCGGCTACTGGACGCAGATCTTCGAGGAGATCGCCAAGCGGCCGTACATCACCGTCGGATTCGCCGCGTGGCTGTTGCTCTTGCCGCTGGCGTTGACCTCGACGCAGGCGGCGATCCGCTGGCTCGGCCGCAACTGGGCGCGGCTGCACAAGCTGGTCTACGTCATCGCCGTGCTGGCGGTGCTGCACTTCTGGTGGCTGGTGAAGTCGGACGTGCGGGAGCCGGCGCTGTATGCCGGGATCCTCGCGGTACTGCTGGGATGGCGCGCCTGGAACGCGCTGAAGAAGCGTCGGCTCAGCGCGCGCCGTACAGCAGCAACAGGCTGAGCGCGGCCGACAGCAGGATCGCCGCCAGCAGCAACCATGGGATGCGTCGTGCGGACCGCTTGATCGGCGCCACCGCGCGCGTTTCCTCCACGATCGGCACGCGCGTCTTGGCGGCGGGCGCGTCGGGCGCGACGGTGCGCTGCATCGGCGCTTCGACCACGAACCGGTGCTGGCTTCCGAACACGACCTGGTCGCCCGGCTGCAGCAGTGCATGGCGCACCGGCCGGCCGTTGACGAGGCTGCCTTCGACCGAGCCCATGTCGCGCAGGATCACGCCGTCGGCGTGGGCTTCCAGGCGCGCGTGACGGTCGGCGAAGCTGGGATCGTTGACGCGGATGTCGCATTCGCCGGCACGGCCGACCACGCGCGGCACGTCGAGCGTGAAGCTGCGGCCGTGATGCGGGCCGCCGATGCCGCGCAGGAGCATGCGCGTGTCGGTGCCGCCACTGAATCCGTAATCGGCCGGGGCCGGCAGCGGATCGCCGCCCAGCAGCACCAGCTCCACGCCATCGACGAAGATCGCGTCCCCGACGCGCAGCATCGCCATGCGCTTCACCGGACGGCCGTTGACGTGCAACCCCGGCGCGCCCTCGCGCACCTGCAACCAGACGCCTCGGCGGTCGACGCAGAACTGCGCGACGGCCCCATCGGGCGCGACCTGCGCCAACGCGCCGGACGGATCGTAGCCAATGGCATGCACGCCCGGGCCCAGGGCCAGGTCGGCATGTTCGCGGTTCTGGAAGCGCAGGCGGAGGGCAGTCACGTTCGCGCAATCTAGCAGAAGGCCGCGCACACTTGGATGCATCGCGCGCGACGCGCACAATACCGGCCACTTCGGGAGAGCCTCCATGTCGAACATCGATATCCGCCACGCGCATTCGCTGCCGCCGGAACAGGCACGCCAGGCCGTGCAGGACGTGGCCGACAAGCTGGCCGACCGCTTCGGGATGATCACCGGCTGGAGCGGCGACACGCTCAACTTCAGCCGCAGCGGCGTGGATGGACACATCAACGTCGCGCCCAGCGAACTGCACGTCACGGCCAAGCTCGGTTTCCTGCTGAGCACGATGAAGGGGCCGATCGAGGCGGAGATCCGCCGCGTGCTCGACGAACGCTTCACCTGACGCTCACCGCGACCAGTTCCTGGTCGATCGCCCCTAGTCCATCGCCCCGTCGAACGGATCCGGATCGCCCGCGAACAGCCGGCGCGAGATGTCGCGTTCGTCCTGTTCGATCTCGGCGATGAAGCGGCTCACATCGCCCAGCTGGCCGAACGCCTCGAAACCGCGTTCGAGGAAGCCCTGCAACTGCGACAACCCGGCCGCACGCGCCGGCGTTCGCGACAGGCGCAGCAGCATGGACACGCCCGGCAGTCGCAGCGCATGGCCGAGGCCCAGGCCGACGCGGGCGATCAGGTCGATCTGGTAGTTGCGAAGCCGCGGCAGTCCGGCGATGCGGTAGGCCTGCGCATAGAGCGCCGCATCCATGCGACGGCGCGATCCGCCGATGGTCTGCAGCACCTGCGCCATGCGCAGGTCCAGCGCGTGGGTGAGCAGTCCCAGCTCGATCGCATCGGCCACCGTGGACAGCAGGTTCTCTGGCAGCAGGCGCTGCATCATCGGCAGGACGCGGGCGATGTCGGCGTCGCGCTGGGCGAAGTCGTGTTCGTTGTAGACATCGCTCAGGAAGAACTGCGCGGCGGGCCGGCGCTGGGGATCGCGCAGGAAGCGGTCGAAGCTCGCTTCCAGCCGGCGCGTCTGCCAGCGCCGCAGTTCGGGCAGCCACGGCAGGGCGTTGCGCGGTTCGAGGTCCGGGTCGTGGAGGGCCTGGTGCTCGCGCAGCAGCCAGTCCAGGCGGTCCCGCAGCGGGCGGCTTCTCGCGGGAGAAGCGCGCGAAGGGCGGCGGACGGGGCTCGGGCGCGGCGGCATCCCGGCCGATGATCGGCGGGAGGCGCCGGGGCCGCAACCCGTCACGACGCGGCCCGCGGCCGGACGGCTACACTCGGCCAACTTCGCCATACCTCGCCGCACTGCCCGAATGCTGTCACTCCACTCCGCCCGGCAACGTGCCCGCGCCCCCGGACGCCCCGCCCGCATCGGCCTGGCCGTCGCCGGTGGCGGGCCCATCGGCGGCATGTACGAGCTGGGCGCCCTGCGCGCGCTCGACGAGGCGATCGAAGGCCTGGACCTCACGCGACTTGACGGCTACGTCGGCGTCAGCAGCGGCGCGTTCCTTGCCGCCGGGCTGGCCAACCGCATCGACACCGCCGAGATGTGCCGCATCTTCATCACCGGCGACAGCGCGGACGTGCAGTTCCGGCCGGAAACCTTCCTGCGCCCGGCGATCTTCGAATACCTGCGTCGCGCCTCGCGACTGCCACGGCTGGCCACGACGTGGTGGCAGGAGCTGCTGTTCTCGCGCAACGAGGCGCGCTGGTCGGACCTGCTGATGCATTTCGGCGCACTCGTGCCGACGGGATTGTTCGATAACCGGCAGGTCGAACTGTTCCTGCAGGACGTGTTCTCGCGCCGCGGCCGCAGCAACGATTTCCGCACGCTGGACGCGGAGCTGTGCGTGGTGGCGGTGGACCTGGACAGCGGCGAAGTCGCCAAGTTCGGGACGAAGGGGCTGGACGAGGTGCCGATCTCCGTCGCCGTGCAGGCCAGCGCCGCCCTGCCCGGCCTGTATCCGCCGGTGGAGATCGGCGGACGGCATTTCGTCGATGGCGCGCTGCGCCGGACGATGCACGCCTCGGTGCTGCTGGATCGCGACGTGGACCTGATGATCGGCCTCAACCCGCTGGTGCCGTTCACCCAGGACGACAGCGGCCAGCCGGTAAGTCCGGACCGCAGCCTCGCGGCCGGCGGCCTGCCGGCGGTGCTGTCGCAGACCTTCCGCACGTTGCTGCAGTCGCGCATGCAGGTCGGACTGGCGCGTTACGCGCAGCAGTATCCGAACATCGACCAGCTCATCTTCGAACCCAATGCGGGCGATGCCGAGCTGTTCTTCACCAACGCCTTCAGCTTCTCCGCGCGCCGGCGCATCTGCGAGATCGCCTACCGCAACACGATGGCCGACCTGCGCCGCCGCGCCGACGAACTGGCGCCCGTACTCGACGCCAATGGCCTGGCGCTGCGCATGCACGTGGTGAACGACGAGAACCGCACCCTGCTCGACGGCCTCGCCCCGCCGCCGCGCGACAGCGACACCACCGCGCGCCTGCGCCGTGCGCTGGACGACATGGAGCATCGCCAGCGGCCGGCCGCGCCCGCGCCGCGCCGTCGTCCGCGCGCGCCACGCCACGCGCCGTAACACCGCCTCGACGCCCGCGATGGTGCGATGCGTGCATGTGCATCGCGGCGGACAACGTGTGGCATCCCCGACGAACGTCTTCATCGGCTGCGCCGGCTGGTCGTTGCCATCGGCATCCAGATCGATGTTCGGCGCGGGCGATTCGATGCTCGCGCGCTACGCCACGCGCTTCAACGCGACGGAAATCAATTCGTCCTTCCACCGCCCGCACCGGCGCGACACCTATGCGCGCTGGGCGGCCAGCGTGCCGGCGAACTTCCGCTTCAGCGTGAAGCTGCCGCGCACCATCACGCATGACGCAAGGTTGCGCGGCATCGGCGGCGAACTCGACCGCTTCGCCGGTGAAGTCGAGGGACTGGGCCGCAAGCTCGCGATGCTGCTGGTGCAGCTTCCACCGAGCCTGGCTTACGAAGCGCGCACCGCATCGACGTTCTTCGCGATGCTGCGTCGCCGCTTCGATGTCGGCATCGCCTGCGAGGCGCGGCATGCGTCGTGGTTCGCACCGGGCGTGGAATCGCTGTGGCAACGGCACGGCATCGCGCGCGTGGCGGCCGATCCGCCGATTCCCGACGGCGAAGCGCGCGAACCCGGCGGCGACACGCGCGTGCGCTACTGGCGCTGGCACGGTTCGCCGCGCGTGTACTACAGCGCCTACGACGACGGCGCACTACGTACGCTGGCCGGCGCGATGCGCGGCGTTCGCGGGACGCGATGGGCGATCTTCGACAACACCGCGCACGGTCACGCGGCCACCGATGCGCTGCGCCTGAAGTCGATGCTGGAAACAGACGCAGCGAAAACCCCACGGAGACGCGCATGAGCGAGGTATTGGACTGCATCGTGGTGGGCGGGGGCCCCGGCGGGCTGACGGCGGCCACCTACCTGGCGCGCTACCGCCGCAGCGTCCGCGTGTTCGACACCGGCTGCACGCGCGCGGGCTGGATTCCGAAAAGCCGCAACTGCCCCGGCTTCCCGCACGGCGTCGGCGGCGAGGAACTCCTGCAGCGCATGCGCGACCAGGCGCGCAAGTTCGGCGTGGAAACCATCGCCGAGGAAGTGACGGCCCTGCATCGCGAGGACGGCGGCTTCCGCATCCGCCACGGCGACAATGAATTGCGCGCCCGCCACGTCATCCTCGCCACCGGCTGCGAGGACGTCACGCCCGAGGTGGACGGGCTGGCGGGCGCGATCGAATGCGGCGCGGTGCGCATGTGTCCGATCTGCGACGCGTTCGAGGCCATCGACACGACCATCGCCGTGCACGGCCCGGCCGACAAGGCCGCCTCGCATGCGCGCTTCCTGCGCACGTATTCGTCGAAAGTGACGCTGGTGCCGTCGGCGGAGGACATCGACGACGGCATCCGCGCGGAGCTGGCGCGCGATGGCATCGAACTGGCGCCGGTGCCTGCCTCGCTGGCCTTCGACGGGAAGCGATGCGTGTTCGAGCTGGACGGAACGCCGCGTGGCTTCGACGTCGTGTATCCGATGCTGGGATTGATCTCGCGCTCCTCGCTGGCGGTCGGCGCCGGGGCGGACTGCGACGAGGAAGGTGCGCTGATCGTCGACGCGCGGCAGATGACCTCCGTCGAGGGGCTCTACGCCATCGGCGACGTGGTCAGTGCGTTGAACCAGATTTCCGTGGCGACGGGGCATGCGGCGATCGCGGCGACCGACGTGCACAACCGGCTCGGACCCAACTTCGCCTGACGGCAGCGTTCGCGCGGGCGATCCGGCACCTGCCTGCTGACACCGGCTGGCAGCAATGTGCCCGATGGCACGGCGATCCCGCGGCTGCGGTCGCTAACATGCGGCGATCCTCGCACCCGGACCGCCCGAACGATGACCCGCACGCCCCTCTGCGCCGCCCCCCTTTCCGCCGCGCTGCTCGCCGCCCTGCTGACCGCCCTGCCCGCCGTCGCCGCCACGCCCGACGCGTCGCTGACCACCGTCTCCGAACGCAGCGGCTTCGTGAAGACCGGCCGCTACGACGAAGTCATCGCGCTGTGCGAGGCCTTCGCCGCGCGTTACCCGCAGGCCGTGCGCTGCCAGGACTTCGGCACCACGCCGGAAGGTCGTCCGATGAAGGTGCTGGTCGTGTCGAAGGCCGGCGCGTTCACGCCGGAAGACGCGAAGGCCAAGGGCCTGCCGGTGATGCTGATCCAGGGCGGCATCCACGCCGGCGAGATCGACGGCAAGGACGCGGGCTTCCTCGCGCTGCGGCAGGCGCTTGACGGCGAGACGGCCGTCGGCGCGCTCGACCGGCAGGTGCTGCTGTTCGTGCCCGTGTTCAACGTGGACGGCCACGAGCGCTTCGCCGCGTGGAATCGCCCCAACCAGCGCGGCCCGGAGGAAATGGGCTGGCGCACCACCGCGCAGAACTACAACCTCAACCGCGACTACGTGAAGGCCGACACGCCGGAAATGCAGGCGATGCTGCGCCTGGTGAACGCGTGGGATCCGCTGGCCTACGTCGATCTGCACGTCACCGACGGCGCGAAGTTCGAACACGACGTCTCCATCCAGGTCGAGCCCGTGCACAGCGGCGACGATGCGCTGCGCAAGGCCGGTACCGCGCTGCGCGACGGCGTGATCGCGCATCTTGCGAAGGAAGGCTCGCTGCCGCTGCCGTTCTATCCGTCCTTCGTCACCAACGACGATCCCGCGTCCGGCTTCGAGGACGGCGTGGCGACGCCGCGCTTCTCGCACGGCTACTTCCAGCTGCGCAACCGCCTGGGCATGCTGGTGGAAACGCATTCCTGGCGCGATTACCCGCATCGCGTGAAGGTCACGCACGACACCATCGTCGCGCTGCTGGACCTGATGAAGGCGAACGGCGCGCAGTGGCGCAAGGAAGCGCTGGCCGCCGACGCGCGCTCGCAGCAGCTGGGCGGCAAGCCCGTCGTGCTGGACTACAAGGCGACCGACAAGACGCGCACGATCGATTTCCGCGGCTACGAATACACGCGTACGCCGTCGGACGTCTCCGGCGCGCTGATGACGCACTATGACGAAAGCAAACCGCAGGTCTGGCACCTGCCGATGCGCGACGAACTGGTGCCCGCGCACGTCGTCGATGCGCCGAAGGCCGGTTACATCGTGCCTGCCGCGCATTCGGCCTGGGTCGCGGCGAAGCTCGACCAGCACGGCGTGACGTATCGCCGCCTCGACTCGCCGCTGGGCAAAACCGGCGTGCAGGCATTCCGTGCCGAGACCGCGACGCTGTCGGCGCAGTCGGTGGAAAACCACCAGCGCGTCACGCTGGAAGGCAGGTGGGCGCCGGAATCGCAGGAGATCGGCGCGGGCGCCCTGTTCGTGCCGATCGCCCAGCCCAAGGCGCGCCTTGCGATGGCGCTGCTGGAACCGCAGGCGCCGGACGCGCTGGTCGCGTGGGGCGAGTTCAACAACTACTTCGAGCGCAAGGAGTACATGGAGGACTACGTCGCCGAGGAAGTCGCACGCGGGATGCTGAAGGACCCGAAGGTGAAGGCCGAATTCGATCAGCGCCTGAAGGACAAGGCGTTCGCCGACAGCCCGCAGCAGCGGCTGGAGTTCTTCGCGCGCCGGCATTCGTCCTGGGACGACCAGTACCGCCGCTACCCGGTGGTGCGGGTGGACGTGGCGCCGCGCTGACGCCGTCCCAACGAACGGCCCGCTACGCTCGCGCCACCTGACGGAGACGTGCCATGACCGTGTTGCGGACTTCCCTTCCCGGCATCGCGAAGCCGGCGCTGGCGGCGGCGATAGCGGCGGCGTTTCTGCTGGGCGGCTGCCAGCCGCAGGAAAGTACGGCGCCGCCCACGCCGCCGACGACGCAGGGCGCGCACGCCGTCACGGGCAATGCGACGTACCGGGAGCGGATCATGCCGCCGCCGGGTTCGAGCCTGCGCGTGCAACTGCTCGACAACCTGCTGGCCGACACGCCCAAGGCGGTCATCGCCGAAACGACGGTGACCGACTTCGCCGGCCCGCCCATCGCCTTCACCCTGCCGTTCGATCCGGCGAAGCTGCGCGAAAACGGCCAGTACGGCCTGCACGCCACGCTCGCCGGGCCCGATGGCAGGCCGATGTTCGTCAGCGACACGCGCGTCCCGGTGGATCCTTCGGCCAACGTGCCGGTGGAGATCGGGATGATCCATGTCGGCGCGCCTTCGGCCGACACATCCGCGCCGCCGGCATCGCCCCCGCCGACCAACTGGCAGTGCGGCGACCTGCGCGTGGGCGCCACGTTCGACAACGTGGCCCAGCGCGTGACGCTGTCGTACAGCGGCCGCAGCCGCATGCTGCCGCAGGCCGTCGCCGCGTCCGGCGCGCGTTATGCCGACGACATCGGCAACGAGTTCTGGACCAAGGGCAACACCGGCACGCTGACGCTGGATGGCGAGAAGCACGAATGCACGCTCACCAACCTCGCTTCGCCGTGGGACGAAGCGCGTTCGCGCGGCGTCGCGTTCCGCGCGGTGGGCAACGAACCCGGATGGCTGGTCGAAATCGGCCGCGGCGAAGCGCCGTCGCTGCACGCGCAGCTGGATTTCGGCTCGCGCAACATCGACATCGCCAGCGTGCAACCCAAAGCGAAGGGCGGCGGCTGGAGCGGCAAGACCGCGAACGGCACGAAGGTGGAACTGGTGACCGAACGCAAACCCTGCCAGGACGATGCCGGCGCGAGTTTCGACATCACCGCGCAACTGCAGGCCGGCGGCAAGACATACACCGGCTGCGGCGCCTTCCTCGACGCGCCCAAACCCTGACGTTTCCGTCGATTTGACGCCTCCTGAACCCCGCGCCACGCACGCTGGCGCGAGGTCCCGACGAACGCCATCCAATGATCGACATCCTGCCCTCGCCGTCGCACGTCGGCGCCTACCGCTTCAGCGGCACGCTGGACGGCGCCGATTACGACCGCTGCATCGCCGACATCGAGGGCCGCCTGCGCCTGCACGAACGCATCGGTGTCTACTGCGACATGACCGGTTTCACCGGCCTCACACCCGAAGCGCTGGCGAAGGACCTTCGCTACGCGTTGAGCAAGGTCGGCGAATACGGCCGCTTCGCGCGCGGCGCCATCGTCACCGACAAGCGCTGGCTGGCCGGGATATCGGAATTCGCCGGGCGCTTCTTCCCGAACACCGAGATCCGCGCGTTCGAACCGGAAGAACACGATGCGGCGCTGGCGTGGGCGACCATGGTGGAGCCGATGGGACGCTGATCGCTCTTGCCCGACCGCTCACTGCTTCATGTACTTCCAGTTCCGCGACTTCCCCTCTGCCAGCCACTCCACCGTCTGCGCCACGCGCCGCTGCCGCGTGTCCTCGCGCTTGGCCTCCACGATCCACTCGATGTAGTCGCGTCGATACCCGGGGGTGAATCCCTCGAACGTCGCCCGCGCCTTCGCGTTGCGGCGCAGCGCCGCAGTCAGGTCGTCCGGCACGGGCAGCTCCGCTTTCGGTGGCGCCTTCTTCCTCGGCGGCTGGGTCGCCTTGATCTCGACCCGCGCCATCGCCTGCTTCACGTATCCCGCCAGCTCGCGCTTGCCGGGCAGCTCGGACTTCTTCGTGATGCGGCCGAACTGGCCCATCGCCTCGCCTTCCTTTCCCTCGCCGACGAGCGAGCGCCCCTCCCAGAACCACAGCGTCATGTGCTGCTTGAACGCCGCCATCCCGCACAGGATCTTCCCGCGCCAGGTGAAGCTGGGCATGCCCCACTTCAGCGTTTCCTCGACCTCCGGACACGCCGCGTGCACGCCCTCGCGTATCTGCGCGAGCAGCGGCTGGGCGAACTCCGCCGACCTGGCGATATAGGCATCGATGCGCGGATCGACGGTGGGCATGCGGGGCTCCTGGAGATCGCGGCGGGCGTCCGATTCTGCGCCCGTTTCCGCGTTGTAATCGATGAGGGGCGACACGGGGGACACCATCATGGCCACTCGCGAACGGCGAACGCCAATCACCGGGATCCGCGTCCAGCGGCGGATCGGGCTGACCATCCCGCAACGCACGATGCTGCAGGCCTGCGAACGCTTCGGCTGGCGCCTGGCGTTCGTTCGCACGCCGCTGGACCATCCGCAGCCGGTGCTGTTCGCCACCGCGCGCGACTATGTGGTCGTGCGCGAGGACGGCAGCATCGATCGATGGCCGGATATCGCGCTGCGTCATTGATGCTTTGTGGCTCGGATCAACGCGAGGTTACGCCCGTACGCGAGCGTGCCTGCTTTGTAGCCCGGGTAAGCGAAGCGCACCCGGGGACGAGGTGCGCAGAAACAAGATCAACGTGGGTTCCAGCTTTCGCTGGAATGACGGTGCTTTTCCTGATGGCGTGACCGCCTGGATCCCGGACTTCGCCGGGATGACGGCGCTATTGGTCCGTTCGTGCGAACACGCGCGCATTCGCAACGCTTTCCTCGACCCAACCGCCAGCTTCACCCCAACGCCCACCGCCCGATCACCTCATACGGCGTGCCGCGTCCGGGCTGGCTGTCGATCAGCACGAACTCGCGCACCGGCCACGCCAGCGGCGGGACCGGCGTCTGCGGGATGTGCCGGCGCACGTCGCGCTGCACGGTCAGGTGCGGGACGAAGTTCGCCGCCGATTTCACCGGCACGCGATGCTGCGCAAGCGAACGGCCGAGTCCGTCGTACAGCGCGCGCAACGCATCGGGCGCGCGGCTCGCGCCGAGCCACCACACGTTGGCGCCGCGGAAACTGCCCACTTCGTCCAGCGAAAGTTCGAACGCCGGCGTGCGCACCCCCGCAGCGGCCGCGCGGGCCTCCTCGACCAGCGACGGCGGCAGCGGACGGAAATCGCCGAGGAACTGCAGGGTGACGTGGTAGCGGTCCGGCTTCAGCGCGCGTCCGCCCGGCGCATGTTCCGCCACTAGCGACGCGGCCGCTCCGGCGACGCGCGCACGCAGCGCATCGTCGGGCCACAGCGCGAAGAACAACCGATGCATCTCGCCTGCCGGTGCATCGTCGAATCCCAAGCCCATCTGTGCCATCAAACCTTGTCTTCCCTACTTCGCCGGTTTGCGGAGGAACTCCGCCAATCCATGCAGTTGCTGCGCCTGGACCTTGTCCACCACCGGCGCGAATTTCGACAGATCGTCCGGCGTGTAACCGCCGGCGCGATAGAACATCGTAATGCGCGTGCCGCCGCCCTCGGCAGGTGCCAGGCGGAATTCCAGCGCGCCGCCCAACCCCATGCCCTGCAACGGGCCCAGGCCGCCGGTCATGCGCAGCGTCTTGCCGGGATCGACGAACACCACGGCCATATGCTGCGCCTGCCGCGCGCCGGCCATCTCGCAGAAGCAGCCTCCCGCGCGCGCGTCGATCGACAGCTTCGACTCGGCGCCCCACCAGCTGTGGTCCTTCGGCCACCAGCGGTCGATGTCGTGCACCAGCGCCTTCCACGCCGCATCCGCACCCACGGGCACGACTTCGGTGTTCTCGACGGTGAAACCGCCTGCGGTCGCATCCTTCACCGCGGCGCCCGCCGTGTGGCACGACAACGCCAGCGCGAGCGCGCCAGCCATCGGAATCCAACGCATCGCACGCTCCCTGATGATGATCGCCAGCGCGATTAGGCGCGCGGGCAGCGCCGTGCGCAAGGGTGCGGAGGACGCGCGACGCGGGCAATAATCCGGTTCCCCCGAGTCGAGGAAACGCATGTCCCGCAACGCATGGCTGGTGCTGGCTGTCGCGATCACCGGAGCGGCACTCGCCGCGACATACGCGTTCGAGATCTTCGAAACGCGACCACCGGTGGCACAGGCCGTGCTCGGCCCCACGCCGACCGCGATCGGCTGGGCCGGCCGCATCGATCTCATTGCGGGCGATGGCGTGCCCGGCCTGCGCGATGGCGTCGCGGCGCAGGCGCGATTCGCCGATCCCTACGGCGTTGCGGTGGCGAAGGATGGCGCGGTGTTCGTCAGCGACGCGGGCGACAACAACCGCATCCGCCGCATCGCGCCCGATGGCACGGTGTCGACCTTCGCCGGTTCCGTCGAGGGTTTCGCCGATGGCGTCGGCGCGGCAGCGGCGTTCGATACGCCGTCCGGGCTCGCATTCGACCGCGCGGGCAATCTCTATGTCGCCGATACGGGCAACCACGCGATCCGCCGGATCACGCCTCAAGGCGCGGTGAGCACGCTGGCCGGCAGCGGCACGCCGGGTTTTGCGGATGGTCCCGGCGCACAGGCGCGTTTCGACGGGCCGACCGGCGTCGCCGTCGGAGCCGATGGTCGCGTGTACGTGGCCGATACCTACAACGACCGCGTGCGCGCGATCGCGCCCGACGGCACCGTGTCGACGCTGGCCGGCGGCGATCGCCCGGGCGATGCCGATGGCCCCGGTGCGCTCGCGCGCTTCGACACGCCCACCGCGGTCGCGGTCGATGCGATGAACCGCGTCTACGTTGCCGATCTTCGCAACAACGCGATCCGTCGCATCACGCCGACTGGCGAGGTCAGCACGCTCGCTCGCGCGATGGACGGCGACGAGCATCCGCCGGTGCATCGTCCGCTCAGCCTGGCGATCGCGCACGACGGCGTGCTCTACGTGGGCGAGATGTATCGCGGCCTGGTGCAGATCGCGCGCGACGGCAGCGCGCACCAGATCACCGGGCAGACGCAGGCGCAGCGGTTGTCGCGTGCCTCGGGCATGGCCGTGGCGAAGGATGGAGCGCTGCTGGTCGCCGATGCCGGCGCATATCGGCTGCATCGCGTTCGTCCGGCGCGCGACGACGACGATGCGCCGCAGGTCGTCGGCCCGTCGCCCGACACGCCCTTGCCCGACACCGCCGGACGCTGGCCGCTGCGGCCGCAGGACGGCTGGCATGAAGTGGTCGGCACGCTCGGCGAAGTGCGCGGCAATTACCAGCGCGAGAATCGCGACCACCTGCACGGCGGGCTCGATATCCGTGGCGATGTCGGCCAGGAAGTGCTGGCCATCGCCGACGGCAAGATCAGCAGTCCGTATGCCGCGTGGGGATTCGGCGAACTGGGCGAAGGTATGGCGATCGACACGCTCGGTTACATCCACATGCGCGTGGGACGCACGCCGGGCGGCGACGGGATCGACACCTCGCGCTTCCTGATCCTGCGCGACGAGGACGGCAAGCCCGAGCGCGTACGCGTACGTCGCGGCACGCGCTTCTCCGCGGGCGACGCGCTGGGCACCATCAACGGCATGGCGCATGTGCACCTGAGCGTCGGCGCCTACGGTTACGAGCGCAACGCGGTGGCGCTGGGGTTCGTGAACTACGCCGACCATTACGCGCCGCACATCGACCGCATCGAACTGCTCGACGCAACGTCGCAACCGTTCACGACAAAGCGCGACGGCCGCCTGGTGCTGTCGCGCGCGACGCCGGGCGTGCAGATCGCGGTGGATGCGTGGGACCAGGTCGATCGCAATCTTCCGCGACGCAGGCTCGGGCTGCATGCGCTGGGATACCAATGGCTCGATGCCGCCGGCACGCCGTTGCCCGGCTACGAGCAGCCGCGCATGAACATCGAATTCAACCGCATGCCGGCCGATCCGGATGCGGTGAAGGTCGCCTACGGCCCCGCCAGCGGGATCACGGTGCACGGCAGCGCGATCACCCGGTTCCAGTACCTGGTGACCAACACCGTGCGCGACGGCGTGCTGGAGACGGGTGTGTGGCAGCCGGCCGAGCTGCCCGCGGGCGACTACGTGCTGCGCATCACCGCGCGCGATTACAGCGGCAACGTGGCCGGCGCGCGCCGCGACCTGCCGGTGCGGCTGGAGTGAAGCTCAGCCGCGCGCATTGCGCGGCGGACGTACGCGATACGCAAGACTGATGCGCGGACCGACGGGTTCGCGCGTCTTCGGAATACCGTGTTCGTGCGTGAGCTGGCTGGCATGGCTCATCACCAGCAGGCTGCCTGGCGCCAGGTCGACGTGCAGCGCCTTGCGCGAGGCGTTGTCGCGGATGGTCATGCGGCGCGGAGAACCCAAGGAGACGAGCGCGATGGGATGGCCTTCGACCAGCATGTGCATCTTGTCGCCGTGCGGGGCGACGCTGTCGTTGCCGTCGCGGTAGTAGTTCAGGCCGACCGCGTTGAAGGGTTCATGCAGGTGCTCGCGCAGGCGCTGCGCGGCGTCGATCAGCGGTGCGGGAACTTCGGCGTCCTCGAAGCGGTAGGACGCCACCAGGCGCGGGACATCGACGATGCGGTCGTACATCGGGCGACGCTGGGCTTCCCAGGCGACGGTTTGCTTCAGTTCCTCGAACCAGTCGGCTGCGAGGCCTGATTCGAGAAATCCGGGCCAATAGCGGATGCCACCCTGCGCGTCTTCGACCAGCGCGCGCGGGTCGTCGGCGGGCGCGGCGGAGAACAGGTCGTCGGTGAGGGTTTGGGCGCGCGGCATCGCGCGAGTGTGCCGGGATGCCGTCTCGCGGGGTGAGACTGGCGAGCAGCCCCTTTCCCTTCGGGAGAGGGGCCAAGTGAGTTCAGGCGGACTCAGCCTTCCAACTCGTTCCACCGCTCGTACGCATGATCCAGCTCGGCCTGCGTCTTCGCCATCAGGTCGGTATGGGCGGCGATCGCGGCGGCGTCGCGCTGGTAGAACGCGGATTCGTTCATCTGCGCGGTGAGTTCGGCGACGCGCGTTTCCAGTTGCTCGATCCGCGCCGGCAGCTGCTCCAGTTCGCGCGAGTCCTTGTAGCTGAGCTTCTTCTTCGGCGCGGCCGGCGCCGGTGTCGCGGCGGCGGCCGCCGCGGGTTTCGCCGCCACCGGAGCCGCCACCGACTTCACCGGCCGCTGCCGCAGCCAGTCGGTGTAGCCGCCGACGTACTCGCCGACACGGCCGTCGCCTTCCATCACAAGTGTGGAAGTCACCACGTTGTCGAGGAAGTCGCGGTCGTGGCTGACCAGCAGCAGCGTGCCGGGGTAATCGCCCAGCAGTTCTTCCAGCAGTTCCAGCGTTTCGACGTCCAGGTCGTTGGTCGGTTCGTCCATCACCAGCAGGTTGGACGGCTGCGCGAACAGCTTGGCAAGCAGCAGGCGGTTGCGCTCGCCACCGGACAGGCGGGTGATCGGCGCGCGGGCGCGCTCGGGGGTGAACAGGAAGTCCTGCAGGTAACCGATGACGTGCTTGGACTTGCCGCCCACTTCGACGAATTCGCGGCCTTCGGCGACGTTCTCCAGCGCGTTCCAGTCCTCGCGCAGCGTCGCGCGGTACTGGTCGAAATAGGCGATCTGCAGGTTGCTGCCGAGCTTCACCTCGCCCGACTGCGGCTTGAGTTCGCCCAGCAAGAGTTTCAGAAGCGTGGTCTTGCCGCTGCCGTTGGGGCCGATCAGGCCGATGCGGTCGCCGCGGAAGATCGTGGTGGACAGGTCGCGGATCAGTTCTCGGTCACCGAAGGAGAAGTTCACGTCCCTGGCTTCGACGACCTTCTTGCCAGAGGACTCGGACTGCGCGAAATCCATCTTCACGTTGCCCTGCAGGTCGCGTCGCTGCGAGCGCTCCACGCGCATCTGCTTCAGGCGCGTGACGCGGCCTTCGTCGCGCGTGCGTCGGGCCTTGATGCCCTGCCGGATCCACACTTCCTCCTGCGCCAGCATCTTGTCGAAGCGCGAGTTTTCCTGCGCTTCGGCATTCAGGCGTTCCTCTCGGCGGCGCAGGTAGTTGTCCCAGTCGCCGGGCCAGCTGGTGACCTGGCCGCGGTCGATCTCGACGATGCGCGTGGCGAGCGAGCGCAGGAAGCGGCGGTCGTGGGTGACGAAGACCAGCGCGCCCTGCCACGCCTTCAGGAAACCTTCGAGCCAGTCGATGGCCTCGATGTCCAGGTGGTTGGTCGGTTCGTCCAGCAGCAGCACGTCGGGCGAGGACACCAGCGCCCGGGCCAGCAGCACGCGGCGCTTCATGCCGCCGGACAGGCGAGCGAACACGGCGTCGCCGTCCAGTTCCAGGCGTTGCAGGGTTTCGGTGACGCGCTGGTCCAGCGACCAGCCGTTCGCGTCCTCGATCTTCTGCTGCACTTTCGCCAGCGCGTCGGTGTCGACGTGTTCGGCATGGCTGAGGTGGTGGAACTGCGCGAGCCATGCGCCGAGTTCGCCCAGGCCGCCGGCCACGACGTCCCAGACGTCGCCGTCGGCACCCGGCGGGACTTCCTGTTCGAGGCGGGCGATGCGGACGCCGCCCTCGCGGCGGACCTCGCCGTCGTCGGCGTGGATGTCGCCGGCGATGAGCTTCATCAGCGTGGATTTGCCGGCGCCGTTGCGGCCGATCAGCGCGATGCGCTCGCCGGGTTCGATGGAGAGGACGACGTCGGAAAGCAGCAAGGGGCCGCCGACGCCGTAGTCGACGTTGTTCAGGGTGATCAGGGGCATGGGCGCCATTCTAGCGTTTGCGTCCCTTCTCCCGCCTGCGGGAGAGGGGCACGCCATGGGATCATCAAACCCATGCCCTCACCGACCTCCCTCGCCGCCCAGCGCATCCGCCACTGGGTCCTCTCCGCTTTCCCGCGCGGCCAGAGCAGCATCGACTACGACCTCCCGCCCGGCGATCCCGGCCTGTTCGGCCCTGACAGCATCACCTGGCGGATCCATGCCGACTTCCCCGGCATGCTCGCGGGCGGGCTGTGCGCCCTGATGCTGCAGACGCTGCATCCGCTGGCACTGGCCGGCGTGTGGGATCACTCGAACTTCCGTACCGACCTCGTCGGGCGCTTGCGCCGCACCACGAACTTCGTCGCGGGAACGACCTACGCCTCGCGCCCGGAAGCGCAGAAGCTGATCGATCGCGTCGCCGGCATCCACGAACAGGTGCGCGGCACGATGCCCGACGGCCGCGCATACCGCGCCGACGATCCGGCGCTGCTCACCTGGGTGCATGTGACGGAAAGCTACGGCTTCCTCGAGGGGTTCCGCCGCTACTCACCGCTCACGCTGCCCGACGGCGCCGCCGATACGTACTACGCCGAGGTGCGGCGCGTCGCCGAAATGCTGGGCGCGCGCGATGTTCCCGGATCGGAAGCCGAGGTCGCCGCGTTCTTCGCGCGCATGCAGGGCGAGCTGCGCCTGGACGAGCGTTCGCGCGAGGTGCTGCGGGTGTTGTCGAACATCCGGCTGCCGGTGCCGATGGCGGGGCTTTCGCGCGATCTGTTCCTCGGCGCCGGCACCGCGCTGCTTCCGGAGTGGGCCTCACGCACGCTGGAATTCGGGCGTTTCGAGCGAGCGCGCGCGGCCCTCGCATCGCGCAGCCTGCGCACGATCGCGCCGTTGTTCCGTGTCGCGCTCAGCGACGGCGTCGCACCACGCGCCTGTCGTCGCGTCGGGGTCGATCCGTCCGTCCTCGATCGCTGGCCCTGAGCCTCAACCGCCGCCGGCCGGCCGCAACAGCACGATCTTGGAGGCCGTCCGCACGCGACCCTTCAGGTGGAACGCCATGTCGATCTCGTCGCCGGGCTTGAGCTGGTCCAGCCGCATGACGCTGCCGTCAAGCGCGAAGACCTGCGTCTGCGGGTCGATCGCGATGCGGTTGCGGATGCGCGTCTCCGCCTGATCGACCAGCAGTACGTTCGTGCGCGGCACGAATTCGGCCACGGTGCCATGCAGGTACTGGCCCCAGCCCTGCCCCGGCGTGGTGTCGGGCAGGCGGTGGGCCGAGATGGCTTCGACGCGGTTCCCCGTCTTCACCGTGTCCAGCATCAGGCGGTCGCCCGGCTGGAGCTTCGGCCGCGTGGCGCGGTCCTTCGCTGCCTTGGCTTCGTCGTAGTACAGGTTGATCGGCGCGCCCTGCCCCAGCTCGCTGCCGGTGCGCGCATCGTTGCTGAGCACGATCCGGTGCTGCGCCGGATCGTGGCGCTGCAGCGTGCCGACCGTGCGTCCTTTTTCCTGTGCATGCGCCGTCGCGGCCAATCCGAGAATCATCAGCGCCAGCAACGCGCGATGTGTCCAGCCCGACTGCCCAACCGTTGCCTTGCCCATGGCCGCACCTCCGCGATGTCCCCCGCGGCGGCATCATGCGCGGCCGGTGTGTAGGCCGCGTCAGGAACTGCAGGAGAGCATCGAACAGCCCGCACGTTCGCGCGCCCAGTCGGGGCGGCGGCCCGCGTAGGCTTCGCGGCCGGGCTGGTCCTCGTAGGGATGGCGCATCACTTCCAGCAATTCGGAGACGCCCGCGATGTCGCCGCCGGTAGCGCGGTCGATCGCCTGCTGCGCCAGGTAATTGCGCAGCACGTAGCGCGGGTTGGCGGCGTTCATCCGCTCACGCCGTTCCTGCGCCGGCAACGACTGTTGCGACAGCCGGGCGACATAGCGCCCCAGCCACTCGTGCAGCGCCGGTTCCACCGCTTCGCGCCGCATCGGGTCGTAGAAGGCGTCTTCCATCGGCGCGAGGTCCGGCGCCTGGACGTCGAGGTCCGCCAGCCCGCGGAAGAACAGCGTCATGTCGATCTCGCCTTCGGTCAGCAGGTCCTGCAACTGCTGCATCAGCGCGGTGTCGTCGTCGCGGCATTCCGCAAGGCCGAGCTTGCGCGCGGTGTTCTCGCGATCGGCGTCGAGGTAGGCCGAGACGAAGCGGCGCAGGCCGGCCTGCAACGGCTCGGTGTCGTCGAACAGCAGCGACAGCGAACCGGCCAGTCGCCCCAGGTTCCAGTACGCCACCTGCGGCTGCTGGCCGAAGCGGTAACGGCGCTGGTAGCGGTCGGTGGTGTTCGGCGTCCAGCCCGGATCGAAGTTGTCGACCCAGCCGTACGGCCCGTAGTCGATGGTGAGGCCGAGCACCGACATGTTGTCGGTGTTCATCACCCCGTGCACGAAGCCGACGCGGATCCAGTGCGCCATCAGCACCGCGGTGCGTTCGCAGATCCGCGCGAACCATTCGGCATAGGCCGGCTGGCCGCGACCCAGCCCGCGCAGTTCGGGGAAATCGCGGCGGATGCAGAAATCGGCCAGCTGGCGCAGCAGTTCGGTGTCGTTGCGCGAGGCCGGCAGTTCGAAATTGCCGAAGCGGATGAACGACGGCGCGACGCGGCACACCACCGCGCCGGGCTCCATCTGCGGATGGCCGTCGTAGAACATGTCCCGTTCGATCCACTCGCCGGTGCCGACAAGACTGAGCGCGCGCGTGGTCGGCACGCCGAGGTGGTGCATGGCCTCGCTGCACAGGAATTCGCGGATCGAGGAGCGCAACACCGCGCGGCCATCGGCGCTGCGCGAGTACGGCGTCGGGCCGGCGCCCTTGAGCTGGAGTTCCCAGCGCTCGCCGTCGGCATTGATCATCTCGCCCAGGGTGATCGCGCGACCGTCGCCGAGCTGTCCGGCCCACTGGCCGAACTGGTGGCCGCCGTAGTTCGCCGCGAACGGCTGCATGCCCGGCAGCAACGCGTTGCCGCCGAAGACGCGGGCGAAGTCGTCGGAGGCGACATCGGATTCGCTGAAACCGAGCCGGCGCGCCATGTCCGCTGAATGCGCCAGCAGGCGTGGTTGCGGGACCGGCGTGGGCTCCACGCGCGAGTACGCGGCACCGTGCACCTGGCGCACGCCGGGCGAGGTGTCGGGATCGCCGGGGAGATCGCGGACGAACAGGTTGTCGAAGTGCGGGTTCAGCATGGAGCGTTCACGGAGCGCGCGTGCAGCGATGGGGCCGCTTCCACAGATGGTGCCGCGCCCGGCGGGTACAAGCGGTGAACCCGTACCCGACACACGCCGCATACCGACGCCGGCCACAGTCGGCCGGGCGCGCGGCCGCGTATGCTGGCCGTCCACCGTCGCATTGGGGAATGGAACGGATGATTTCGCGTCAATGCATCAGCGCTGTTCGAACACACGCCCTTGCTCAATTCAACCCGGCGCTGGCCACGGCGATGCTGCTCGCCCTGGCGCTGCCTGCCGCCGCGCAGACAACGACCGCCGCGCCGTCGTGCAGCCTCGTCCAGGCCGGGCATCTGCTCGATCGCCCCGGCCATCCGGCGCGCGGTGCGAGCACGCTGCTGGTGTGCAACGGCCGGATCGAGGCGGTGCGCGACGGGTTCGTCGAGGCATCGATGTTTGCCAACGGAGCCAGCGCCCGCGTGATCGACCTGCGCGACCGCTTCGTGTTGCCGGGCCTGATCGACAGCCACGTGCACCTCACCTCCGACAAGGCCGGCGTCGAAGGCCAGCTGGAAGGCATTTCGAAAGGCGTGGCCGATCATGCGTACGAGGCCGCGGTCAATGCGCGCAAGACCCTGCAGGCCGGCTTCACCACCGTGCGGAACCTGGGCGACGAGGACGGCGTGACGCTCGCACTGCGCGACGCCGTTGCAGCCGGCAAGCTGCCGGGGCCGCGCATCGTCGATGCCGGCATGGCGATTTCCGCCACCGCCGGCCACATGGATCCGACGCTGGGGTTCCGCGACGAACTGCATGCCGCGCTCGACGTGCACGGCAACACCTGCGACGGCGCCGAGGAATGCCGCAAGGCCGTGCGACGCCAGATCGCGCGCGGCGCGGACGTGATCAAGATCGCCACCACCGGCGGCGTCAACAGCCGCATCGGCGCGGGCCTGGGCCAGCAGATGTTCGACGACGAAGCCAAGGCGATCGTCGAAACCGCGCACCTGTACCACAAGAAGGTCGCGGTGCACGCGCACGGCGCCGACGGCATCGCGCTGGCGCTGCGCGCCGGCGCCGATTCGATCGAGCACGGCACGTTGATGGACGACGCCGACATCAAACTGCTGCGCCAGACCGGCGCGTACTACGTGCCGACGTTGTCGACGGTGAACGGCTACAAGGAACGGCTGGCGAAGAACCCCGAGGCCTATACGGGCGAGGTACTGGAGAAGATCCAGTGGCGCATCGGCATCACCGGCAAGGCGCTGGAACGCGCGGTGCCGGCGGGCGTGAAGATCGCCTTCGGCACCGACGCGGGCGTCAGCCTGCACGGGCGCAACGCCGACGAGTTCGAACTGATGGTCGCGCACGGCATGACGCCGGCGACCGCGATCCAGGCCGCGACCGTGAACGCGGCGGACCTGCTGGGGCTGGCCGATCAGGTCGGCTCGCTGGAAACGGGCAAGCGCGCGGACCTGATCGCGGTCAGCGGCGATCCGCTGAGCGACGTGACCGTGCTCAAGCGCGTGGAATTTGTCATGAAGGATGGGCGCGTGGAAAAGGATGTGGCTTCGCGCGATTGACCAGCTTTGGCCCCTCTCATGCCGGAGAGGGGTTGATGAGGGTCGGGGCACGCGGCTCGCGATGCTCGCCGCCGTAGCCCGGGTAAGCGCGGCGCACCTGAGGCCTGTCGTGCTCACCCCGGGTGCGCTGCGCTTACCCGGGCTACAAAGCTCCGGGCTACATGAGCGGAATCAACATGGATTCCAGCTTTCGCACCGCCCGGGTTCCCTGCCTGCGCGCGAATACCGAACAAAAACCCCGCTATTCGCGGGCTCCGCACGCGCTGCGAGCAGTTTTCCCCGCGCGCGAACGCCGTAATTACACAGCCCCGCGACGCCCCTCGGTTACACTGTTCAGTCTTCCGACCGGCGTCCGCCGGCGCTGCCGAGTCCTCCCCCATGAGCGCCGAGCCCAGCTCGAACGATGCCCCGTCTCTGAAATTCACCGATCTGGCCCTGCCGGAGCCCCTGCTGAAGGCGCTGTCCGACGTCGGTTACGAGTCGCCCTCGCCCATCCAGGCCGCCACGATCCCGCCGCTGCTGGAAGGCCGCGACGTGCTCGGCCAGGCGCAGACCGGCACCGGCAAGACCGCCGCATTCGCGCTGCCGATCCTGGCGCAGATCCAGCCCGGCCGGCAGAAGCCGCAGGCCCTGGTGCTGGCGCCGACGCGCGAACTGGCCATCCAGGTCGCCGAGGCGTTCCAGAAGTACGCCCATCACCTGCCCGGCTTCCACGTCCTGCCGATCTACGGCGGCCAGAGCTATTACCCGCAGTTGCAGGCGCTCAAGCGCGGCGTGCAGGTCGTGGTCGGCACGCCCGGCCGCGTGATCGACCATCTCGAGCGCGGCTCGCTCGACCTGTCCGAACTCCGCTGCCTGGTGCTGGACGAGGCCGACGAAATGCTGCGCATGGGCTTCATCGACGACGTCGAGGCCGTGCTGAAGAAGACGCCGGAAACGCGCCAGGTCGCGCTGTTCTCGGCGACGATGCCGCCGCCGATCAAGCGCATCGCGCAGACCTACCTGAAGGACCCGGTCGAGATCTCGATCAAGGCCAAGACCACCACCGCCGCCAACATCCGCCAGCGCTACTGGGCGGTGAGCGGCGTGCACAAGCTCGACGCCATCACCCGCATCCTGGAAGCCGAACCGTTCGACGCGATGATCGTGTTCGCGCGCACCAAGCAGGCCACCGAGGAGCTTGCCGACAAGCTCGCCGCACGGGGCATCGCCGCGGCCGCCATCAACGGCGACGTGCAGCAGGCGCAGCGCGAGAAGACCATCCAGAACCTCAAGGACGGCAAGATCGACGTGCTGGTCGCCACCGACGTGGCCGCGCGCGGCCTGGACGTGGAACGCATCAGCCACGTGCTGAATTTCGACATCCCCTACGACACCGAAAGCTACGTGCACCGCATCGGCCGCACCGGCCGCGCGGGGCGCAAGGGCGAGGCGATCCTGTTCGTCACCCCGCGCGAGCGCGGCATGCTGCGCGCGATCGAGCGCGCGACGCGCCAGCCGATCGAGCCGATGGCGCTGCCGACTGTCGAAACGGTGAACGAGCAGCGCGTGAACCGCTTCCTCGGCCGCATCACCGGCGCGCTGGACGGCGACGATCTGGCGCAGTTCCGCAACCTGGTCGAACGCTACGAGCGCGAGCAGAACGTGCCGGCGGTGGAGATCGCCGCGGCGCTGGCGAAGCTGCTGCAGGGCGACATGCCGCTGCTGCTGGACGTCACCGCCGAGAAGCTGCGCCCGCACGCGCAGGTCGGTTTCGAACAGCGCGGTCCGCGCGAACAGGGCCGCGATTCGAAGTTCGGCCGCGACCGCGATTCGCGTTTCGAGCGCGACAGCGGTCCGCGTGCGCCGCGCCAGGATCGTGGCGAGCGCTTCGAGCGTCCGCAGCGGACCGAAACGCCATACGCGCCGCAGGAGCGCCATGAGCGCCCGGCGATCGAGCGGCCGCAGTTCGACCGTCTGCAGCATGAGCGCCCGCAGCACGATCGTCCGCGCAACGAACGCTCGTTCAACGCCGCCGAATCGATGTTCGACGACGAGGCGCCGCGCCATGAGCATCGCGAACCGCGCGAACATCGCGAGCCGCGTGAAGCGCGCGAGCCGGAAGTCGGCATGGAGACCTTCCGCATCGAGGTCGGTCACCAGCACGGCGTGAAGCCGGGCAACATCGTCGGCGCGATCGCCAACGAGGCCGAGCTCGAGAGCCGCTACATCGGTCGCATCGATATCCGCGACGACCACAGCCTGATCGACCTGCCCGAAGGCATGCCGCGCGAGGTCATGGACCACCTCAAGCGCGTGCGCGTCGCCGGCCAGCAGTTGCGCATCAGCCGCGCCGACGAAGACGCCGGCCACGGCAGCCAGCGCCCGCATGGCCGCCACGCGCGCGAGTTCGACGGCGACCGCCGCCCGCCGCGCGGGCCGCGCCCGCAGGGTTCGGGGCCTCGGAAGCCGGGCGGGTTCCGTCGCTGAGGTCGAGAGGAAGGGAGCCGATATCGGCTCCCTTCGCATATGGGCCTGCGTGATGGCAGCGGCGGCAGTCGCTCCTGCTCGCACCCATATCGCCGTCATTCCAGCGAAAGCGGGGATCCATCGTGATGCTCGCGGCGCGCGGGAAGCAGATTGGCGCGGGCGAGATTGCCGCGGCCGAGGCCGAAGCCGAAGCCGCCCTCGTCCACCGTCATCCCCGCGAAGGCCGGGATCCAGGCTGGCTACCTCTCTGCGCCATATTCACCGTCAGGTTTGTAACTGACAGTCAGTCAGCCTGGATCCCGGCCTTCGCCGGGATGACGGTCTCGGGGGCATGACGGTCTCGGGGGGATGACGATGTCGGGGGGATGACGATGTCGGGGGATGTCATCATCACGGCCCACTGTCGATCGCAGACACCCCAGCGCCGATGCACCTGATCCTCCTCAGCGCCCTGTGCAGCGTCCTCGTTTCCGTGCTGCTCAAGCTGGCGCCGCGGGCACGGCTCGACGTCGGTCAGCTGGTCACGTGGAACTATCTCGCCGCAGGCGCATTGTGCGCGTGGCTTCTGCGTCCGCCGCTGGACAGCCTCACGCATCCGGATACGCCCTGGGCCGCATTGATCGGCCTCGCCGTGGTGCTGCCGTCGTTGTTCCTCGTGCTCGGCGCGTCGGTACGCGCGGCGGGCATCGTTCGCACCGACGTGGCGCAGCGGCTGTCGTTGCTGCTGTCGCTGCTGGCGGCATTCACGTTGTTCGGCGAACGCGCGGACGCACTGCGCCTGCTCGGCCTTGCGCTCGGGCTGGTCGCCGTCGCGGGCATCGTCGTGCGTCCGGAAGCCGAGCCGAGCGGTGGCGAACGACGCAGCTGGCTCCTCCTGCTCACCGTCTGGGTCGGCTTCGCGCTGGTGGACGTGATGCTCAAGCGCATCGCGCTGGCGGGCACGCCGTCGATGGCCGCATTGCAGGCCGCGTTCGCCATCGCCTTCGTGCTGATGCTCGGCGCGCAGCTGGTGCGCCAGTTGCGCGGCCGCACGCGGCTGGCGTGGCGGAACCTCGGCGGCGGGCTGCTGCTGGGACTGTTGAACTTTGGCAACATCGTCTTCTACGTCCGCGCGCACCAGGCGCTGCCGGACAGCCCCTCGGTTGTCTTCGCGGCGATGAACATCGGCGTGGTCGTCCTGGGCACGCTGGTCGGCGTGGTGGCGTTCGGCGAGAAGACCAGCCGCTGGAATCGCCTCGCGATCGTGCTGGCGCTGATCGCCATCGCGCTCATCGCACTGGCGCCGCGCGCATAGCAGGCGGATTTGGCATAGTCGTGTGTCCCTCCCTGCGTTTCGTTCCGCCATGCCCCGCCTGCTCGTTTTCCAGCATGTCGCCGCCGAACCGCTGGGCACGCTCGACCGGTTGATCCGTCGGCGCGGCCACCGCATCCGTTTCGCCAACTTCGAACGGCAACCCGACTTCGAACCGAACGTGGACCGTTATCGCGGGCTGGTCGTGCTTGGCGGGCCGATGAACGTCGAGGACCAGGCGCGGCGTCCGCACCTGAAGACCGAACTACGCGCGATCGAACACATGCTCGAACAGGGCAAGCCCGTGCTCGGCATCTGCCTGGGCGCGCAACTGCTGGCGCACGTGCTCGGCGCGCCGGTGCGGCGGCATGAGGCGCCGGAGATCGGCTGGTATCCGCTGAACACCACGCAGGCCGGCCGCGAGGACTCCGTGCTGTCGCCGCTGGGCGAATCCTCACCGGTATTCCAGTGGCACCGCTACAGCTTCGAAGTGCCGCGCGAGGCGACGCATCTGGCGAGCACCGCAGGCTGCGAGCAGCAGGCGTTCCGCTACGGCGAGAACGCGTACGGATTCCAGTTCCACCTGGAGATGGACCAGGCGCTGATCGAACGCTGGCTGCGCAACCCGGCCTATCGCGAGGAACTGGCCGAACTGGGCGGACTGGATCCCGCGCGTGCCGACGTGGACGCGATCCGCCGCCACACGCACGAACACATCGCCGGCATGCAGTCGCGTGCGGACGAGGTGTTCAACCGCTTCCTCGACCTGGTGGGCCGGCCGCAGCGGCGGATCACGCTGCCTTCGCGCGAGTGGGTCTGAACTGCCGCGCGAGCTTGGTGTGAAAGCTCTAGAGGCCGGCGCGAAGGTGACCGAACCCAGCCCACTCCATCGAGGGATCCCGCATGGCGAAGTTCAAGAAGGCGGCCGGCAAGACCACGGCGTCCGGCGCGCGCGCCCGCAAGAAGGCCGGCACCCAGGACGCGCAGCAGCAGGCCGACCAGCTCTCGCGCAGCCTGAGCGAATCGGCGCAGCAGATCTGGCTCGCTGGCGTGGGCGCGTTCTCGCGCGCGCAGGCCGAGGGCACCAAGCTTTTCGACGCGCTGATCAAGGAAGGCATGACGCTGGAGCAGACCGCGCGCCGCTTCGCGGGCGGCCAGGCCGATACGGTGCGCGATGCCGTCGGTTCGCGCGTCGGCCAGGCAAAGGAACGCGCCGCCGATACCTGGGATCGCCTGGAAAAGGTGTTCGAGGACCGCGTGCAGCGTTCGCTGGTGAAGCTGGGCGTGCCCGGCCGCGACGACCTCAACGAACTCAGCCGCCGGGTGGACGCGCTCACCAATGAACTGCGCCGCCAGGGCGGTTCGGCCGCGCCGCGCAAGACGACCGCACGCAAGACGGCGGCCAGCAAGCAGGCCACGCAGGCACCGGCCGCGCGCAAGTCGCCGCGCAAGGCGACCCGCTCGCGTTCGACCAGCTCCTGACGTCCTTCCTGACGCATCACCGCTTTACCGCCCGGCGCTTGCCGGGCGTTCCGACAAGCCCGCCAGTCCGCGCGTTCCGTATGCTCCCCTCCCCTTACGGTTTCGGACTGGCGGGCTTTCTTTCGCCCGCGTCCGGGCGGATGGCGTGATCGGCGCCACGCGGAACGCCATGTCGCTGTCGTATAGTCGCCAGCCTCCGACATCTCCGGGTTGTACATGCTGGCTGGTTTTTCCCTCACGATCGCGCTCCTGATCACCCTGCTGCTGGGCGCCGCCGCGACAGTGTGGTTGTGGCTGGTGCGGCGTCGGCAGGGCGAGACGATTGCCGGCATCGAAGCCCTGGCCGGCATGCGTTGGCGCGAGTTCTCGCGACTGGTGGTGGAGGCGCTGCAGACGCAGGGCTTCGAGGCCGAGTCGATCGAACAGACCCTCGAACGCGGACCTCAGGCCGAACTGCGCCTGCGTCGCGAGGGCCAGACCTGGCTGCTCGCCTGCAAGCTGGCCGGCGCGCGTGCGCACCTCGGCGTTGCGAGCGTGCGCGAGCTGGCCGATGCCGTGCGCTTCAACGCCGCGGCCGGCGGCATCCTCGCCACGCCGGCTCGCATCGACGCAAACGCCCGGAAGGCGGCTGACGGGTTGGAGCTGTTCGATGGCGATGCGCTGTGGTCGCTGGTCGGCCCGATGCTGCCCACGTCGCTGCGCGATGACCTCAGCCTCAACGCCCGCCGCCGCAGCGTTCGCGAGACGGTGCTGGCGTGGATCGGCGCCCTGCTGGTCGGCGCGCTGGTGGCGTTCGTCGCGGCGAATCCGCGCGGCGGCACCGCATCGGCGCCGGCGCCAGTCGTCGAAGCGCCCGCGGCCGCTGCCGAAGCCACACCGCCGGCACCGCAACCGCATGCGCCGACCGCGCCGTCGACCGATCCCGCCCTCGCCGCCCCTGCCGATCCGAACCGCGACCAGTTCGAACGCGGCGAAGTGATCCATGCGATTTCCGCGCTGCCGTGGGTCGAACGCGTGCTGTGGTCGACCAGCTCGACGCTGGTGATCCAGCAACGCGAGGATGTCGACCAGCAGCAGGTGCAGGAAGTCTGCGGCGTCCTCGCGCGTTACGACGCCTTGCGCGCCTCGCGCCTGCAGTTGCAGCCGCCGTCTGGAAGCGACCGGAAGATCCGCTTCCTGCAGTGCCGGGCCTACTAAACACGCATTGGCTCTTGTAGCCCGGGTAAGCGCAAGCGTACCCGGGACCTGTCACGCTCAACCCGGGTGCGCTTGCGCTTACCCGGGCTACAACAGCTTGTGATCCAAGCGTGTGCGTGTGCGCTTACCAGTGCACGCCCCGCATCAACGCCGCGAACGCGATCTGCTCGCTGCTCGGTGCCACCTCGCCCTTCAACGCCTGCTTGTCGCCGCGCGCGGCGGCCGAATCGGGGAAGAGTTCGAACGCCGTGCTCATGATCACTTCGTAAGCCTTCGGCGCCAGCGCGTTGATGACCGAAGCGAAGATGCCCAGGCGTGTGGCGATCCGGCTGGGGCGCTCGATGATGCCCTTGATCACCAGGTCCGCCGCCTCGTCCGGCGTAAGCGTGGGCACGCTGTCGTACATCTTGGTCGGCGCGATCATCGGCGTCTTCACCAGCGGCATGTTGATCGTGGTGAAGCTGATGCCCTTGCCCGACAGCTCGCCCTGCGCGCAGCGGCTCCACGCGTCCAGCGCGGCCTTCGATGCGACATACGCGGAAAAACGCGGCGAATTGGCCAGTACGCCAATCGAGCTGATGTTGATGATGTGGCCCTTCCGGCGCTGCGTCATGTTCGGCATGAAGCCCATGATCAGGCGCAGGCTGCCGAAGTAGTTCAGCTGCATCGTGCGCTCGAAATCGTGGAAACGGTCGTAGCTCAGTTCGATCGAACGGCGGATCGAGCGGCCGGCGTTGTTGACCAGCACGTCGCAGCGGCCATGTTCTTCCAGCACGGTTTTCACCAGGCGATCGCAGTCGGCCATGTCGGCCAGGTCCGCGGTGTAGGCGAAAACCTTGCCGCCGGCTGCGTTCATCGCGTCGCGGGCCTTGAACAGTTCGTCCTCGCCGCGCGCGACGATGATCGTGATCGCGCCCGCTTCGGCCACGCGCTGCGCCGTCGCCAGCCCGATGCCGGACGAACCGCCGGTGATCAGCACGACCTTGTTGCGCACCTTGCCCTTCAGGCTGCGGTCGACGAACAGATCCGGATCCAAATGGCGTTCCCAGTAGTCCCACAGCCGCCACGCGTAGCTTTCCAGCGGCGGCACCTGGATGCCGCTGCCCTTGAGCGCACGCTCGGCTTCGCGATTGTCGAAGCGCGTGGGATAGGTGAGGAACTTCATCACCTGTTTGGGAATCTTGAAATCGCGCAGCAGCATACCGATGAAACGGCGCACCGGCGGCAGGTTCGCGACGGCGCCGCGCACGCTGCCCGGAATGAAGGCGAACATGCGCGCATCCAGGCGCATGGTCATCTCCGGCGAATGGCCGGCACGCGCGAAGGTGTTGAGCACTTCGCCCACGCGCAGCGGATCGGAATCGGTGAGGTGGAAGCAGTGGCCGTCCAGGCGTGGCTTGTGCGCGATGTGGTCCATCGCATCGACCACGAAATCCACCGGCACGATGTTGATGCGGCCGCCTTCCAGCCCGAGCATCGGCATCCACGGCGGCAGCATCTGGCGCAGTTTCTTGAGGAAGGTGAAGAAGAAATACGGGCCGTCGATCTTGTCCATCTCGCCCGTCTGCGAGTGGCCGACGACCATGCCGGGGCGGTAGATCCGCCACTTCACGCGCGCCTCGCGACGCACCAGTCCTTCCGAATCGTGCTTGGTGCGAAGGTAGGGATCGTCCAGGCCTTCGGCTTCGCTGAACATGTCCTCCCGGAACACGCCCTGATACAGGCCGGCGGCGGCGATCGAACTGGTGTGGTGGAACACGCCCGCCTTCAGCGCCGCGGCCAGGTCCAGCGCATGGCGCGTGCCTTCGACGTTCGCGGCGTACTGCGCCTCGGGCTTGGCGGTGAGGTCGTAGATCGCGGCCAGGTGGAAGAAGTGCTTCACCTTGCCGGCGAGCGTGCGTAGTTGCGCGGCTGAAACGCCACACTTTTCCTGTGTCATGTCGCCTTCGACCGGGACCACGCGCTTCATGTCCCAGCCCATCTTCTTGCCGATGGCATCGAGCTTCTTGCGCGAATCCTTGCGCACCAGCACGTAGATCGTGCCCTTGCGCTGGCGAAGGAGCCGATCGACCAGGAAGCGGCCGATGAAACCCGTGGCACCGGTGACGAAGTAGCTCATTGCCCTTTCTCCGACCTTGGATGGCCGCCGCGCGGCGCCTGCCGCCTACGTTGCCAGAGGGCCCGCCCCGTCACAATTCCCCTGCGTATTGACCACCGCGAGGGTGCGTGAGGTAATTCCGGCCTCGATACGCTTCGGGGCGCCGCCATGACCGACCTGCAGTCCGCTTTCGAACAAGCCGCCAAGGACGTCCAGTCCCTGCCCGAGCGCCCCGACAACGAAACGCTGCTGCGCCTGTACGCGCTGTACAAGCAGGGCTCCGAAGGCGACGTCGCCGGCGCCAAGCCGGGCTTCTTCGACTTCGTCGGCACCGCCAAGTACGAGGCCTGGGCGAAGCTCAAGGGCACCGGCAGCGACGAGGCCAAGCAGAAGTACGTCGACCTCGTGAAGAAACTGCGCGCCTGACGCGCGCCGCGTCCGCCCACGACGACCGATGGCGAAACAGACCCGCCAGCGCATCCTCGACAGCGCATTGACGATGTTCAATGCGCTGGGCGAACCCAATGTCACCACGAACCACATCGCCGACGAGCTGGAGATCAGCCCCGGCAACCTGTACTACCACTTCCGCAACAAGGACGACATCATCGAGCAGCTGTTCGCGCGCTTCGAGGAGCGCATGGACGCCGCGC
>Ga0209257_1000976_pt1 | contig 38920 bp, 50 predicted proteins | sample AraplaCvi_mCL_r2_FD_184277 | JGI IMG/M metagenome (GOLD analysis project Ga0209257, IMG submission 184277) | Arabidopsis root microbial communities from North Carolina, USA - plate scrape MF_Cvi_mCL_r2 (SPAdes) (version 2) | ecosystem: Host-associated > Plants > Roots > Endosphere | place: USA...
GACCTTGACGATCTTGGCCGCGTGGGCCCCGCTCAGCGAGCCGCCGAACACCGTGAAGTCCTTGGAGAACACGTAGACGACCTTGCCGTTGATCGTGCCCCAGCCGGTGACCACCCCGTCGCCCGGAACCTTCTGCTCGGCCATGCCAAACTCGGTCCCGCGGTGCTCGACGAACATGTCGAACTCCTCGAACGAACCCTCGTCCAGCAGAAGGTCGATCCGCTCGCGCGCCGTCAGCTTGCCCTTGGCGTGCTGGGCCCCCACCCGCGCCTCTCCGCCCCCGGCCCGCGCCTGCTCGCGACGGCGATCCAGTTCCTCGAGTATGTGCTGCACGCGGAAGGCTCCCCTGCTCTCTCACCTGGGCGGTTTTCCCACCTTATGGGCCGAGGCCTAATGGCGCGAGCTTTCCGTGGCAAGGCGTACTCAGGGGCAGGCCGGCGGCGAGCGCCTTTCGATCAAGAGTCCCTCAGCGCCGCAGCGCCGCGAACCAGCGCTCCAGCACCTGCGCCTCCACCGCCAGGGCCTCGGCCCGGGCGACCGCCTCCGCGTCCTGCCCCCAGGTTTCGGCCTGGAAGATCTCCTCCAGCCGTGACAGCTCCAGGGCCTTGCGACCGGTGACCTTGCCCGTCCGAAGGGCCAGGGCCAGCACCGTCGAGCCGAACAGGCCGGCGCCATAGGCCACGCCCGCCAGGCTGAAGTCGTCCAGGGTCAGGGCCAGGCCCTCGACGCTGGCCAGGGCGGCCGGCGACTGGGCCGTGTGGATCACGCCGGACGCGGGGACCAGATGCACGTCCAGTTCGGCCCTGGCCCAGTCCAACATGGCGCCCCAGTCGCGCTTCTGGCGCTCGACCAGCGGCGTGGGGTGGTCGGCCCAGTAGCAGAGCAGGTCCGAGCCGGCGTAAGCCGCGACCTCGGCCGCCACTTCGGCGCGGGTCTCGCGGATCCGGTCAATGGCGGTGAAGGCCAGGCGGGTGGCGGGCATGGCCGTCGAGTCGATCACCTCGACCTGAGCCTCCCACTCGGCCGCGACCAGCTGGGCCAGCGCCAGGGTCGGCAGGACCAGCGGCGACCGGGCCGGCGACTTGGGCGTGCGGCCGTCCAGCAGCACGGCGAAGCCGCCCACGCCGTCCCCCTTGGCGGGCCCCGCCGTGGCGACCTTGTAGAAGCGGCGGGGACGTTGCAGCAGGTCGGGCTTGTCGGCCAAGGCGAACTTCTTTTCAGTCCAGACATCAAAACAGCGGTTTCAAGCCGTTGAATGGGCAAACAACGCGCCCAAGGCAAGACCGGGCGACGCAAGGGAGACAAACGGCGTGAGCCTGCCTTCCAACGACATGATGGCCGCCATCGCCGCGACCCGCTTCGGCCTGGGCGCCCGCCCTGGCGAGATCGACGCGGCGCGCGACGACCCGCGCGGCTTCCTGTCGGCCCAGATCCGGGCCGAGGGCGCCGACCAGCCGCAGGGCGGCGAAGACTCGGCCCAGCGCCTGGCCCAGGTCAGCGACTACCAGATGCAGAAGCGCGACGCCAAGGCGATGGGCGAGGCCAAGAGCGCGCCGGTCAAGGACCTTCAGAAGGACCTGAGAGAGCAGGCCGGCGCCGATTTCCTGGCCCGCGCCCGGCTGGGCGCCACGACCGACGCGGCGTTCCGCGAGCGCTGGGCGCTGTTCTGGGCCAACCATTTCACGGTCTCGGCCACCAGCCTGGCCGTCGGCTCGGTGGCGGGGCCGTTCGAGCAGGAGGCGATCCGCCCGCACGTGTTCGGCCGCTTCGAGGACCTGCTGGTCGCCTCCTCCACCCATCCGGCCATGCTGCTGTACCTGGACCAGGCCCAGTCGGTGGGTCCCGACAGCCGGGCGTCGCAATACCAGCGCAAGACCGGCAAGAAGGCGGCCGGGCTGAACGAGAACCTGGCCCGCGAGATTCTGGAGCTGCATACGGTCGGCGTCGACGCCGGCTACCGCCAGGCCGACGTCACCGAGTTCGCCCGGGCCATGACCGGGTTCAGTGTCGGCCGGCCGAAGGACGCCAACCCGCACCGGTTCCTGTTCCGCGACAACGCCCACGAACCGGGCGCGCGGACGGTGATGGGCCGGCGCTATCCGCAGGAAGGCCAGGACCAGGCCCTGGCGGTGATGCGCGACCTGGCGGCCAGCCCGCACACCGCCCGTCACCTGGCGACCAAGCTGGCCGTTCACTTCGTCAGCGACACCCCGCCGCCCGCCCTCGTGGACCGGCTGCAGAAGACGTACCTCGACAGCGGCGGCCGCCTGGACGAGGTGGCCCGCGCCCTGGTGGCCGCGCCCGAGGCCTGGGACCCCGTCGCCGCCAAGTTCAAGACTCCCTACGAGTTCGCGATCTCGACCTGGCGAGCCATCGACGCCCAGCCGTCGGGGATCGACAAGCTGGCGCCGGTGCTGACGGGGCTCGGCCAAAAGCCGTTCTCGGCCCCCTCGCCCAAGGGCTGGGCGGACGAGGCCCAGGTCTGGTGCGCGCCCGACGCCCTGATCAAGCGCCTGCGGTTCAGCGAGGGCTTCGCCGCCGTGGTCGCCGACCGCCTCGACCCCAGCCTGCTGGCCCAGACGGCCCTCGGCGCGCGCCTGACCCCGCCCGTCGCCAAGGCCGTGGCCCGGGCCGAGACCCGCCGCGAAGCCATGGCCCTGCTGTTGATGAGCCCGGAGTTCCAACGCCGATGACCGCCCAAGTCTCTCGCCGCTCACTCCTGCTGCAGGCCGCTGGCCTCGGCGTTTCCGTCAGCTTCCTGGGTGGTTCGGCCTTCGCCGCCGCCGACGGCCTGATGGCCAAGCGCAAGCTGGTCGTGGTGATCTGCCGAGGCGGCATGGACGGCCTGACCGTCAGCCCGCCGATCGGCGATCCCGACTACGCGACCCTGCGCGGCGCGGTGGCGGTGACGCCCGACCAAGCCTTGAAGCTGGACGAGACCTTCGGCCTCCACCCCGCCCTGGAATCGGTGCACGCCCTGGCGTTGAAGGGCCAGGCCCGCATCGCCCCGGCCATCGCCAGCCCCGACCGCGCCCGCTCGCACTTCGAGGCCCAGGACGTGCTGGAGACCGGCGCGGCCCAGGTCTATGGCGTCAACACGGGTTGGCTGAACCGGACGCTGGAGGTGATGGGGCCGTCAAAGGTCGAGGGCCTGTCGGTGGGCGCCACGGCGCCGCTGATCCTGCGGGGCAAGGTCCAGGCCGCCAGCTGGTCGCCGGGCAAGGGCGTCGACGAGACCGCCCGCCTGCCCACCCTGCTGCAGGACCTCTACAAGGCCGACCCGCTGATGGGTCCCGCCTTCGCGCGGGGGCTGGAGACCGAGGCGATGGCGCAGGCGGCGATGACCGCGCTCAACCCCACGCCCGTTCCGGTTTCAGCCGACACGACCGCGATGAACGCTTCCGGGATGGCGCCCCAAGTCGCCACGCCGCCGGCCATGGCTCCCACGGCGATGACCCCCACGGCAATGACCCAGGACGCCCAGGCCATCGCCGGGCAGCGCCAGGGCCGCGAGGCGGCCCGCAAGCTGGGCGCGACCCTGGCCGGCTTCATGGTGCAGGAGGGCGGGCCGCGCATCGCCGCCGTCTCTCTGGACGGCTGGGACACCCACGCCGGCCAGGTCGGCCAGTTGAACACCCGCCTGTCCTATCTGGACGCCGTGCTCGACGGCCTCAACACCGGCCTGGGCGACGAATGGCGCAACACCGTGGTGGTGGCCGCCACCGAGTTCGGCCGCACCGCCCGCGTCAACGGCACCGGCGGCACCGATCACGGCACGGGCTCAACCGCCCTGGTGCTGGGCGGCGGGCTCCGGAAGGGCGGCCTCATCGGCGACTGGCCGACGCTGAGGCCGGAAGCCCTGTTCGAGAACCGCGACGTGCGCCCCACCCTCGACATGCGCGGCCTGTTCAAGGGCGTGCTGGCCGACCACATGGGCGTCGACCGCGCGGCCCTGGAGACCAAGGTCTTCCCCGACAGCGCCGACGCCAAGCCGGTGACGGGACTGGTCTAGTCCCGCGTCGAGAAGGCGTCGATGAAGCCGGCCACCTCGGACGCCGGCATGGGCCGGGCGAAGTGATAACCCTGGACCTGGTCGCAGCCGTACTGGGTCAGGGCCGCCACCTGGTCGGGCCGCTCGACCCCTTCGGCCACCACCTTCATGCCCATGCTGGAACCCAGGTTGATCACCGCGCGGACGATCGCGTCGTCCTGGCTGTTCTGGACGAAGGACTTGTCGATCTTCAGGCGATCGATCGGGAACTGCCGCAGGTTGGCCAGCGACGCGTAGCCGGTGCCGAAATCGTCCAGGGCGATCAGCACGCCGCTGTCGTGCAGCTGCTTGACGGTGTCGCTGACCACCTCGGCGCCCCAGCCCATATAGACGTTCTCGGTGACCTCGATGGTCAGGCGATCGGCGGGCACGTTCCAGCGCTCCAGCTTGGCCGCGATCTCGGCGGCCAGGCGTCCTGTGCGGAACTGAGCCGAGGAAATGTTGATGGCGACGCGGCCGAACTCCACGCCCTGGTCGAGCCAGGCGCGCATCTGGCCCAGGGCGCGTTCGAAGGCCACTTCGCCCAGCTGCAGCGACAGGTCGTTGTCCTCGAACGCGGCCATGAAGGCGGCCGGCGGTAGGACGCCCTGCTCGGGATGGTTCCAGCGCATTAGGGCCTCGAAGCCGGCCACGCTGTTGCCGGCCAGGTCGACGACCGGCTGGTAGAACAGGTCGAACTCGCCCTGGCTGATGGCCAGGCGAACCTCGCGCAGCAGCTCGACGCGCTGCTCGACCTCCGTCCGCATCGCCGGGCGGAAGACGACGCTGCGGTTGCGGCCGTCGAACTTGGCTTGATACAGCGCGACGTCGGCGTTCTTGAGCAGGTGGGTCGGATCGTCATCCGGGTCGCCATGGACGGCGGCGCCGATGCTGGCGCAGATGGTGAAGCTCTGGCCGGCGTGCTCGATCGGCGTGCGCAGCAGGCCTTGTAGCACCTCGATCGGGCGGGTCATGTCGGCTTCGCTCTTGAGGTCGCGCAGCACGATGGCGAACTCGTCGCCGCCCAGACGCGCGACGGTGTCGCTGTGCCGGAAGGCCCGCTTGAGCTGCCCGGACAAGGCCTTCAGCAGGGCGTCGCCAGCGTCGTGGCCCAGGGTGTCGTTGACATCCTTGAAATGGTCGACGTCGAGCATGATCAGGCCGAACATCTCGCCCTGTTCAGCGGCGGCCACGGCGTCGTCATAGGCCCGCTGGAAGGCGGCGCGGTTGGGCAGGCCGGTCAGGGGATCGCGGAAGGCCAGGAACTCGATCTGGGCGGCGGCCTGGATCGACTCGGTGACGTCCTCGTGGGTGGCGACATAGCCGCCGGTGGCGATCGGATTGTGGGTGATGCGGATGGTGCGCCCGTCGGTCAGTTCCACGTCGCGCGTCGCCGCCGCCCCGCGCAGGGCGGCCTCGACGGTGGCGGCGTAAAACGCCGCGAAGCTTCGGGGGCCTTTGCCGATCGAGCGGCGATGGGCGAGGATTTCGTCCAGCGGCGTCCCCGGAGCGCAGAGCGCGTCCGGCAGGTCGTAGAGCCGGCGATAGGCGGTGTTGCACAGGATCAGGCGCTTCTCGGCGTCGAACATGCAGAGGCCGTGCGGCATGTTGCTCAAGGCCGCGTCGAAGCGCGCGTTCTGCTCGGCCAGGCGCTGCCCCGCCGTCTCGGCTTCACGCGCCGCCAGGACTGCCTCGGTCACCTCGCGCCCGACGACGACGAAACGGCTGTAGGATGAACCGCGCGGCCAGGGGCTGAGCTCGAAGCTGAACCAGCGCGTGGGCTCCGCGGCGTCCGTAGGGATTTCGACGCGGCAGCTCTCGACCGCGCCGGTTTCAAGGCAGCGTTCCGCGGCCGCCGCGAAGTCCGCGCCAAAGACCAGAGGGCCGGCGTCCTGGAACTGCGAGGTCACCGTCTGATCGAGCCAGCCCTGGCTGAACAACAGGGGTCGCAGGTCCAGGTCGAGCAGCACGATGGGAGTCGGCGAGGCGCTCAACGTGGTTCGCAGCGCCATTTCGGCCTTGGACAGGGCGGTCGACCGCCACTCCGGGACGTCCAATGCGATGACCTTCGAACTCATGGCGAAAACTCCGTCTGCCCTCGGCGGCAGGATCGGCGAACGTCGCTAATAAGTTGATGACGGAAGGCCCCGCCCGCCTGTGGTGCAACGTCGCAGACGGCGGCTAGCCCGCCGCGTTCAGCCTGCGCTCGACCGCCTCGACCAGTTCCTTGACGTCCTGGTGCTTGCCGTTCCTGAAGGCGATCCGCGTGCCGGTCTTCAACGGTCCCGTCAGGGGTCCATCCGTCGGCACGGGCGCGAAGCTCAGCACCTCGACGGTGTTGATCGACACCGGCGAGTCGTCCGGACGCGTGAAGCTCACAAAGGCCATGACGCATTCCTCAAGGTTGAGGAAAAACCTTGTCACAGCCGATGAGGGCGCTCAAGCGCTCCGCCGCGCGACCCTACCGACGCTTGGTCGACCGTCGTGCGAACGGGTCGTACTCGGCCTCGTCCTCCGAGAAGCCGAACTTGGCGAAGCCGGCCTTCATCTCGGGGCTCAGCGGCGCCTCGATGGCCAGGGTTCCGACCGTCGGGTGCGGCAGGATGATCGAGCGGGCGTGCAGTTGCAGCTTCAGCCCCTCCGACAGCGGCGCGGACTTGTCGTCGCTGTACTTGGGGTCGCCCAGGATCGGGTGGCCGATGGCCTTCATGTGGGCGCGCAGCTGGTGGGTGCGGCCGGTGTGCGGACGCAGGGCCATCCAGGTGACGCGCGGGCCGGCGCGGCTGATCGAGACGAACTCGGTTTCGGCCGGCTGGGCGTCCGCGTCCTTCGGCTCGGCGGGGACCACCAGCTCGCGGTCACCGACGCCCCGCTTGGCCAGATGCAGCTCGATCACACCCTCGGTCGGGTGCGGGTTGCCGGCGACGATGGCCCAGTAGGTCTTCTGGGCCCGGCGCTTGGCGAAGGCGCCCGACAGCCGCGCGGCCGCGCTAGGGGTCTTGCCCAGCAGCAACACGCCGGAGGTGTCGCGATCCAGGCGGTGGACCAGCTTGGGCCGGTCGACGCCCTCGCCCCAGGCGCTGAGCAGCTTGTCGATATGGTGGGTGGTCTTGGTGCCGCCCTGCACGGCCAGGCCGGCGGGCTTGTTCAGGGCCAGGACCTCCTCGTCCTCGTACAGCACCAGCGACTTGGCGAAGGCGATGTCGCGCGGCGACAGCTTGCCCTTCTCGGCGGGATCGGGGGCGTCGGGCAGCGGTGGCACGCGGATCTGGCTGCCGGCCGCCAGCTTGGTGTCGGCCTTGGCGCGCGAGCCGTCGACCCGCACCTGGCCGGAGCGGAACAGCTTGTTGAGCTGGATATGGTTCAGGTGCGGCCAGCGGCGCTTGAACCAGCGGTCCAGGCGGACGCCGTCTTCGCCGGCGTCCACATAGATCGTGCGTACTTCTTTCATGCCGAAAAGATCCTGCGGGCGATCAAGAGGCCCGCGAAAATGGCCGCCACGGACAGGATCACGCTGGCGGTCGTATAGGTAAAGGCCTGGGCGTAGGCGCGCTTCTCGATCATCAGCGCGGTCTCCAGCGAAAAGGCCGAAAAGGTGGTGAAGCCGCCCATGACGCCGACGCCGAGCAGCACCCTCCAGTGCTCCTGCTGCGCGCCGCCCCGCAGGGCCAGCCAGGCGGCCAGCAGGCCCATCAGCAGTCCGCCCGCCAGGTTGACGATGAAGGTGCCGTAGGGCCAGTTCGCCCCGAACAGGCGCAGGGCCTGGACCCCCACCAGATAGCGGGCGACGGAGCCCAGGGCGCCGCCGACGGCGACAAGGAGGAGTTTGGTCATCGCGCCCTTATGCGCCGCGCGGCCGCGAACGCCAAGCCACGCCTGAATCCGCCTCCGCGGCCGCGTTCGGCCGAAGGTTAACGCCGAGGCGTCGCCCGAGGGATCCAAATGCTCGCGAACGCCCTAAAGCGGCCACCGATTCACGGGAAAAGGCCCGGAAAATGGGCGCCTTAACGTTTGGCCGGGTTACGGTAACCTCGTTTGCAAACCGTGTTCCTGCACCGACCGTTAAGGCTGTAAAAGGCATCTTATGGGCTCCTCCCGCGCCAAGGCGAACATGCCCTTCGATTCGATGCATAACCACGACCGGAACGAGCACCTGGCTCTCAGCGGCCCCGTACTCCAGCGGCTGGCGGGGTCGGATCTGATCACCCGCGGCTCGGTCAACGTCATCAGCGTCAAGGCCATCCGCCGCTGGGCCGGCGACTGGTGGGACAAGAAGCGCGTCGACGTCTGGACCTATGTCGAGCGCAAGCTGGCCGAGCACCTGGACCGCAGCGACCTGCGCGCCCGGATCGGCGAGGAAGACTTCCTGATCGCCATGAACAACGACCAGGGCCTGGCGGCCCAGGCCACCAGCGTGCGCATCCTGGAAGACGTGCTGACCCACCTGCTGGGCGCGGCCGAGCCCACCGACCTGGGCGTCCGCGCCGTGATCGGCGTCGAGGCCGGCGGCCTGGTCTGCCGCCCAGTCGACGCGTCGGTGATCCTGGCGGCCCGGGCCCGCCGCGACTCGACCCGCTCGCCCATCCGCTTCGACATCGATCCGCTGGAAGAGACCCGGCGCACGCCCGTGGCCTTCACCACCGCCGGCGGCGCGGCCCTGCGCGTCGACTTCACCCTTGAGCACGTGATCAGCCTCAAGCGCAACATCGCCACGGCGGTGCGCATCGAGCCGGTGGTCACCCACCTGGGCTCGGGCAAGCAGATCAGCGCCCGCGCCGTCTCGCGCCTGCCCGACCGCGACGCCGCCTTCATCGACGAGGCGGCCCTGAAATACGCTGCCGTGTTCGCCCGCGCCTCGCAGGGTCACGACCGGCCCGACCTGATCGTGCCGGCCTCGTTCCGCACCCTGGGCACCCAGCGCGGCCGCGACATGCTGACGGGCACCTCGGGCCTGTCCCTGGCGCTTCTGCGCGGCGGGGTGATGATGGAGCTGGTCGACGTCACCCGGGGCACGCCCGCCGGCCGCCTGCTGGAAGTGGTCGGCCTGCTCAAGGCCCTGACGCGTGGCGTCATCGCCCGCGTGCCGCCCGAAAAGGAAGCCCTGCGCGTGCTGCGCGACGCTCGCCTGCAGGGCCTGACCCTGGACGCCAGCGACCTGAGCGGTCCGGCCGAGAAGATCGCCGCCGACATCATGGCCTTCGGGCGCGAGGCGCGGGGCCTGGCTCCGATGGTCGCCCTGCAAGGCCTGCCGGCCGAGGGCTATTTCGCCGCCGCCGAGACCGCCGGCCTGACCCACGCGGCCCTGCGCGCGGCCTCCCCGATCGCGGCGAGCGGCGCGAAGAAGGCGGCGGGCTAAACCGCCGCCCGTCCCTGCCCCACCGTGCGGACGATGGCGCGGGCGTCGTAGACATCGGCGTCGCGCGGCGGCTGGCCCTTGCCGAACACCACCTCCATCGAGCTGCTCACCGCCGGTCCCGGACCCAGGTTGAAACTGGTGCCGACGCCCAGGCCGACCCCGCTGCGTCGGCCATAGCTGCCCGAGCCGCCGCCGATCGACAGGCTGGAGCCGCGGCCGGAGCCGGTCTGCTGGGTCATGCGGTCGGCTACCCGGAACCAGTCATAGCCATCGCGCAGGGCCAGTTCGGCCGCGCGCAGCAGGGCGTAGTCCGAGACCTGGTTGACCGGCGCCCCCGGATTGCCCTGGAAGGTCACCCGGTACCGGCCGGCTTCCAGCCGGTATTCCGAATAGCCGGCCCCGCGCGGCGCGGTCTGCGGCCCATAGAGCGTCGGCGAGGTGGCGCAGGCGGTTAAGAGGGCGGCGGAAAAGGCCAGCGCGATCAGCCCCTTGGTGTTTTGACGCTTCATGGCGAAATCTCCTGCCAGGCTTAACGGTTTTCCGGCCGGCCCCGTTCCGGATCGGGGCCGACGGGGGCCTCAAGGCCCAGCTTATCCAGAACCGCGCGCATGTCGCCAGGGGTCGGCGCGCTGATCCGCCGCTCGCCGCCTTCCGGGTGCGGGAAGACCAACTGGGCGGCGTGCAGCATCAGGCGCGGCACGGGCGCTCCGCCCAGCATCAGCGCCCCGCCATAGCGGCTATCGCCAGCGATCGGCCGGCCGATCGAGGCCATGTGGACCCGCAGCTGGTGCATGCGGCCGGTGTCGGGCGAGAGCTCGACCAGGGCCGCGCCCTCGGTCGATGCCAGGGTGCGATAGCGGCTGCGGGCGGCCTCGGCGTCGGGATGGTCGGCCGCGCAGACCCGCATATAGGCCTCGCGTCCGATCGACTCGCGGCGCAGGGGCGCGTCGATCTGGCCGCCGCGCGGCTCGGGCGCGCCGGGCGTGACGATGGCCAGATAGGTCTTGCGGAACCGCTTGCCCATCAGCGCCTTGCCCAGGAAGGTCGCGGCCGGCTTGGTGCGGGCGGTCAGGATCACGCCCGAGGTGTCGCGGTCCAGGCGATGGATCAGGCGCGGGCGGGGCCGGTCGCGCCGCGCCAGGGCCCACAGCAGGTCGTCCAGCGTATGGGCCTGGATGCGCCCGCCCTGGCTGGACAGGCCCGCCGGCTTGTTCAGCACGAAGACGCTGTCATCCTCGTGGATGACCAGCGACCGGGTGAAGGCGATCTCTTCCGGGGTCAGGGCGATGGGCGTGTCGGACGCCTTCGGCTTGGCGACGCCGGGCGGGCGCCGATCGGGCCTGCCGGGGGGCGGACGGCTCATGCGGTCTCTCCCCTCGGCGCGATCCACAGCGCCCGGCCGTTCAGGAACAGCCACAACAGCATCAAGCCGGCCGGAACCAGGGCCCAGCCGCCGCGCGAGGCGAAGCTGGTCAGCAGGAACACCGCGAAAGCCAGCGGCAGGGCGTAGACCGTGTTGGCCACGATCGCCGGCCAGTGCGGCGGCCGGGTGAAGACCAGCAGCGGCCCGCTGGCCCGGCGGCGAAAGATCAATGGCGGCAGGACCAGCAGCAGGGTGACGGTCGCGATCGGGATCATCGCCACCAGCGCCCCGGCCAGCGGGATCTCCAGGGTGTCGGACCATTCGGGCAGCTGCTCGCGGTAGAACCGGTGCAGCGGGTCGGCCGCCAGCCCGGCCAGGGTGGCGGCCAGGGCCAGCAGTGTCACGCCCAGCACGACCAGGGCGTTCTTCTGCGTCCGCAGCAGCCGGGCTCCGAACCGCATGGCCAGGCCCGTCACGACGACGGCGCAGGCGCCCAGGCCGAAGCAGGCGTAGGCGAGGTCGGCGTACAGCCACTTGCGAGTCGCGTATTGGGTCTGCAGGGCCGCGAACCGGGTGGTGGCCGCCTTGAACGTCTCGGCGTCGGGCTGGCCGAAATAGAGCGTGGCGCGCAGCTTCCGGAGGTCGGCGAAATAGGCGTTCGAGTCGGTGTGCCAGGGCGTGACCGCGGCCAGCCACAGCAGCACCGCGCCGGCCAGCAGCAGGACCAGGGCGATCACGGCGGTCACGCGGACCGCGGGGGTAAGCTTCACTTGCCGTCTCTCCGCAGGCGGTTCCAGGCGTCCAGCCGTTCCTTGACCTTGGCCTCGGCGCCGATCGGCTTGGGCTCGTAGAGGGTCGGGCGTTCGATGCCGTCGGGGAAGTAGTTCTGGCCCGACACCCCGCCCTCGACATCGTGGTCGTAGGCGTAGCCATCGCCGTAACCCAGCGATTTCATCAGCTTGGTCGGGGCGTTGAGGATGTGGGCCGGCGGCATCAGACTGCCGGTCTCCTTGGCCAGGCGCCGGGCGGCCTTGTAGGCGTTGTAGACGGCGTTGGACTTGGGCGCGCTGGCCATGTGGACCACGGCCTGGGCCAGGGCCAGCTCGCCCTCGGGGCTGCCCAGGAAGTCGTAGGCGTCCTTGGCGGCCGTGGTCAGCAGCAGGCTCAACGGATCGGCCGCGCCGATGTCCTCGGACGCCATGCGCACCAGGCGGCGGGCGATGAACAGCGGGTCCTCGCCGCCCTCCAGCATCCGCGCCAGCCAGTACAGCGCCGCGTCCGGATCGCTGCCGCGCACCGATTTGTGCAGGGCCGAGATCAGGTTGTAGTGCTCCTCGCGGTTCTTGTCGTAGGCCGGGCGGCGCTTCTGCAGGAACTGGGTGAGCTGGGTCGGGTTCAGCGGCGTGTCCGTGCCGATGGCCAGCAGGGTCTCGGTCAGGGTCAGCAGATAGCGGCCGTCGCCGTCGGCCATGGCGACCAGGACCCCGCGCGCCTCGTCGTCCAGCGGCAGCCTGCGGTTCTCGGCCGTCTCGGCCTTGACCAGCAGCGCCTCCAGCGCCTCGTCGTCCAGCCGCTTGAGCACGAACACCTGGCAGCGCGACAGCAAGGCGCCGTTCAGCTCGAACGACGGGTTCTCGGTGGTCGCCCCCACCAGGGTGACGATCCCCTCCTCCACGAACGGCAGGAAGCCGTCCTGCTGGGCGCGGTTGAAGCGGTGGATCTCGTCGACGAACAGCAGGGTCGACTGGCCGGCCGAGCGGCGCACCCGGGCCTGCTCGAAGGCCTTCTTCAGGTCGGCGACGCCGGAGAATACCGCCGAGATCTGCTGGAACTCGTAGCCGCCGGCCTTGGCCAGCAGGCGGGCGATGGTGGTCTTGCCGGTGCCGGGCGGCCCCCACAGGATCATCGAGGCCAGGCGGCGGGCCGCCGCCATGCGGCCGATGGGGCCGTCCGGCCCCAGCAGGTGTTCCTGGCCCACCACCTCGTCGAGGCTCTGGGGACGCAGGCGGTCGGCCAGCGGCGACGGCGCATGGGGCGTCAGACCGGCGGCTTGGAAAAGATCGGACATGGGCTAGGTTTACTTAATCACGGAGGGAACCACCATGACCAACGAAGGCGACCCGACCCGGGGTCCGACAACCGGCGTCATCCCCTATCTTTCCGTCGTCGGCGGCAAGGCGGCCGTCGACTTCTACAAGCGTGCGTTCGGGGCCGAGGAGGTGTTCCGCAACATCGCCGACGACGGCGAGCGTCTGTTGCATTCGCGGCTGATCATCAATGGCGACTGGGTGATGCTGTCGGACCATTTCAGCGAGATGGCCCACGGCGATTATGTGCCGCCCGCCGCGGTGACGCTGCACCTGCAGGTCGACGACGCCGACGCCTGGTGGAACCGGGCGGTCGAGGCCGGAGCGACCGTTCGCTTCCCCCTGGCCGACCAGTTCTGGGGCGACCGCTACGGCCAGCTCGTCGATCCGTTCGGCCACACCTGGTCGGTGGCGTCGAAGATCAAGGGTTAGGGTGTTACGCCGTAGCCAGCGTATTCCTTATCGATGCCTGGCCGGATCTTGCGCGCAGCGGCGAGATCGACGTCGCCCGCCGCCTTCGCGCCCTGTCTGCGCTTGGCCACACCACGTCCGAACAGCGAACCGCCCTGATCAGGTTTGATCTTCAGCGCCGCATCGTAGTCTGCGATCGCGCCGGCTAGGTTTCCCTGGCGAAGCTTGACCATTCCTCGACTGTCGAGGATCGCAGGATTGCCCGGCGACAACTTCACGGCTGCCTCGCAATCGACCAGCGCCTTGTCCAGGTCAATGTTGGCCAGCGCCCGTATCCAGCATCGGTCGTTGTAGAGCCCGGCCTGGTCGGGTTCGCGCGCGATCAGGATGTCGATATCCTTGACGGCCAGCTCATAGCGGCCCGCGTCCTGGTTCAGCATCGCGCGCAAGTGGCGCGCACCGTAGCTTTCGGGCCAGGCCTTCAGCGCCAGTTCGACATCCGCCATGGCTAGGTCGCCCTGCCCCCAGGCACGACGTCTTTCGGCGCGGAGTTGATACGCGAAGGTCGACCCTTTCGGTCCGATGGATAGGGCCCTATCGATATCTGCCAGAAAGGCGTCCCGCTGATCAAAGGGGGTGATGCGGGCGCGGATGAGATAGGCCTCGGCATTGGGCGACAACGCCAGGGCGCGGTCAATCTCGACCTTGGCCTTGTCAATCTTGCCCAGTCGCACCAGCGCGCCAGCATAGCCGGAGTGGGCCAGAGGGTCATCGGGCGCTTTGGTCAACCAAGCCCGGTAGTTCTCCTCGACCGCCTTTTCGTCGCGCTGGGCGCTGAGGATTTCCCCGCGCAGAGCGTAGACCCTGACCATTCCGGGATCTAGCTCCAGCGCCTTGGCGTAGTCGGCCAAGGCGGCGGGCATGTCGCTGTCCACTTCAGAGGCCTGCCGCACGTGAGCCCGTCGGCGATAGGCGTCCGCGCTGTCGGGTTTCAGGGCGATCAGGTCGCTGTAGACGGCGATGGCCTCGCGGTAGCGACCGCCGCTCAACAGGAACTCGCCCTTCAGCTCCAGGAAGCGGTCGCGCGCTAGTCTCGGCTCGACAACCTCCAGATCCGCCAAAGCTGCATCGATCTCGTCCAGGTCCGAAAGAACGAGCGCGCGGGTCAGCCTGGCTTCGTCAAAGGTCGGATCCTGCTTGAGAGCGTCGTCAAGGCTGGTGCGAGCCGCCGCCAAGTCGCCCGCACCGCCCTGCCGCCTCGCTTGATCGTAGAGCGCCTCGGCGGTGCGTCGAGCCTGAACCTCCACCGAAGGCCGCGGGGCCGCGTGGGTCGCCCCGGCGCTCGCGCACAGCAGCAATGCCGCACCGGCCATCATCAACCTGTTCAAGAGTCTCTCCGGATTTCGTCCATCGCCCCCAAGACTCGGACGCCCCGGTTGTAACGCGACGCTTGGCTACTGGCGAGGCGCCGCGTCGCGGAACTACGCCCGCAACCGCGCCGTGATCCGCTGGCCGTTGCGCTCGATCGTCACCGTCCAGACCGAGCTCGGCGTATTCGACGCCGCCGCCAGGTCGGCGGTGGTGTTGATGGCCCGGCCATTGACCTCGCGGATGAAGTCGCCCGGACGCAGGCCGGCGTTCAGGGCGAAGCCCTGGCCGATCTTGGTGACCAGTACGCCGCGGCCGGCGAACGGATCGACGCCCAGGTCCTGGGCCACGGCCGGCGACAGGTTGACCACGGTGGCCCCGTCGAACGGATTGCGGCCCTTCAGCACCCGCTCGTCGCGGGCCGGGCTTTCCGGGGCGGCCTCGGCGCGCAGGGTCAGGGTCTGTTCCTTGCCGTTGCGGTTGATCAGCACCTGCACCCGGTCGCCGACCTTGTGGGTGCCGATGGCGAAGGCGCCGCCGCCCTCGTCGTTCACCGCCTGGCCGTCGATGGACAGGATCACGTCGCCGTCGCGGATGCCGGCCCGCTCGGCCGAGCCGCCGGGATAGACGTCGGAGATCACCACGCCGCGCGGCGCGGCCAGGCCCAGGCTGCGGGCGATGTCGCCGGTCACCGGCTGGCCCTTCACGCCCAGCCAGGGCCGCACCACGCTGTGGCCGCCGCCCAGGGCAGTGTTGACCACCTGGCGCACCACGGCGGCCGGGATGGCGAAGCCGACGCCGCTGGACGAGCCCGAGCGCGAGATGATGAAGGTGTTCACCCCGATCAGGTCGCCGTCCATGTCGACCAGAGGACCGCCGGAATTGCCGGGATTGATCGCCGCGTCGGTCTGGATGTAGCTGCCGAACTCGGCGGCGCCCACGTCGGTGCGGGCCAGGGCCGAGACGATGCCGTTGGTCACGGTCTGGCCGACCCCGAACGGGTTGCCCATGGCCAGGACCAGGTCGCCGACCTCCAGCTGTTCCTGGTCGTCGATGGCGATCACCGGCAGGCGTTCGCCCTTGGTGTCGATCTTCAGCACCGCCAGGTCGGAGCGCGGGTCGTCCAGCAGCACCGTGGCCGGGAACTCGCGGCGGTCGGCCAGTTGGACGGTGACGTCGCTCATGCCCTCGATGTTGTGGTGGTTGGTGATGATCACCCCGTCGGCCCGGACGATGGCGCCGGAGCCGAGCGAACCCTGCACCTGCTCGCGCGGCGCGCCGCCGCCCCCGCCCATGAAGAAGTCCCAGAACGGATCGGCCTGCTGGCGCACCACCCGCTTGCTGGCGACATTGACGATGGCGGGCGCGGTCTTCTTCACCACCGGCGAGAACGAGGCCTTCATCGACATCGGATCGGTGGGCGCGCGGCGGGTCGGCTGGGCCAGGTCCGGAATCGTCTGGGCCTTCGACGGCCCCTGGGGCGAGCAGGCGGCCAGCAGGGCCAGGGCGGGAAGCACGACGCGATAGGATCGCATGATTGTTCGGCGACTCCGTGAATTGCAGCCCGCGAGATCAGCCGAGCTTTCGGGCGCATTGATGGCGGCCAAGGTTCGGGATTTCGGCCGAGGCCTTCCCCTCCCAGTTCAAAGACGATCAGGCGACGCTGGGTTCCACCGCGACCGGACGCGCGACGCGGATCGCCAGGATCGTGGCCGCCAGCAACAGGACCGCGGCGATCAGGGCGGGCAGGCCGGGCAGGTGCACGGTGGCGTCGTGACGGACCGCCCAGGAGAACGGCAGCAGGTAGAGCGAGGGCCCTACGATGGCGGTGACGCCCATCATCGCCGAATTGGCCCCCTGCAGCTGGCCCTGCTCCCAGGGCTGGACACGGCGGGTCATCAGGCCTTGCAGGCCGGGCTGGATCAGGCCCGTGAAGGCGAAGATCGGCAGACCGCACAGATAGAGCCACCCCGTCGGCGCCAGGCCGTAGATCATGAAGCCGACGCAGCCCGAGAACAGGCCGATCAGCAGCGCCCCGCGCTCGCCCACCCGCTTGACCACCGGCCCGACCACGAAGCTCTGCAGCAGGATGCCGGCCACGCCGCTGCCCATCAGGGTCAGGCCGATCACCGCGGTCGACCAGTGGTAGCGGAAGCCCATGTACAGCACGAAGACGCTGGGCAGCACGTTGTGCGACAGCTGGAACAGGAAGCCCACGCCGGCCAGGCCCAGCAGGTCGGGCTTGCTCCTGAGCAGGTTCAGCGAGCCCAGCGGATTGGCCTTGCTCCAGTCGAAGCGGCGCACGCGCTTCTCGGGCGGCAGCGATTCCGGCAGCACGAAGAAGCCGTACAGCCAGTTGCACAGGGCCAGGCCCGCGCAGACCAGGAACGGCAGCCGATGGTCGAACTGCCACAGCCAGCCGCCCAGAGCCGGGCCGAAGGTGAAGCCCACCCCGAACGCCGCCCCCATCAGGCCGAAACCCTTGGCCCGGTCCTCGGGCTTGGTGACGTCGGCGACATAGGCCCCGGCGGTCGAGAAGCTGGCCGCCGTCATGCCGTTGAACACCCGGCCGACGAACAGCCACCAGAGGGTCGGAGCGAAGGCCATGAACAGGAAGTCGACGCCCAGGCCGAAGATCGAGGTCAGGATCACCGGCCGCCGGCCCCAACGGTCGGACATCAGGCCCAGGATCGGCGAGCAGAAGAACTGCATCACGCCCCAGGTGGTGGCGAACAGCACCACCCACAGGGCCGTCGAGGCGGTGTCGCCGCCGTTGAAGCGCTTCATCAGCTCGGGCAGCACGGGGATCATCACCCCCAGCGACAGCACGTCCAGACAGGCGGTGACGAAGATGAAGCCGAGCGCGGCCTGTCGGTGGTTTCGGCTGATGGCCCTGGTCATGAGTCGCCCTCCCTGGCGGGTTGTTCTACGTCCATAGCCGCCCGGCTGGCGAGACTTGTCAGCAGCGCGCGCCACCATTCGGCATGGCGCTGCAGGAAGACCGCGTCCGGGAAGCGGTGCCGCGCCACGTGCTCGACCGGAACCGTGTCCCAGCCGCGATGCTCGACGGTGACCCGGGTCTCGTCTCCCGCCGGCTCGAAGCGGACCTCGACCTCGGTGTCCATGCCGGGCGCGAAGCTGGCCTGGCGCCAGCCGAACACCAGCCGCTCCCCGGGCGCCCAGACGCGGACGGGTCCGATCTCGAACACCCTGCCCGACGGCAGGCGCTCGACCAGGCGCATCCCCTGCCCCGCGTCCTCGAACGCCAGCACGCCGGGCGAGCGCGGCGTGAACGAAAACAGGGCGTTGGGCCGCCACCACGCGCCGATGTCGGCGGTGAACACCTGGAAGACCCGCGTCGGCGAGGCCTTGACGCGCAAGGCGACCAGCACCTTGGCGCTCATGCGCCGCGGCCTTCGACGTGCGCCTTCAGCGCCAGAAGCTGGTCGCTCCACAGGCCCTCGGCGGCCTCGGCCCAGGCCTTGAGCTCGGCCATGGGCGCGGCGCGCAGGGCGTAGACCCGCACCCGGGCGTCGAACGGCGGATGGGTCTCCTCCACCAGGCCGGCCAGGCGCAGGGCGCGCAGGTGGCGACTCATGGCGGGGGCCGACAGACCGGCGGCCTGGGCCAGTTCACCCGCCCGACGCGGCCCCTGGCGCAGCAGGTCGACAGTCGCCCGCCGATGCGGATCGGCCAGGGCCGCCAGGGTGGCGTCGAGCGAGGCGCTCACGACGACCCGGCCGGGACTCGGCCGGCCTCCAGCAAGGCGACCTGCCGCTTGTTGGCCTTCAGCCGCCAGGCGGCCTCCAGGGCCCCGCGCAGCGTGGGTTCGTCGGCCTCGGCCAGCACGACCAGGGTCGCGCCCTTCAGCCCCCAGGCGCCCGGCACGGGGCGGAATATCCTGGGCTCGACCCCGACGACGATGTCCTGATGCTCACGAGTCAATTGCACCATGCCGAAGGCGGCGTTGGGATAGCCCAGGGTGGCGAAGATCCGCCCCACCCGGAAGTCGACCGTGCCCATGTGCGAGCTCTCGACGGCCTCGGGTAGGGCCAGGGCCAGGCGGCGGAAGTCGTCGGGCGTCATCGGCGGCGTCACGCCCAGCCCTTGACCACCTTCAGGCCGGACGCCGCCTCGGCCTCCTCGACGCCGACGGCGCGGACCGGCGCGCCCACCGTCCAGAAATGGCCCTCCAGGTCGCGGCAACGGTAGGTGCGATCACCGTAGAACTGGTCGGCCGGCTCCATCAGGATCTCGGCCCCGGCCGTCCGCGCCCGCTGGCAATGGGCGTCGATGTCGCCCTCAAGATGGATGTGGACGCTCTGGGTGTTGAACCCGTCGATCGAGGCGGGGCTCTTGTGCTGGGCGCTCCACTCGCCGCCGATCATCACCACGCTGTCGCCAAAGCTCATCTCCGCATGGGCCACCTTCCCCTCGGCGTCCTCGATCAGCATCGCCAGCTCGAAGCCGAACGCCGCCTCCAGGAAGGTTAGCGCGGCCTTGGGGTCGCGATAGCACAGGGCCGAGGTCAGGGCCGTGCGGTTCATGGCCAAAGCTCCTTTTCCAATATCCGAAATATTTAACGCATATCGTAACTATCTAGGCAAGCCGCTCCGTCGCGAATCCGCCGTCGCTCCCCCAGGCTCCTAGCGCAACGCCGCCTTCACCGGCCCCAGCGAACCATCGCCCTTGTCGCCCTTCACGCCGATCAGGCGGGTCAGCAGCGGATAGACGTCGACATTGCCGAACACCGGCAGCACGACGCCGGACCGGAAGGCTGGGCCGTGGGCGACGAAGACCGCCCGCATGGTGGGGTCGAACGGGTCGTAGCCGTGGGCTCCGCCGTCGCGCGGGTGCTCCTCCAGCCGCTTCTTCAGGGCGCTGGCGGTGGCGAAGTACCAGCCCCGGTCGGCCAGGCAGACGATCGGCGGCACGCGCGGATTGGTCCCGTAGCCGTAGCGCGCTGGGATCCTCCCCTTCCGCCAGCAGGTCAGGCGCGGATGGGCCTTGAGCATCGTCGCCGCCACCTCGGCCTCGAACCCGGGCAAGGCGCGCACGCCGACGATCGAGCCGGTGCTGACGAACCTGACCTTGGCCGGGTCGGCCAGGGTCGCCACGTCGACCAGGCCGCTCAGCGGCTGGGGCGCCATGCCGTGGTCGGCGACGACGACGATATTGGTGGTCGCGTAGAGCCCCCTCGCCTTCAGCCCCTCAACCAGCCGGCCGATCGCCGCGTCCACCTCGGCGGCGGCGGCGTTCACCTCCGGTGAGTCCGGGCCATAATGGTGGCCCTCGGTGTCGGTGCGGTCGAAATAGAGGGTGGCCAGGCCCAGCGGCGGGTCCTTGGCGTCGATCCACGACAACAGGGTGTCGACCCGGTCGTTGGACGACATCTTCATGTCGAAGACCTTCCAGCGGCTGGGCCTCACGCCGTCGATCTCGGCCTCGGACCCCGGCCAGAACAGGATGCCGGCGTGGACGCCCTGCTGCTCGGCGCTGACCCAGATCGGCCTGGCCTGGTCCCACCAGCGCCCGTCGCCGACCGCGTCGTGGTTGGACATGCTGAAACTGACGCCAGGGATGGCCGCGTCCTCCAGCGTATTGTTGACCATGCCGTGGTGATCGGGCCGCTTGCCGGTCACCAGGGTGTAGTGGTTGGGATAGGTCAGGGACGGGAACGACGGCCGCATGGCCCCGCGCGCGCCGTCGGCGGCCAGGGCGCTCAAGGTCGGGGTGTTCCCGCGGTCCAGATAGTCGGGCCGGAAGCCGTCCAGCGAGATCAGGATGGTCAGCGCCGACTTCGCGGACGCAGTGGCCGCCTCCGCCCGCGAGGTCGCGGCGAAGGTTCCCAGCATCAGGGCCGCGACCAGAACCATCCAACGACACATAACGACCATCAAGCGCACCTCGTACTGGGACGCCCGCCCTATAGCCCAGTCCCGTGACAGCCCGCCACGCATGACCGCGACTTAACTTGGCGGGACTCGGCCGCCCGGCCATAGTCGCCGCAACTTTCAGGGAGTCGCCCGCATGACCGCCACCGGAACCTGCTCCCCATGAGCTTCGCCCTGGAGGCCGAGAGCCTCGTCAAGACCTACGGCGCGGTGCGCGCCCTGGACGGCCTGTCGCTGCGCATCCCAGCCGGCGGCGTGTTCGGCGTGCTGGGCCCCAACGGGGCCGGCAAGAGCACCCTGTTCCGCATCGCCCTTGGCCTGGTGCGGCCCACCAGCGGGACCGCGCGGTTGTTCGGCGCCCCCGCCGGCCAGGCCTCGTCTCTGCGCCGGGCTGGAGCGATGATCGAGACCCCGCGCTATCCGCCCTACCTGACCGCCCGCGACGTTTTGAGGATGCTGGCGATGGAAAGCGGCGCCACGGGCTCCGCCGACATCGACTACTGGCTCGAGCGCGTCGGCCTGGGCGGCGCGGCCGACCGCAAGGCCGGGACGTTCTCGGTGGGCATGAAGCAGCGCCTGGGCCTGGCCGCGGCCTTCTTCACCCGGCCGGAGCTGGTGATCCTGGACGAGCCGACCAGCGGCATGGACCCGGCCGGCATCCAGGAGATCCGCGCCCTGATCCGCGACCTGGCCGACAAGGAGGGCGTGACGATCATCCTGGCCAGCCACCAGCTGGACGAGGTCCGCCGGGTCTGCGACCGGGTGGCGATCTTCTCCAAGGGCAAGCTGGCCGCTGAGGGCGACGTCGAAGCCCTGACCGGCGGCAAGCCGCGCCTGCGCCTGACCGTCTCGCCGGCCGACAAGGCCCTGGCGGTGCTGGGTGCCAAGGGCCAGGCGGACGGCCCGAACGCGGTGCTGGCCGACGTCCTGCGCGCCGAGACGCCGGCCCTCATCAGGGCCCTGGTCGAGGCGGGCGTCGAGATCACCGAGGCCCGCTGGCGCGAGGGCGACCTGGAAAGCGCCTATCTGGGCGCCCTCGAACCCTCAAGCAACAAGACTGGGAACCTCGCCGATGCTCGCTGACGCCATCGCCGCCGAGCGGTTCCGCCTGTCCCGCGACCGCACCGCCCTGTTCTGGGGCTTCGCCTTCGCGCCCCTGATCGCCATGCTGTTCAGCATGGGGATCGACATCTTCACCCGCGCGGTCCTGCACCGGACGATCCCCGGCGAGACGACGGACCTGGCCAACCGGGCCATGGGCGCGGTCGCCGGGGCCTCGGGCCCGTTCACCGCCCTGTTCCTGCTGATCGGCGCGGCGGCCATCTTCGCCGGCGACTACCGCTGGGAGACCTGGCGGCTGATCACTCCGCGCAACAGCCGGACCAACCTGTTGGCCGCCAAGCTGATCGTCTTCGCCGAGGTGGCGGCCTGGAGTCTGCTGTTCACGGCCTTCACGGCCGTTCTGGCGGGATTGTTCAGCAGTCTGGTCAACCAGACCCGCCTGGTGGCGCCGCCGGGCGGCTCGGCCTTCCTGGGCCATTTCGCCGGCGTCTTCCTGATCACCTGGCTGGAGGTCATGCTGGTCGGCGCCTTGGCCGGCCTGGTCGGCGTCGTCACCCGGTCGACGATGGGCGCGGTGATCGCCGGCCTGGTCGTGGTGTTCGTGCAATCGACCCTGGCCGCGACGATGCAGGCCACGACCTGGAAGTCGCTGGCGATCCCGGCCTATGCGGGCCGCATCCTCAAGGCCTTCGTCGCCGCGCCCGACGAGATGCGGCCCGAGGCGGGCCCCGCCGGCCTGGCTCTGCTGTTGCTGCTGGCCTGGCTGGCCGTGCTGGCCGCCGGCGCGGTGACGCTGTTCCGGCGGCAGGACCTGACGAAGGAATAGGGCCCAAGGCCTCAAGCCGCCGCCCAGGCGTCCTGCCCGCTCGACACCTGGAAGTGCTCGACCTGGGCCTCCAGGCGCACGGCGTCGTCGGCCAGGCCGCGGCTGGCGGCCGTGGCCTGCTCGGCCATGGCGGCGTTCTGCTGGATGACCTGGTCCATCTGGCCCACCGCCAGGTCGACCTCGGCCAAGCCTGCGGCCTGTTCGCGGCTGGACTGGGCGATCTGTTCCATCAGCCCGCCGATCCGCCCCACCCGCTCGACGATGTCGTTCAGGGCCGCGCCGGCCTCGCCGACCAGGGTCACGCCCGAGCGGACATGGTCGGACGATTCCGAAATCAGCCCCTTGATCTCTCTGGCGGCCTCGGCCGAGCGCTGGGCCAGGGCCCGAACTTCCTGGGCCACGACGGCGAAGCCGCGTCCCGCGTCGCCCGCTCGCGCGGCTTCCACCCCGGCGTTGAGGGCCAGCAAGTTGGTCTGGAAGGCGATCTCGTCGATCACGCCCAGGATCTGGGACACCTTGGCCGACGAGCCCTCGATCTGGGTCATGGCCTGGGCCGCGCGGCCGACCACCTGGCTGGAGCGGTCCGCGACCGCGCGGCTGTCGATCACGGCGGCGTTGGCCTCGCTCGCGCCCTCGGCCGTGCGCCGGACGCTGGCGCTGACCTGGCCCAGGGCGGCGGCGGTCTCGGCGAGGCTGGCGGCCTGGCGCTCAGTGCGGGTCGAAAGGTCTCCGATGGCGTGGCTGATCTCGCCAGCACCCGCCCGCAACCCGCCTGCGCCGCCCACGACCTCGAGCATGGCCGCCTCCAGCCCCGCGATCGCCCGGTTGAAGTCGCCCCGCAGGCCTTCGTAAGCCCGGGGGAAAGCCGTCTCCAGGCGCGCGGTCAGGTCCCCAGCCTTCAGCCGGGCCACGGCCGCGCCGAGGGCCTCGACGACCTGCAGACGCCCCGCCTCCTCGGCGCGGCGTTCGGCGTCATGCCGGGCCTTGGCGGCCTCGGTCTCGTCGCGTTCCACCGTGATCCGGTCCTCGGCGGCCTGACGCGCGACGATCGCCTCGCGGAACACCGCCACCGAATTGGCCATCTCGCCGATCTCGTCGCCCCGTCCGGCGAAGGGTACGGCGCGGTCGTAGTCGCCGGCCGCCAGCCGACCCATGAAGCCGGTCATGGCCTGGATCGGCCGGACGATGCGGCGGCTCATCAGAACGATCCCCCCGCCGACCACCAGCAGCACCAGCGCCCCCGCCCCGGCCAGCAGGACGAAGGCCAGGCGGGTCTGGGCCACGGCGCGCGCCTCGACCGCGGCGGCGTCGCGGTTGGCCATGACCACCACCTTGTCGATCACGGCGCGATGGGCCTCGTAGGCGACGTCGGCCCGGGCCAGGCCCCGTCGGGCCCGCTCCAGGTCGCCGGAGCGGACGGCGGGCACGATCTCCTGATCGATCTCGCGCCAGAACTCCATGGCGGGGGCCGCGGACTGGTCGACCAGGACCTCACGCATGGCCGGATCGATCGGCGCGGTGGTCCAGTAGGCGCGGCGGGTGTCGTAGTCCTTGCGCAGGGCCGCCAGCTTGTCGGCGGCGGCGGCCACGGTTTCGGGATGCGCCACCAGCTTGGTGGCGACCAGATCGGCCTCGACCACATAGAGCGGCGGCGGCAGGATGTCGGCGACGATGTCCTTGTTGTCGACGATCTGGCGGAACAGCGGCCCGCCGACCCGCAGGCCCTCGATCGCGAACAGGGCCAGGCCGCCGGCCAGGACCACGCCGACCGCGAGCGCGCCGCCAAAGGCGCGCATGACGCCGGAGATCTTCATCTCCCCCTCCCCCGAGTTCTTAACCACGAAGGATGCGGCGGCGAGGTGAACAAACCTCTACCATTGCGGCAGCGGCAATTTGACGCAACCGTCAGCCAGTGACCGAACGCAAAAAGGCCCCGGATCGCTCCGGGGCCTCTTCCGTCAGCCGAGGCTGAAAATCCTTAGTCTTCCGAGTCGGCGGTGAACACCGGGCCAGAGTCCTTGCCCTTGGCCGAGACGTCGCGGTCGACGAACTCGATGACGGCTAGCGGGGCGTTGTCGCCGTAGCGGAAACCGGCCTTCAGGACGCGGATGTAACCGCCCTGGCGGTCCTTGTAGCGGGGACCGATGGTGGCGAACAGCTTGCCGACCTGCTCGACGTCGCGGACGGTCGAGATGGCTTGACGACGGGCGTGCAGGTCGCCGCGCTTGGCCAGGGTGACCAGCTTTTCGACGAACGGGCGCAGTTCCTTGGCCTTGGGCAGGGTGGTGACGATCTGCTCGTGCTTGATCAGCGAGGCCGACATGTTGGCGAACATGGCGGTGCGGTGAGCGGACGTACGGCCCAGTTTACGGTGAGCTTTACCGTGACGCATTGTGGTCTCTCCTGGGCCTTGGCCCGCTGTAGCGCGAAGAAAAGCGCTGATTGTCACCAATCCCAGCGGCGTCCCGGCCGGGTTCAGAACGAAGCGCCGGGGCCCTCCACCGCTGTTGCGGCTTCAAAAGGCCCAGGCCGTCCCCGAAGGAACGGCCCGGATTAAGCGCGCCCGGAAAATAGCTAGGCTATTTTCCGGCTTCTCAAGACCGAGCCCGTTCAGACGGGCTCGGCGGTACGGTCTTAGATCTGGTCTTCGAACTTCTTGGCCAGGTCTTCGATGTTCTCGGGCGGCCAGTTCGGCACGTCCATGCCCAGGTGCAGACCCATGCCGGCCAGCACTTCCTTGATTTCGTTCAAGGACTTGCGGCCGAAGTTCGGGGTGCGCAGCATCTCGGCTTCGGTCTTCTGGATCAGGTCGCCGATGTAGACGATGTTGTCGTTCTTCAGGCAGTTGGCCGAGCGGACCGACAGTTCCAGTTCGTCCACCTTCTTCAGCAGGGCCGGGTTGAACGGCAGTTCCGGCTTGGCCTCGTCGGCGGTCTTGGCCTTGGGCTCTTCGAAGGTGATAAAGATCTGCAGCTGGTCTTGCAGGATGCGGGCGGCGTAGGCCACCGCGTCCACCGGCGTGACGGCGCCGTTGGTTTCCACTTCCAGGATCAGCTTGTCATAGTCCAGCGACTGGCCCTGGCGGGTCGGCTCGACGCGATAGGCCACGCGCTTGACCGGCGAATACAGGGCGTCGACCGAGATCAGGCCGATCGGCGCGTCTTCCGGGCGGTTGCGGTCGGCGGGGACGTAGCCCTTGCCGGTGTTGACCGTGAACTCCATCCGCACCGAAGCGCCGTCGTCCAGCGTGCACAGCACGTGGTCGGGGTTCAGGATCTCGATGTCGGCCGGGGTTTCGATCTGACCCGCGGTGACCGGGCCGGGGCCCGTGGCGCGCAGGGTCATGCGCTTGGGGCCTTCGGCGTGCATGCGCACGGCCAGTTGCTTAATGTTCAGAACGATGTCGACGACGTCTTCGCGGACGCCTTCGAGCGAGGAGAATTCGTGTACGACGCCATCGATCTGGATGGCGGTGACGGCGGCGCCCTGAAGCGAGGAGAGCAGGACGCGGCGGAGAGCGTTGCCGAGCGTCACACCGAAGCCGCGTTCGAGCGGCTCAGCCACGATGCGAGCCTTGCGGGTCGCGTCGGCGCCAGTCTCGATCTGCGGCTTCTCAGGACGGATCAGCTCGTTCCAGTTTCTTTCGATCACGTGGTCGATCCCTTGAACGCGGCTCGCCGGCCGCGTTTTGCGCAGCCGGCGAAGGAGAATTGGGTCTAAAAAGTACTAGACGCGACGGCGCTTGGGCGGACGGCAACCGTTGTGCGGGATCGGCGTCACGTCGCGGATGGTCGTGATGGTCATGCCCGCGGCCTGGAGGGCGCGCAGGGCCGACTCACGGCCCGAACCCGGACCCGACACGTTGACCTCGAGGGTCTTCACACCGTGCTCGGCGGCCTTCTTGCCCGCGTCTTCCGCAGCCATCTGAGCGGCGTACGGGGTCGACTTGCGCGAGCCCTTGAAACCCATCATGCCGGCGCTCGACCAGGAAATGGTGTTCCCCTGGGCGTCGGTGATGGTGATCATGGTGTTGTTGAACGAGGCGTTCACGTGCGCCACGCCCGAGGTGATGTTCTTGCGTTCGCGCTTTTTAACGCGAGCCGGTTCCTTGGCCATCGTCAGGCTACCTTATTTCTTCTTGCCGGCGATCGGCTTGGCCGGACCCTTGCGGGTACGAGCATTCGTGTGCGTGCGCTGACCGCGGACCGGCAGGCCCTTGCGGTGACGCAGGCCGCGATAGCAGGCCAGGTCCATCAGGCGCTTGATGTTCATCGAGTTTTCGCGGCGCAGGTCGCCCTCGACGGTGAAGTCCTTGTCGATCGTTTCACGGATCGCGAGCACTTCGGCGTCGGTCAGCTGGTTGACCCGGCGAGCGTCGTCGATGCCCACCTTGGTGACGATGTCACGAGCGGACTTCTGGCCAATGCCATGAATGTACTGAAGCGCGATCAAAACGCGCTTGTTCGTCGGGATGTTGACGCCTGCGATACGGGCCACGTCTAATGTTCTCCTAGTCACGCACTAAAGACGCGAACGGCGCGCCCGGCCCGGTCTTTCGACCCAGTCCGGCGCGCACAGATCGCGCCCTTTCGCGGAAGCGCCCCGTTATAGGGATAGTTGCGCGTCCGTCAATGGCGGAATCCGCTCAATCGAGAGGATTCCAACGAAGTCTTAAGCCACGACCGAAAGCGCGGCGTCGATGGCGTGGGCCACCGAGTCCACGGTCCCCATGCCGTCGACCTCCGACAGCTTGCCCTGCTCCCGGTAGTAGGGCAGCAGCGGCGCGGTGTCGGCGTTGTAGCGATCCAGGCGGTTCACGAAGGTTTCGGGATTGTCGTCCGACCGTCCCTGCTCGGCGTATCGCTTGGTGATCCGTTCAATCAGGGCGGGTTCGTCTACCTTGAGTCGGAGAACGGAGTCGATCTTCTGACCCCGCTTGGCCAGCATGGAATCCAGCGCCTGGGCCTGAGCGACCGTGCGCGGGAAGCCGTCGAAGATGGCGCCGCCGGCCGCCTCTGCCTCGGGCAGGCGATCCTCGATCAGGGCGATGACGATCTCGTCGGTGACCAGGTCGCCACGATCCAGCACGCCCTTGACCTTCTGGCCGAGCTCGGAGCCCGAGGCGATGGCGGCGCGGAGCATGTCGCCGGTCGACAGCTGGACCATGCCCCGCTGCTCGACCAGACGCTTGGCCTGGGTGCCCTTCCCCGCTCCGGGCGGACCGAACAGGATCAAGTTCATCAATGCGCTTCCTGCGTTTCCGCGAGTCTGACGCCCGCGCCCCACCCAGACCTAGAGTGGGTTCGATCAAAACGGAAGCCGGTTTGTGACAAACCGGCTTCCGCGTTCTGGCCTTCCGTCGCGCGGGAGGGGATCAACGCCCCTTGCCGCCGCGCAGCTTCGACTTCTTGATCAGACCCTCGTACTGGTGCGCCAGCAAGTGGGACTGGATCTGGGCGACGGTGTCCATGGTCACCGTCACCACGATCAGGATCGAGGTGCCGCCCAGGGCGAATTTGGTCGGCCCCATGCTGCTCATCAGCAGTTCCGGCAGGATGCAGACCGCGGTGATGTAGGCCGCACCGATCACCGTCAGGCGGGTCAGGACGTAGTCCAGATATTCCGCCGTCCGCTTGCCCGGGCGGATGCCCGGCATGAAGCCGCCGTACTTGCGCAGGTTCTCCGCCGTCTCGTCGGGATTGAACACGACCGAGGTGTAGAAGAACGAGAAGAAGATGATCAGGGTCGCGTACAGCACCATGAACAGCGGCTGGCCGTGCTGCAGGGCGCCGACCACACTCGGCAGCCACTGCAGCCAGTTGGGCAGGTTGGCCGTCGCCAGGAAGCCCATGGCGGTGGTCGGCAGCAGCAGCAGGCTGGAGGCGAAGATCGGCGGGATGACGCCGGCGGTATTCAGTTTCAGCGGGATGAACGAGGTGTCGCCGCCGATCATCCGGTTGCCCTGCTGGCGCTTGGGATAGTGCACCAGCAACCGGCGCTGCGAGCGCTCGATGAAGACGATGAAGAAGATCACGGCCACGGCCAGGACGGCCACGGCGAACAGGGCGAAGCCCGACATCGCGCCCGTCTGCACCTGGGTGAACATCTGCACCACGCCCAGCGGCAGGGCGGCCACGATGCCGGCGAAGATGATCAGCGACACGCCGTTGCCGACGCCCCGGCTGGTGATCTGCTCGCCCAGCCACATCAGGAACAGGGTGCCGCCCGTCAGGGCCACCACGGTCGAGACGATGAAGAACACCGGGGCGATGCCGCCGACGATCATGTTGGGCTGGCTCTGCAGGCCCACGGCGATCGAGAACGACTGCACGATGGCCAGGATGACCGCCAGGTAGCGGGTGTACTGGTTGAGGGTCTTGCGGCCGGCTTCGCCGCCTTCCTTCTTCAGCTTCTCCCACGGCGGATACACCGAGCCCATCAGCTGCACGATGATCGAGGCGCTGATGTAGGGCATCACGTTCAGCGAGAACACGGCCATGCGCTGCACGGCGCCGCCCGAGAACATGTTGAACATGCCCAGGATGCCCTTCGACTGCTGCGAGAACGCGGCGGCGAAGGCTTCCGGATTGATCCCCGGGATCGGCACATAGGTGCCGAGTCGGTAGACGATCAGGGCGATGAGCGTGAACCAGATGCGCTTGTGAAGTTCGGTGGCCTTCTGGAAGGACCCGAAGTTCATGTTGGCTGCGAGTTGTTCGGCGGCCGAGGCCATTCAAATCCCCACGTCGAGAGCGCGCGCCGCGTCCGCGGCAAGGTCGCGCTCCAAGCATAAATCCGAGCCGGGTCCGGGCGGCGGTGAACGCCGGGGCCGGACAAGGCCCGAGTACGGAGCCGTACATAGGTGAGGCTCGCCGCGATGTCACGGCGAGCCTCGTTATTCTGTCATCCCGGCGGGAAACGGCGGACTGGGCGGGACGGTCTCCCTGCCCTGTCCGCGATCCCGGCGACGGCGCCAGGGGCGCCCTCCGGGATGACATTATGGCTTTAGGCTTCGGCTTGCGCCTTGGCCTTCTTGGTCACGGTCACCGAACCGCCGGCGGCTTCCACGGCCTTGATGGCCGCTTCGGTCGCCGAATAGACGGTCAGCTTCAGGGCGGTCTTGATCTCGCCCTTGCCCAGCAGCTTCACGCCGTCCAGTTCGCGACGGATCACGCCGGCGGCGACCAGGTCAGCGGCGCCCAGCTCGGCGCCGGCCTTCAGCTTGCCGGCGGCCACGGCCTGCTCCAGGCGCCACAGGTTCACCTCGGCGAACTCCAGGCGGAAGGGGTTGTTGAAGCCGCGCTTGGGCATGCGCATGTGCAGCGGCATCTGGCCGCCTTCGAAGCCGGCGATGGCGACGCCCGAGCGCGCCTTCTGGCCTTTCACGCCGCGACCACCGGTCTTGCCCTTGCCCGAGCCCGGGCCGCGGCCGATGCGCATGCGGCCCTTGGTCGAGCCGGGAGCCGGAGCCAGTTCATTCAGCTTGGTCATGTGTGCCTCTCCTTGGAGATCTGCGCCTGGCCAACGGCCAGACTCGGCTTTGGAAACGATAGAAACTTAAAACGAAAACCACCCCGGCTTTCACCGGGGTGGCGATTTCGACGTCTCGTAGCAGACCTACTCGACGATTTCCAGCAGGTGCTGAACCTTACGGATCATGCCGCGGACCGCCGGGGTGTCTTCCAGCTCGGACTCGCGGCCCAGCTTGTTGAGACCCAGGCCGGCCAGCGTCGCGCGCTGGACGGCGTTGCGACGGATCGGGCTGCCGGTCTGGCGAACCTTCACGGTCTTAGCTTGCTTAGCAGTAGCCATGTCTTAGCCCTCGATGGCGTCCGGAGCCGAGGCCCCGTCGGCGCGGCGGCCGAGAATGTCGCCGACCTTCTTGCCGCGCTTGGCGGCGATCTGGCGGGGCGACGATTGAACCTTCAGGGCCTCGAACGTGGCGCGGACCATGTTGTACGGGTTGCTGGAACCCGTCGACTTGGCCACGACGTCCTGGACGCCCAGGGTTTCGAGAACCGCGCGCATCGGACCACCGGCGATGACGCCCGTGCCGGGAGGGGCGGCGCGCATCATGACCTTGCCAGCGCCCCAACGGCCATAGCCGTCGTGGTGCAGGGTGCGCGACTCGCGGAGCGGGACGCGGACCATGGTCTTCTTGGCTTCTTCGGTCGCCTTGCGGATGGCTTCGGGCACTTCACGCGCCTTGCCATGACCGTAGCCGACGCGGCCCTTCTGGTCGCCGACGACCATCAGAGCGGCGAAGCTGAAGCGACGGCCGCCCTTCACGGTGGCGGCGACGCGGTTGATGTGGACGAGCTTTTCGACGATGTCGCTGTCGACCCGCTCCTCGGGGGCGTTGCGGTCGCGACGGTCCCGGCGTTGGCCGCCTTCACCGCGCTGTTGGTCACCACGAGCCATGATGTTTCCCTTAGAAGTTCAGGCCGGCTTCGCGCGCGGCGTCGGCCAGGGCTTTCACCCGTCCGTGGAAGATGTAGCCGCCGCGATCGAAGACGACGTCCTTGACGCCCTTTTCGATGGCGCGCTCGGCGACGAGCTTGCCGACCAGGGCGGCCGCGTCCTTGTCCGCGCCCTTGGCCGAACCTTCACCCTCGAGGGTGGAGGCCGAGGCCAGGGTCACGCCGCGTTCATCGTCGATGACCTGGGCGTAGATGTTCTTGGACGACCGGAAGACCGACAGGCGCGGACGACCGTTGGACAGGGCCTTGAGGCGGGTGCGCGTGCGCTGGGCGCGACGAGCGGCGGATTCACGAGGAGAGAGCGCCATGGCTTACTTCTTCTTGCCTTCCTTGCGGCGAACCTTCTCGCCAGCATAGCGCACGCCCTTGCCCTTGTAGGGCTCCGGCGGACGAATGCGGCGGATCTTCGCGGCAATCTCGCCGACCGCCTGCTTGTCAGCGCCGGCGATCTTGATTTCGGTCTGCTTGGGCACCGCGAAGGTGACGCCGGCCGGAGCCTCGACGTCCACGTCGTGGGAGAAACCGAGCTGGATGGAGAGCGCGGTGCCCTTCATCGCGGCGCGGTAACCGACGCCCACCAGCTCGAGGGTTTCCTCGAAGCCCGTGGTGACGCCGTGCACCATGTTGGCGACCAGCGTGCGGGACAGACCCCACATCGACTTGGCGCGCGAGGACTCGTTCCGCGGGACCAGGGTCAGCTCATCGCCGTCCTGCTTGATCTCGATTTCTTCCGGAACCGTCCAGGAGAGTTGGCCCTTGGGCCCCTTCACCGACACCGTCTGGCCTTCGAGCGTCAGGGTGACGCCCTTGGGGATCGAGACGGCCTTCTTACCGATACGTGACATGCTCTTTCCCTCCCGCGCCTAGTAGACGCGGCAGAGGACTTCGCCACCGACGTTAGCGTCGCGTGCGGCGGAGTCCGACATGACGCCCTTCGGCGTCGAAAGGATCGAGATGCCCAGGCCGTTCTTGATCGGCTTCAGGTCCTTGATCGACGAATAGACGCGACGGCCAGGCTTGGACACGCGGCTGATCTCGGCGATCACGGGCTCACCGTCAAAATACTTGAGCTCGATCTCGAATTCGGGGAACGCGCCGGGCTTCTCGACCAGCGAGTAGCCGCGGATGTAGCCTTCGTCGGCCAGCACGTCCAGGACGCGGGCGCGCAGCTTGGAAGCCGGCGTCGCGACCTTGGCGCGCTTGCGCGTGGCGGCGTTCTTGATGCGAGCGATCATATCGCTCAGGGGATCGTTCATCGACATCTGATCGTCCTCACCAGCTCGACTTGACGAGGCCGGGGATCTGCCCTTGCGAACCCAGTTCGCGCAGAGCAATCCGGCTCATCTTCAGCTTGCGATAGTAGGCGCGCGGGCGGCCGGTCACTTCGCAACGGTTGCGAATGCGAACAGCCGACGAGCTGCGCGGAAGCTTCGCGAGCTTCAGGCGGGCTTCGAAGCGTTCTTCCAGCGGCAGGCTTTCGTCGTTGGCGATCGCCTTCAGCGCGGCGCGCTTGTCGGCGTATTGCTTGACGAGGGCCTTGACCGCGAGATTACGGTTAACGGCGCTTTTCTTGGCCATGGTGTGTTTCCCTGCCCGCTCTTAATTGGTGAACGGGAACTGGAATTCCTTCAGGAGAGCCTTGGCTTCCTGGTCGGTCTTCGCAGTGGTGCAGACGATGATGTCCATGCCCCAGATCTGCTCGATCTGGTCATAGTTGATTTCCGGGAACACCAGGTGCTCCTTCAGGCCCATGGCGTAGTTGCCACGGCCGTCGAAGCTCTTGCCGTTCAGGCCGCGGAAGTCCTTCACGCGCGGCAGCGCGATCGTGACCAGGCGGTCGAGGAATTCGTACATCCGGTCCTTGCGGAGGGTCACCTTGGCGCCGACCACCATGCCTTCGCGCAGCTTGAAACCGGCGATCGACTTGCGGGCCTTCGTGGCGACCGGCTTCTGGCCGGCGATGGCCATCAGATCCTTCAGCGCGGTCTGGGCCTTCTTGGAGTCAGCCACGGCCTCGCCGATGCCCATGTTCAGGACGATCTTGTCCAGCTTGGGGATCTGCATCTCGTTGGTGTAGCCGAACTGTTCCTTCATCGCGGCGCGGATGCGCGCGCGATATTCGGACTTCAGCCGGGGTTCGTAAGCTTGATCAGCCATTGATCACCTCGCCCGTCGTCTTGGCGACGCGCACCTTCTTGTCGCCTTCGATCTTGAAGCCGACGCGGGTGGCCTTGCCGTTGGAGTCAACGAGCGCGACGTTCGAGACGTGCAGCGCCGCTTCCTTGCTCTTGATGCCGCCTTGCGGTTCGGCTTGGGTCGGCTTGGTGTGACGTTGAACCAGGTTCACGCCTTGCACCAGGACGCGGTTCTCCTTGGGGAGAACCTGGGTCACAGCGCCTTGCTTGCCCTTGTCCTTGCCGGCCAGGACGACAACGCGGTCGCCCTTCTTAATCTTGGCAGCCATTACAGCACCTCGGGGGCGAGGGAGATGATCTTCATGTGGTTCTTGGCGCGCAGTTCGCGAGGAACCGGGCCGAAGATCCGCGTGCCGACCGGCTCGCTCTGCTTGTTGACGATGACCGCGGCGTTCTTGTCGAAACGGATCAGCGACCCGTCCTTACGCTTCATGCCTTGGTTCACGCGAACGACGACGGCGCGGAGCACGTCGCCCTTCTTCACGCGGCCGCGCGGAATGGCTTCCTTCACGGACACGACGATCACGTCACCGACACTGGCGTAGCGACGACCCGCGCCACCCAGCACCTTGATGCACATGACCCGGCGGGCGCCGGAGTTATCGGCGACTTCCAGGTTAGTTTGCATCTGGATCATGGTTCAAACCTTCCAGATTAAGCAGAAGCCTTGGGAAGGACTTCCCAGGTCTTCAGCTTGGACTTCGGAGCGCACTCGATGATACGGGCAACTTCGCCCGCCTTGTACGCATTGCTCTCATCATGCGCGTGGTACTTCTTGGACCGACGCACGATCTTCTTCAGCAGCGGGTGAACGATGGTCCGTTCAACCTTGACCACTACGGTCTTGTCGCCCTTATCGGAGACGACAACCCCTTCGAGGATACGCTTGGGCATATCGTTCTCCTTAAGCCGCGGCCTTGGCGCGCAGCACGGTCTTGATGCGGGCGATCTCCTTGCGGATCTCGCCGACGCGGTGGGTCTTTTCCACCTGACCGGTCGCCGCCTGGAAGCGCAGGTTGAACTGCTCCTTCTTCAGGTTGAGCAGCTGCTCGGCGAGTTGGTCGGGAGTCATGCCCCGGATGTCTTGGATCTTGGTCATGCCGCTTCGGCCTCCAGAGCCGCACCAGCGTCGATGCGGGTGACGACGCGGGTACGGATCGGCAGCTTGGCGGCGCCAAGGCGCAGGGCTTCGCGCGCGATATCGTCCGGCACGCCGTCGATTTCGAACATGATGCGGCCCGGGGCCACGCGAGCGGCCCAGTGGTCCACGGCGCCCTTGCCCTTACCCATCCGGACTTCAGCCGGCTTGCCGGTGACCGGCACGTCCGGGAAGATACGGATCCAGACGCGGCCTTGACGCTTCATCTGGCGGGTGATGGCGCGACGAGCAGCTTCGATCTGGCGAGCCGTGATGCGCTCCGGCTCGACGGCCTTCAGGCCGTACGAACCGAAGTTCAGCAGGGTGCCGCCCTTCGAGGTGCCGTGGATGCGGCCCTTGAACTGCTTGCGATACTTGGTTTTTTTCGGTGACAGCATAGCGCTCTATCCTTAGCCCCGATCGCGACGGCCGCGGTCGCCCCGGTCGGGACGATCGCCGCGCTCGCGTCCGCCGCCCTCGCCGGCCGGGCCGGATTCGGTCGCCAGACGCTTGTCGAGCGCCATCGGGTCATGCTCCAGCACTTCGCCTTTGAAGATCCAGGTCTTCACGCCGATGATGCCGTAGGTGGTCTTGGCTTCCGCGAAACCATAGTCGATGTCGGCGCGCAGGGTGTGGAGCGGCACGCGACCTTCGCGATACCATTCCATCCGCGCGATTTCCGCGCCGCCGAGGCGGCCCGACACGTTGATGCGGATGCCCTTAGCGCCGAGACGGACGGCCGATTGGATCGACCGCTTCATGGCGCGACGGAAGGCGATCCGGCGCTCGAGCTGCTGGGCGATGGACTCGGCCACCAGCTGGGCGTCGGTTTCGGGCTTGCGGATCTCGACGATGTTCAGGTGAACCTCGCCTTCGGTCATCACCGACAGGTCCTTGCGGAGCTTGTCGATGTCGGCGCCCTTCTTGCCGATGATCACGCCCGGACGCGCCGCGTAGATCGTCACGCGGCACTTCTTGTGGGGACGCTCGATGATGATGCGCGAGACGCCGGCTTGATACAGGCGCTTCTTCAGCATCGCACGGACCGCGAGGTCCTGGTGCAGGAGCTTGCCGTATTGGTCGCCGTCGGCGAACCAACGGCTGTCCCAGGTACGGTTGACGCCGAGCCGCAGCCCGACCGGATTGACTTTCTGACCCATCAGGCGGCCTCACCCAGTTCGCGGACCACGATGGTGATCTCGGAGAACGGCTTTTCAACGCGCGTGGCCCGACCGCGCGCACGCGGCGAGAAGCGCTTCATCACCAGGTTCTTGCCCACATAGGCCTCGGCGACGACCAGCGAGTCGATGTCGAGGTTGTGGTTGTTCTCGGCGTTGGAGATGGCCGAGTACAGCGCCTTGCGGACGTCCTGAGCGATACGCTTGTGGCTGAACTCGAGCTCGTTCAGAGCGCGCTGGACGTTCAGGCCACGGATGGACTGAGCGACCAGGTTCAGCTTGCGGGCGCTGGTGCGCAGGGTGCGGACCTTGCACATCGCTTCATTGGCCGGCAGGCGGCGAGGTTGTTTAGCTTGGCTCATGGCCTACTTCCTCTTCGCCTTCTTGTCGGCGGCGTGGCCGGGGAAGTTGCGGGTGGGCGCGAACTCACCGAACTTCATGCCGACCATGTCTTCCGACACGGAGACGGGAACGTGCTTCTGACCGTTGTGCACGCCGAACACCAGGCCGACGAACTGCGGCATGATGGTCGAGCGGCGCGACCAGGTCTTGATGACGTCCTTGCGGCCCGACGCGAGAGCGGCGTCGGCCTTCTTCAGGAGGTACCCGTCGACGAACGGGCCTTTCCAGACGGAGCGGGTCATGGCTTAGCGGCCCTTTTTCGCTTTGTGGCGCGAACGGATGATGAACTTATCCGTGGCCTTGTTGACGCGGGTCTTGGCGCCCTTGGTCGGCTTACCAGCCGGGGTCACCGGGTGACGGCCGCCCGAGGTGCGGCCTTCACCACCGCCGTGCGGGTGGTCGACCGGGTTCATGGCGACGCCGCGGACGTGAGGACGACGGCCCATGTGACGAACGCGCCCGGCCTTGCCGAGGTTCTCGTTCATGTGGTCCGGGTTCGACACGGCGCCGACGGTGGCCATGCAGGTGTCCAGCACCATGCGCAGCTCGCCCGAGTTCAGGCGGATCTGGGCGTAGCCGGCGTCACGACCCACCAGCTGGGCGTAGGCGCCAGCCGAACGCGCGATCTGGCCGCCCTTGGCGGGCTTCAGCTCGACGTTGTGGATGATCGTGCCGATCGGCAGGGTGCGCAGCGGCGAGGCGTTGCCCGGCTTCACGTCGACCTTGTCGGCGGTGACGACTTCGTCGCCGGCCTTCAGGCGTTGCGGGGCCAGGATGTAGGCCAGCTCGCCGTCCTGATACTTGATCAGGGCGATGAAGGCGGTGCGGTTCGGGTCGTATTCAAGACGGACGACCGTGGCCGTGCCTTGCTTGCGACGCTTGAAGTCGACCAGACGGTACAGGCGCTTGGCGCCGCCGCCGCGGAAGCGGACCGCGATGCGGCCGTTGCCGCCGCGACCGCCCGACTTGGTCAGACCTTCGACCAGCTTCTTTTCCGGGCGGCCCTTGTGGAGCTCGCTGCGGTCGATCAGCACCAGGCCGCGCTGGCCGGGGCTGGTCGGGTTAAAGTGCTTCAAGGCCATGTCTTAGAGCCCCGTCGTGATGTCGATCGACTGGCCGTCGGCCAGGGTCACGATGGCTTTTTTGACGTCGGAACGGCGTCCGACGATGCCACGGAAGCGCTTGGTCTTGCCCTTGGTGACCAGGGTGTTGACCTTGGTGACCTTGACCTTGAACAGCTCTTCGACTGCGGCGGCGATTTCGTCCTTCGACGCATCGGCGGCCACGCGGAAGACGACCTTGTTCTGCTCGCTGAGCAGGGTGGCCTTCTCGGTGATCACCGGCGACAGGATCGTGTCGTAGTGGCGGGCGGTAGCGGCCATTACGCGGCTTCCTTCTCAGCGAAACGGGCCGAGATCGCCTCGATCGCGTCCTTGGTCAGGACGAGGGTCTGGCGACGCAGCACGTCGTAGACGTTCAGGCCGGCGTTCGGCAGCACGTCCACGTTCGGAATGTTGCGGGCGGCGAGCTTGAAGTTCGCGTCCACTTCCGGACCAGCGATGACCAGGGCGTTCTTCAGGCCGATCTTGTCGAAGTTGGCGCGCAGGGCGGCCGTCTTCGGATCGCTCAGAACGGCGCTGTCCAGCACGACCAGCGCGCCGGCCTTGGCCTTCGACGACAGGGCGTGACGCAGAGCCATGGCGCGGATCTTCTTGGGAAGATCGAACGCGTGGCTGCGGACGACAGGGCCGTGGGCCTTGGCCCCGCCGACGAACTGGGCCGCACGGCGCGAACCGTGACGGGCCGAGCCGGTGCCCTTTTGCTTGTACATCTTCTTGCCCGTACGAGAGACCTCGTTGCGGACTTGAATCTTGTGGTTCCCGGAGCGGCGCTTGGCCAGCTGCCAGGTGACGACGCGCTGCAGGATGTCGCCGCGGATGTCGGCGATGCCAAAGATGGCGTCGTCGAGATCAACGGAGCCGGCCTTGCCGCCGTCCAGTTTGATGACGTCGAGTTTCATTAGCCTTCGCCCTCTTCGGTCGTCGCCGCGGGGGCTTCCTCAGCGGGGGTTTCAGCGGCGGCGGCCGAAGCCTCGCCAGCCTTGCGGAAGGCGCCCGGACGCGGCAGGTCGGCCGGAGCGGCCTTCTTGATCGCGTCGCGAACCTTGACGTAGGAGCCTTCCGAACCGGGGACGGCGCCCTTGACCAGGATCAGTCCGCGCTCGACGTCCACCTTCCAGACGGTGACGTTCAGGGTGGTGACGGTTTCCTGACCCAGGTGACCGGCCATCTTCTTGCCCGGGAACGTGCGGCCCGGATCCTGGCGGTTGCCGGTCGAGCCGTGCGAACGGTGCGAGACCGAGACGCCGTGGGTGGCGCGCAGACCGCCGAAGTTCCAGCGCTTCATGGCGCCGGCGAAACCCTTACCGACGGTGATGCCTTGGATGTCCACCTTCTGGCCGGGAACGTAGTGGTCGGCGGTGAATTCCGCGCCCACATCGATCAGAGCAGCTTCATCGACGCGGAACTCGGCGACGATCCGCTTGGGCTCGACCGCGTTCTTGGCGAAGTGGCCGCGCAGGGCCTTGGAGGTGTTCTTGGGCTTCTTGGCGCCGGCGCCGAGTTGCAGGGCGGTGTAACCGTCCTTCTCGACCGTGCGCTGGCCCGTGACCTGGCAACCGTCCAGCGACAGGACGGTGACCGGGACGTGCTGTCCGGTTTCATCGAAGAAGCGGGTCATGCCCAGCTTCTTGGCGATCACGCCAGTACGATTAGCGGGGAGAGTCATCTGTTCGGCCCTCCTTACAGCTTGATTTCGACGTCGACGCCGGCCGACAGGTCGAGCTTCATCAGCGCGTCCACGGTCTGCGGAGTCGGATCAACGATGTCGAGGACGCGCTTGTGCGTACGGATCTCGAACTGCTCGCGCGACTTCTTGTCGACGTGCGGCGAGCGGTTGACGGTGAATTTCTCGATAAGCGTGGGCAGGGGGATCGGGCCCCGTACCGTCGCACCCGTGCGCTTGGCCGTATTGACGATCTCGCGCGTGGAATGATCCAACACGCGGTGATCGAAGGCCTTGAGCCGGATGCGGATGTTCTGACGATCCATATCGCTCGGTTTCCTAGTGG
>Ga0209257_1000977_pt1 | contig 38863 bp, 33 predicted proteins | sample AraplaCvi_mCL_r2_FD_184277 | JGI IMG/M metagenome (GOLD analysis project Ga0209257, IMG submission 184277) | Arabidopsis root microbial communities from North Carolina, USA - plate scrape MF_Cvi_mCL_r2 (SPAdes) (version 2) | ecosystem: Host-associated > Plants > Roots > Endosphere | place: USA...
CACCAGCCAGAACTGGATCGGCAGCACCACGAAGAAGGCCAGGATCAGGCTGCGGTGGTCGCCGCGCCGCGTGGGCGAGAGCGTGATGAACTCGCGCAGCGCGAAGAAGGAGATGAGCGCGAACAGCACGGTGGCCACGGTTTCGCCCAGCGCCCAGCCGATCCAGAAGATGATCACCATGAACCAGGTGGTGCCCAGCAGCGCGCGGAAGTGCGCGAGTTCGGCCTGCCAGGCGGCGTCGTGCACGGGGTTGCGCTTCTCCCTGAAGCTCAGGAAGAAGGCCACGGTGCTCACGATCACGAGCACGCCGAAGACGATGAGGAAGAGCGCCGCGACCTGCTGGGTCGGGGTGAGGCTGCGCAGGAACTGGTTCATCTGTCAGTTTTCCGTTGCGCTTTGTGTTGTGGATTTTTCAGGGCGAGTGCGAAGGCCACCGGGTACTCCCCTCCGCGAATGTCCCCCGCCTTCGGCTCCTCCTTTATTTCGCTGCGGGGAGCACCCGGCACCCTTCGCACATGGACGCTGCCGTAGTGTCGGCTGCACAAGCGCTGCGTCCATCGATCACGCCGATGGGGTGCCTTGCGCAGCGAAATAAAGGAGGAGGCCGAAGGCCGGGGGACATTCGCGGAGCAAGGTACCCCGTCGGCGTGATCACACCCCGAACTGCATTGAATCGAAAAGCAAGCCTTCATTTTTCAGACGTCACGCAATGCGATCACCGCAGCTCGTGCGCGATCAAGGAAGGGCCGGCGCTCTTCGTCTTCTTCCACACGAAGAGGCGCGCCGAAAGTGACCGAGCAGAGGATGGGCACCGGCACGATCTCGCCCTTGGGCATCACGCGCTGCACGTTGTCGATCCAGGCGGGCACCAGCACCACCTCGGGGAACATCGTGGCTAGCGTATAGAGGCCCGACTTGAATTTCTGCGGCTCGCCCGTGTAGCCGCGCGTGCCCTCGGGAAAGATGATGATCGAGTCGCCGCTGCGCAGGGCTTCGACGAGGGGCGCGAGCGGGTCGGGGGCAGGAGCTGCCGCGACGGGCGGGGCTTCGGGTTCTGCCGATGGCGGCGGCGGGGCAGGGGGCTCCGGCAGGTCGAGCCGGCCTTGCGCTTCGGGCACCGTCTCGGCGGGCGGTTCCGGTGCCGTCAATGGCAGCAGGGGCTCCATCGACGGCTCGATGCGCTCGGCCGGTGAAGGAACGACAGTTCGCGCAGTGGTCGCTGGCGGCGGGGCCTCGACCGCCACCGGCGCAGGGGATGCCGTCGCAGCAGGCGCCGCCTGGCGCTCCACGTACACCGCGTTGAACACCTCCGTCGTGATCCAGCGCTTGACCGGCGTGTTGGCCCAGTAGTCGCGCGCCGCAATGGGCCGCGTGATGCTGCGCAGCTCTTCGGGCAGCGCCGCCCAGATCATCACGAGGTCGGCATGGCTCTGGTGGTTGGCGAAGTAGATGCGCTGCTCGGCCTTCGGCGGACAGCCATACCAGCGCGCCTGGGCGCCTGTGAGCAACCGGACGATTCCCAACAACAACCAACCCGTGAGCTTTGCCAGCATATGGGCGCGATGATACGGGCCATGCGATGGCGTTTCGATCCTCTTTCACTCGTGTGGGCGGTGGCCCTGTTCTTCGTTCTCGTGCTGCTGGCCACCGTCGGCGCGCGCTGGGGCTGGTTGCGCAGCTTCTTCGGCGACGTGCTGGCCGTGGTGTGGGTGTACTTCGTCTTCAGGACCGCGATCGCCGCGCGCGTATGGCTGCTGGCATTGGCCGCGCTGGGCGTGGGGCTCGCGGTCGAGCTCGGGCAGTACCTCGCGGCGGCGTGGCACCTGCACATCCCGAACCGCGCCTTGCGCATCGTGCTCGGCAGCACGGCCGACTGGTGGGACGTGCTGGCCTATGCGATCGGCTTCGGTGCGGTGCTGGCCATCGAAGGCCTGCGCGGCACGCTCAGGGCAGTTCGGCCGCAGGCATCCGCGCCATGACCGTCGACGCCCGCCCGCTCAGGTAGGGCGAGCCGAGCCGGCGCTCGAAGAACCTGGGGCTCGGCAGCATCACCGCGAGGCGCGCGGCCTCGCTGGTGCTCAGGCGCGACGCCGGCTTGCGGAAGTAGTACTGCGACGCTGCCTCGGCGCCGAACACGCCTTCGCCCCACTCGACATTGTTGAGATAGATCTCGAGGATGCGCCGCTTGTCCAGCAGCACTTCGAGCAGCGTGGCGAGCACCAGCTCCTGGCCCTTGCGCAGCAAGGTGCGTTCGCTGGACAGCAGCAGGTTCTTCGCGAGCTGCTGCGTGATGGTCGATCCGCCGCGCAGCTGCACGGGCCGCACCGGCTTGCCGCGTGCCAAGGCGCGCGCCGCGCGTTTGGCGGCCAGCTCCTCGGCCTTGGCGTTGCGCTGGCGCGCGCGCTCGATGGCTTCCCACTCCACCCCGTTGTGGTCGACGAAGCCGGCGTCCTCGCTCGCGATGACGGCGCGCTTGAGCGTGTCGTTGATCTGCGAGTAAGGCACCCACTGCTGCCGCCAGCCGCCGCCGCTGCCCTGGTGGATGGCGATCTGGAAGGCTTCGGAGCGCTGGAACGCGGTGCTCTGCGGATCGACCACCGCCATTGCCGCGATGCGCGCCACGAAGAACAGCTCGAGTGCCACGCCCGCCACCACGAGGCAGGCGATCAGGCGCAGCACGGCTTTCATTTTTTCGCAGCGGCGAGCGATGCGCGCACTTCGGCCAGCACCTGTGCGGAAGGCGGGCGCACGCCGCGCCAGATCTCGAACGACTCGGCCGCCTGCTCGACCAGCATGCCCAGCCCGTCGCGCGCCACCGCGCCATGCGCCTCGGCCCAGGCCATGAAGCCCGCGGCCGCGGGGCCATACATCATGTCGACCGCGAGTCCGCCGGCGCGCAGCACGCTGGCCTTCACCGGCACCGCGTCGCCCGCGAGGCTGGAGGCGGTGGCGTTGACCACCACGTCGAAGGCGCCCGGCACTTCGTCGAGCGCCCAGGCCTCGAGCGAGGCGCCATGGCGCAGCGCGAGGGCCGCATGGCGGCGCACCAGCTCGACGGCCTTGCCGACGGTGCGGTTCGCGACCACGACGCGCGAGACACCCGCGTCGAGCAGCGGGCCGAGCACGCCGGCTGCCGCACCGCCCGCGCCGATCAGCAGCAGCGCCTTGCCTTCCAGTGGCACGCCCGCGTTGTGCACGATGTCGTTGACCAGGCCGATGCCATCGGTGTTGTCCGCATGGATGCTGCCGTCGGCGTCGAAGCGCAGCGTGTTGGCCGCCTGCGCGAGCAGGGCGCGTTCGCTGGTGTGCTGCGCCAGCGCAGCGGCTTCGAACTTGAAGGGCACGGTGATGTTGCAGCCGCGCGCGGTGTCGCCGCGTTCGGCGGCTTCGCTGCGAAAGGCCGCGATGCCTTCGGCGAAGGCGCCGAGCGGAATCAGCCGCCGGCCATAGTCCAGCTGCTGGCCGCAGAGTTCGGCAAAACGCGCGTGGATATGGGGCGAGCGGCTGTGCTCGACCGGGTTGCCCATGACGCAGTACAGGTCCATGGCGTCTGCCTCCTTGGGGTTTTCTTGTCGGCTACTGCGAGGAGAGTTCGACCGACCCGTCGTGTGCGAACCGGAAGTGGGGCCGGATCACGATCTGGTCCGCGTGCTCCTTGCGCATCGCATCGGTGAACTTGCCGAAGTTGCCGACGCTGGCAACGATGGCCTGGGCGCGCCGGTCCAGCACGGGAGTGCCCGAGCTTTCATCGACCACCGTCGAGAGCAGTCTGCCGTCGAAGTTGACCGTGATGGTCATCGTGAGCTCGCCATAGAGCTTCTTGCCGGCGAGCGTCGGGAAGTTGGCTGTGCCCTGGGCTTCCACACGGCGGCGCAGCGAATCCACGTAGCTCGCGAAGGCCGCTTCCCGCGTGAAGGGGCTCAGGAAGCGCTTCTTCGGGCGTGCGTTTTCCTCGTTCACGCGGCGCTCGATCTCGGCCAGCAGGTTGATCATCTGCCGGCGCTTTTCTTCCTGCGCCGTGGCCTCGGTCGGGTCGCCGGGGTTGCGCGGGTCGGGCGCAGGCATTGCGGCGAGCTCGCGCTTGAGCTGGGTGAGCATCTGCAACTGCTCGGTCTGCATCGCATCGACTTTGCGCTGCGCGTCCTCGAACGAATCGCCGACGGTGGTGAAGCTCGACGGCGGCAGCGGGCTGGTCGCGCGGCCCTTGTCGAGGTCGCCGCCGCCCGCAAGCGAGGTCTGCGCTCGCAGCCGGGCGCTGGGGTCGGGCTTTTCGTTGGTCTTTGTGTTGACCAGGATCACTTCGAGCGGCGTGTCGCTGAAGACCTTGTTGAACGATTCGGGATCGACGAAGCGCACCGCGAGCAGCACGGCATGCGCAATGACCGACACGCCCAGTGCAATCTGCAGCGTGCTGAGGTCCTTGAAGTTCATTCTCGAAATTCCTCCAGGGGGCGCATTTCTCCGGACGATCTGCCGAAGTTCATGCTGGCGTGTTTTCGGGTGCGGCTTCGCTGTCGCTCAGGTCGACGGCGATGGCGATCGGGCCTGCGACCACTTCTTCTTCCTCGCCGCTCTCTTCGTCGACGGCCGCATCGGCCTTCGGGGCGTCGAGGCGTTCGAGCACGGTGCCGGTCACGTTGAGCGCGATCTCGTCGATCTCGCCGAGCTTCACGCGCAGCCGTGCGCCGCGTTCCTGCTGGCCGGCCACCGGGAACACCAGCGGCAGCGTGTCGGCACGCACCAGCGCGCCGTTCGGCAGGTCCTTGATGACGGTGGCTTCGAGTTCGGTGATGCCCTGCTGCTGCAGGTACTTCAGCGTCCAGAAGCGTTCCATGCCGCCCTGGTAGGCGTTGTACGTGGCATAGGCCGCGTCGAAGCCGGAGAGGATCGAGAACAGGTCGGCGTCCTTCGGCTTGAAGGGCGCGGCCAGTGCAGCGGTCTTGCCGTGGCGCGCCGCCGCGATGATCTGCCACTGGTTCACGAGGTCGGTATAGCGGCGCAGCGGCGAGGTGCTCCACGCGTAGCTCTTGACGCCCAGGCCCGCATGCGGCAGCGCGCGCGTGCCCATGCGCACCTTGATGCCGGGCGCGAGGCTCGCCTGGCTGCGGTAGAGGCCGGGCACGCCGAGTTCGCCGAGCCAGCCGCCCCAGCTGCTGTTGGCCAGGATCATGGCCTCGGACACGATCAGGTCGAGCGGCGCGCCGCGCTGGCGCGTGCTGATCTGCACCTGTTCGCTGCCGGTGGGTTCGCCGTCGTTGCCGACGAGGCGGAAGTTGTAGTCGGGTCGGTTGAAGTTCTCGGGCTTGCCGCGCACCACTTCGCGCTGCGCCTTCAACTGCTTGGCGAGGCGGAACAGGAAGGAGAGCGGGGCGCGCAGGTTCGCGGCGGCTTCGGGCGTGTTGTCGCTCTGGAACGCGGCGTCCTCGAGCCAGGGCTGCGTGACGACGCTGTCGAGCTGGTCGTGGCGCAGGTTGGCCACGATCGGCACGCGCTCCAGTTTCGTTTCGGTGGCTTGCAGTTCCAGCGTGGCTTCGTCGAAGCGCGCATAGAGCGACACGGCAGGCCGGTCGCTGCCTTCGAGCAGGGTGTAGGTGTTGACCACGTCGTCGGGCAGCATCGTGATCTTGTAGCCCGGCATGTAGACCGTCGACATGCGCGCACGCGCCACGTTGTCGAGGGCGCTGCCCGGCGTCAGCGCCAGGGCCGGCGCCGCGATGTGGATGCCGACCGTGACGGTGCCCGTGCCCAGGCCCTGCACAGAGAGTGCGTCGTCGATCTCGGTGGTCTGCGAATCGTCGATCGAGAAGGCCTGCAAGCCGGACGCCACCGGCAGGTCGTCCACGATGGCCGGTGCCGCGAGCGCGGGAAAACCGGTGCCCTTGGGGAAGTTCTCGAACAGGAAGCGGCGCCAGTGGAACTGGTAGGGCGAGTCGATGGCGCCGGCGCGCTCCAGCAATTCGAGCGGCGGGCGCTGCGTGGCGCGCGAGGCGTCGACCACGGCCTTGTATTCGGGGGCGTTCTTGTCGGGGCGGAACAGGATCTTGTAGAGCTGCTCGCGCACCGGTGCTGGGCACACGCCTTCGGCCAGCTGCGCGGCCCATTCGGCGATCTGCGCCTGGACGGCTTTTTTCTTCTCGATGGCGGCCAGCGCCTGCTGCACGATCTCGGCCGGCGCCTTCTTGAAGCGCCCCTTGCCCGCGCGGCGGAAATAGTGCGGCGCCTCGAACAGCGCGAACAGGGCGGCGGCCTGCTGCGCCAGCGAGGGCTTGTCGCTGAAATAATCGGCTGCGAGATCGGCAAAGCCGAATTCCCCCTCGGCCGCGAATTCCCAGGCGAGGTCGAGGTCCATGGCGGCGGCGAGCGTGCGCGCCTCGGCGATCAGATCGGCGGGCGACGGTTTCTCGAAACGCAGCACGATGTTGGCGCCCTTGACCTTGACGCGCTTGCCCGTGTCGAGCTCGACCTGTGCCGACGCTTCGGCCTCCGACAGCACGCGGCCGCCGAGGTACTTGCCGGCTTCTTCAAACAATACAAACATCCCTCGATTGTCCCACGCTGAAAACCGGCGCGATCCAATTCCAGGATGCCGCGGAACCGGCTCTGCCGGGCCGCAGGCATCGCCCCCTACAAGGGGGGTGGCGCAGCGACACGAAGTGCGCGAAGCCTGGGGGTGTACCTAGATAGGGTTGATGAACGCCATGACGTCGTCGAGATGCGCTTTCTCGAAGTCGGACAGGGCGTGGTCGCTGCCTTCGAGCAGCTTGATGTTGCTGTCGGGGTAGCGTGCGGACATCTCGTGCCAGTCGAGCGCTTCGTCGCCCTTGGCGATGATGGCGAAGACGCGCTCGGGCCGCGTGAGCGGCCCGACTTCCATCGCACGCAGTTCGTGGATGTATTCGGGGCGGAAGTAGAAATGCTCGGCCGGGTCGTGCCAGAGGGTCTGGTCGCCGATGTAGCGCGTGAGGTCGCGTGCGGGATGCACGGCCGGATTGAGCAGCACCGCGCGGCAGCGCGTCATGCCGGCCACGTAGGTCGCGTAGTACCCGCCGAGCGACGAGCCCACCACCGCCATCGACTTGCGCGGCCAATGCGCGATGCCCTTCATCACCATGTCGATGGCATCGTGAGGCGACGGCGGCAATTGCGGGCACCACCACTGCAGGTTCGGGTGGCGCTGCGCCACGCGTTCCGCAACGATCCGGGCCTTGGCCGAACGAGGCGAAGAACGGAAGCCGTGCAGATAGAGCAGATGAGTGGTGTGCGCATCCATGCGAGGAAAGGACGGGAGGTGCGGCTGTTGCACCTCGCTTGGCGGGACCGGGTAATTCTGCATGAGGTCTGTTCTCGCAAGGCCGCTTCCAACATACGAAAAGCCCGCTGTGCGGGGGTTCTTCGGGAACGCTATAGCTTACTGAGGCCTGGGACGCGTGGGCACCCTGTGTACGCGGAATCCAAAAGTACTCATGTGATGGCCGCCGGGTGCAGATGGCCTGCGTTCGGGCTACGTCGTATGCGAGAGGCGCGCCTTGGAAAAGCGCGGTTTCGTGGAGCCTTGCCATGTGCATCCCATGAACCGGGGAGGCGCGTACGGATTCGATGGGGGCGCCGAGGCTTATGCTCTGCCCATGAACATTGAGGCTCAGGAGGACGCGACGCTGCACCGATGGGGTGTGCTCGTTGTCGAAGACGACAGCCGCGCGCGTGCCTTTTTCGAGGCCAGCGTGCAGCGCAGCCCACGCCTTTTCTGGCTCGGCAGCGCCGGAACGGTGCAGGAAGCGCTGGGCTGGCTGGCCCGCACCGCCACCATTCCCGACGTGCTGCTGGTCGACCTCGGCATGCCCGACGGCACGGGCCTCGACGTGATCCGGGACGCGGTCGCTCGCTTTCCTGGCTGCGAGCCGCTGGTGGTGTCGGTCTTCGGCGACGAGGAGAACGTGCTCGCCAGCATCGAAGCAGGGGCCGTGGGCTACATCCACAAGGACGCCGCACCGGAGGACATCGCGCAGACCATCGTGGAGATGAAGGCTGGCGCCTCCCCGATCTCGCCCATGATCGCGCGGCGCGTGCTCGCGAAGTACCGCAGCCTGCAATCGGCAGCCCCTTCCGGCGCGGCGCCGGGGTCAGCGCCCGAAGCAGCCGCGGAGGAGTCCGACCGCGGCCTGCTGTCTGCGCGCGAGCACGAGGTGCTGACGCTCATCGCTCGCGGCTTCTCGTACGCGGAAATCGCGCGGCTCAAGGGCCTGAGCGTGCACACGGTGCAGACCCACATCAAGAATCTCTACGGAAAGCTGGCCGTGCATTCCAAGAGCGAGGCGGTTTTCGAAGCGACGCGTCTCGGCCTGTTGTCTCATCCGGGCTGAACGCAGATGCGACCAAGTCGGGTGCTGCTGCTGGTGCTTTGGCTGGCGATGCTCTTCGCGGGTATCCCCAGCGTCTGCGGCGCGGCCGCGTCCGGGGCACCGATCGAACTGCGCCAGGGCACCGTGACGACCTCTGTCGACGGCATCACGCGCACGGGGCCTGTCGAGCTGCCCTACCACTGGGACCGCCGGCACCAGGGGCGTCCCGGCCTGGCGAGCTTCGATCTGCCGTTCAGGCTCGAGGCCGTGCCCGAGACGCCGTGGGGCATCTTCATCCCGCGCGTCGGCAACGTCTTCGAGGTGCAGCTCAACGACGCGCTGCTGCAGGTCTACGGCGACCTGGGCCGCGGCAATGATGCCGACTACGCCAAGGCGCCCATCTACGTGCCGGTGCCCGGGCGCCTGCTGCGAACGGGCGACAACCTCCTGCAGATCCGCCTGCGCGCCGACACCGCGCGGCGCGCGGGGCTTTCGCGGGTGGTCGTCGGGCCGGCTGCGCCGGTGCGCAACGAACTCTTCGAGAGTGCCTACGCATGGCGCTTCACCGGCTCGGTGCTGCTGATGGCCTTCAGCCTGATCGTGGGCGGCATCGCGCTGGCGCTGTGGCTGACGCAGGTCGACGCCGATGCCAGGGGCGCGCAGCGGCGCGACGGCATCTACTTCTGGGCCGCGCTGGCCGAGTTCTGCTGGGCGCTGCGGGTGGCCGACGGCGTGATCGCGGAGCCGCCGCTGTCCTGGGGGCCATGGGGCGTGCTGATGGCCGCCTGCTATGCGGGCTGGGCGGCCTCTTCCATGATGTTCGCCTATCACCTCGCAGGATGGGCGCGCGAGCGCCGCGGCCGGTGGGTGCGCTGGCCGATCGCGGGCGCCGTGGCCGGGACGGTGCTGTTCAGTGCGCTGTCGCTGCAGCGCGACGAGCCGATATGGCTCACCGGCTGGCTCGCCGCCGAGATCGTTTTCGTCCTGGCCTTCGCCGGCGCCTTCGCGGTTGCCACCCTGCGCAAGCCGAACGCCGAAAAGCTGCTGGTGGCCGGCGCTGCCCTGGTGACGGTGGCCTTCGGCACGCGCGACTGGCTGGTGATCCGCCTCGGCGACGCCTATGGCGAGACCACCTGGGTGCGCTATTCGTCGGTGTTCTTCGGCGTGGCGCTGCTGCTGATCGTGCTGCGGCGCTTTCGCGCGGCGAGCTTGCAGGCGCGCGGCTCGGTCGCGGCGCTCGCCGAGCGGGTGGCCCAGCGCGAGCGCGAACTCGCGGCCACCTACGCAGAGCTCGAAGCCGCGGCGCGCGACCAGGCGCGCACCCACGAGCGCGAACGCATCCTGCGCGAGATGCACGACGGCGTGGGCTCGCACATCAGCTCGGCGATCCGGCAACTGCAGTCGGGCCAGAGCAGCTCGGGCGACCTGCTGCGCACGCTGCGCGATTCGCTGGACCAGCTGAAACTGTCGATCGATTCGATCCACCTGCCGCCGGGCGACGTGGGCGCGCTGATGGCGGCGGCGCGCTACCGGCTGGAACCCCGGCTGGCGGCGGCGGGCATCGAGTTCGAATGGGCTGTGGACGAGGTGGAGCTGGTGGAGGGACTCGACGCGCTGGGCATGCGGCAGTTGCAGTTCCTGCTGTTCGAGGCGATCTCCAACGTGCTGCAGCATGCGCAGGCCACCGTGCTGCGATTCGAAGCCGGCATGCAGGGCAAGACGGTGCAACTGCGGGTGATCGACAACGGCAAGGGCTTCGACGCGGTGAAGCACCTGCCGCGGTCGCTGGTGGAGCGCTCGGGGGCCATCGGAGCCCGGCTGGCGGTGGAAAGCCGACCCGGGCGCACGGTCGTTCAGCTCGAATTCGATTGAGGGGGCTGGCGGGGCAGGGATAATCCGCCCCCATGTCTGCCGTGTTCAACCAGCCCTCCCTGGCGCGTCGTATCGCGCCCATCTTCCAGGGCTTCGACGGCTTTCTGGCCTTCGCCGTGCTGCTGCTCGCGTTCGCCGGGCTGCTGACCATGTATTCCTCCGGCTACGACCACGGTTCGCGCTTCGTCGACCATGGCCGCAACATGCTGCTGGCCGGCTTCATCATGTTCGTGGTGGCGCAGGTGCCGCCGCAGCGGCTGATGCTGGCGGCCGTGCCGCTCTACGCGATGGGCGTGGCCCTGCTGGTGGCGGTGGCGCTGTTCGGCATCACCAAGAAGGGCGCCACGCGCTGGATCAACGTGGGCGTCGTGATCCAGCCCAGCGAAATCCTGAAGATCGCGATGCCGCTGATGCTGGCCTGGTGGTTCCAGCGGCGCGAGGGTCAGCTGCGGCCGCTCGATTTCGTGGTGGCGACGGTGCTGCTGGCGGTGCCGGTCGGCCTCATCATGAAGCAGCCCGACCTCGGTACCTCGCTGCTGGTGCTGGCGGCCGGGCTGGCGGTGATCTTCTTTGCCGGGCTGCCATGGAAGCTGATCGTGCCGCCGGTGCTGATCGGCGCGATAGCCGTCACGCTGATCGTGGGTTTCGAGTCGAGGCTGTGCGCCGACGGGGTCGACTGGCGCGTGCTGCACGACTACCAGAAGCAGCGCGTGTGCACGCTGCTCGACCCCAGCAAGGACCCGCTGGGCAAGGGCTTCCACATCATCCAGGGGATGATCGCCATCGGTTCGGGCGGGGTGGGCGGCAAGGGCTTCATGCAAGGCACCCAGACGCACCTCGAGTTCATTCCCGAGCGCACCACCGACTTCATCTTTGCCGCGTATTCCGAGGAGTTCGGGCTGATGGGCAACCTGGCGCTGATCTCGGCCTTCATCCTGCTGGTCTTCCGCGGGCTGGTCATCGCGACCAACGCGGCCACCTTGTTCTCGCGCCTGCTGGGGGGAGCGGTGACGATGATTTTCTTCACCTATGCCTTCGTGAACATGGGCATGGTGAGCGGCATTTTGCCGGTGGTGGGGGTGCCGCTGCCGTTCATCAGCTACGGCGGCACCGCCATGGTGACGCTGGGGCTGGGACTGGGCATCCTGATGTCCATCGCCCGGGCTCGAAAACTGGCTCAAAGCTAGCGCGCCCCAGGCCAGGAACACCGGGGAGCCGGCCTCGCCGGGCCTCTGGTGTCCCCGGCAGGGGGAAGGCGAAGCGACACGAACTGCGCGCAGCCGGGGGGCGAGCCATAGAATCCTGAAATGATCTCTCGCGAACCCACCATCGAGCGCCTCGCCACGGCGCAACAGCTCCTGCTCACGCCGTTCGGACTCGACGAATCGCACCTGAGCAAGGCCTTGGCCGAGATCACCGCGCACCGGGTGGACGACGCCGACCTCTACTTCCAGTACACCCGCAGCGAAGGCTGGAGCCTCGAAGAGGGCATCGTCAAGACCGGCAGCTTCAGCATCGACCAGGGCGTCGGCGTGCGCGCGGTCAGCGGCGAGAAAACCGCATTCGCTTACTCGGACGATATTTCCGAAGCCTCGCTGCTCGACGCGGCGCGCACGGTCCGCTCCATTTCCTCCGCTGGCCGCACCGGCCGCGTGAAGACGGCGACCCGCAAGATCGCCTCCAGCCGCTCGCTCTACGACGGCATCGACCCCATCGCCACGCTCGACAGCACCGCCAAGGTGAAGCTGCTCGAAAAGGTCGAAAAACTGGCCCGCTCGCGCGATCCGCGCGTCGCGCAGGTCATGGCCGGCCTCGCAAGCGAATACGACGTGGTGCTTGTGGCCCGCGCCGACGGCACGCTGGCCGCCGACGTGCGCCCGCTGGTGCGCCTGTCGGTCACCGTGATCGCCGAGCAGAACGGCCGCCGCGAAATCGGCTCCGGCGGCGGCGGCGGGCGTTTCGGCCTGGCCTATTTCACCGACGAGCAGATCGCCGAATACGTCGACCATGCCGTGAAAGCCGCGCTGACCAACCTCGACGCGCGCCCGGCCCCGGCCGGCGAAATGACCGTGGTGCTCGGCTCCGGCTGGCCCGGCATCCTGTTGCACGAGGCCATCGGCCACGGGCTCGAGGGCGACTTCAACCGCAAGGGCTCCAGCGCGTTCTCGGGCCGCATCGGCCAGCGCGTGGCGGCCAAGGGCGTCACCGTGCTCGACGACGGCACCATTGCCGATCGCCGCGGCTCGCTCAACGTCGACGACGAGGGCAACGCCAGCCAGCGCAACGTGCTGATCGAGGACGGCATCCTCAAGGGCTACATCCAGGATGCGCTCAACGCGCGCCTCATGAAGGTCAAGCCCACCGGCAACGGCCGCCGCGAAAGCTACGCCCACGTGCCGATGCCGCGCATGACCAACACCTACATGCTCGGCGGCGACAAGGACCCGAAGGAAATCGTCGCCAGCATCAAGAAGGGCCTGTACGCCACCAACTTCGGCGGCGGACAGGTCGACATCACGAGCGGCAAGTTCGTGTTCTCGGCCAGCGAGGCCTACTGGGTCGAAAACGGCAAGATCCAGTACCCGGTGAAGGGCGCGACTATCGTGGGCAACGGCCCCGACGCGCTCACCCGCGTGACCATGATCGGCAATGACATGGCGCTCGACTCGGGCGTCGGCACCTGCGGCAAGGAGGGCCAGAGCGTGCCCGTGGGCGTCGGCCAGCCGACCCTGCGCATCGATGGTTTGACCGTAGGCGGAACGGCTTGAGAGCTTGCTAAGCTGCGCTCCTTCACAAACTAGGAAGGAGCTTTCGATGATGAGGATCAGGATCAATTCGTCCGCGACCCTGTGGGCCGTGACTGCAGCGGTGGCGCTGGCAGGCGCAGGCTGCGCGTCGCGCGGCGGCAGCCAGGGCGCGGCTGCGCCGGCACCCGCGGCCGCTCCTGCCGCACCGGCCCGAGGCGGCGCGAAGACCGGCATGGATGCCCAGGGCAACGTGGTCGATTCCTCCAAGGTCGAGGCTGGCAGCGGCCGCACCGTCAAGGGCCTGAACGGCTACGAAGGCGAGATCACCGGCAACCCGGCGCGCAACAGCAAGTTCGCGCGCCTGCAGATCGGCATGAGCGCCAGACAGGTCACCGACCTCGCGGGCCAGCCGACCGACCAGGGCGCCTACGTCACCGGCAAGGCCTTCATTCCGTTCTATTTTGGCAGCGACCGCCACCGCTACGAAATGACCTACAAGGGGCAGGGGCGGCTGGTCTTCGCGGGTGGTGGCATGGGCGACTACTCCAGCGGCAACCTGATCTGGATCATCCACAACCCGAACGAATCGGGCTACCGATAAACAACGCACGTCCCGGCCGCTTGACCGGGATTTTTCTTTCCGTGCTACATTTCGGCTCCATGTCCGCTCTTCGCGCTTATTTCTTTGCCTACTTTTGGTTCCCGGTTTCCGGCGGACGAGAGGCGAGCGCGTAAAGCAAACGAATACCCTCCCAAAACCGCCGGTGGCCTCAAGCCCCCGGCGGTTTTTTTATGCCCTGACGACATTCACTCCAACAAGGAAGCACCCATGAGCACGAACACTGCCCCCGCCAGCGACAGCTGGTATGCGAGCGTCGAAAAAACCAGCAAGACCGACGACGAACGCATCAAGGACATCAACGTGCTGCCCCCTCCCGAACATCTGATCCGCTTCTTCCCGATCCGCGGCACGCCGGTCGAGACGCTGATCGAAGGCACGCGCCGCAGCATCCACAACATCATGGCCGGCAAGGACGACCGGCTGCTGGTGATCATGGGTCCCTGCTCGATCCATGACCCGGCCGCCGCGCTCGAGTACGCCCGCCGCCTCAAGGTCGAGCGCGAGAAATACGCCGGCACGCTCGAGATCGTGATGCGCGTGTACTTCGAGAAGCCGCGCACGACGGTCGGCTGGAAGGGCCTCATCAACGACCCGTACCTGGACGAGAGCTTCCGCATCGACGAAGGCCTGCGCATCGCGCGCCAGCTGCTGATCGACATCAACCGCCTGGGCCTGCCGGCGGGCAGCGAGTTTCTCGACGTGATCTCGCCGCAGTACATCGGCGACCTGATTTCCTGGGGCGCCATCGGCGCGCGCACCACGGAAAGCCAGGTGCACCGCGAACTGGCCTCGGGCCTGTCGGCACCCATCGGCTTCAAGAACGGCACCGACGGCAACATCCGCATCGCCACCGACGCCATCCAGGCGGCCGCGCGCGGCCACCACTTCCTGTCGGTGCACAAGAACGGCCAGGTCGCCATCGTGCAGACCAACGGCAACCGCGACTGCCACGTGATCCTGCGCGGCGGCAAGGCGCCGAACTACGACGCCGCCAGCGTCGAGGCCGCTTGCAAGGACCTCGAGGCCGCCAAGCTGCCGCCCACGCTGATGGTCGACTGCAGCCACGCCAACAGCTCCAAGCAGCACCAGAAGCAGATCGATGTGGCGAAGGACATCGCCGCGCAGATCGCCGGCGGCTCGAACCGCGTGTTCGGCGTGATGGTCGAAAGCCACCTGCAGCCGGGCGCCCAGAAGTTCACGCCGGGCAAGGACCAGCTGTCGGGCCTCGAGTACGGCAAGAGCATCACCGATGCCTGCATCGGCTGGGACGATTCGGTGCAGGTGCTCGACACGCTCTCGCAAGCGGTCAAGCAGCGCCGGGGTTAAAGCATTTCGGCCAGGTCGGGCCAGTGGTGCCGCATCGACGCAGCCTCGCTGCTGTCGGGCGGCACCATCGAGAAGTCGGCGAAGTCGAAGCCCGGCCCGACCATGCAGGCGACCAGCGTGTAGTCGCCCGAACTGTGGCCCTGGATCGGCCGGGCAGCCTGCCATTGGCCGGCGGGCACCACGTGCTGGGGACGCGTGCCGTGCACATCGACCGGGCCCAGCTTCACGTGGGCCGGCGCCGTGCGCATCGCGGCGTCGCAGGTCCATAGTGCCAGCGGCACGCCTTCAAGATGAACCCAGACCTCGTCGGACAGCACCCGGTGCCAGCGCGAATGCTGGTTCGCTTCGAGCAGGAAGTAGATGCTGGTCAGCGCGCTGCGGGGCGTGCGGCCGTCGGCGGGCGCCACGCTGGCGGGTGATCGGAACACCTCGGCATACCAACCGCCCTCGGGGTGGGGCTGGAGCTTCAGGGCGTCGATCAGCTCACGCGCGCGCATGGCGCTCATGATGCGTGGGTGGCGCGCAGCGCCGCAAGCAGTTTGTCGTGCACGCCGCCGAAGCCGCCGTTGCTCATGCAGACGATGTGATCCCCCGGCCGGGCAGCGGCCACGACCTGCCCCACGAGCGGCTCGATGGCCCCGGCCACCTGCGCACGCGCGCCCATCGGCGCGAGCGCCGCCGCCGCGTCCCAGTCGAGCCCCGCCGTGTGGCAGAACGACAGGTCGGCCGACTCCAGGCTCCACGGCAACTGCGCCGCCATGACGCCCAGCTTCATCGTGTTGCTGCGCGGCTCGAAGGCCGCGAGGATGCGCTCACTTTGCTTGCCGGCCGCGTCGAGCTTCTGGCGCAGGCCGTCGAGCGTGGTGCGGATGGCCGTCGGATGGTGGGCGAAATCGTCGTAGACCGTGATCGCCCCGCCGTCGCGCTCGACCGTACCGCGCAGTTCCATGCGCCGGCGCACATTGCGAAAGCTGCCCAGCGCCCGGGCTGCTTCGGCCGGCGCCACGCCCACGTGCTCGGCCGCGGCGATGGCGGCCAGCGCATTCATCTGGTTGTGCAGGCCCGAGAGCTCCCATTCGACCCGGCCGACGACTTCGCCCTGCTGCAGCACGTCGAAAGCGTCGTGCGAGCCGCGCGCCTGCCATTCGCCGCCGGCGCCGAAGCGCGCGAGTTCGCTCCAGCAGCCCTGGGCCAGCACGCGCTGCAGGCTTTCTTCGGCCGCGTTCACCACCACCCGGCCGGTGCCGGGCACCGTTCGCACGAGGTGATGAAACTGGCGTTCGATGGCGGCAAGATCGTCGAAGATGTCGGCGTGATCGAACTCGAGGTTGTTCAGCACGGCCGTGCGCGGCCGGTAGTGCACGAACTTGCTGCGCTTGTCGAAGAAGGCCGTGTCGTACTCGTCGGCCTCGATCACGAAGGCCGGGCCGTCCCCCAGCCGGGCCGAGACGCCGAAGTCCAGCGGCACGCCACCCACCAGGAAGCCGGGCGCCTTGCCGCCTTTTTCCAGCACCCAGGCGAGCATCGACGTGGTCGTCGTCTTGCCATGCGTGCCGGCCACGGCCAGCACATGGCGGCCCAGCAGCACGTGTTCGGCCAGCCATTGCGGGCCGCTGGTGTAGGGCTTGCCGGCGTCGAGGATGGCCTCCATCAGCGGGAACTTGGGGCTGCCGTCGGGCAGCCGTGCCCGGGATACCACGTTGCCGACCACGAACATGTCGGGTGCCAGGGAGAGCTGGTCGGCGCCGAAACCCTCGATCAGGTCGATGCCGAGGGCGCGCAACTGGTCGCTCATCGGCGGGTACACGCTGGCGTCGCAGCCCGTGACCCGGTGGCCTGCCTCGCGCGCCAGGGCGGCCACGCCGCCCATGAACGTGCCGCAGATACCCAGAATATGAATGTGCATCGGTCGATTCTAGGGAAGCGGCATGCCGCGCCCGTGCCGGGGGCGCGGGTTTCTCCCGCACTTCGTACTGATGTTCATGTGAGGGGCGCCTACTGCGGGCAAAATGCCCCGATGGACACGTCCAAGCGTGAAATTGCCGCTGCTGCTGCCCGCCTCGTCGTGGAGGAGGGGCTGGAATACGGCCCGGCCAAGCGCCGGGCCCTGCGCGACCTGGGCCTTTCGGCGCGCACCGCGCTGCCGAACAACGACGAGGTCGAGGCCGAGGTGCGCGAGTACATCGAGCTTTTCTGCGCCGACACCCAGCCGCAGGAATTGCATGTGTTGCGGCTGCTCGCGCTCGAATGGATGGAGCGGATGGCCGCGTTCCGCCCTCATGTGGGTGGTGCCGTGTGGCACGGAACGGCGACACGGTTATCGGACATTTACATTCAGTTGTTCTGCGATGACTCCAAATCGGCCGAAATCGCCCTGATCGACCACCATGTGGACTACGAGCCGCGCATGGTGACCGGCTTCCATGGCGAGCAGGTCGAGGCACTGAGCGTGCATGCTCCGAGCCGCGCGCTCGGCGAGGAAATCGGCGTGCACCTGCTGGTCTACGACCTCGACGACCTGCGCGGTGCCCTGAAGCCCGATGCCCAGGGGCGCACGCCGCGCGGCGACCTGCCCGCGCTACGCCGACTGATCGAACAAGAAAAGGACAAGTGAATGACTTCTTCGCCCACCCGACGCGGCATGCTTTATGCCGGCGTGGCGGCAGCGGCTGCGGCCGCCGGGTTTGGCGGCGCCTGGTGGAAGGAGCACAGCAGCGGCGCGGGCGGTGAGATGCTCGACGCGGCCTTCTGGGCCCAGAGTTTCGAGCGGCCGGAGGGCGGTGACATCGTGCTGTCGAGCTTGCGCGGCAAGCCGCTGCTGCTCAATTTCTGGGCGACGTGGTGCCCGCCGTGCGTCGAGGAAATGCCCATGATCGACGCCTTTTTCCGTGAACAGGGTGTCAATGGCTGGCAAGTGCTCGGATTGGCCATCGACCAACCGAGTGCCGTGCGCAAGTTCCTGCAGCGCACGCCGGTGACCTACCCGACAGGCCTGGCTGGTTTACAGGGTACGGAACTGGTCAAGAATCTAGGCAATACGGGCGGCGGTTTGCCCTTCACGCTGGTCCTGAATGCGAACGGCTCCGTGGCCGCCCGTAAAATGGGCAAGCTCGATGCTGCCGACCTGAACACTTGGCGGCGTGAACTGGTTCACGGTTAGAATCACTTCCTTACGCTGGCGTTAGACGCCGAAAGCCGAAAATCACCGATTTTCGAACAAGTTATATCCTGAAGACCGGCTCAGCCGGCACTGGAGTCCCATGGATCTGCGCAAACTCAAGACACTGATCGATTTGGTGTCCGAATCGAATATTTCCGAACTGGAAATCACGGAAACCGAAGGCAAGGTTCGCATCGTCAAAGGCGGTGGTGCCGCCCCCGTGCAGTATGTGCAAACCCTGGCGGCGCCTCAGGCGACCGCTGCACCGGCAGTTACCGCTGGTGCTCCGGCGGCATCCCCTGTGGCCAGCGCTCCGGCGGCCGAAGCCGCACCGGCAGGCCATGCCGTGAAGTCGCCGATGGTCGGCACCTTCTACCGTTCGTCCAGCCCGGGCGCCCCGGCATTCGTCGAGGTCGGCAGCAAGGTCACCGAGGGCGACACCGTCTGCATCATCGAAGCGATGAAGATCCTCAACGAAATCGAAGCCGACAAATCCGGCACGATCACCCAGATCCTCGGCGAAAACGGCCAGGCGGTCGAATACGGACAGCCGCTGTTCATCATCGAGTGACCATGTTCAAGAAGATTCTGGTTGCGAACCGGGGGGCTCGCGCCTCGGCGCGGACGGGCGAAGGCCGTCAAATTGCCCTGGCACGCGCAGCGTGCGGGCGATGCAGCCGCGGGGGCGCACATGTTTAAGAAGATCCTGGTTGCCAATCGCGGCGAAATCGCCCTCCGGATTCAGCGTGCCTGCAGTGAACTCGGCATCAAGGCCGTGATGGTCTATTCCGAGGCTGACCGCGAAGCGAAGTACGTCAAGCTCGCCGAAGAAGCGGTGTGCATCGGACCGGCCCCGTCAGCGCAGAGCTATCTCAACATGCCGGCGATCATCTCGGCGGCCGAAGTGACCGACGCCGAAGCCATCCACCCCGGCTATGGCTTCCTGAGCGAGAACGCGAACTTCGCCGAGCGCGTGGAGCAAAGCGGTTTCCAGTTCATCGGCCCGACGCCCGACAACATCCGCACGATGGGCGACAAGGTGTCGGCCAAGCAGGCCATGATCAAGGCCGGCGTGCCGTGCGTGCCCGGCTCCGAGGGCGAACTCTCGGACGATGCCGCTACCAACAAGCGCATCGCGCGTGCCATCGGCTACCCGGTCATCATCAAGGCGGCGGGCGGCGGCGGTGGCCGCGGCATGCGCGTGGTGCACACCGAGGCGGCACTGGTCAACGCGATCCAGATGACCAAGGCGGAAGCCGGCGCGGCCTTCAGCAACCCGGCCGTGTACATGGAGAAGTTTCTCCAGAACCCGCGCCACATCGAGATCCAGATCCTCGCGGACAAGCACAAGAACGCGGTCTACCTGGGCGAGCGCGACTGCTCCATGCAGCGCCGCCACCAGAAGGTGATCGAGGAATCGCCCGCCCCGGGCATTCCGCGCAAGCTGATCGAGAAGATCGGCGAACGCTGCGCTGCCGCCTGCAAGAAGATCAACTACCGCGGCGCCGGCACCTTCGAGTTTCTCTACGAGAACGGCGAGTTCTATTTCATCGAGATGAACACGCGCGTGCAGGTGGAGCACCCGGTGACGGAGTTCACCACGGGCATCGACATCGTCAAGACGCAGATCATGGTCGCGGCCGGCGAGAAGCTGCCGTTCACGCAGCGCCAGATCCAGATGCACGGCCATGCCATCGAGGTGCGCATCAATGCCGAGGACGCGTGGAAGTTCACGCCGTCGCCAGGCCGCATCACGATGTGGCACCCGCCGGGCGGCCCGGGCGTTCGCGTCGATTCGCACGCGTACACCAACTACTTCGTGCCGCCGAACTACGACTCGATGATCGGCAAGATCATCGTCTACGGTGACACGCGCGAGCAGGCCATGGCCCGCATGCGCACGGCGCTCAACGAGACCGTGATCGAGGGCATCTCGACCAACATCCCGCTGCACCGCGAACTGATGGTCGATTCCAAGTTCATGACCGGCGGCACCAACATCCACTACCTCGAAGAGTGGCTGGCTGCGCATAAACGCTGACCCGGAAAGCCGCGATGTTTGAACTCCGCCTGATGGCGCCGGAAGACCGGGTCGAAACGCTCGGCGACGCGCTCGACGCACTCGATGCGCTGAGCGTGTCGGTGGAAGACGCCGATGCGCAGACCGACGCAGAGCAGGCACTGTTCGGCGAGCCGGGCATGCCGCCGCCGAAAGAAGGCTGGCAGCGTTCGCGCGTGATCGCGCTGTTCCCCGACGAGGCGCTCGCGAAAGAGGCTGCGTCGGTCCTGGTGCTGCAGGACTTCTTCGAAGGCTGCGAGGTGCTCGGCATCGCGCCCGTCCCCGAGCAGGACTGGGTGCGCCTCACGCAATCGCAGTTCGCGCCGGTCGAGATCACACCCGAGTTCTGGATCGTGCCGACGTGGCACGAGCCGCCCGGGCAGGCCAAACAGGTGATTCGCCTCGACCCGGGTCTGGCCTTCGGCACCGGCACGCATCCCACCACGCGCATGTGCCTGCGATGGATCGCCACGCAGGGCGCGCTCGGCAACCAGCGCGTGCTCGACTACGGCTGCGGCTCCGGCATTCTCGCGATCGGTGCGGCGAAGTTCGGTGCAGCCGACATCGACGCCGTCGACATCGATGAAGCCGCGGTCTCCTCGACCCGGCTCAATGCCGAGGCCAACGGCGTCCGGCTGAACGCCGGCCTGCCTGAAGCGGCCAAGGGCCACTACGACACCGTGCTCGCCAACATCCTGGCCACGCCGCTCAAGGTGCTCGCGCCGCTGCTGCGCAGCCATGTGAAGGCGGGTGGATCGCTGGTGCTGGCCGGCATTCTCGAGCGCCAGGCCGACGAGCTGAAGGAAGCCTACGCGCCTTACGCCGCGCTCGAAGTCAGCGACACCGAGGACGGCTGGATCCTCATGACCGCGCGCTGCTGAGCCGCCGCATCGCGCCTCTGTCGCGGCGAGGGCGCAACCCTACAATCGCCCGGTCATGAGTCTCGTCACGCGCTGCCCTGCCTGCACCACCACCTTCAAGGTGGTGCGCGACCAGCTTCGCATTTCGGACGGCTGGGTGCGCTGTGGCCGGTGCAGTCATGTGTTCGACGCCACGCTCGATCTGCACGAGGCACCGGATGGCGCTCCGGCAAATGCGCCGGCACCGGGTGGCGGCTACATGCCGGGGCTGGTCGAGTCTTCCCCGAAGTCCGAGGCGGCGCCCCCTCCGGAACGCCGGCAGCCGGCGGAAGATGCGGATTTCGTCGGCGACGAGCCCGAGCAACAACCTCTGCACACGCCGCCACCGGGAGTTCCGGCATCCGTACCGTCGCCCGCGGCTGTGTCGCCAGCGCCGCCGGCGTTCTCGCTGTCGTTGCCCGAACACGGCATTGACGAACCGTGGTCGGACCTCGACGCCAGCGAACCCGCGTGGAAGCCGCCGCCGAGCACGCTGCCGCCGTTTCCGAACATCGACCTGAACCTCGCTTCGCCGCCCCCTGCGCCGTCACCTCCGGCGCCACCGCTGCCCGTCGCCTCGCGCATCAAGAAGCGCGCGCTGATCGAGCATGCGAGCATCGACGACGATGGGGAGGGGGAGCGCGAGCAGCAAGAGAAGGACCACGACCAGGTGCAGATGCAGAAGGCGCTGCGCCGGGCCCGCATCAAGTCGGCCAAGATTGCGAGCGCCAAGGCCCGCGAGGAGCGTGCTGCCGCGAAGGCGCCGGCCGTGGTGGTGCAATCCGAGAGCGAAAGCGAGCCTGCCCCTGCGTTCTCCTCGGACTTCGAGCTGCCGGTGGGCCATCCCCTCGCGGACGAGGACGAGCTCGCCGAGAAGGCGTCCGGCTTCTGGCAGCGCAAGGGCGTGCGCATCGTGCTGATCTTGTTGGCGGTGCTCGCCGTGCTGCTGCTCGTCGTTCAGGTCATTCGCCATGAGCGCGACGGCATCGCGGCGCGCCAGCCGAACCTGCGGCCTGCCCTTGCGGCGCTGTGCCAGCACACCGGTTGCGAACTCGCGGCCCTGCGCCAGATCGGCGACATCGTCATCGAAGGTGCGGCCTTCGCGCGCGAGAAGAGCGGCGGCAACGACTACCGCCTGAGCTTCACCCTGCGCAATGGCGCGACCGTGCCGCTCGCCATGCCGGCCGTTGAGCTCTCGCTGCTCGATACACAGGAGCGCGCCGTGGTGCGTCGCGTGCTGATGCCGGCGGACTATGGCGCGCCGGCGGTACTGCCGGCCCGCGCCGACCGCGCTGCCTCGCTGCCCCTGGTCTTGTCCGCCTCGGAGGCCGCGGCGCTGCCGCCCATCGCGGGCTATCGCGTCGAAGCCTTCTATCCCTGAGCGGGGCGCCTGCCTGCACGCGTCCTTTTCTTCCCCAATTCTTTTACCAACGGTGCACCCATGGCAGCAGTGATTTGCGGTTCCCTCGCATTCGACACCATCATGACTTTCGAGGGCCGGTTCGCCGACCAGATCCTTCCGGACCAGTTGCACATTCTCAATGTGTCGTTCCTGGTGCCGACCCTGCGTCGTGACTTCGGCGGCTGCGCGGGCAACATCGCCTACAGCCTCAACGCATTGGGCGGCACAGCGCTGCCCATGGCCACGCTCGGCAGCGACGGCGCGTCGTACCTCGAGCGCATGCGCTCGCTGGGCATCGATACCGAGTTCGTGCGCCAGCTCGACGACACCTTCACCGCGCAGGCGATGATCATGAGCGACGTCGACAACAACCAGATCACCGCCTTTCACCCCGGCGCGATGCAGCAGGCGCACATCACGAAAGTGGCGGCGCGCGACGACATCAAGCTCGGCATCATCGCGCCCGATGGCCGCGACGCGATGCTGCAGCATGCGGAACAGTTCGCCGCCGCGGATGTCCCGTTCGTGTTCGATCCGGGCCAGGGCCTGCCGATGTTCGACGGCGAGGCGCTGCGCCATTTCGTCGACCTTGCGAGCTGGGTGGTGGTGAACGACTACGAAGGCAAGATGCTGTCGCAGCGCACCGGCTGGAGCCTGGCCGAAATCTCCAAGCGCGTGCGTGGCCTGGTGGTCACGCTGGCGGCCGAGGGCTGCGAGATTTGGACCGACGGCGAACGCGAGCACGTGCCTGGCGTGGTCGCGACCGAAGTGGTCGAGCCCACGGGCTGCGGCGACGCCTGGCGCGGCGCGCTGCTGTTCGGCCTGGAAAAGGGTTGGCCGCTGGCGCAATGCGCCGCACTTGGCAACAAGGTCGGTGCGCTCAAGATCGCGCAGCGCGGCCCGCAGAACTACGAGATCGACCGAAGGGCCCTGGGCCTCTGATCTTCCTTCTTCCCGAAGCACCAACAAAAAAGCCCGGCACCGCAAGGTACCGGGCTTTGCGCCTTCAAGGCCGCTGAGAAGCTCAGGGCTTGCTGGCCGTGGGGAACGGCCAGGCTGCCTGGGGATTCAGCGTCGTTTGCGCTGCAGGGGCAGGCGCTACGGCTGCGGCCTTGGCGGGCGCAGCGGCCTTGGGAGCCTTCGCAGCAGGCTTCTTGGCAGCAGGCTTTTTCGCGGCTTTCTTGGCCGCGGCCTTTTTCGCAGGCGCCTTCTTGGCTGCAGCCTTCTTCGCGGGGGCCTTCTTGGCGGCTGCCTTCTTGGCAGGAGCCTTCTTCGCCGCCGCCTTCTTGGCAGGAGCCTTCTTCGCTGCGGCCTTCTTCGCCGGAGCCTTCTTGGCAGCGGCCTTCTTGGCCGGTGCTGCCTTCTTCGCGGCTACCTTCTTGGCAGGCGCCTTCTTGGCGGCTACCTTCTTCGCTGCGACCTTCTTGGCCGGAGCCTTCTTCGCAGCTACCTTCTTGGCGGGAGCCTTCTTGGCTGCGACCTTCTTTGCCGGAGCCTTCTTTGCAGCGGCTTTCTTAGCCGGCGCTTTCTTTGCAGTTGCCATTTCTATTTCTCCTTGATCAAGTTGAAAAAATCAACCTATTGAAGCACTCCACGCACGTTGGGTAGCGTGAAGCGATTCATGGCGTTGGAATCTGAGCCCAGCACCATGAACACCTGAGCCCTCGTCCATGCCGCGCTCTTCGGCGCGATCGGTGGCAAGGGCAATTCTTGAATTCATTAATTATTGTCGGAAAGATTCAATCCCAGGAGAGCGCGCCACCCGACTGGTACTCGATCACGCGGGTTTCGAAAAAGTTGCGCTCTTTCTTCAGGTCAATCATTTCGCTCATCCAGGGGAAGGGATTTTCTTCGTTCGGGAAGAGCGTTTCGAGGCCGATCTGCTGCGCACGCCGATTGGCGATGTACCGCAGGTAGCCCTTGAACATGGAGGCATTCATGCCGAGCACGCCGCGAGGCATGGTGTCTTCGGCGTATTTGTATTCGAGCTCGACGGCGCGCATGAAGAGCGCCTTGATCTCGGCCTTGAACTCTGCCGTCCACAGGCCGGGGTTCTCGAGCTTGAGCTGGTTGATCAGGTCGATGCCGAAGTTGCAGTGCATCGACTCGTCGCGCAGGATGTACTGGTACTGCTCGGCGGCGCCGGTCATCTTGTTCTGGCGGCCCAGCGCAAGGATCTGCGTGAAGCCGACGTAGAAGAACAGGCCTTCCATCAGGCAGGCGAACACGATGAGCGACTTGAGCAGCGTCTGGTCGGTCTCGTGCGTGCCGGTCTTGAAGAGCGGGTCGCTGATGGCTTCGATGAACGGGATCAGGAACTGGTCCTTCTCGCGGATCGACGGCACTTCGTTGTAGGCGTTGAAGATCTCGCTCTCGTCCAGGCCGAGCGACTCGACGATGTACTGGTACGCGTGCGTGTGGATCGCTTCCTCGAAGGCCTGGCGCAGCAGGAACTGGCGGCATTCGGGGGCCGTGATGTGGCGGTAGGTGCCCAGCACGATGTTGTTGGCGGCCAGCGAGTCGGCGGTCACGAAGAAGCCGAGGTTGCGCTTGACGATGCGGCGCTCGTCTTCGGTCAGGCCGTTCGGGTCTTTCCAGAGCGCGATGTCGCGCGTCATGTTCACTTCCTGCGGCATCCAGTGGTTGGCGCAGGTGGCGAGGTACTTTTCCCAGGCCCACTTGTACTTGAACGGCACCAGCTGGTTGACGTCGGTCTGGCCGTTGATGATGCGCTTGTCGGAAGCCTTGACGCGCTGGGCGACGGGTGTCGCGGCACGCATCGTGTGTTGCTGCGCAAGCTGTGCAGTTTGCGCGAGCGACGAAGTCGGAGCATCCACCACACGGCCTGCGGGCGAACCGCTGGTCGATGCGTTGTGGTGCTGCAATCCTTGCTGCATATCCTTTGGTAAGGAGGGCTTGACTTCTTCGTCCCAGGTCAACATAGAAAAATCCAATGCTCAATTATCGGAGCAACGCGTGAGAGTTGCAAAGTGCTCGTTCACACCGCGCTCCATTTATGTGGTCGTTATGTTGCTCGCATGCGTCGCGCGGTGTCGGTCAATGCCTCGATTGATCGAACGCCGCGCGATTTTTTTTCTTCGCACGCGCCTCGCTGATTCAGCGCAGCGTCACTGGCACGCTTCGCAGGTCGGATCGTCGACACCGCAGAACGCGATGTCGGTGGCGGGCATCGCGCTCATCTGTGCCTTTGCTGCGGCAGCGGCGGCTTCGAGTGCGCTCATGCCCGAGGGTGCTTCGTTGCCCGACGACACCGCATTGAGACGGCCCGATTGCACCGTCGATTTTTCGGCGTGCGTCGCGCTCTGCGTGCGCAGGTAGTACGTGGTCTTCAGGCCGCGCAGCCATGCGAGCTTGTAGGTGTCGTCGAGCTTCTTGCCCGATGCGCCCGCCATGTAGATGTTCAGCGACTGCGCCTGGTCGATCCACTTCTGGCGGCGCGCGGCGGCCTCCACCAGCCACGTCGTCTCGACTTCGAACGCGGTGGCGTAGAGCGCCTTCACGTCCTGCGGCACGCGGTCGATGGGGCGCAGCGAACCGTCGAAGTGCTTCAGGTCCATGACCATCACGTCGTCCCACAGGCCCAGGCGCTTCAGGTCGCGCACCAGGTAGTGGTTGATCACGGTGAACTCGCCCGACAGGTTCGACTTGACCGACAGGTTGCCGAAGCAGGGCTCGATCGAAGCGTCCACGCCGATGATGTTCGAGATGGTCGCGGTCGGGGCGATGGCCACGCAGTTCGAATTGCGCATGCCGTCGGCCTTGATCTTCTGGCGCAGCGTGTCCCAGTCGAGGGTGGCCGAGCGGTCGACCTCGACGTAGCCGCCGCGGGCCTTTTCGAGCAGGTCGAGCGAGTCGATCGGCAGGATGCCCTTGTCCCACAGCGAGCCCTTGTAGCTCGAGTACTTGCCGCGTTCGCGGGCCAGCTCGGTCGATGCCCAGTAGGCGTGGTAGCAGATGGCTTCCATCGACTCGTCGGCGAACTGCACGGCTTCCTGCGAGGCGTAGGGAATGCGCAGTTCGTACAGCGCGTCCTGGAAGCCCATCAGGCCCAGGCCGACCGGACGGTGGCGCAGGTTGGAGTCGCGCGCCTTCTTCACGGCGTAGTAGTTGATGTCGATCACGTTGTCGAGCATGCGCATCGCGGTCGAGATGGTGCGCTTGAGCTTTTCCTGGTCGACCTTGCCGTCCTTCAGGTGCTGCAGCAGGTTCACCGAACCCAGGTTGCAGACGGCGGTTTCGGTGTCGCTGGTGTTCAGCGTGATCTCGGTGCAGAGGTTCGACGAGTGCACCACGCCGGCGTGCTGCTGCGGCGAGCGCACGTTGCAGGCGTCCTTGAACGTGATCCAGGGGTGGCCGGTCTCGAACAGCATCGTGAGCATCTTGCGCCACAGGTCGGTCGCCTGGATGGTGCGAGCGGGCTTGATGTCGCCGCGGGCAGCCTTCTCTTCGTAGGCGACGTAGGCCTTCTCGAAGTCGGCGCCGAACAGGTCGTGCAGGTCGGGCACGTTGGAGGGCGAGAACAGCGTCCAGGTGCCCTTTTCCATCACGCGGCGCATGAAGAGGTCGGGAATCCAGTTGGCCGTGTTCATGTCGTGCGTGCGGCGGCGGTCGTCGCCAGTGTTCTTGCGCAGCTCCAGGAACTCCTCGATGTCGAGGTGCCAGGTTTCCAGGTACGTGCAGACGGCGCCCTTGCGCTTGCCGCCCTGGTTCACGGCCACGGCCGTGTCGTTCACCACCTTCAGGAACGGCACCACGCCCTGCGATTCGCCGTTCGTGCCCTTGATGTGGCTGCCGAGCGCGCGCACGCGGGTCCAGTCGTTGCCCAGGCCGCCCGCGAACTTCGAGAGCAGGGCGTTTTCCTTGATCGACTCGTAGATGCCGTCCAGGTCGTCGGGCACGGTGGTCAGGTAGCAGCTGGACAGTTGCGAGCGCAGCGTGCCGGCGTTGAACAGGGTGGGCGTGCTCGACATGAAGTCGAACGACGACAGCACTTCGTAGAACTCGATGGCGCGCGCTTCGCGGTCGATTTCGTTCAGCGACAGGCCCATGGCCACGCGCATGAAGAAGGCCTGCGGCAGTTCGATGCGGGTCTTGCGCACGTGCAGGAAGTAGCGGTCGTACAGCGTCTGCAGGCCCAGGTAGTCGAACTGGTTGTCGCGCTCGGCCTTCAGGGCGGCGCCCAGGCGGGGCAGGTCGTACTGCAGCAGCTTCTCGTCGAGCAGGTCGTTGTCCACGCCCTTCTTGATGAACTGCGGGAAGTAGTCGGCGTAGGCGGTGGCGCGCTCGACCGGCATCACTTCGCGGCCGATGATCTCCTTGAAGATCGTGTGCAGCAGCAGGCGCGCGGTGGCGAAGGTGTAGTCGGGGTCCTTCTCGATCAGTGTGCGGGCTGCGAGGATGGACGCCTTGTAGACCTCGTCGAGCGGCACGCCGTCGTACAGGTTGCGCATCGTCTCTGCGACGATCGGCGCGGCCGTGATGCTGTCGCCCAGGCCTTCGCAGGCGGACTCGATCAGGCCCTTGAGTTCGTTCAGGTCGAGCGCGACCAGCTCGCCGTTGTCCAGCACATGCAGCGCGGGAGCGGCCGGCACGTCCTGTTCGCCCTGCTTCGAGCGCTCTTGCGAGCGGCGCTCGCGGTACAGCACGTAGGCGCGGGCGATCTCATGGTGGCCGCCGCGCATCAGGCCGAGTTCGACCTGGTCCTGCACGTCCTCGATGTGGAAGGTGCCGCCGCCCGGACGCGAACGCACCAGCGCGCGGATCACACCCTGCGTGAGCACGTCGACCGTTTCGCGCACGCTGGCGGAGGCCGCGCCCTGGGTGCCGTGCACGGCCAGGAAGGCCTTCATCATCGCGATCGCGATCTTGTTCGGCTCGAAGGGAACGACGGCGCCGTTGCGTCGGATGATCTGGTAGTGGGCGAGGTTCTGGCCGCTGGGGGAGCCAGCAGTGTCTCGCTGCTGTTGCAGTGACGTCGAGGGAACGGCACGCGGGGTCGATTGGGGGTTCAGGGCTGTTTGCATTCGCTTCCTCTCGGTTGGCAATTCTTGTTGGATGGCGACGCCTGGTCCGGGCGCCGCGCCGGTGTGGATGACCGGACGGAGGACACTATATCTAGGGTGCCGGGGGTCTACAAGCCACTACAGGTAGTGTTTTGCGGCAATTTTTGGTAGTAGGGGTAACTATCTAGGCATCGACACGGCCGTCGATGCCGCGTGAACACTGGCCTATGGTCGCGCAACCCGCATGGAGCTTGGCTTGCAAGACGATTTGGGCCTGCAGGGCGCATGGTTGCTGCATCGCGCGTTCATAACTTTCGTATTGCTGCGCTGCACGAGTGGCGCATCGCGAGACGCCGGGCGATTGAAAAAATTAGCGCTGCGTCACCTGCGGCGGAAACATCTGTGGATTCCAGCCGAGCTGTTCGCGCAGCCGACGCCACTCGAAGCCGGCGCCAGGGTCCTGCTTGCGGCCTGGCGCGATGTGCTCGTGGCCGGCGATGTGCGCGATCGGATAGTGCTGCGCGACCGCTGCGCACAAGCTCGCGAGCGTCTCGTATTGCGGCTCGTCGAACGGCTGGCCCTCGAGTCCTTCGAGCTCGATGCCGACCGAGTCGTCGTTGCAGTTGCCGCGGCCGCGCCACGACGATGCGCCAGCGTGCCAGGCACGGTCGTCGCAGCTCACGAACTGCCAGAGTTCGCCGTTGCGGCGCACGTAGAAATGCGAGGACACCTCGAGCCCGCGGATCGACTGGAAGTAGGGGTGCGCGTCCCAGTCGAGCTGGTTGGTGAAGAGCCGCTGCACCGCATCGCCGCCGTATTCGCCGGGCGGCAGGCTGATCGAGTGCAGCACGATGAGGTCGGTCTGCGCGTCAGTCGGCCGGGGTCCGAAGTTGGGCGAGCGCAGCGCCTTCGCGAAGCGGTACCAGCCGGCTTGCCAGAGCCCGTCGTCGCCGTTGTTGGGTGCGCCGGGCGTGGGTGCTTCAGTCGTCGGCATGGCTGCTCGCGCCATCGTCGCCGTTGGGCGTTGTGATGCCCAGCCGCGCGATGCGGTAGCGGATCTGGCGCAGGCTCATGCCGAGCCGTGCGGCGGCCGCGGTGCGATTGAAGCCGCTCTCGTGCAGCGCGCGCACGAGGATCTCGCGCTCCTGCTGGTCGAGGTAGGCCTGCAGGTCGGAGGGCAGCGGCGGCGGTGCGGCCTTGGGTGGCGCGACCGGTGCGATCGGCAGCGGAGCCAGCGCGACAGCAGATGCATCGGCGGCGGGCGACGGCGGCGCCGGTGCGGATGCCGCGGCTTCGACGGAGGCAGTGAAGCCGCCCATCAGGTCGAGGTGCAGTTCGTCGCCGTCGTTCAGCGCCACCGCGCGGTGCAGCAGGTTCTCGAGCTCGCGCACGTTGCCGTTGAGCGGATGCTGCGCGAGGCGGCGCAGCAGTTCGTCCGAGAGGTGCGGCACCGGCAACCCGCCGTCCTGCGCGATGCGCGACAACAGCGCGGCGCACAGCGCGGGCAGGTCCTCGCGGCGCTCGCGCAATGCGGGTACCGCGATCTCGATCACGTTGAGGCGGTAGAAAAGGTCTTGCCGGAAACGGCCGGCCTGCACTTCGGCATGCAGGTCTTTATGGGTGGCGCTCACGATGCGCACGTCGACGGCATCTTCCTGCGTCGAGCCGATCGAGCGCACGCTGCGCTCCTGGATCGCGCGCAGCAGCTTCGACTGCATGGCCAGCGGCAGGTCGCCGATCTCGTCGAGAAACAGCGTGCCGCCGCGCGCGGCCTGGAAGTAGCCGTCGCGGTCCTGCGACGAGCCGGTGTACGAGCCCTTCTTGGCACCGAAGAACTCGGCTTCGAGCAGGTTCTCGGGAATCGCGCCGCAGTTCACCGCGACGAACGGCCCCTCGCTGCGCTGGCTGCAGGCGTGCACCGCGCGCGCCACCAGTTCCTTGCCGGTGCCCGATTCGCCGCGCACCAGCACCGGCGCCATGCCGCGCGCCACCTTGGCGATGCGCGACTTGACGAGGCGCATGGGTTCCGAATCGCCCACGAGGCGGTCGAGTGCGGCGATGCCGGTGCTGGAGGTGGCCACCACGGCGTCGCTGATGACGTTGTTGTTGACGGCGGGCGCAGCCTGCGCCAACTTGGCCGTCGGCTGCGGCGCGTGCCGCGCCTGCACCGCGGAGGCCACCACGGCGCGGAACTGTTTCAGGTCGACCGGCTTCGTGAGGTAGTCGAAGGCGCCGGCCTTCAATGCTTCCACCGCGTTCTCGGCGGAGCCATAAGCCGTCATCACCACGCAGCGCTCGCTGCGCTGGTCTTTCTGGATGCGGTGGATGATTTCCATGCCCTGTCCGTCGGGCAGCCGCATGTCGGTGATCACCGCGTCGAAGCGGCCGGCCTCCAGGTGCTCCCACGCTTCCGACACGCTGCCGGCGGCCTCGACGCGATAGCCCTCGCGCAGCAGCGTCAGTTCGTACAGCGTGCGCAGGTCGGGTTCGTCGTCGATGACGAGGATCTGCGCCGGCCGCTGGGTGGAAGGGGTGGAGTTGCTCACGGGCGTTATTGTGTCAGCCGGTTTTCGCTGGCGGCAAAGCTGACGAAGAATTCGTTGCCCTCGGGTCCGCCCGGCACCAGCGCGCGCCGCTCGTAGCCGATGGTGGCGCCGTGCCGCCGGCACAGTTCGCGGCACAGGAACAGGCCCAGCCCGCTGGAGCGGCTCTCGGACGAGAAAAAGGGCTCGAACAGGTGCCGCTGCACCGCCGGCTCCAGCGGCGCGCCGTCGCTCCACACCATCAGGCTCGGGCGGCTGCTGCCACTGCGCTGCTGAGCGGTCAGCACCTGGATCGAGCCTTCGCTCTTGCCGGCGTAGCGCGAGGCGTTGTCCAGCAGGTTCACGATCAGCCGGCGCAGGTGCTCGGCGTCGAAGCGCACCTCGCTGCTGGGCGCGTCGAGCGACACCAGCACGCCCTTGCGCTGGGTCTGACGCACCCATTCCTCGGCCAGCACCTGCACCGCGGGGTCGAGCACGACCTGCTCGCCGAGCGACAGCACGCGCTGCTGGCGCGCGCGCGAGACGTCGAGCACGTCGTCCACGATGCGCGCGAGCCGCTGCGCGTTGTGCTGCACCATGCTCGTGAGTTTGCGGTGCGCGGGATCGGTCAGGTCTTCGTTGAGCAACGCGCTGGCCTGCGTGATGGCGGCCAGCGGATTGCGGATTTCATGCGCCACGGCGGCCGACATGCGGCCCATCGCGGCCAGCTTCTCGGTGCGGATGCGGGCCTCGAGCTCGCGCAGGTCCTGCAGGAACATCACGCACAGGCTGTCGAGGCGCTGCTCGCTGGTGGGCGTGAGCCGCGTGCGCACGCGTACTTCGCGCGCCGCACCGCGCGCCTGCGCGACGGGAATTTCTTCCGTCTGCGGCGCCCGGCGCGCGAAGGTCTGGCGCGCCAGCGCGGCCAGCGCATGCCAGGCGGGCTGGGCATGCAGCGGGAACGGCAGCGTCAGCTTCGCCAGGCCCTGGCCGAGGATCGCGTCGGCCGCCGGGTTGGCCGCATGCACCAGGCCTTCGGCGTCGATCACCAGCACGCCTTCGCTCAGGGTCTCGATCACCAGGTCGTTGACCTGCGCCTGCATCTGCGCGCTGCTGCGGCTGCGCTGCGCCACGGCTTCCTCGCGCGCCAGACGACGGGCCATTTCGTGCGCGAGCAGCGCCACCACGAACAGGCCGGTGCCGGTGAGCGCCGCCTGAACGAAGCGCGCCGACGAATCGACCGGCTGCTGCAGCCAGTGCCAGCCCGCGTCGGCCAGCAGCAGCAGCGTGACGGTGGCGGTGGTGCCCAGACTCACGATCATGGTGCCGAGCACCGCGCTCATGAGCACCGGCAGTGCGAACAGCGGGGTGTAGTTGACGCTGCCGCCCTGCAGCACCTGCAAGGCGGTGAAGGCGGCCAGGTCGATGCCGATGGTCAGCAGCCAGAGCGCGGCGAAGCTGCGGATCGGCGGCTGGACGCGCCTGTAGCGCACGCCCAGCCAGGTCGCGACGAGGTACAGGGCCGAAATGGCGATGGCCACCGGCTGCATCGTCTGCCCGATGGCAAGGGCCACGCCCTGCAGCAGCACCAGCACCAGAGCGACGAAGCAGCGCGCGCCCATGAAGCCGCGCCATAGCCGGATCAGCGCCGTGCTCTCGTCCGGGTGCTGGTCGAGCACGTCCCAGTCGGTGACCGGCTCGCCGCGCGACCAGAGCGGGGAACTCATCGCGCGGCGGCCGCTTCGCGGTGCGCAACGCTGCAATAGACCGCGCCGCCGGGGCCGGAGATGGCGTCGGTCGCGGGCAGGTGCAGCCCGCAATGAGCGCAGCGCACCATGGCCTGCGGCGGCCCGGGCGGAGTGGGGGCGCGTTGCTGTGCCTTGGCCGCGCGCTCGCGCATGGCGTCGCGCATTTCTTCGCGCCGGTTCTTGCGCCAGAGCCAGATCGCGACCCAGAGCACCGCGAGAACGAGGAGGTATTTCATACGGGAGGCCGGGCCAGCACCACTTCGAGCACGAAGCGGGAGCCCACGTAGGCCAGCAGCAAAAGGGCGGAGCCGGCATACAGCACGCGCCGCGCCGTACGCCCGCGCCAGCCGAAGCGGGCCCGGCCGGTCAACAGGATCGCGAAGGTGAGCCAGGCGAGCACCGAGAAGGTGGTCTTGTGGTCCCACTTCCAGACACGGCCCGCGGCGCCGTACAACTGTTCGCTGAACAGCAGGCCGGCCAGCAGCGTGGCCGACAGCAGCACGAAGCCGGCGGTGACGAAACGGAAGGTAAGCCGCTCGAGCGTGAGCAGCGGCACGCCGCCCTGCGGTTCGGCGGTGGCGAGCCGGATCTGCTTTTCGGCGCGGGTGATCAGCCAGGCGTGCACGACCGCGGCGCCGAACAGGCCGTACGAGGCGATGCCGAGCGCCAGGTGCAATGGCAGCCACGGCGAGGCCGTGACGTGCAGCGGCGTGCCCGGGAACAGGATGGCCAGCAGCACGGCGGCCGCACCCAGCCAGGCGAGCGCGCGCCGTACCTTCAGTTGCGGATACATGCGGCTTTCGACCGCATAGACGGTGAGCACCAGCCACGCGGTGACCGACAGCGCGGGCGCAAAGCCGAAGCGCGGCTCGCTGCCGATGAGGCCGTGGACCAGCACCGCGGCATGCAGCAGCCATGCGATTCCGAGCGCCCACTGGGTCGATTGGCGGCTGAGTCTGGTACCGGCAGCGGCGACAAAACCATAGGCAACCGCGGTGGCGATGCCCAGCGCCACGCCGAGCGGGGAGGGGATCGCTAAAATCATCGGCCGGAGTTTAGCGTCTCGCTCTTGCGTTCCCGGCGCCCGGCTTCAAGTTCTTTCCCCTCTCCCAGGCTTCTCATCCGGCCCGCGCCATAGCGGGCAGCAAGGCATCCCCCTCATGGCCACCGCCCTCACAGAAAAGTTCTCCCGCCTCGTCAAGACGATGAGCGGCCAGGCCCGCATCACCGAAAGCAACGTGCAGGACATGCTGCGCGAAGTGCGCATGGCGCTGCTGGAGGCCGACGTGGCGTTGCCCGTGGTGCGCGACTTCGTTGCGCGCGTGAAGGACAAGGCGCTCGGCCAGGAAGTGTTGGGCTCGCTCAAGCCGGGCCAGGCGCTGGTCGGCATCGTCAACCGCGAACTCGCCGCCACCATGGGCGAGGGCGTGTCCGACATCAACCTCGCGGCCCAGCCGCCGGCCGTGATCCTCATGGCCGGCCTGCAGGGCGCCGGCAAGACCACCACCACCGCCAAGCTGGCCAAGCACCTGATCGAGAAGCGCAAGAAGAAGGTGCTCACGGTGTCGGGCGACGTGTACCGCCCCGCCGCCATCGAGCAGCTCAAGACCGTCACCAGGCAGGCTGGCGCCGAATGGTTCCCGAGCACGCCCGACCAGAAGCCGCTCGACATCGCGCGCGCCGCGCTCGACCACGCCAAGCGCCACTATTTCGACGTGCTGCTGGTCGACACCGCCGGCCGCCTTGCGATCGACGAAGCGCTGATGACCGAGATCAAACAGCTGCACGCGGCGGTCGATCCGGTCGAGACCCTGTTCGTGGTCGATGCGATGCAGGGCCAGGACGCGATCAACACCGCCAAGGCCTTCAAGGAAGCGCTGCCGCTCACCGGCATCATCCTGACCAAGACCGACGGCGATTCGCGCGGCGGTGCGGCGCTGTCGGTGCGGCAGGTCACGGGCGTGCCGATCAAGTTCGCCGGCACCAGCGAGAAGATCGACGGCCTCGAGGTATTCGATGCCGAGCGCCATGCGGGTCGCATCCTGGGCATGGGCGACATCGTCGCGCTGGTCGAGCAGGTCACGGCCGGCGTCGACGTGGCGGCGGCGCAGAAGCTCGCGGCCAAGGTCAAGAGCGGCGCGGGCTTCGACCTGAACGACTTCCTGGGCCAGCTGCAGCAGATGAAGCAGATGGGCGGGCTCTCCAGCCTGATGGACAAGCTGCCCACGCAAATGGCCGCCAAGGCGACCGAGGCCGACATGACGCGCGCCGAGCGCGACATCCGCCGCAAGGAAGGGATCATCCAGAGCATGACCCCGCTGGAGCGCCGCAAGCCCGAGCTGCTGAAGGCCACGCGCAAGCGCCGCATCGCGGCTGGTGCCGGCGTGCAGGTTCAGGAGGTGAACCGCCTGCTCAACGAGTTCGAGCAGATGCAGGGGATGATGAAGAAGATGAAGGGCGGCGGCCTCATGAAGATGATGAAGAAGATGGGCGGCATGAAGGGCATGGGCGGGATGGGCGGCCCTGGTGGCCCGAAGCTGCCGTTCTGAGCCGCACACATATATATAGAGATAGACAGAAGCCCGCCGGGGGATGCCCCGGCGGGCTTCGTCGTTTTCAGGTCTGCACGTCGTAGACCGTCGCGTGCGCCTCGACCGGCGCGGGCAGTTCCCAGCGGTGCAGCATCCGCTCGATGCCCGCGTTCGACAGCGTCGTGTCGCGCTCGCGGTTGCGGCGCATCAACTCGGCGTGCGGCACCTCCAGGTACACCAGCTCGATCTGCGCGTGGTACGCCCAGAGCAGGTCCAGCGTCTTGGTGCGCATCTGCTGGCTCAGGTGCGTGGCGTTCCAGACGAAGCCCTCGTTCTTGCGCAGCAGCGCCTTCGCCTGGTCGACCGCGTGGTGCGCGGCGAGCCCATCGTTCTCGCCGTGCTTGAGGCCCAGTTCGGCGCGCGCATCGTCGAAGGACACGACCGGCCAGCCCTTGCGGTGGTGCGCCACCCAGTGGTTCTTGCCGCTCGCGGGCAGGCCGCACATCACCGTGACCTGCGCGCCCGGCTGCTGGAACAGCGGATAGTCGGGGCTGGTGTCGGCGCCGCGGAAGTAGGCCAGGCGCGTGTGCGCATCGGCCATCGGCCGCGGGCCGCTCCAACAGCCTTCTTCCTGCGCGAGTTCTTCGAACAGTGCGATGTCGGCCATGCTGTCGGTGCGCTTTTCGTAGTGGCGCCCCAGCATGTCGCAGCGCGCCACGCAGCACAGGTCGGGCAGGCTCAGCTCCCAGGAGAGCTTGTGCACCAGCCATTCCGGGCGAACGCCCTTGCGCGAGGCGAAGGCGTGGAACGGTACCTGGTGCACCGCGATGATCCGGCAGACGGCTTCGCGCAGCGCGAAGGGCACGCGGCCCTTCCACATCAGCACGCGCACGTCGACCGCACCGCGGCGAGAGTGGCCCGGCTGGCCGATGCGTCCACTGGCCTCGTCGATCACCGTGGTGTCGGGCTTGGCGATGTCATGCAGCAGGCAGGCCATGAACAGCACGAAGCGGCCGTCGGCATCGGCGCGCCGGTAGTGCGCGTCCTGCATCAGCGCGTCGAGCACCATGCGCGTGTGGATGCCGACGTTGCCTTCGGCGTGGTAGTACGGGTCTTGCGGCGTCTCCTCGAGGCGCAGCAGGGCCGGCAGCAGCTCGCAGCACCGGGCCCAGTCGCAGTCTTGCGCGGGCAGGGGGACCAGGGCACGCAGATCGTTGTAGTTCATCGCGGCCTCCTTGTCGTCGTTGCCAGATCGGCGAGGTCGCGCAGGGTGCGCAGCCCCAGGTCGTGCCAGCTCACCGGCGGCGTCGGCGCATAGAGGTCCGCGCCCGGCGCGAGCTGGTTGGGCAGCACCGGCCGCCGGCTGTGGTGCGAGCCGGAGTCGAGGATGGTCTGCACGAAGTCGGGTCGCACCCACTTGTATCGGCCAGTCACCTGGCCGTCCGATTCGGTCTTGAGGTACAGGCCCTCGGCCAGGTCGGACGGATCGGTTTGCTGCCGCACGAGATCGAGCGGCTGGCCTTCCTGCGCGACGGCCTGCTCGAAGGCGGCCTTCCAGTCGGCGCTGCGAGCGAGCGAAGGCTGCACGAGCGAGCGCATTGCCTTCGCATGCCGCGGCATCTCGCCCTCGTAAAGCACCGGGACGGACAGCACGGGGCTTCCGGCCAGCAGCGCATGCCGGGCGGGCGTCGAGAGAAAGCGCGCCGCCTGGCGATCGTAGAGGTCGAATTCCAGGAAGAACGCAGGCAGCCTGTCGTACCAGCAGCTGTGCTTCGCAAAGCACCACTCGCCATACATCAGGTAGCGGTCTTCGAGCCGTTCGAGCAGCGCGGCCTCGTGCGCCGCGGCCCAGTGCTTGAACAGGTTGAACTGCCGCTCGCCCGCGCCGCCAGCCAGGTAGTGGCCGCGCGATTGCAGCAGCAATTCGCCGGCCGGGGTGAACGACACGGCGGCATTCGCGCCATCGAGTTTTTCCTCGATGACCACATGCTGGCCGTGCAGCGCAGACAGCGGCGTCTGGCCGTCGTCGGTGTCGCCTGCCTGCAGCCGCGAGCCTTCCAGGTGCGCAGTACGCGGGTACTTGAGCAGCGGGATCGATGAGAGAGAAGAAGGGGGGAACACGTCGTTCTTCAGATGGAAATCAGGAAGAACCGACAACGTGCGGGAGCGAAGCTGGAAAAGAGTGTCGACTTCGATGGCCGGGAGGCCGTGTCTGGTCAGCGGGGAACGCAGCTAGGCGCCCGACATGACCAGCATCGAAGCGGTGTTGTCGGCGTCAGAGGGTGATGACGGCGAATCGGGGCACTTGGCGCTCCAGGGGATCGAACGATCCGTGGGTTGAAAGAAAAAGAGTGGGCGATTCTAGTCATGCCCATGAAAAAAGCCGACCCCAAGGGGCCGGCTTTTCGAGATGCTGTGTCTTCAGCGCATCAGGCGGTTGCCAGTGCAGCAGGCCGCGCGAGGCGAACCGCATGCATCCACGCACGGCGCAGCACGGCCGGCGAGCGCGATTCTTCTGGAATCAGCAGGAAGCCGCGGTCGCGCAGCGTGGTGCCCAGTGCGATCTGGCTGGTCAGCACGGTCAGCGGGATCGCCAGCAGCAGCGGCAGGCCGACGGGCATGAGCCAGATCAGCGCGCTCGGGTCGATCATCGCGACGCCGACGGCCAGCATGGCGATCACCAGCGTCATGGGGGCCAGCTGCGAGGCAGCGACCTTCCACGGCACGGCGGCGGCTTCACGCGGGGGCGACTTCCAGTCGAGCTTGATGCCGGTGAGGGCGACCAGCACGAACAGCGAGTGGGCCAGCATGCGGACCGGGGCCTGCACGATGGCCAGGCCGGCTTCGAGCACCGAGCTCTTCACCAGGCCCCACACACCGCCGTACTGGCGTTGCTCGCCGCGCATCAGCACGGCAGCGATGCCCAGCACGCGCGGCAGGAACAGCAGGCAGAGGGTCCAGACCCACAGGCCGGCCAGTTCGGCGGGCAGCACGCTCCAGCTCGACACGAGGCTCGAGCCGCTGAGCCACAGGGCGGTGCCCAGCGTCAGGAAGGCCAGCCACAGCGGGGCGGAGACATAGGCCATGGTGCCGGTCACGAACATCGCGCGGTGCACCGGGTGGATGCCGGGCTCGGCCATCAGGCGGGCGTTCTGCAGGTTGCCCTGGCACCAGCGGCGGTCGCGCTGCAGCTCGGCCAGCAGGTCCGGCGGTTGCTGCTCGTAGCTGCCGACGAGGTCGGACACGAGCCACACGTTGTAGCCGGCACGGCGCATCAGCGCGGCTTCGACGAAGTCGTGCGACATGATGCCGCCCGACATGCCGCCGGTGCCCTTGATCGGGGCCAGCGCGCAGTGCTTCATGAAGGGTTCGACGCGGATGATCGCGTTGTGGCCCCAGTAGTGCGATTCGCCCAGTTGCCAGAACTGCATGCCCAGCGTGAACAGGCGGCCCGTCACGCGGGAAGCGAATTGCTGTGCGCGGGCATGCAGCGTGACGTGGCCGATGGCCTGCGTCGCGGTCTGGATGATGCCGGCGGTGGGGTTGGCTTCCATCAGCTTGACCATCGAGGTCAGGCAGTCGCCGCTCATCACCGAGTCGGCGTCGAGCACGA
>Ga0209257_1000978_pt1 | contig 38851 bp, 34 predicted proteins | sample AraplaCvi_mCL_r2_FD_184277 | JGI IMG/M metagenome (GOLD analysis project Ga0209257, IMG submission 184277) | Arabidopsis root microbial communities from North Carolina, USA - plate scrape MF_Cvi_mCL_r2 (SPAdes) (version 2) | ecosystem: Host-associated > Plants > Roots > Endosphere | place: USA...
CGCTCGGTGGCCACATGGTACATTTGGCGGAGCCTCGATCCGCTACCCGTGGATTACTGAGAATGAGCAAGAAACACTTCCTCGAATTCGAGCAGCCCATCGCCGAGCTCGAAACCAAGATCGACGAACTCCGCTACGTGCAGAGCGAGTCCGCGGTGGACATCTCCGAGGAGATCGACCGCCTGGGCAAGAAGAGCCACCAGCTGACGAAGGACATCTACGCGAATGTCCTGCCGTGGCAGGTCTATCAAGTGGCTCGCCATCCGCAACGTCCGCAGACGCTGGACTACTGCGCCGAAGTCTTCACCGAATTCCAGGAGCTGCACGGCGACCGCCATTTCGCGGATGACGCCGCGATCGTCGGCGGCCTGGCACGCTTCAATGGCCAGGCCTGCATGGTCATCGGCCACCAGCGCGGCGCCGACGCCAAGGAGCGCACGCTGCGCAACTTCGGCATGCCGCGCCCGGAGGGCTATCGCAAGGCGCTGCGCCTGATGAAGCTGGCCGAGAAGTTCGGCCTGCCGGTCTTCACCTTCATCGACACGATGGGCGCATACCCCGGCATCGGTGCCGAGGAACGCGGGCAGTCCGAGGCGATCGGTCGCAACATCTTCGAGATGGCCCAGCTGGAAGTGCCCATCGTCGCGACGGTGATCGGCGAGGGCGGCTCCGGCGGCGCGCTGGCCATCGGCGTGGCCGACCAGGTGCTGATGCTGCAGTTCTCCGCCTACTCGGTGATCTCGCCCGAAGGCTGCGCGTCCATCCTCTGGAAGACCGCCGCGCGCGCGTCCGAGGCCGCCGAGGCCCTGGGCATCACCGCGCATCGCCTCAAGGCCCTGGGCCTGATCGACAAGATCGTCAACGAGCCGGTCGGCGGCGCGCACCGCGATCCGAAGCAGATGGCTTCGAACCTGAAGCGCGCCCTTGGTGATGCGCTGCGCCAGGTCTCCGACCTGAAGACCAAGGATCTGCTGGAGCGCCGCTACGAGCGCCTGCAGGCCTATGGTCGATTCAGCGACACCAAGAGCCGCTGATCCCGCCGAATCCGCCACCCTCGGCGATCCGGCACCACGCCGCGTGATCGCGGTCGCCTGCAGTGGCGGCCGCGACTCGACGGCGCTCCTCCATGCCACCGCCAGCGCGGCCCGTTCATTCGGTGCCCGGGTGGTGGCGCTGCACATCCATCACGGCTTGAGCGCCCACGCGGACGCGTGGCTCGCGCAACTGTGCGAGCAGGTGACCGAGTGGGCTGCGCAAGGGCTGCCGGTGGAGTTCGTCCATGAGCGCCTGACCGACGCGCCGGCGCCTGGCGACAGCACCGAGGCGTGGGCCCGTGCCGGCCGCTATGAGGCGCTGCAACGCCTGGCTCTGGCCGCCGGCGCCGACCTGCTGCTGCTGGCGCACCACCGCCGCGACCAGGCGGAAACCTTCCTGTTGCAGGCCTTGCGGGGCGCCGGTGTCGCGGGCCTGTCCTCGATGCCGCGCGCGCAGTGGCGCGACGGTGTCTGCTGGGCTCGCCCCTGGCTGGACCATCCGCGGGAAGCGATCGAGGCTTATGTCCACGAGCACAAGCTGCGCTTCGTCGACGACAACAGCAATGACGATCCACGCTTCGCGCGCAACCGGCTGCGCCAGACCCTCTGGCCGGCGCTGATGGCGCAGGGCGCGGGCGCGGAAACCGCATTGGCGCGCGCGGCTGGATGGGCGCAGGAAGCGGTTGAACTCCAGCGCGAGGTGGCCGAGGACGATCTCGCGCAATGGGCCGATGCGAGCGGCCTCGCGCAGGCGATGCTGACGTCCCTCAGCCCGGCGCGCGCGACCAACGCGCTGCGGGCCTGGCTGCATCGCGTCACCGGACGGGCGGCGCCGGCCACGCTGATCCGACGGCTCCTCGACGAAGCGCCCGTTGCCACGGTGGCGCGATGGCCGCTGGGCGCTCCGAGCGCTGCGGGGGCCGTGGGCGGTGTTGAACTGCACCTCTATCGCGGCCGCTTCTTCGTGCAGGCCCGCTCGAAGACGCCGCCTCCCGCGCCCGCGGAGGCGTTGCCGGCGTCGCTCATCGGACTGGGCATCGCCATGAGCCCTTGCGCACCGCGCGAGCGCCTCGACCTCGCGCGCGCCGGCCGCCACCCGATCCCGTCGTGGGGAGGCGCATTCGATGTCGAACCCGTGACCACGGGGGGCGTCGCGCTTTCTGCGCTCAGCAATGTCGAGTTGCGCCGGCGCGAAGGCGGCGAGCAGTTCCAGTCGTATCCCAAGGGCCTGGCGCGGGCGCTGAAGAAATGCTGGCAGAGCGCGGGAATCCCCGCTGTCCAGAGGGAAGGGCCCCTGGTCTACGTCGACGGACGCCTGCTCTTCGTGCCCGGCCTGGGCCTGGATGCGCGCTGGCGTTCGGACGCCGGAGAAGCACAAATGACGCTGCGATGGGTGCCGGATGCATGCGGATCACGCATGGGCAGCGACGTTGCGGGCAAGGGCGCGTCTTAGAATCGCCCGCTGTGGTCGCGGTGCACCTCCTTCCCGCGCTAACGCGGACGCCGCCAGGGCGTCCCACCAGCAGTCTCTGACACTCCCATGGCATTGATCGTTCACAAGTACGGCGGCACCTCGATGGGGTCGACCGACCGTATCCGCAATGTCGCCAAGCGCGTCGCCAAATGGGCGCGGGCCGGCCACCAGATGGTGGTGGTCCCCTCGGCGATGAGCGGCGAGACCAACCGCCTGCTCGGCCTGGCCAAGGAACTGTCGCCCGGCAGTTCCTCGCCGTCGCTGATGCGCGAGCTCGACATGATCGCCTCCACCGGCGAGCAGGTCTCGGTGGGCCTGCTGGCCATCGCGCTGCAGGCCGAGGGCATGGACGCGGTCAGCTACACCGGCTGGCAGGTCGGCGTGTCGACCGACAACTCGTACACCAAGGCTCGCATCGAAAGCATCGACGACGCCAAGGTCAAGGCCGACCTGGATGCCGGCAAGGTCGTCGTGATCACCGGCTTCCAGGGCGTGGACGAGGACCGCAACATCACGACGCTGGGCCGCGGCGGCTCGGACACGTCGGCGGTGGCGATCGCCGCGGCGATCAAGGCCGACGAATGCCTGATCTACACCGACGTCGACGGCGTCTACACCACCGATCCGCGCGTCGTGCCGGAAGCCCGGCGCATGAGCACCATCAGCTTCGAGGAGATGCTGGAGATGGCGTCGCTCGGCTCCAAGGTGCTGCAGATCCGCTCGGTGGAATTCGCCGGCAAGTACCGCGTGCCGATGCGCGTGCTGAGCAGCTTCACGCCGTGGGACATCGACATCAACGAGGAAGCCAAGTCCGGCACCCTGATCACTTTTGAAGAGGACGAACAAATGGAACAAGCCGTCGTCTCCGGCATTGCATTCAACCGCGACGAGGCCAAGGTGACGCTGCTGGGCGTGCCGGACAAGCCCGGCATCGCGTTCCAGATCCTGGGCCCGGTGGCCGACGCCAACATCGATGTCGACGTCATCATCCAGAACGTGTCGCAGGACGGGAAGACCGACTTCTCCTTCACCGTGCACCGCAACGACTACCAGCGCGCGATGGAGCTGCTGGAGAAGACCGTCGGCCCGGCGGTGCAGGCTGCCAAGGTGATCGGCGACCAGCGCATCTGCAAGGTGTCCATCGTCGGCATCGGCATGCGCTCGCATGTGGGCGTGGCGTCGAAGATGTTCCGCTCGCTGTCGGAAGAGGGCATCAACATCCAGATGATCACGACCAGCGAGATCAAGACCTCCGTCGTCATCGACGAGAAGTACATGGAACTGGCCGTGCGCGCGCTGCATCGCGCGTTCGATCTGGACCAGGAAATCGAAGCCTGAGCGCCGGTCGCACGGCGATTCAACCGGAGTTTCGGTTGAGGGCCTGGAAAGCCATGCTATAGTCGCTGCTTCTCCGGTTGGAGACGTGACCGAGTGGCCGAAGGTGCTCCCCTGCTAAGGGAGTATGCGGGCAAAACCTGCATCGAGGGTTCGAATCCCTCCGTCTCCGCCAACCAGATGTGAAACCCCCGCAGCGCAAGTTGCGGGGGTTTTCGCATTCAGGGTCGGCATGCTTGGCCCGATGTGGCCTACAGTGGGTCGCATGTACACGCCCAAGCATTTCGACCTGCCGGATCTCTCGCACGCGCGGTTGATGATCCAGGAGCATCCGTTGGCCACGCTGATGCTGATCGATCCCACGCACGGCCTGTCGGCGACACCGGTGCCGATGATCTGGGGCGCGCCGAGCGAGGCGTCGAGCAGCGCGACGGGCCAGGCGTCGACCGGCGAGGGCTGGTGGCTCGAGGGCCACCTCGCGCGCGCGAACCCGCATGTGGCGGCGCTGATGTCCGGCGAGATCGGCGAGGTGCTGGTGCAGTTCAACGGGCCTGGCGCGTACATCTCGCCCAGCCACTACGACACGCCGCTGTCGGTGCCGACCTGGAACTACCTGACCCTGCAGGTCCATGGCGGCGTGCAGGTCATCGATGACGAGGCCGGCAAGGATGCGTTGCTCAAGCGCCTGATCGCGACGCAGGAGCCCGATTACGCCGCGCAATGGCGCGGTCTGCCGGCGGACTTCCAGCGCAAGCTGCTGGGCGCGATCGTGGGTTTCCGCATTCCGGTCGAGCGCTGGACGATGAAGGCCAAGCTCAGCCAGAACCGCACCGCCGACGAGCGTGCGCGGATCCTCGCGCACCAGGAGCACCATGGCTCGCTTGAGGAGCAGATGCTGGCGCGCTGGGTGCGCGAGCTCACGCCGCGCTGATCGCCGCCGGGGCGTCGGCACTCGCCGGCGCGACGCTGGAAAGCACAAGGCCCGCACGAAGCGGGCCTTGTCGTTGGTGAACGCGTGGCGGCCGCGGGCCGCCTGCGCTCACATGCTCACGTAGTTCGGACCGCCGCCACCTTCCGGCGTGACCCAGACGATGTTCTGCGTCGGGTCCTTGATGTCGCAGGTCTTGCAGTGCACGCAGTTCTGCGCGTTGATCTGCAGGCGCTGCGCGCCGGCGTCGCCGACGAACTCGTACACACCGGCCGGGCAGTAGCGGCTTTCCGGGCCGGCGTACTTCGCCAGGTTGACGTCCACCGGCACGCTGTCGTTCTTCAGCGTCAGGTGCGCCGGCTGGTTCTCCTCATGGTTCGTGTTGGACACGAACACCGACGACAGCCGGTCGAAGGTCAGCTTGCCGTCGGGCTTGGGATAGTCGATCTTCGGCATCTCCGACGCCGGGCGCAGGTAGGCGTGATCAGGCTTGTCGCGATGCAGCGTCCACGGCGGGCTCTTGATGCCGATCTTGGGCAGCAGCCACTGCTCGATGCCGGTCATCAGCGTGCCGACGGTGTTGCCCTTCTTGAACCAGGTCTTGAAGTTGCGCGATTGATCGAGTTCCTCGCGCAGCCAGCTGCGCTCGAAGGCGGCGGGGTAGGCGCTGAGCTCGTCGAGTTGACGGCCCGCGGCGATCGCCTCGGCGATCGCGTCGGCGCACATCATCCCGGACTTGATCGCGGCATGGCTGCCCTTGATGCGCGCGGCGTTCAGGTAGCCGGCGTCGTCGCCCACCAGCGCGCCGCCGGGGAAGACCTGCTTGGGCAGGCTCAGCAGGCCGCCCGCGGTGATCGCGCGCGCGCCATAACCCAGGCGCTTGCCGCCTTCGATGTGCTTGCGGATCGCGGGGTGCGTCTTCCAGCGCTGCATTTCCTCGAAGGGCGACAGCCACGGATTCTTGTAGTCGAGTCCGACCACGAAGCCCAGCGTCACCTTGTTGCCCTCGAGGTGGTACAGGAAGCCGCCGCCGTAGGTCTCGCTGTCCATCGGCCAGCCGGCGGTGTGCACCACCAGGCCCGGCTGCGCCTTGTCGGCCGGCACTTCCCACAGCTCCTTGATGCCGATGCCGTAGGTCTGCGGATCCTTGCCGGCGTCGAGCTGGAACTTCGCGATCAGCTGCTTGCCCAGGTGGCCGCGCGCACCCTCCGCGAAGATCGTGTACTTGCCATGCAGCTCCATGCCGAGCTGGAAGCCCTCATGCGGCTCGCCGTCCTTGCCCAGGCCGACGTTGCCGGTGGCCACGCCCTTGACGCGACCCTGCTCGTCGTAGACGACCTCGGCGGCGGCGAAGCCGGCGAAGATCTCCACGCCTAGCGCCTCGGCCTGCTGCGCCAGCCACTTGGTGACGTTGCCCAGCGAGATGACGTAGTTGCCCTCGTTGTGGAAGCAGCCCGGGATCAGGAACTGCGGCGTGTCGGTGTGGCCGGACTCGCTCAGGAACAGCACCCGGTCGCCGGTGACGGGCTGGTTCAGCGGGGCGCCCAGTTCCTTCCAGTTGGGGAACAGCTCGGTGAGGGCCTTGGGGTCCATGACCGCGCCCGACAGGATGTGGGCGCCGGCCTCCGAGCCCTTCTCCAGCACGACGACCGAGATCTCCTGGCCCTTCTCGGCCGCGATCTGCTTGAGCCGGATCGCGGTGGCCAGGCCCGCGGGACCGCCGCCGACGACCACCACGTCGTAGTCCATGCTGTCGCGGGGACCGTACTGGGCAACAAGTTCTTCGGAGGTCATGGTCATCCTTGCTCGTTCTAGTAAGAGGCCTGGCCGCGACCGCGCGGTCGGCGGGCGGGGGCCGGCTCGCGGTCTGGCTGGGGCGGGTTGCGGCGCATTCTAGCCGCGCGATCAAAAAAAAGAACGGTCGTGCTTTTTGTGAACTAGAGAGGGACGTCGACAGCGCGATGTCCGGTCGCGCCGACCCGAATGGGGGTGCTGCGCGCGAGGCGGGCGCCGTACCATGCCTGCCTCCATGGTGAGCAGAGGACCTCATGACCATCCACATCCAACGCGACAGGACCGGCCCGATGCGGCAGACGGTGCGCATCCGCGACCACCAGTTCACCGCCGACCAGCCGGTGTCCGGCGGCGGCGAGGACGCCGGCCCGGATCCGCATGAGCTCTACGACTCGGCGCTGGGCACCTGCAAGGCGCTGACGGTGCTCTGGTATGCGCAGCGCAAGGGCCTGCCGCTGGAGGACGTGCTGGTGGAGGTCGAGCGCGACGGCTCCCAGGAGCGGCAGGGTCTGTACAAGCTCAAGGCCACGCTCACCTTCGTCGGCGACCTGACGGACGAGCAGCGCCAGCAGCTGCTCGCCGTCGCCGAGAAGTGCCCGGTCCACAAGCTGATGACGCAGGTGACGACCGAGATCCAGACCGTGATGGCGGGCTGAGGTCGGCGCGGCGCGGCCCGCGTGCTATCGTGCCCGGCACCTTGTCCGGTCACACGAGAAGTTTTGCGAGAGACCTTGCCATGAGCTACAGCATCGATCTGGAGGGCCGCGTGGCCCTCGTCACGGGCGCGTCCAGCGGCTTGGGCGCGCAGTTCGCGAGAACCTTGGCCAAGTCGGGCGCCTGCGTGGTGCTGGCGGCGCGGCGCGTGGAGCGGCTCAAGGCGCTGCGCGCCGAGATCGAGGCCGGCGGCGGCGACGCGCACGTGGTGCAGCTGGACGTCACCGACATCGACAGCATCAAGGCCGCGGTCGCCCGCGCGGAGACCGAGGTCGGCACGCTCGACATCCTGATCAACAACTCCGGCGTGAGCACGACCCAGAAGCTGGTGGACGTGACGCCGGAGGACTACGACTTCGTGATGGACACCAACGTGCGCGGCGCGTTCTTCGTCGCGCAGGAGGTCGGCAAGCGGATGCTGGCCCGCGCGCGCGGCGCCGCGCCGGGCACCTACACCGGCGGCCGCATCGTCAACATCGCGTCGATGGCGGGCCTGCGGGTGCTGTCGCAGATCGGCGTGTATGCGATGAGCAAGGCGGCGGTGGTGCACATGACGCGCGCGATGGCGCTGGAGTGGGGCAAGTTCGACATCAACGTCAACGCGATCTGCCCCGGCTACATCGACACCGAGATCAACCACCACCACTGGCAGACCGAGCAGGGCCGCAAGCTGGTGGAGCTGCTGCCCCGCAAGCGCGTGGGCACGCCGCAGGACCTGGACACGACGCTGCTGATGCTGTGCGCCAAGGAGAGTCGCTTCATCAATGGCGCGATCATCCAGGCGGACGACGGCTTCGGCGTCTGAGCCCCGGCGGGCAACCCCTGAAAGACTGAGAGAAGCGAGCCGATGGCGGTGAGAGAACTGAGCGCGCTCGAGGCGCGCGTGCTGGCGGTGCTGGTGGAGAAGGCGTCCACGGTGCCGGACAGCTATCCGATGTCGCTGAACAGCCTGACGCTGGGCGTGAACCAGAAGACGGCGCGCGATCCGGTGATGAACGCGGGCGAGTCCGACGTGGCCGCGGCCCTGGACGAGCTCAAGGCGATGAGCCTGGTGAACAGCGTGAGCGGCAGCCGCGTGGCGCGCTTCGAGCACAACATGAAGCGGGTGTACGGCATCCCCGGCCAGGCCGAGGCGCTGCTGGCGGTGCTGATGCTGCGCGGGCCGCAGACCTCGGCGGAGCTGCGGATCAACTGCGAGCGGCTGCACCGCTTCGCCGATGTCTCGTCGGTGGAGGGCTTCCTGGAGGAGCTGGCGACGCGCGAGCCGGCGCTGGCGCTGAAGCTGCCCAAGGCCCCCGGCGCGCGCGAGGCGCGCTGGGCCCACTTGCTCAGCGGCACGCCGGAGATCCCGGTGGGCGGCGGTGCGTCGGCAGGCGCGTCGTCGGCATCGTGGTCGTCCGGCAGCGCGCGCGACGAGGAACTCGCCGCGCTGCGCGCCGAGGTCGAGCAGCTCAAGGCGGCGGTGGCGCGCATCCAGACCGAGCTCGGCCTCGGCTGAGGCCGGCCCGGTCCGGCCCGCGCGCCGGATCCTTCGTCAGATCTTCACCGCGGCCTTCAGGCTGTCGCGCGCGGCCTGGTTGAGGCGGACCTGGTACGTGAGGAAGGTCAACTGGTCGACGAGCGTGGCGCCCGCGGGGTTCGACACCCACGAGCCGGCGCCCAGCAGCGTGCCGTCCTTGATCATCGAGCCGGTGTAGACGTTGCCACCCAGTTCGAAGTAGATGCGGTACTGGACCGTCGCGCTCAGCGTGCTCGACTGCGGACGCGGCGACGACGCGACCCAGATCGGCACGCCGCCGACGGTCCGGATCTCGCCGTCGGCCAGGTGGTAGGTGCGGCCATCGCTGTTGGAGGTGAAGCCCGCGCTCAACACGTCCGTCAGCGTGCTGCCGTCGACGCAGGAGGACACGGCCGGCCCGGCCGTGATGCCGCGGCAGTCGAAGACGTCGTAGCGGTCGCCAGCGGTCTTCTGCGTGTACTTCAGGTAGCCGGCGCCGGCGGCGAACATGGCGGTGCTGTCGAGCACGCCGGAGTTGGCGAACACCGCGTTGTAGAAGTGCTTGAACTCGTCCGGCGCGCTGCCCAGCGTGCCGGTCAGCGCCACGGCCTGGTACTCGCTGCGGATCGTCGAGTACGCCACCGTCGTGTTGTCGCTGGCCAGGATGTCCATGCGCACGTCGCTGCCGACATAACGCGCGCGCTGGGCGCCGCCGGTGGACGGCACCACGCGCACGGCGCCGTCCTTGAGCACCCGCGTGTCCGCCGGCGTGAGCAGCGTGAGGTTGGCGGCGAGCGAGGTCGGATCGCTCTGGCGATAGGTCTGCGGGCCGTTCGTCAGCGGCGACAGCGCGAGCTGGCCGAAATCGGAGATCAGGAAGTTCGAGCCCTTCACCTGCGGGCCGCTGAGCCGCAGCGACCACAGCAGGTTGAAGTTGCCCGGCTGCGGGCTGAGGATGGTGCTTTCGAAGGCCTGCTGGTTGGCGCTGAGCTTGAGCGTCAGCTGCGCGGCGTTGCTGGTGACGCTGCCGCCCTTGTTGGACACCACCACCGTGTAGCGGTCGCCGTGGTTGGCGTAGGTGGCCGGCGGCGTCGTGTAGCTCGTGGAGGTCGCGCCGGCGATGTCGGCGCCGTTGCGCTTCCATTGGTAGACGAGGTCGCTGCCGGACGCGGTCACCGTGAAGCTGGCGGTGGCGTCGGTCAGCACGCTGGCGTTGGCCGGCTGCGTCTGGAAGGTGGGCGCGGTGGCGGTCCCGCCGGTCGGCGTGCCGGGCGTACTCGGTGTACTGGGCGTGCCGGCCGTCGGCGGGTTGTTGGTGCCGGTCAGCGGGGCGCCGGCCTCGCCGCCGCCACCGCCGCAAGCGGCGACCAGGATGGCAACGGCCGCCAGGATGGCGGCGTTCTGGTGTCTCGTCGAGACCATGGGATCCTCCCTCGAAAGCAATGCGCAAGCGGAAGTCCGAGGCCACGGCCTCCGCGGTGTTGTGGGCGGCGAGTATAGGAAGGGGCCACGTGAGGAATCCGTGACGGTGTGGCGTGGAAGTTCACACGCGCGCAACAAGACGGTGCGGGGCGGTGCATTTGCACGCCTGGGCGGAGAATCGCGAGCCCGTGGAGGCAGGCACCCCGCCTGCTCCTGCGCGGCCTGCGAGCTCCCTCGGGAGGCACTCCCCGCGGCGCGCGGCGTGTCGCCGAGCCGGCTTGGCGGATGAACGGGTGCAGGTCGACGCGAGGGAGAGGCGATGCCATACCGCGGGTTCGTGCAGGAGCAGGCCAGTCCGGCGCAGCGCTGGGCCGTGGCCCTCCTTTGCGCGCTGGTGCTGATCTCGGTGGCGGCGGTGGCGCCCTGGGCGGCACGGCCCTGGCCGCCGCTGGCCCACATCAGCGGCATCTATGGCGCCGCCACCGCGATGATCGACCTGGCCACCTTCTGGCTGCTGATCTCGACGCCGCGGCCGCACCGCTCCCATGTCATCGTGGCCTCGGCCTACCTGTTCGCGAGCTTGATGGCGGTCCTTCATGTGCTGACCTTCCCCGGCGCGCTTTTCGCGGACCGGGCCATCTTCGGCTCGCCCCATGCGGTCAGCTGGCTGTTCGTCGGCTGGCGCGCGGGCTTCGGCCTGTTCGTGGTCTGGGCGATCCTGGCGGAGACCGACGCCGTCGGCCCCATCGGTCGCCGGCCGAGTGCCTGGCCGCTGCTGGCCGCCTTGCTGGCCGCCGGTGCCTTGGCGATGAGCTCGCAGCTCACCGACTTCGGCGCCCTGCGGTCGGACGGCCAGCGCCTGCTCCTCAGTCCGGTGAGCCGCGTCGGCGCCTACCTCAGCGTCGGTGCGGCCGCGGTCGCGGTGCTGCTGATCTGGCGCCGCGGGCTGTTCGGCCGGGCCATCTACGCGTGGCTGGCCTTCGTGCTGGTCGCGGAAGGCGCGGGCGTCTGGCTGAGCACCCACAGCGGGCAGCGCTACACGATCGCCTGGTACATGGCCCGGGCCGAAGGCCTGCTGGCGAACTCGGTGATGCTGGGCGTGGTCGCGGTGCATTTCCGCGCGGTGCAGAAGCGCCTGACCGATGCCTACCTGACGCTGCAGCATCGCACCGAGCAACTGCAAGCGCAGGTCCAGAAGCGCGAGACGGCGGAGGCCCAGCTCGCCCGCACGCAGAAGCTGGACGCGGTGGGGCGCCTGGGCGCGAGCCTGGCGCATGACCTCAACAACATCCTGCAGGTGCTCACCGGCCGCCTGGCCATCATCCGGCGACGCGCCGGCGAATCGGTCGAGGGCGACGTCCAGGTGATGCGCCGCAGCGTCAAGAAGGCCGAGGCGCTGACCCGGCAGCTGACGCTGCTGTCGGGCCGGCGACGCAACCAGCCGCGTCCGCTGGAGGTCGCCCCGGTGCTGGCCGAGATGGAGGACGCGCTGCGCTCGCTGGTCGGCGCGCACTGCCAGCTCCATCTCAGCGCGGAGGAGGGCCTCCCGCGGGTCGCGCTGGATCCGCTCGAGCTCGAGATCGCGGTGACCAACCTGGCGACGAACGCCTGCGACGCCATGAACCTGGGCGGCCGACTGCGCATCCACGCCCGGCATGCGTCCACGCCGGACCATCCGCAGGCGATCGCGATCGAGGTCACCGACGAAGGCGAGGGCATCAAGCCGGAGATCCTCGGCAAGGTCTTCGAGCCCTTCTTCACGACCAAGGTCCGCGGCCACGGCACGGGCCTGGGGCTGGCGCAGGTCCACGCGTTCGTGACCGGCAGCGGCGGGACGGTGCAGGTGGACAGCGAAGTCGGGCGCGGCACCACGGTGACCATGGTCTTCCCGGCGACGACGGCGACAGCGGCCACGGCGAACGGCCGGCTGGACGCCGCCGCCGTCGAGCGGCCGCCGCTGGAGGGCAAGGTCGTGCTGATCGTGGAGGACAACGCCGACGTGCGGGATGCCTCCAGCCAGCTGCTCTCGGCCGAAGGGCTGGCGGTGCGGGTGGTGGAGGACGCGCCTCAGGCGCTGGCGCTGCTGGACGGCGGTTTCGCCGCGGACTGCCTCGTCTCCGACATCGTGATGCCGGGCGCCATGGACGGCGTCGAACTGGTGCGGATCGTGAAGGTCCGCTTTCCCGCGATCCGCACCGTGCTGGTGACGGGCTACAGCGACATCGCCGAGCGGGCGCGCGAGGAAGGCTTCACCGTGCTGCGCAAGCCGTATGACCTCGCCTCCCTGATGGAGGCTCTGTCGTAGGCCGCTGCGCGCGGCGTGCGGCGTGCGGCGTGCGGCGAGGTGGGGTGACGTCCATCGAGGCCCACGGAGACGCGGGGAGGCCCATGAATGCCCGGGCACCAGCCTTGCTCCGTGGGTCGATGTGGCGCGAGCGCGCGCCGGCCCATCGACGCCCACGCATTGCCCCCATGCAGGACCGTCCCTCCACGCCGATGCCCTGGCGGCTCCCGTCCGCCGAATTCGGTCCCGCCCGGCTGGAATGGCCCGGCGGGAGCGTCGACATCGCGCGGCTCCGGCTCCGCGATGCCGCCCTGGCGTGGCCCGGCGGCGGCAGCCTGCCCAGCGGCACCGCCGCGGAGCTCGAGCTGTCGACGCTGAGCCTCCAGGCCCACCTGCCGCTTCCCGAGGCGCCGGCCGAGGTGCAGCAGGCGGTGGCGTCGGCCGGGCGCGCGGAACGCTGGCGGCTGGAGCCCCTCGAGCACCTGGACGGCGCGGTGCATGCGGTGATCACCGATGCCGCCTTGCTGTTCGACGCCCGCGTCACGGTGCCGGTCTCCGCCGGCGAGGTCGACTTCAACCAGGCCAGCGTCGAGCACATCGGTCCGGACTCCCGCATGGGCATCAGCCGGATGGGGCTGTACGTCGATGCGCCCGGCGGGCGGACGTATCTGCTGCAATTCGCGACGCCGGCCCAGGCCGGCGTCCGCTACGAGCAGCGCAGTGCGCTGCTGGGCCACTGGACCACCGACCGCGGGCAGCTCTCGCTGCGGCCCTTCCTGGAGGCGATGCTGGCGCAGATGGCGCGCAGCGGACCGCGCGCCGCCGGTGGCTTCACCGCTCAGGCGCGCACCCTGTTCGCCCGCACCGCGATGCGCGGCGAGCTGCGTCCGGGCGACGGCGTGATCGACCTGGGGCCTTTGCAGCTCCGCCTGGTCGGCCGCGCCGAAGGCCGCAACACCGCGCTGCTGGACAGCGCCGCAGTGGGCCGCGGCCTGAGCCTGTCGCTCGACGACGTCGCCCTGGCGGACCTGCGGCTCCGGGTCGGGGAGCGCGAACTGCGTGCAGGCCGCGGCAGTGCGCGGCTGCGGCTGCGCGTCCAGGTGCGCGATGACGGCCTGGCCATCGAGCTCTCGCTCGGCGCGCTGATCCTGCGCGACGTGCGGCTTGGCGCTCCGACCGACGCGACCCCGCCCGCCGCCGACGCCGCCGGGAGCGCGTAGCATCGCGGGTTCCATGAAACGCACCCTCTTCGGCCTCGTGCTCTCGGCGCTGGTCACGCTCTTCTTCCTCTGGCTGATCACGCGCGGCTTCGGCCAGTTGATGGGCCTGCTACGGGAGCTCCGGCATCCCGGCCAGGGCGGCGGCGCCATGCCGCTGCTCGTCATCGGCCTGGCGGTGTTCGTGCCGCTGCTGATCTACCGCCTGCGCAAGGCGCGGCGGTCGCGCGCGGCCCGGCGCGACGTGGCCCGATGACGCGCGGCGCCCGGTCCCCGTACCCCCCGCGCATCGATCGCCACGTCCTGGCGCGTCCGGAGATTTTTCCGGCGCGACAGGGCGTTGCCGGCGGCTGCCACATGACGCGTCCGTGAAACATCCCCGCGTCCCCCCAGGTTGAAGGTCCAGCCTGCTTCCCATCCGGCGAGCGATATGGAAGATGGGCGGCATGGATGCCTTCCGCCTGATCTCGATCCGGCTGCGCGTGCTGTTCGCCCTGGCGGCGCTGCTCGGCGCCGGTGCCGCCCCGGCCCAGACCGCCATCGTCATCGGCGGCGCGCTGCGCATGGACAACGACGCCGTCTGGCAGCGCATCGTCGACGAGGCCGGCGGCCCCGGCCAGGCGCGCTTCGCCGTGCTCGCCACCGCCGCGGCCAATCCGGAACTCTCCGCTCGCCTGATCATCGACGCGCTCAAGCGCCACGGCGCGCAGGCCGAGCACATCCCGGTCGCGCCGCGGCTCGAGGGCGTCGACCTGCAGCGCAACCTCAACGACCCGGCCCTGATCGGCAAGATCCGCGCCTCCAATGCCGTGTTCTTCTCCGGCGGTGCGCAGGGCTTCATCGTCGACACGCTGCAGCCCGGCGGCCGCCGCACCGAGATGCTCGACGCGATCTGGGAGGTCTACCGCCGTGGCGGCGTCGTGGCTGGCACCAGCGCCGGCGCGGCGATCATGAGCCGCGTGATGTTCCGCGACGCGCTCAACGTCATGGAGGTGATGCGCGGCACGCTGCGCGAGGGCCAGGAGATCGACCGCGGCCTGGGCTTCGTCGGCGACGAGCTTTTCGTCGACCAGCACTTCCTCAAGCGCGGTCGCATCGGCCGCATGCTGCCGCTGATGATGGCCAAGGGCTACCGCTTCGGCCTGGGCGTGGAGGAGAACAGCGCCGCCGTCGTGCGCGGCGACCGCATCGACGTCATCGGGGGACGCGGCGCGCTGCTGGTGGACCTGCGCGACGCGCGCAGCGATCCGACGCTGGGCATGTTCAACCTCCGCGGCGCGCGGCTCAGCTACCTCGACAACGGCGACCGCCACGATCTGCGCAGCGGCGTCACCAGCCCGGCGGCCCGCAAGACCGCCGCCGGCGCGCCGGTGCCGATCCGCGCGTCGGCGCTGGGGCAGCCGATGCCGTCGCGCGGTCCGGTCGATACCTTCCAGCCGGACATCCTCGGCGACAACCGCATCGTGCAGGCGATGAGCGAGCTGCTGCAGTCGCCGGCCAACGAGGTGCGCGCGATGGCGGCGCGCATCCGGCCCGGCGCCACCGAGCCGCGCGACCGCACCGGCTTCGTCTTCCGGCTCTATCGCGGCGCGGACACGCAGGGCTGGATCGATGCCGACGGCAACGCGCACGACGTCACGCTGCTCGACGTCCGGCTGGACATCCGCCCGGTGCGCCTGCCCGATCCCAACGCGGCGGCGCCGGCCTCGACGCTGCCCGGCGCGACGCTGGTCGCGCCCGCGGGCCTGCGCTAGCGCGGCGGCGACCGCGATCGCGACCGCCGGTCAGGCGCCCAGCGCCTGCGCGATGAAGTGCTTGGGCACCTTGGGCTTGGGCACGCGCACGCTGAACCAGCGCCGCACGTCCTGCTCCAGCCCGAGGCCGTGCATGAAGTTGTAGAGCGCCTTCTTCAGCGCGTCGCCCATCGCGTCGTGGTCGGTGCCGGTGGGATCGATGAAGCCGACGTCGTTCTTCGCGAACGGGGAGGGCGGCAGCGGCAGCAGCCGCACGCCGAATGCGGCCGGGTCCTGGCCCACCGGCGAATGCACGGTGCAGGCGAAGCGGTGGAAGAAGCCGCTCTGGATGCAGCCGTTCTCGAAGAGCTGGCGCACGTACTCGAGCGCATCGACGGTGTCCTGCACCGTCTGCGTCGGGAAGCCGTACATCAGGTAGGCGTGGACCAGGATGCCGGACTCGGTGAAGGCGCGCGTCACCCGCGCCACCTGCTCGACCGACACGCCCTTCTGCATCAGCTGCAGCAGCCGGTCCGAGGCCACCTCCAGCCCGCCGCTGATCGCGATGCAGCCGCTGTCGGCGAGCAGCTGGCAGAGCTCGGGGGTGAAGGTCTTCTCGAAGCGCACGTTGCCCCACCAGCTGATGGACACCTGGCGCGCGATGAGCTCCTGCGCCAGCGCCTTGAGCACCTTGGGCGGCGCGGCCTCGTCGACGAAGTGGAAGCCGGTCTGGCCGGTCTCCGCCACGATCGCCTCGATGCGGTCCACCAGCGTCTTGGCCGAGGCCGCCTCGTAACGGGAGATGTAGTCCAGCGTGATGTCGCAGAAGCTGCACTTCTTCCAGTAGCAGCCATGCGCGATGGTCAGCTTGTTCCAGCGGCCGTCGCTCCACAGCCGGTTCATCGGGTTGAGCATGTCCAGCAGTGACAGGTAGTCGTGCAGCGGCAGGCCGTCCCAGGTCGGCGTGCCCACGTCCTCGAAGGGCACGTCGGGCTCGACGAAGTTGATGTAGCGGACCTGGCCCGCCAGCTCGCCGCCGTCCTCGCGCACGAAGCAGCGCACCAGGCGCTGCTGGCCGCGTCGGCCGGCGATGTGCTCGAGCAGCGCCAGCAGCGGGCGCTCGCCGGCGTCCAGCGTCACGAAGTCGACGTAGTCGAAGAGCCGCGGCTCGGCGAGCTCGCGCAGCTCGGTGTTGACGAAGCCGCCGCCGAGCAGGATCTTGATGCCCGGCCGCTCGCGCCGGATCGTCTGCCCGATGCGCAGCGCCGCGTAGACCGCGCCGGGGAAGGGCACCGAGAGCAGCACCACGTCGGGCCGCTCGGCATCGATGGCGGCCAGCGTCAGCTCGCGCAGCAGCTCGTCGACGAGGTTGGGCGGCGCGTCCAGCGCCTCGCGCAGCGGGTCGAAGGTCGGCTGGCTGGTCGCCAGCTGCTCGGCGTAGCGGACGAACTCGAAGCGCGGATCGACCGATTCGCGCAGCACGTCGGCCAGGTCGTTCAGGTAGAGCGTGGCCAGGTGCCGCGCGCGGTCCTGCAGGCCCAGCGCGCCGAAGGCCCAGGCGAGCGGATCCTCGCCCTCCTCGGACACATAGACGTCCAGGGTCTGGAAGCGGCTGCCCTCAGGCAGGAAGGTCCGCGTGTTGATGCGGTGCGCCAGCGTCGGATCGCGGCCCTGCAGGAAGGCGATCACCGGCGTGATCGTGGCCAGGTAGCGGTCGAAGTCCTCGTCGAAGTGGCGCGAGGCGATGCCGCGGTCGGGCAGCGGGATCGCCTGCACCGCGGCGCGCACGCGCCGCAGGCCGTCGCGCGAGAAGAGCTTGAGCACCAGCGCCAGCGCCAGGTCGCGCTGCGCCGCGGGAATGCCGCGCGAGCGCAGGAAACCCGTCAGGTACGCGGTGGACGGGTAGGGCGTGTTGAGCTGCGTCATCGGCGGGATGAGCGACAGCACGCGGAGGGCGGGCGCGGCGGCGGACATGGACAGCACTGTAGAAGCAAAAAAACAAACCCGGCATGGGCCGGGTTTGTTCGGGATCGCCGGAGGGCTCCGGCGAGGCGCATGCCAGAAGTGGATTACTTCTTGGCGGCCTTTTTGGCGGGCTTGGCGGCCGGCTTGGCGGCAGCCTTGCGAGCGGCGGCCTTCGGGTCCACGGCGGCCTTGAAGCCGGCGCCCGGGGTGAACTTCGGCAGCTTGGCGGCGGCGATCTTGATCTTGTCGCCGGTGCTGGGGTTCACGCCGGTGCGCGCGGCGCGGGCGTGTTGCTTGAAGGAGCCGAAGCCGGGGATGGAGACGGCGCCGCCCTTCTTCACCGTGGTGACCACGGCGTCCAGCAGCGTTTCCAGGATGCGGCCGGCTTCGGCCTTGGTCAGTTCGTGCTTGGAAGCCAGGTGTTCGATCAGTTCGGTCTTGTTCATTCGTTGACTCTGCAAGTTAAGGCCCGGCAGGAGCCGGACGGCGCGTATTGTGCGCGAGAAATCCGGCCCGCATCCCCGGGTTGCCCCGCAAATCACCGATGAAATCGCACATCCGGGGTCACGTCTTGCGCGATGGTCCTGTCCATCGGCCTTCCCGGCGACGGGGCTGGCCCGGGAATTTGTCACAGCACGCTTCAGGACACGAGCAGCCGGTGCACCAGGTCGGGCGTGCTGGCCGCGCCGTACTTCTTCATCAGCCGCGCGCGGTAGACGTCGACGGTGCGCGGGCTCACGCCCAGCCGCTTGCCGATCAGCTTGCTGGTCAGGCCCTCGATCAGCAGCGCGGCGATCTCGCGCTCGCGCGCGGTCAGGTCGGCCTTGAGCTGGCGCGTGGCCGACAGGTCCTCGAAGCTCCAGATGCCGCTGGCATGGGGCCGCGCCGGGTCGAGCGCGCGGCCCGACACATGGCACCAGAACAGCTCGCCCGCGCGCGGGCCGCCGACGCGCTTCATCACGCGCTCGTCGGCGTAGTAGCCGGAGGCATCGAGGCTGGCGACGATGCGCTCGCCGGTGCGCTCGAACTCGACCGGGCTCGGATACAGCAGCGCGAAGCTGTGCTCGATCAACTGCTCGCGCTGCGCGCCGAAGATCTCCAGCACCAGGCGGTTGCAGTCCTTGATCAGGCGGTTCTCGGACAGGACCAGCCCGATCGGGGCCTGGTCGAAGGCGGTGCGGTAGTCGAGGCTCATGGGGGCGGTCGGTCCGCGCGTCACAGCAGCGCGTAGGTCGTGGTGGACTGCACCGCGAGCCGGCCCTGCTCGTCGAGCAGGTCGATCTGCCCGAACGCCAGATTCCTGCCGCGGCGCAGCAGGCGGGCCTCGATGGTGCAGCGCGCGCCGGAGACCGGGCGGATGAAGGTCGATTGCAGCTGCACCGTGGTCATCGGGCGGAACTCGCCGAGCTCGCGCATCATCAGCAGCACCATGGCCGTGTCGGCCGCGGCCATCGAGGCCTGGCCGCACATCACGCCGCCCACATGCACCAGATCGGGCGCCACCGGCATCGTCAGGCGCAGCAGGCCGTCCTCCGCATGGACCGGCTCCAGGCCGAGCGCGACGATCCAGGGGGCGAAGATCTTGGGGATCTGCGCACGCAGTTCGTCCAGGGGCAGGGTCATCGGGCTTCCTTCGAGGGGCGGTGGCGGGGATGATGCTTAATCAATTCTACGTAGCGATACCTAATGTCTTACGTAGCAGAATCGTCGGCTGGTTCTGAACCCCGTGGATCGCACGGCAAGCAGGAGACATCGGATGAACAAGCTTTTCCCCAGTGCCGATGCGGCATTGGACGGCATCGTCAAGGACGGCCAGTTGCTGGCGGTCGGCGGCTTCGGCCTGTGCGGCATTCCCGAGGCACTGATCGCCGCGCTGCGCGACAGCGGCGTCAAGGGCTTGACCGTCATCAGCAACAACGCGGGCGTGGATGGCTTCGGCCTGGGCCAGCTGCTGCAGACGCGGCAGATCAGCAAGATGATCTCCAGCTACGTCGGCGAGAACAAGGAATTCGAGCGCCAGTACCTGGCGGGCGAGCTGCAGCTGGAATTCACGCCGCAGGGCACGCTGGCCGAGAAGCTGCGCGCCGGCGGTGCTGGCATCCCGGCCTTCTTCACCCGCACCGGCGTGGGCACGATGGTCGCGGAGGGCAAGGAGATCCGCGAATTCGACGGCCATCAGTACGTGATGGAGCGGGCGCTGAATCCGGATGTGGCGCTGGTCAAGGCGCACATCGCCGACAAGAGCGGCAACCTGGTGTTCCGCCGCACCGCGCGCAACTTCAATCCGGCCTGCGCGATGGCGGGCAAGGTCACGGTGGTGGAGGTGGAGCAGATCGTCGAGGTCGGCGAGCTCGATCCCGACAGCATCCACCTGCCCGGGATCTATGTGCACCGCATCGTGCACAACCCGAATCCCGAGAAGCGCATCGAGAAGCGCACCACCCGACCCGCCGCCTGAGGAGACCGACATGCCCTGGACCCAAGACCAGATGGCGGCACGCGCCGCGCAGGAGCTGGAAGACGGCTTCTATGTGAATCTCGGCATCGGCATTCCGACGCTGGTCGCGAATTTCGTGCCGGCCGACAAGGAAGTGTGGCTGCAGAGCGAGAACGGCATGCTCGGCATCGGCCCGTTCCCGACCGACGACGAGGTCGACGCCGACCTGATCAACGCCGGCAAGCAGACGGTGACGACGATTCCCGGCTCGTCGATCTTCGGCAGCCACGACAGCTTCGCGATGATCCGCGGCGGCAAGATCAACCTGAGCATCCTGGGCGCGATGCAGGTCAGCGAGCACGGCGACCTGGCCAACTGGATGATCCCCGGCAAGATGGTCAAGGGGATGGGCGGCGCGATGGACCTCGTCGCGGGCGTGCCGCGCGTGATCGTGCTGATGGAGCACGTGGCCCGCAAGAAGGACGGCACCGAGGACCTGAAGATCATTCCGAAGTGCACCCTGCCGCTGACCGGCGTGGGCGTGGTGAACCGCATCATCACGGACCTGGCGGTCATGGACGTCACGCCCCAGGGCCTGAAGCTGGTGGAGCTGGCGCCCGAGGTCACGCGGGACTTCGTGCAGAGCAAGACCGGCGTGACGCTGCTGTAAGTCGCCGTCCGCGCGCGGCTGCTCGCGCGCTCCCTTCGCTCTTTCTCCTGAGCTCCCTCCCTTGAGCTCCCTCTCTTGAGCTCCCTCTCTTGAACTCCCTCTCTTGAACCCCCTCTCCCGCTTGCGGGAGAGGGCAGGGGTGAGGGTGAGCAACCTCCCGCAGCGCTTGATTCCTGCAACGACCGCCAGCCCTCACCCCCGCCCTCTCCCGCAAGCGGGAGAGGGAGTGAGGTCGAGCGCTTCGAGCTCGCTCACCGCCAGCTCGGCCAGCACGCGTTCGCCATTGGTGGCGGTGCTCGCGGTGGCCTGCGCGATGAAGGCCGGCCCGGCGGTGTAGCCGGTGGTGTTGATCTCGTAGGTGTAGTAGCCGGAGACCTTCCAGCTCGCCGGCTCATTGAGCAGCCGCGCGATCTCCGCTTCCAGCCGCGCGGCCTGCGCGTCGACGGGCGCGTCGCCGCCCGCATGTCCCCTCGCATCGGCACCGCCCTCCAGGGCCAGGCCTTGCTCGCCGCGCGACACCGCCGCGCACTGCCGGATCATCTCGATCTCATCGCGATGGAGGTTGATCGTCTCCACCACCTCGGGCCGAAGCTTGAGGCTTTCCCCGAACGACTGATTGCCGCGCACCGCGGCCTGGTTCACTTCCGCGACGAAATCCTGCAGCCGCTGCTTGCTCTGCGGCGTCTTCGCGATGTCGTTGGCGCGCGCGCCGAGGTACTCGTTGAAGGAGGCGGGATCCACGAACTCGACCAGCCGCCGGATGTAGCCCGGATGCAGGTCGCCGTGTTCATCAACCATGCGCAGCGTCACGCTCGCGCCCTTCGGCACGAGCGCGGCCGAGACGCCGACCAGCGGCACGCTGGGCAGGCTGACCGATTCCGGCTGGCCCGGATGCCGGGCGAAGTGGCCCGGGCTGGCCGAGGCCGACACCAGCGCCGCATTGACATTGAGCGCCGACGACTGCGCCCGCGAGCGCTCCACGCCGCGGAGCCATCCGTTGGCGTCGATGCGTTCGTTCTTGCCGGCCAGCAGGTGATCGCGGCTGGCGCTCAGCGACGGACCGAAGTTCCATCCCGCCAGTGACAGGCGTGCCATCGCGTTCGCGACCTTGGACACCGTGTGGCTGCTGCGCCGCTGATCGCGCCAGTTCACCGAGATGTCCCGCTCGCGGAAGAAGCGCTCGCTGAAGTCCTGCCAGAGCTGCTCCGGCGCGGCGCCGCGCGCATCCTCGGCGCGCTCGCTCTGCGCGAAGAGGAAGGCCAGCACCTCGTTGGCCTTGCCGCGCCACGAGTCGGTCGGCTTGTTGGCCTCGTCGCGCTCGACGCGGGTGCGGATGATCACGCCGCTCGGCCCGCTCGTGTCGTGCGAGTAGCCGTAGCCGACACCGCCGCCCAGCGACGCGTGGAAGGTCGATTCGCCAGCGCCCAGCGCGATGCCGCCGAACACGCCCAGGCTCAGGCCCTTCGAGGAACGCTGGTCGATGCCCATGAAGACCTCGCCGCCGTAGGACGAGGAGCCGATCTCGAGGAACGCGTGCCGCCCGCGCAGCGCCTTGAAGCCCGGTCCCACCGAGAGGCCGATCATGGCCTTGAAGTCCTGCATGTTCAGCGACTGGTTGGCGTTCAGGCCGTAGGTCGCGCCATCGAAGTAGCGGACGTTGTTGCCCAGCGGCGTGGTGTCGATGACTTCGGCCAGCGCCGCCTGGATGTCGCCGCGAGCGGGCCCCGCCGGGCGGATGGGGCGGCCGGCGTCGAGGTCCCGCACCCGGGCCAGGAGCGCTTCGGCGCTGGCGCCGGGCGCGTCGCCCGTTCCAGGCGCGGCGACCGGCGGCGCCTCCTGGAGCCAGCGCGCGAGCGTCTTCAGGTCCAGCTGCTTCAGCTCGGCCAGGGCCGGATGGTGCTTCACACTGGCGGGATCGAGGCCCAGCCCCGGGGCGAGCACGGCCGCGGCGGTCGCGATCGTGGCGCGGTCCTGGCTCGAGGGCTTCCATTCGACCGCGGCTCCCGCTTGCCCGGCGACATGGCGCCAGCGCGCCAGGCACTGCTGGCGCAGCAGCAGTTCCGCGCGCCGCGCGCTCGGCAGCACGCGCCAGCTCGACAGGGCGCCGAGACGGGCCGAAGCGGCACCGAGCGCCTCGCCGAGCGTCTGTTGAAGCCGCTGGGCTTCGGTGGACGCCAGCCCCAGGTTGGTCCCGCCCGCGGCGAAGGCGGTGGCGTTCAGCGGCGACTTCTTCATGCCCACCAGGCGGCGGGGATCGAAGGCCGCGCGCGGCTGGGTCGCCCGGCGCTCGGCGCGGCGGATCCAGGTGGTGAACTTGGCCATGCGCGCTTGCGTGCGGGCCAGCGGCGTGCCGGGACCGCGGTCGCGGTAGCCGCTGCGCCAGGCGACGTAGGCCGACACCTGGGCGGGGTCGTCGATCTGGGCCGCCGTGGCCATCGGATCGGCGTACAGCTTGGCTGCGCACAGCAACGCGTCGGTGGCGTGCGTCCGCCGCGTCGGGGCCCCGGCGGCAGCGGTGCCGGCCGACTCGATGTGCCCGGCGGCCTGCAGGAAGGTCCGCAGGCTCTCGCGCTTCATCTCGCCGGCTTCGCCGGGGGCGCGCAGGCTCGCGTCCGCGCTCAGGCGGATCAGTCCCTCGAGTCCGCTGCGGGTGGCGCCCAGCAGCAGCGCAGCGCGCCAGGCGTGGTGATGGACGCCGCCGGGTGCGCCTTCCGCGCCGGGCGTGCCATCCACGCCAGCCGCGTCCGCGGTGGCCGCCTCGGCCCCTTGGACGGGCGCTGGAACGAGCCCGCGAACGAGCGACGGCACCATCGGCATCCGGCGCAGGTGCTCGAGCGCCGCGAGGGCCGCGTCGGCATCGCCGCGCGTGGCGGTGGACAGGGCGCGTGCGACCTGGAGCGATGGACCGAATGATCCGGCAGCGGTGAGCGTCGCGGGCGTCTGGGCGCCGGGCAGCAACGCGTCGATCAGTCGTTGGAGCGCTGGCGATTCCGCCGTTTCCCCGGAGCCACGCGTGAACAGCGCGGCCGTGGCCGACGCGAAGTCCGCGGCGCTGGCGACCGCCCGCACGGGCGCCTGCGTCGCGTCCGGCGTGGACCCTGGCGTGCCGACGATCGAGCCTGGCGCACCTGTCCCATCCGTCGCATCGGTCGCATCCGTCGCCGCCCCTGCGCCCGTTGCGCCGAGAGCGTCGGCAGCGCCCGTGCTGGCCTGGGCTGCGGGATGCAGCCGGTCCACGAGCGCGGCCGAGCGCTCCTGGATCCATCGCGCGGTCGCCGGGCGGAACTCGGTGCCGGTGGAGAGCTCGACCGCGGGGCCGGGCGTCGCCGGCATCCGCAGCGGCGCGATCGAGGTGCGGAGATAGAAGGGCCCCGCGGCGACGCTCGACGGACCGGGTCGGAGCTTGCGCTTGAGCTGGTCCAGGAGGCCGTCTTCCGAGGGATGCGTGGGGGAGCGAGCGGGTGGCGTGACCGGCGCGGCGGGCGAGGGCGCGTGGTCGGCGCCGACGGTCGGCGCGAGCGGTCCCCCGGCGGTACGGGAAATTGTCATGGCGTCGCCAGCCTGAGCGCGACCCCGCCCAGCCCCGCGCGCGGACGCGAAGCGGGAGCGGCGCCGGCGAAGCGTCCGCCATTCCTCACCGACTTGTTTCCACGCCGTATCCGAGTCCGACAAACTCCGCGCGTGCAGAAATCACGCGGCAACAACCTGTTGCCGCGCCTTTCACCTGTTGTACGAATGACGGTGTATTGAGCGCGCCGTCTCGCCACCATCCCGCATCCGCTGCTTCGGGCTGATGCCGAGATGACTGCCGCCGCTCATACCCCCTTCGCTCCGACCGACGACGACCGCGTCGTCGATGCGACGTCGACCTCCGGGACCTCGGCCGCGCTCGCGGCGGCGGCCGCGGCGGCCCTGCTGGCCGCTTGCGGCGGCGGTGGCGGCGAGACCGCCGACGGCGGCGGCCCCGACAGCGACCCGCAGAACAGCGTCCCGCCCACCGATGCGCAGGCCGCGCGTTTCCTCGGCCAGGCCGGCTTCGCGGCCAGCGCCACCGACATCGCCGCGGTCAAGTCCTCCGGCTACGCCCGCTGGCTGGACCAGCAGTTCGCCGCGCCCCGCACGCAGGGGCATTACGACTGGCTGGTCGCCAAGGGCTACAACGCCGAGTCCTTCCGCAACAGCCTCTCCGGCGTCGACGCCACGCTGTGGCGCAAGCTGATCGGCTCGCCCGACCAGCTGCGCCAGCGGGTGGTGCTGGCGCTGTCGGAGATCTTCGTCGTGTCGATGACCGGCCTGCCGGTGAGCTGGGCCAACATGGCCACCGCCGGCTACGTCGACATGCTGGAGCAGCGCTGCTTCGGCAGCTTCCGCGCGCTGATCGAGGGCGTGACCCTGTCCCCCGCGATGGGCGTGTTCCTGGCGATGCGCGGCAACCGCAAGGAAGATCCCCGCACCGGCCGCCAGCCCGACGAGAACTACGCCCGCGAGGTGATGCAGCTGTTCACCATCGGCCTGAACCAGCTCAATCCCGACGGCACGCCCAAGACCAGCAACGGCAAGACCATCGACACCTACACGCTGCCGCAGATCACCGAGCTGGCACGGGTGTTCACCGGTTGGGACTTCGACACCACCGACGCCAACGGCGCCGATCCGAGCTACATGACCCGGCCGATGAAGCACACGGCCAGCCGCTTCTCCACCGGCGCCAAGAAGGTGCTGGACGTCACCATCCCCGAGACCGCCGACGGACCCGCCGCGATGAAGCAGGCGCTGGACACGCTGGTCGCGCATCCCAACGTCGGGCCGTTCATCGGCCGGCAGCTGATCCAGCGCCTGGTGGCGTCCAACCCCAGCCCCGCCTACGTGCAGCGCATCGCCGCGGTCTTCGACAACAACGGCAAGGGCGAGCGCGGCGACCTGCGCGCGGTGATCCGCGCGATCCTGCTCGACAGCGAGGCCCGCCAGCCCTCGACCGCGCCCGGCGGCGGCAAGCTGCGCGAGCCCATCCTGCGCCTGATCCAGTGGGCCCGCAGCGTCAACCTGACGTCGCCCGGCGACCTCTGGGCGATCGGCGACACCAGCAACCCGGCCACGCGCCTGGGACAGAGCCCGCTGCGCAGCGGCTCGGTCTTCAACTTCTTCCGGCCGGGCTACGTGCCGCCCAATTCCCAGCTCGGCACCAACAACGTCACCGCGCCGGAGTTCCAGCTCTGCAACGAGAGCACCGTGGCGGGCTACCTGAACTTCATGCAAAGCCTGATCGGCAACGGCATCGGCGACATGAAGCCCGACTACACGGCGGACCTCGCGCTGGCCGCCGACCCGGCGGCGATGGTGCAGCGCCAGGCCCTGGTGATGGCGGGCGGCGACCTGTCGGCCACGACCATCACCACCATCGCCACCGCCGTCGCCACGATCAAGGCCGACACCGACGCCGGCAAGCTCAACCGCGTCAAGGCCTCCTGGCTGATGGTGCTGGCGGCGCCCGAATACCAAGTGCAGAAGTGAGCGGAGCGACAGCCATGCCCCACATCTCGAAACTGGCGTCGCTGCGTCGCCGCGAATTCCTCCAGCGCGCCTCGGCGCTGTCCGTCGCGGGCACCGCCGCGCCCTGGGCGCTGCAGCTGGCCGCGATCAACGAGGCCGCCGCCGCCGTCGCGCCCGGCGACTACAAGGCCATCGTCTGCCTGTTCATGTATGGCGGCAACGACCACGGCAACACCGTGGTGCCCTACGACGCCGCGAGCCACCAGGCCTACGCCACCATCCGCCAGGCGCTGACGACGCCGCGCGACCAGCTCGCCGCCACCGCGCTGACGCCGGCCACGGCGCTGCCGGACGGCCGTCAGATGGCGCTGGCGCCGACGATGACCCGGCTCAAGCCGGTCTTCGACGCCGGGCGCCTGGCGGTGATGCTCAACATCGGTCCGCTGATGCAGCCGACCACGCTGGCCCAGTACAAGGCCGGCAACGTGCCGCTGCCGCCCAAGCTGTTCTCGCACAACGACCAGTCCAGCCTCTGGCAATCGTCCCGGCCCGAGGGCGCGACCTCCGGCTGGGGCGGCCGGGTGGCCGACCAGTTCCTGGGCAGCAACGGCAACGCGACCTTCACCTGCATCAACGTCTCCGGCAACGCGGTGTTCATGTCGGGCGGGCAGGCGGTGCAGTACCAGATGAGCAGCGGCGGCGCCGTCGCCATCAATGGCGCGACGCGGTCGCTGTTCGGGTCCGCGGCCTGCTCGGAAGCGCTGCGCGCCCTGGTCACCGCCGAGCGCCAGCACTGGATGGAGCAGGAGCTCAACCGCGTCACCGCGCGCTCGATCAGCGCGCAGGGCACGATCTCGACGGCGCTGGCCAACTCGACGCTGCAGACACCCTTCGACACCGGCGGCCTGGCGGCCCAGCTGCAGACGGTGGCCCGGCTGATAGGCGCCCGCTCGGCGCTGGGCGCGCAGCGGCAGGTCTACTTCGTGTCGATCGGCGGCTTCGACCTGCACGACAACCTGGTGGCCCAGCATCCCGGCCTGCTGGGCACCGTCGCCAACGCGATGGCCAGCTTCGACGCGGCGCTGGGCGAGCTGGGCGTCGCGCAGAACGTCACGACCTTCACCGCCTCGGACTTCGGCCGCACGCTGAGCTCCAACGGCGACGGTTCCGACCACGGCTGGGGCAGCCACCACCTCGTGATGGGCGGCGCGGTCAAGGGCGGCCGCTTCTACGGCCAACTGCCCTCGGTGAGCGTGAACGGGCCGGACGACGTCGGCCAGGGCCGCCTGCTGCCGACGACCTCGGTGGACCAGCTGGCCGCGACGCTGGCGATGTGGATGGGCGTGCCGGCGACCGACCTGCCGGGCATCCTTCCGGGGATCGTGAACTTCAACCAGAAAGACCCCGGTCTCTTCGCGGCCTGATTCGGGCGTCGATCGCCGGAACTGGCGGGTTTGTCGCGGCCAATTACAGCGCCGGGCCGCGAGCCGCGAGGACCTGAAGGCCTCGCGCAGGGACAGCGCCGGCGCCGCCGGGAGGCGGGCCGTGAGAAGCCGCACGAAGCGGCCCCTGATCGACCCCGCGATCGCCCCTTGATCGCCGGCAGGGCCGATGGTGACGGGGATCGCGGCCGGCCGTCGAGGTCGAAAACCACGGTAACCCGAGACGTTGCCGAGCCTTTCCGCTGTTGCGGTTTGGCGGCTGATTCGGGCGGGCGGACTCTCTAGAGTGCCGGGCGTCAGCAGTACCGACGCCCCACCGCCATGTTCCGATTTCCCTGGTCTTCCGCAGCCGCCACGGCTGCCGCCGCTGCCCTGAGCGCCTGCGGCGGCGGGGGTGGTGGTGGCGACACGCCGGCCACGCCCAACGGCGCCGCTCCCGCGCCCGACGGCACCCCCGGCCCGGCGCCCAGCCCCGCACCTGGGCCAGCACCGGCGCCGGCGCCCGCACCGGTCGACAGCGCGGCGCCAAGCCCCGCGCCTACACCGGCGCCCGCGCCGCAGCCGGCTCCGGCGCCCGCGGCCGCCACCCTGCTGCCCTTGCCCGGCGACGCGCAGGCCGCGCGTTTCCTGGCGCAGGCCGGCTTCGGCGCGAGCGAGGCGGACATCGCCACGCTCAAGTCGATCGGCTACGCGTCCTGGCTGGATCTGCAGTTCCTGGCGCCGCGCACCGAGTCTCACTGGGACTGGCTGACCCGCAACGGCTTCGCCACCGAGGCCAACAAGTACGCCTACTTCGACGGCCTGCCGGGCAGCGTCTGGCGCAAGTTCATCACCTCGCCGGACCAGCTGCGCCAGCGCATGGTGCTGGCGCTGTCGGAGATCTTCGTCGTCTCGGCGGTGGGCAACACGCTGCCGTGGCGCACGATGATGATGGGCGCCTACGCGGACGTGCTGGAGGAACATGCCTTCGGCACCTTCCGCGGACTGCTGGAGGCGGTGACGCTGTCGCCGGCGATGGGCGCCTTCCTGGCCATGCGCGGCAGCAAGAAGGAGGACGGCAAGGGCCGTCAGCCCGACGAGAACTTCGCCCGCGAGGTGATGCAGCTCTTCACCATCGGCCTGGTGCAACTGAACCTGGACGGCTCGGTGCAGATGGCCGGCGGTCGTCCGGTCGAGACCTACGACCTGACCACGGTGACGCAGCTGGCGCGCGCCTTCACCGGCTGGGACCTCGACACCAACGCGCCCGCCGGCGCCGATCCCGGCTTCATGCGACGGCCGATGGTGCACAAGGCGGCCAATTTCTCGGAGGGCGCGAAGACGGTGCTCGGCACCACCATCTCCGCCGGCGCCGATGGCCCCGCGGCGCTGCGCCAGGCGCTGGACATCCTCGCCAACCATCCCAACGTCGGTCCGTTCTTCGGCCGGCAGCTGATCCAGCGCTTCGTCTGCTCGCACCCCAGCGCCGCCTACGTGCAGCGCGTCGCCCAGGCCTTCAACGACAACGGTCGCGGCGAGCGCGGCGACCTGAAGGCGGTGCTGCGCGCGGTGCTGCTCGATCCGGAGGCGCGCCTGATCGAGCCCGGCGCCAGCAACTCCGGCAAGCTGCGCGAGCCGGTGCTGCGCTTCGTGCAGGTGGCGCGCGCGGTCGGGCTGAGCTCGGCCGGCCTGTGGACCATCCCGGAGACCAGCGATCCGGAGACGCGGCTCGGCCAGAGCCCCTTCTTCAGTCCGTCGGTCTTCAACTTCTACCGGCCGGGCTACGTGCCGCCGAATTCCCCGATGACCGCCGCCGGCACCACCGCGCCGGAGTTCCAGCTGCTCAACGAGGTGACGGTCACCGGCTACCTGAACTTCATGCAGACGCTGCTGACGACCGGGCAGGGCGATGCCAAGCCGGACCTCGCGGCCGACATGGCGCTCTCGACCGACCCGCGCGCGATGGTGGCGCGTCAGGCGCTGCTGCTGGGCGGCGGCGCCATCTCCGACGCGACGCAGCAGCGCATCGCGGCGGCGGCGGCCACGATCGGCGCCAGCACCGACGACGGCAGGACCAACCGGGCCCGCGCCGGCTGGATGCTGCTGCTCGCCTGCCCCGAATACCAGATCCAGAAATGACCGCGTCGCGCTGTCCGCGCGACCTACACCGGAGACCTCCCGTGGCCCATGTGTCCAAGCTGTCCGCGCTGCATCGGCGCGAGTTCCTCAAGCGCGCTTCGGTCGTGTCCGTGGCCGGAGCGGCCGCGCCCTGGGCGCTGCAGCTCGCCGCGATCGGCGATGCGGCGGCCGCCACCGGCGGCGGCGACTATAAGGCGCTGGTGTGCGTGTTCCTGCACGGCGGCAACGACCACGGCAACACGGTGATCCCCTACGACACCGTCAACCACCAGGCCTACGCGGCGATCCGGCCGACGCTGGCGATCGGCCGCGACGCGCTGGCCGCGACCGCGCTGGCGCCCACCGTGGCGCTGCCGGACGGTCGGCAGATGGCGCTGGCGCCGGGGCTGTCGGCGATCAAGCCGGTCTTCGACGGCGGCCGGCTGGCGGTGATGCTGAACATCGGCACGCTGATGGCGCCGATGACGCTGGCGCAGTACCGCTCGGGCGCGGTGCCGGCGCCGCCCAAGCTGTTCTCCCACAACGACCAGGCCAGCCTCTGGCAGTCGTCCAGCGTCGAGGGTGCGCGCACCGGCTGGGGCGGGCGCATGGCCGACCTGATGCTCTCGGCCAATGGCCGTGCCGGGCTGACCTGCATCAATGTCTCGGGCAACGCGGTGTTCCAGGCCGGCGAGCAGGCCTTCCAGTACCTGACCGGGCCGGGCGGCAAGAAGCCGATCAACGGCATCGGCAGCCAGATGTTCGGGTCCAGCTCCTGCGCGACGCTGCTGCGGGCGCTGATCACCGAGCAGCGGAGCCATCCCATGGAGGTCGAGCTCAACCGCGTGACGGCGCGCTCGATCGAGCTGCAGTCGACGCTGAGCACCGCGCTGGCGGGCGGCGCCACGATCACGACGGCCTTCGCGAGCGACTCGCTGGCGCGCCAGCTCAAGACGGTGGCGAGCCTGATCGCGGCGCGCGCCTCGCTGGGGATGACGCGGCAGGTCTATTTCGTCTCGATGGGCGGCTTCGACCTGCACGACGGCCTCACTTCGCGGCACCCTCAGTTGATGCAGCAGCTCGGCGGCGCGCTGGGCAGCTTCGATGCGGCGCTGCGCGAGCTGGGCATGGCGGACCAGGTCACCACCTTCACCGCTTCCGATTTCGGCCGCACGCTGAGCAGCAACGGCGACGGCACCGACCACGGCTGGGGCGCGCACCACTTCGTGATGGGCGGCGCGGTGCGGGGCGGGCGCTTCTACGGCACGGCGCCGTCGGTGAGCGTCAACGGCCCCGACGACGTCGGCCAGGGGCGGCTGCTGCCGACGACCTCGGTGGACCAGCTCGCCGCGACGCTGGCGCTGTGGATGGGCGTGCCGGCCAGCGAGCTGCGGACGGTGCTGCCCAACATCGGCAACTTCGCGGCCGCCGACCTGGGCTTCCTGGGCTGAGGTGCACCAGCGTGGATCATCGATGACGACGGGCCGCGCGGCCGGCAGGCCTCCCGGTATATCGGCGCCGGACCCGACATCGCCGGCCCCCCAGCCCTAGGGGGCCGCGCGCGCGAAGTTCCGCTACGCAATGTCGGGCGGTTCTCCTAACATCCCCGAAGGCCCTCCATTTCATCGCGGCGAAGACCGTGCAAGTTCGGGGGCCGCGTTCCACACGCGCCTGAACAGGGAGGCTGAGATGGATGGCATGGTGTTGGGGAGGGGCCCCGAGACGGGCCGGCTCATGTCCTATCGCGGTCCGGAGCGCCGGCGGGGATCGCCGGACCGGTGGTGGCGCCACGCGCTGGAGGAGATCGACCTGGGGGTCTGCCTCGTCGGCGGCGACGGGCAACTGCTGTATGCCAACAGCACCGCCAGGCGGCAGCTCGACGAGACCTCGCCGCTGCAGGTCGTCGACGGCCAGCTGGTGGCTCCCCAGCGCAATGACCAGCTCCGGCTCGAGGGCGCGCTGGCCGATGTGCAGCGCGGCCTGCGCCACCTGATCTGCCTGGGGCGGGGTGCCGGGCGGCTGTCGCTGTCGGTGCTGCCGCTGCAGGACGGCCTGGGGCGCACCGCGCAGGCGCTGCTGGTGCTGGGCAAGCGCAACCTGTGCGGCGAGCTGCCGATGCTGGCCTTCGCGCGCGAGCATCAGCTGACCGCGGCCGAGCAGCAGGTGCTGCAGGCGCTGTGCGCCGGCCTGCAGCCACAGGAGATCGCGCTGCGCCACGGCGTGGCGATCTCGACGGTGCGAACGCAGATCGCGAGCGTGCGCGCGAAGACGGCCACCGAGAGCATCCGCGACCTGGTCGCGATGGTGGCGCAGCTGCCGCCGATGCAGGGCGTGCTGCGCGTGGTCGAGCTGCGCTGATCAGCCGCGCCGCGGCGCCAGCGTCTTGCTGAAGAGGGCGGTGCCGGCCAGGTCCTTCAGCGTGACCGTCATCGCGCGGGTCTTCGCGTCGATGTCGACCTGTCCGAAGAACTGGGTGTCGACCGCCGGCGCGGCGTTGGCCACGCCCGGGCCCTTCTGGTAGACCACCTGCATGCCGAAGGTGCCATCGACCTTGTTGGGGCCGAAGCCGCCGGCATGCAGCGGACCGGAGACGAATTCCCAGAACGGCAGGAAGTCGGTGTGCTTCGCCTGGGCCGGGTCGAAGAAGTGCGCGGCCGTGTAATGCACGTCGGCCGTGAGCCAGACGATGTTGTGCAGGCGGTGGCGCTTGATCTCGCTGAGCAGGCGCGCGATCTCCAGCTCACGGCCGCGCGGCGCGCCGTCGTCGCCATTGGCGATGGCCTCCCACTTGTCGCGGCCCTCGGCGTCCTTGCCGTCGTTCACGTGCAGGCCGATCGGCATGTCGGCCGCGATCACCTTCCACACCGCCTTCGAGCGCTTGAGCCCGTCCAGCAGCCAGCCGATCTGCGGGCGGCCCAGGAAGGCGCTGGCGGCGTTCTCCTCGGTCTGCAGGTTGGCGCTGTTGGGGCCGCGATAGCTGCGCATGTCGACGACGAAGACATCCAGCAGCGGCCCCTGCGGCAGGTGACGGTAGATGCGCTCGCTCTCGGCGTCGCCGAAGCGGCGCATCGGCGCGTATTCCTGGAAGGCCTTCGTGCCGCGGGCCACCAGCAGCGGGACATTCTTTTCGGTGTAGCGTGCGTCGCCGGAGAGGTCCTTGCTGTCCGAGTAGTTGTTGGTGACCTCGTGGTCGTCCCACTGCCAGATCTGCGGGACCTGCGCCGACAGGCGGCGGACATTGGCGTCCATCAGGTTGTAGCGGTAGCGGCCGCGGTACTCGTCCAGCGTCTCGGCGACCTTGCTGGTCTGCTCGGTGACGAGGTTGCGCCAGAGCGAGCCGTCGGGCAGCGTGATCTCGGCGGGGATGGGGCTGTCGGCGTAGATGGTGTCGCCGCTGTGCAGGAAGAAGTCGGGATTGATGCGGCGGATCTGCTCGTAGATCTTCATCCCGCCCCAGGCCTCGTTGATGCCCCAGCCTTGACCGCAGGTGTCGCCGCTCCAGGCGAAGCGCAGGTCGCGCACCGACCGGCTGCCGAAGGCGTCGGGCAGGCGCAGGTGGCCGGGCATCGGCTCGGACAGGACGCGCTCGTTGCGCAGGTCCTGCAGGATGACGCGGTAGAAGATCTCCTGGCCGGCGGGCAGGCCGCGCAGGTCGACGCGGCCGGTGAAGTCGGAGTCCTCGAGCAGATGCGGACCGCGCACCCGCTGCGTGTTGGCGAAGCTGGCGGTGGTGGACCACTCGAGCCAGAGCCGGGCGGGGCGGTCGGCGCGGGTCCAGATGATGGCGCCATCGGCGATCGGATCGCCGGACTGGATGCCATGGGGCATCTGCGGCCGCATCGCATCGCGGGTGATGAGGGCCGGCGCCTGCGGCGTGCCCTGCGCGCGCAGGCCGTGGGGCGCCAGCAGCGTGCCGCCTCCGAGCAAGGTGCTGGCGTGGAGGAAGCGGCGGCGGTCCATGCGGGTCTCCCGGCGAAGTGGCAAAGCCCGCGATGCTGCCGGCGGGGTGTGACGCGGCGGTGAACAGGCTTGAACGAAGCTGACGGCGCGCTCATTCGCAACACTGCCCATCCCCCATTTGCTCCCTCTTGAGGGCGAGGCGAAATCCAATGTTGCGTGATGTCAAAGCGCCCCTATGCGCATCAGATTAGCGTCGATAAAGCTAATCAAACCGTATAGCATGCATGAATCGCATCAACTGGACCGAGAAGGCGATGCGGCAGATGCTGAAGCTGCCTCGCGAGGCGGTGAAGGCGATCGCCGGAGCCGTGGTCATCGAATTGGCGGACCTCCGGGCCGCGCGCAACGTGAAGCGACTGATGAACCATCCCTACGCTTATCGACTGCGAGTCGGGGACTATCGCGTGTTCTTCGACTTCGCCGTCGAGGTCAGGATCGTCTCGATCGAGGAAGTGAAGAAGCGCGATGAACAAACCTATTGATTTCCAGACCATCGTGGGCGCGGACGGCCTGCCCGCATTCGTCGTGCTTCCGTATGACGAATTCGTGCGGCATTTCGAGGCCGTGGGCGACTTGATCCCCGACGCCGTGGCGCAGTTGGTGTTCAACGAGCAGATGACCGGCGCCAAGGCTTGGCGCACGCACCTCGGGCTGACGCAGCAAGCGGTGGCGGATCGGCTCGGGATCACGCAGGGCGCCTACGCGCAACTGGAGGCCAGCCCTCGACCGCGGCGCTCGTCGCGCGAGCGCATCGCGAAGGCCCTGGGCATCCGGCCCGGCCAGTTGAACTTCTGATCCCGCGCCCGCGGCGCGGGCGGTGTTCACTGCCCGGCCGGCGGCTCCCAGAGCTCGACCTGGTTGCCTTCGGGGTCGATGACCCAGCCGAACTTGCCGTATTCGGAGTCGTCGGTCTTGTCGAGCACCTCGCAGCCCTCGGCGCGCAGCGCCTGCAGCAGGGCGGCCAGGTCGGCGACGCGGTAATTGATCATGAAGGACTTGCCCTGCGGACCGAAGCCGGCCGTGTCCGCCGCGCCGATCGACCAGATCGTCGTGCCGCCGGTGGGCTGGCCCGCCTCGTCCGTCCACGTGAACGCCGCGCCGCCCCACGGCAGCACGTCCACGCCGAGGTGCGTGCGGTACCAGTCGCGCAAGGCCGCCGGGTCCTTGGCGTTGAAGAAGATGCCGCCGATGCCTGTCACACGCTTCATGGGGAGACTCCCGTCAGGTTGACCGATCGCAAGGACATCGGCGTGTCGCCTCACCGACGATGCACCGCGCCGCGCTTGAGCGTCAGCAGACACAGCAGCGCGATCAGGGTGAACAGCGCGCCGCTCCAGATTTCATAAGGCAGACCGAGCAGCGTGTACGCGGAGGCCTCGCTGCAGTTGGCCGTGACCATGAAGACACTCGGAAGCCTGGTTTCCAGGTCCAGCGCCGTCAGCACGCGATCGGCGAAGGTCATGTCGCAGGTGGCCAGCTTGGAGGCCACTTCATGCTGGTAGCCCGCGGCGAACAGACCCGCCACGCCGAGCGCCGCGGTCAGCAGCAGCGCCACCACGCGCGCGGCGCCCACGCGCTGCAGCAGCCAGCCCAGCGCGCTCACCGCGGCGATCAGCAGGAAGATGCCACGCTGCATCACGCACCAGGGGCAGGGTTTGACCCCGAACTGGTACTGCGCCACCAGCGCCGCCGCCACGCCGGCGAGCGAGACCAGCGCGCTGAAGGCCAGCACGCGCGAGGCGGTCAGCGCGCGCATCAGTCCGCGATCTCGGCGATCAGCTCGATCTCGACGCAGGCGCCGAGCGGGATCTGCGCCACGCCGAAGGCGCTGCGAGCATGCGCGCCCTTCTCGGGACCGAAGACCTCGCCGATCAGCTCGGAGGCGCCGTTGGTCACCAGGTGCTGCTCGGTGAAGTCGCCGGTGCTGTTGACCAGGCTCATCAGCTTGACGACCCGCTTGACCTTGTTCAGGTCGCCGACCGCGGCGTGCAGCGTGCCGAGCAGGTCGATCGCGATCGCGCGTGCCGCCTGCCGGCCGGTGGCCGTGTCGGTGTCCTTGCCGAGCTGGCCCACCCAGGGCTTGCCGTCCTTCTTCGCGATATGACCCGACAGGAACACCAGGTTGCCGGTCCGGACGAAGGGCACGTAGGCCGCAGCGGGCACCGCCACCGGCGGCAGCTCGATGCCGAGTTGGGTCAGGCGGTCATAGACGGAAGTGCTCATGAGGATGTGCGCGGAAGTGAAAAAAAGCGCCGCGAATCCTACACCCCGGCATGGCGCTGGACGCTGGTGCCCACAGCAGCCCTGGTCGGCATGGGGCTGGTCCATCGCCTGCCGGTCCTGCCTGGACCGCAGGCATGGGGCGCCTGGCTCGCGTGCGTCGTCGCGCTGGTGTTGACGATGGTGCTGCCGGTCGCCCTGGTGCGGGATCGATCGACGGCGGCCGACGGCGACGTGGACCGGCCCTGGCCGCGATGGGCACGATGGGCGCCATGGCTGCGGGGGCCTGCATGGCAAGGAGGGACGTCACCACCACGACCGCGAGCGCGACCGCGATGGTCGAGCCATTGGCTCGCGTGGGCGCTGCTCGCGGCGCTGGCCGGTGCGGGCCTGACCGCCCACCGCGCCGCGTCGCGCCTGGCCGAGGTGCTGCCGGCGGCGCGCGAGGGCCAGGTCATGACGATCGCCGGCCGCGTCGCCAGCCTGCCGCAGCGCACCACCGGCCTGGGCGGCACCGAGGGCTGGCGCTTCGTCCTCGCCGCCGATGCCGCCTCGATCGCTGCCGGGGCGCCGCCGCGGCTGCTGCTGTCCTGCTACCAGATGCCCGAAACGCCGCGCGCCGGAGAGCGCTGGCAACTGGCGCTCAAGCTGCGCCGCCCGCATGGGCTGCTGAATCCGCAGGGCTTCGACCAGGCGCTGTGGATGCTCGAACAGGACCTGCCCGCCGCCGCGAGCTGTCGCGGCCAGGGACAGCAGCGGCTGTCCTCCGCGGCGCCGGGCGTGGATGCGCTGCGGCAGTCGCTGCGCGACGCGATCGACCGCGAGCTCGGCCAGGCGCGCGACCGGCGCGGCGCCGGCGTGCTGGCAGCCCTGAGCCTGGGCGACCAGGGCGCCGTCAGCTGTGTTCATGAAATTGAGTCGGCCGCGCCCGTCGCGGCCGCTTTCTCCTCTGAAAAACACCAAGAGCCCATATAAAAATTTATATCGACGGGTAATGGAGTTGACCGCGGAATGGCTACTGGCGGCAAAAACGTGGGGAAAAGGCTTCCCCGCGCGAGGCATCGCGGAGCGAAGCAGTCGAGACGCGCGGGGCCCTACGACGTCCTAGGAAGTACGAGGCCTTGCTGCCGTGCCGACCGACGTTTGCCCATGCCTACGGCGCGAGTCGGCTCCGGTGTTTCCTTGGTTTGCAGCTTGACCCGGCGTACCCGTATAAAACAAACGTCTAGACGCCACACCGGCCGTGGCCCAAATGAGACCGATATGACCCAACGCCAGACCCTTGGAGCAGAGCTCCGTCGATACATAGCCGATTACCCCACGGAGCTTCTCCGTGCGTCACACCAAACGGAGGTGCCTCACACCGCGACCGATGCCGAGCGCAACCTAGTGCTGCAGCGCTGGCTGGAATTGCGGGATGACATTCGAAACCACATCACGGGTCGTGGATGCTTTGGCTCGTTCTCTCTGCGCGTGGGTAAGGTGCAGTGGAATGCGGAGAAGGGCGAACAAACCGCCGTTGACGCTATTCGCGCTGCCTGTTGGCCAGTTAGCATGAATCAAGGACTCAACCATCGGTCAAACCCTCACTACGTAGGCTGGCGGGCGATGCAGCTTTGGGCTTTGGACGAAGAGTTGCTGCTGAGTCTTCGCACTACGCCTCATGCCTTCTTAGACCAGCCCGAGCTTTGGATGGATGTGAATGCCGTGCCCTGCGGAGAATAATGCAGGCTACAACTTCGACTGCGCGTAGCGAGTTCACCCTATTGAGAGTTCACCGCTTACAGCTGGCTAGCATTCCCGAGCCTGGAGAGCCAGTCGCTGCAGCTTCGGCCTTGTCAGGCCCACGGTCGTCCAGTGGGGCACGAACTGCAGTGGTACCCGGGAGTATCGTCTTCACCGGCCACAGCATGCTCGCTATGAATCAGCGACCGCCATGTAAAGTGCTCCCCACCTGAGTCTGCGACCTTGACGCCCCCAAGGCGGAAGACCGGCAACATGGCTGCGGGAATACTGTGCGCGAATCCGATGCATGATGCGATATCGCTCGTTCCTAAGGCACCCTCCTGCTGAGACCTCTCTCCAATTAACCGACAAAGGCGGCGCAATGTACTAGGGCTCTTAGGGTCAACATAGCGAAGCAGTTCGGGGTCGTGGAAGGCGAGACCTTTTGGACCTGTCCTCACCCTCTTACGGTCAGATAGTTCTCCGGTGGGTATGTAAACCTCACCGCGCCGGCTCGAGTTACATTTTCTCGCACGAGTCGGTCTATCGCTTTGGTCACCATGTTCTTAGCCGTATCCGTTACGAAAGCGGCATGAACTTCCAGATTGTGGGACTTCTCAAGTGCAGCTTCTTCTTGCATTGAATGTACATGCAAGAAATGCGGCGTTGGGTCTCTCCGCCGCTCCAGGAACCGTCTGCATAGGCGAAGTCCATCAGGTTCGAGTTCAGCGAGTCCCGCAGGCGCGAGACTTCCTCCGCGGCTGGCGTTGCCGTTGGATGCATCATCCGGTTTCCAGAAAAACAAAAGCCCACGTACGCAGGCCAGTTTGCTTAATGGTAAGTTGACGCGGTTATCGGCGGCTTCAAGCTGAGGCCACGGCTGAAAGGCGCGGTCGGTGGGCCGAGCCGGACCCGATGCCGCCGAAGGTTTGCCGGCAGGGCAGACAGGCTGGGCCGAAGTGCCGCTAACCAGGAGCTTTGTCATCAAATTGAACGACGCAACCCCTAGCGTTCTCCGCGGAAGTCATTGACACGTGTAGCGCGAACGAATGATATTTTCGGCAGAGCCGAATTGATGGGCGGGAGGGGTATGACCACGCGAAGGCAAGTCCTCTGCTTTGTATCCGCGCAAGCTGTGGGCCGAACCGCGCTTCGCTTGGTGCCCCCTTCGCTTGCCTTGCTCACTCCAAGGCAAGGGCACGCCTGGGTGCAGACTGCGCTCGCAGTAGCTTCGGTTGTGTCTTCAATGATTGCCGCGAACAACCGCAGTGACGGCGGGCTATCGGCCGTGCTGAGCGCCAATTGTTGATTCCCGCGCGATCCTGACCCACCGTTTCCATCCAATCTTGACCCACCCTTGTTCGAGCCGCTGAGGCTCAGGCTGTGGGTAACTTCTTGGTCTTGGACTCCTT
>Ga0209257_1000985_pt1 | contig 38638 bp, 39 predicted proteins | sample AraplaCvi_mCL_r2_FD_184277 | JGI IMG/M metagenome (GOLD analysis project Ga0209257, IMG submission 184277) | Arabidopsis root microbial communities from North Carolina, USA - plate scrape MF_Cvi_mCL_r2 (SPAdes) (version 2) | ecosystem: Host-associated > Plants > Roots > Endosphere | place: USA...
GGCCAACAGGGCCTCCAGCCGCGCGAGGTCGGCGATCTTGGCTCGAACGTCCTGCAGGTGGGCCGAGGCGACGGCCCGCACCTCGTCGCAGGATCGACGCTGCGGCTCCGCGAGCGCCAGCAGGGCGCGGATCTCGTCGATCCCGAAGCCCAGTTCGCGGCCGCGCCGGATGAAGCTCAGGCGGCGCCGGTGCGCCTCATCGTACAGCCTGTGCCCGCCCTCGGTGCGGCCGGGCTCCGGCATGAGGCCGATCCGCTCGTAGTAGCGGACGGTTTCCAGGTTCACCCTGCTCAATGCGGCCAGCCGGCCGATGGTCAGCCCCTTGCGCGACGCCATGTCGAAAGTCCTTGATCCCGTAGTCACTACGGGTTGCAGGCTATCGCGGCATGAACCGAAACGCCACGACATGAGCTCCAACGTCCCCACCCAATCCGATGGCCGCGACCGGATCGTCGGCTGGTCCGCCCTCGGCGGCTCCGTCCTGGCGGTGTTCGCCTGGGCGGCCTGCTGCGTCCTGCCGATGGCCCTCTCCGTCGCCGGCCTCAGCCTTGCCGGGACGGCGCTGATCGCCGGTCAGCGGACCTGGCTGACCTTGGGCGCGGCCGTCGTCCTGGGCGTCGGGTGGTGGAGCGTGTGGCGGCGGCGCCGAGCCTGCGCCCGCGATGCGCGCTGCGCGCCGCCGTCGCGGTCGACGATCGCGCTATTGGCCCTGGCCACGATCCTGACCATGCTGGCGCTGGTCTGGCAGCCGCTGATCGAACCGCGGGCGCTGATGTTGCTGAGGAGCCTGCGCGGATGAGCCTAGCCACCATCGAGCCGCGATCGACGTTGACGTGCCCGGCCTGCGGGGTTCGTACGACAGAGACCATGCCGACCGACGCCTGCCAGTACTTCTATGACTGTCCGGCCTGCAGTGTCGTCCTGAAGCCCAAGCCGGGCGACTGCTGCGTCTACTGTTCCTACGGCGACGTGCCTTGCCCGCCGATTCAGGAGGCGCGGGCAAGCGGCGAGGCCGCCGCCTGCTGCGGCAGGGGCGGCCATGGCTGACGACTGCGACACCTGTTCCGGCCGCCGGGCCAAGGACTGGGCCAGCAATTGGCGCGCTTTCGTCGGCCTTTGGGGTGTCCCAGGCGGCGCCATGCTCGCGGCGCAGCTGCTCGAGCCCACCTGGCGCGCCGTCGTCTGGACGATCATGCTGGCCTGGATGGGCGGCGCCTGTCTCGTGAACGCCCGGCGGTGCGGCCGCACCCATTGCCGGATCACCGGGCCCTTCCTGCTGGGCATGGCGGCCCTTGTCGCCGGCTACGGCGTGGGCGTCGTGCCGCTCGGCCCAAACGGCTGGACGATGCTGGGCAGCGCCACGGCGATCGGCTTCGCCGGGCTCTGGTGGGGCAGCGAGCGGCTCTGGGGAGCGTTCTCACGGGCGCCGAACACCTCCGGAACGCAGAACTGATGTGTCCTGCAAATCAAAGCTCGCCTAACCCTGCGAGCGCCCCCGCGACCTGGACGATTGATCCGACCTCCGTCAGGACGCCGGCCTTCGAGGCGCGCCAGGACACCCGCGCCTCGCGTCCCAGGAGAATCCCGCCCCAACGGAGCTTCGCCTCGCCATAGACTTGGTCCCCTGTCGTCCCGACGTTCTCCAGTCGACGCACTTCAAAGCCCTGCCGCCGCAGGTGGGCGGCCAGACCCGCCTCCGGCCCGCCGAGCGGAAACTGCGCCAGGAGCCGCCGGCGGATCACGGTGTCGTCCGTGCTGCTGTGGTTCACCTGCGCGCCGTGGACGAGCGGGGCGCTCGGCGGCGGCTGGCTGCTGCAGCCGGCCAGGAGCGCAGCAAGGAGCAGCGCGGCGGCGCCTCGCCGCGCGGAGGGCCGGCCCTGCGACTGAGCCGGCCGGGCTCCTCGCAGTCCCGCGCCGCTTGCATAACGCTGGTGCATAATGACGCTCAAATCCGCATTTGAAGTGCTGATGCCCCCATGGTCCGCTCCCTTGCCGCCGACGGGAAGCCCGCTGCGGCCCACAACAACGAGGGGGTTTGGCATGGGTTCGAGGCGTTCCGCCGCGCGTGCGGCGCTGTTGGCGTCCATCTCGGCTGCGGCGGCAAGCGCCGTCATCGGCGCGCCGGGTGCGGCCCTGGCCCAGGCGGCCGCCGCCGAGCAGGTGGACGAGGTGGTGGTCACCGGCACCCGCCGGGCCGGCGTCACCCTGACCCAGTCCTCCACGCCGGTCGACGTGGTCTCCGGCGAGACCCTGCAGCGCCAGGGCGCCTCCGACCTCAACGACGCGCTCAAGACCACCGTCGTCTCGCTCAACGTCCAGAAGTTCGTGGCCCAGGACGCCTCGGCCTTCGTGCGGCCGTTCAGCCTGCGCGGCCTGCCGCCGGACCAGACCCTGGTGCTGGTGAACGGCAAGCGCCGCCACCGCTCGGCCGTCGTCCAGATCACCAACCAGCCGCTGGCGGCCGGCGCCCAGGGCGTCGATCTCTCCACGATCCCCGCCATCGCGGTGGACCGGATCGAAGTCCTCCGGGACGGGGCCGCCGCGCAGTACGGCTCCGACGCCATCGCCGGCGTGATCAACTTCCAGCTCAAGCGCCAGAGTGAAGGCGTCACCGCGATCGCCCGCTACGGCCAGTTCTACGAAGGCGACGGCGAGGACTATAACCTCCAGCTCAATGTGGGCGTGCCGCTCTCCGCCGAGGGCTTCCTGAACATCAGCGGCGAGCTCTCCAGCTCCGCCAAGACCTCCCGCGGCCAGCAACGGCCCGACGCCCAGGCTCTGATCAACGCCGGCAACACCGCCGTCCCGGTCCCGGCCCAGCGCTGGGGCGCGCCCAAGGTCGACGCCGCCCGCCTGTTCTTCAACGCCGAGCTCCCCGCCACGGCGTCGGTGACGGCCTACGCCTTCGGCAACTTCGGACAGGCCTCGGCCGAATCCGACTTCTTCTACCGGCCGCTGAACCGCGCCGACGTGTTCGCCAGCGTGCCGCTCACCACGACGGCGGGCGGTCCCCGCTTCAGTTTCACCAGCCGCTTCCCGGGCGGCTTCGCGCCGATCTTCCGCAGCAACATGCTCGACATGAGCCTGACGGCGGGGGCGAAGGGCGAGGCCCTCGGCGGGCTGCGCTACGACTTCAGCGCCGGCCTGGCGCAGAACGAGATCGAGTTCAAGCTCGACAACACGGTGAACCCATCGCTCGGGCCGGCCTCACCGAACTCGTTCCGGGCCGGCGAGCTGCAGCAGCGCGAGGGGCGGCTCAACGCCGACTTCGTCTATCCGCTTGAGACCGGCCTGTTCGCCGAGCCGCTCAACGTCGCGTTTGGCGCCGAGTACCGGCGCGAGACCTTCGAGATCAAACCCGGTGAGCCCGCGTCCTACCAGGCCGGCCGGTTCGCGAGCGTCCTCGATCCCGACACCGGCCGCATCATCGGCCTGGCCGTGGGGTCCAGCGGCTTCCCCGGCTACACGCCGGCCTCGGCGGGGTCGTTCTCGCGCAGCAACTGGGCGACCTACCTCGATCTCGAGACCGAGCTCATGGACAGGCTGACCATCGGCGCGGCCGCCCGTTATGAGGACTTCTCGGACTTCGGCTCCACCTTCAACTGGAAGCTCACCGGCCGGTACGAACTGTTCGACGGCTTCGCCGTCCGCGGCTCGGTCAATACGGGCTTCCGCGCCCCGACGCCCGGCCAGTCGAACATCTCCGACGTGGCCACCAACATCGACCCGCTCACCGGCGGCCTGCTGCTGATCGCCACGCGCCCGCCCACAGACCCGATCGCGCAGTTCTATGGCGCGAAGCCCCTGAAGGAGGAAGAGTCGAACAACTGGGCTCTGGGCGCCGTGCTCGACGTGGGCGGCTGGGTGCTGACAGCCGACTACTTCAACATCGAGGTCGAGGATCGGATCGCGCTCACCTCGCGGATCACCATCACCCCCGCCGACCGTGCCGCCCTAATCGCCCGCGGCACGCCGGCCGGCGACCTGCAGAGCGTCCGCTTCTTCGGCAACTTCTTCGACACCGAGACGGAGGGCGTCGACATCGTGCTCTCCCGGTCCTGGGCGATGGACCTGGGCAAGGTCGGCCTGACGGCGGCGGCCAACTACACCAAGAGCAAGGTCACCGAGCTGCGCGACGTCCGCGCCGTCGACCGCGAACGGCGCATCGAGATCGGAAACTTCAATCCGCGCTGGCGCGGCAACGTGACCGGCACCTGGGAGCGTGGCCCGTGGAATGTGCTCCTGCGCGCGAACTACTACGGCAAGTGGATCGACGCGGTGCCCAACGCCGTCCCAACGGCGCTCTCCTTCGACCAGGAGTTCGGCGCCGAGTGGCTGGTGGACGCCGAGGTGAGCTACCAGGCCACCGAGCAGCTCAGCATCGCGGTGGGCGCCGATAACCTGCTGGACGCCTACCCCGACAAGGACCGCCGCCAGGCGCAGATCAACAACGGGATCATCTATCCGCAGTTCTCGCCCTTCGGCTTCAACGGCGGCTTCTACTACGTGCGCCTCACCGGGAAGTTCTAGCGCCGACCGGCCTTCCCCCTCTGTCGACCCTTCCTTCCCACCGACGGGCCGCGCCGCGAGGCGCGGTCCGCAAGGGCGTCCCCATGACCGACAACACCATCGACACGCGCCTCGCCGCGCTCGGCCTCACCCTCCCCGACGCCGCCGCCCCCGTCGCCAACTATGTCCCCGTCGTCTTGCACGGCGGCTTGGCGATCGTGTCCGGCCAGCTGCCGCGCGGCGACGGCGGCCTGGTCACCGGCAAGGTCGGCGAGGACCTCGACCTCGCCGCAGGCCAGGCCGCGGCGCGCCTCTGTGCGTTGGCCGTCCTCGCCCAGCTGCGCGCCGCGCTCGGCGACCTCGACCGGGTGATGGGCTGCCTGCAGCTCAGCGGCTTCGTCAATGCGGGCCCGGGCTTCACCGATCATCCGCAAGTCATCAACGGCGCCTCCGACCTCATGGTGGAGGTGTTCGGAGAGGCCGGCCGCCACGCCCGCGCCGCCGTCGGCGCCGGCAGCCTGCCGCTGGGAGCCGCCGTCGAGGTGGCGGCCACCTTCGCGGTCGCCCCTTAAGCGGCGGCAAAGCGGCCGAAGCGCGCCTCGCAGGCGCGGGAGAGTTCGTCGCGGTCATGCTCCAGCAGGCTCACCAGTTCGTCGACCAGACGCGAGCGCGCCCGATGCGGCGGCAGGATCATCAGCGATCGGAAGGCTATCGCCGGTTCGAAGGGCTTGGCGACCAGGCCGAGCGGCTCGAAGCGGTCCGAGACATAGGTCAGCGAATTGGTGAGGCCGACACCGGCCCCCTCCAGCGCGAGCTGGCAGATGGTCGCCGCGAACTGGGTCTCCACCACCACCCGCGGCCGCGCGCCCGCCGCGGCCAGGGCGGCGTCGAACTGCAGGCGCGCCGTGTCGTCGGGCGCGAGCGAGATCACCGGCTGGCCGTCCAGCATGCCGGGCCGGATGACCCCCTCGCCGGCCAGAGCGTGGCCCGACGGCATGACGCAGACGCCGCGGGTCTCGATGAACGGCTTCACCACCAGGTTGGCGCGGTCGATCTCCTCGGCGCAGAGGCCGATGTCGTAGGAACCGCTCGCCACCAGGTTCCGGACCGTCACGGAGTTGCCGATCTCGAAGCGGATCGAGACGTCGGGCCGCCGGTCGGCGAAGCGCTTCAGCACCTTGGGCACGAACGAGAGGCCGAGCGCCGCGGAACTGGCGATGCGCACGGAGCCGGTGCCGACCGCGCGCATCCGCGCCACCGACTGGCGCAGCCGGTCCATGCCCACGAAGGTGTCCAGCACCTCCTGATAGAGCAGGTGCGCCTCCGGCGTGGGCGTCAGCCGCGGGCCGCTCCGCTCGAAGAGCTTCAGCTTGGTGGTGTCCTCGAGCCGCTTGAGCGAGCGGCTGATCGCCGGCTGGGAGACATGCATCAGCTCGGCGGCGGCCGTGGTGGAGCCGGTCTTCATCACAGCGCTGAAGGCTTCGACGAGGGTGAGGTTCATGCGCCCAGCATAACCTACACGCATGCTTACGCCGCAACTATGAATTTGAACCCATTCGAAGGCCGGGCTACCCCTGGTCCGGCAAGGAGCCGTTGAGATGCGCGACCCCACCCTCTGCGTGACCCCCGGCGACGGCGCGACGGCGCCGTTCGAGAGCTTGGCCGTCCCGGTGCAGCGCGCCTCGACCATCGTCTTCCCGACGGTGGCCGCCTACCAGGGCCGGCGCGAGGCGATCTACGACGGCTACTCCTACGGCCTCTACGGCACGCCGACCTCGCGCGAGCTGGAGACCCGCCTCGCGCGGCTGGAGGGCGCCGAGCGCACGCTGGCCCTGCCGTCGGGCTTCTCGGCCATCGCGCTCACCACCCTGGCCGCCGCCGCGCCGGGCCAGGAGGTCCTGTTCCCCGACACCATCTACGACACTGTGCGTCCCTTCGCCGACCGCTTCCTGGCGGGCCTGGGCATCGGGTCGCGCTACTACGACCCGATGCTGGGCGCCGCCCTTGCGGGCGAGCTCGCCGACGAGACGGCCCTGGTCTGGGTGGAGTCTCCCGGCTCGATGACGATGGAGGTGCAGGACGTCCCGGCCATCGCCACGGCCGCTCATGCCCGCGGCGCGAAGGTCGCGGCCGACAATACCTGGGCGACGTCGCTGCGCTTCAAGCCGCTCGCCCACGGCGTCGACTTCTCCGTCTGCGCGCTCTCCAAGTACGTCGCGGGGCACTCTGACGTGATGATGGGCTCGGTTTCGGTGGCCGACGTGGACCTCTACCGCCGGCTCAAGGACCACAGCCGGTTCCTGGGGCTGGGTGTCTCCGCGGACGAGGCGAGCCTGGTGCTGCGGGGCCTGGAGACGCTAGCGGTGCGCATGGACCGCGCCGCAGCCAGCGCCGAGCGCCTCGCCGCCTGGGCGGCCGGCCAGCCCGGCGTGGCCGAGGTGCGCTTCCCGGCGATCGCCTCCAACCCCGGCCACGCGGTCTTCAAGCGGGACTTCTCCGGCGGCGCGGGCCTGTTCTCCGTGTTCCTGGAGGACTGGACCCGCCCCGTCCTGGCCGAGGCCATCGAGTCGCTGAAGCTGTTCCCCATCGGCGCGAGCTGGGGCGGCACCCGCAGCCTCGTGGCCGTCCTCGACGGCCCGCCGCTGCGTACCGTCGCGCCGCTGTCCCACCGGGGCCCGGTCGTGCGGTTCAGCATCGGCCTGGAGGATCCCGAGGATCTGCAGGCGGATCTCGCCGCCGCCTTCGCCCGGCTCGCGGCCGCGCGGCCGCGCACCGCCGAGCGTCGGGCCTGAGCGTGCGACGGCGGCGCATCAGTCTGACGTTGGCCGGCGCGGCGCTCGCACTGGCGGCCGGTTGCGCGCCGGCCCCGAGGGCCGAGCGCGGCGCGATCCCGCGCATGATCAAGCGCGACTACGTCACCTGTGGCGCGAGCCAGGGGATCACCGGCCTGTCGCGCCCCGACGAGACCGGTGTGTGGCGCGGCTTCGACGTGGACGTCTGCCGCGCCTTCGCCGCCGCCCTGCTGGGGGACGCGGGCAAGGTCCGCTTCATCCCGCTCAACGCCGCCCAGCGCCTGCCGGCCGTGCAGACTGGTGAGATCGACGTGCTCCAGCGCACCACTACGGTCACCTTCGCCCGCGACATGGCGATCCGCTTCGTGGCGGTGACCCAGTTCGACAGCGACGTGCTGATCTTCCGCAAGGCGCTCGGCGCGACCGAGCCGAAGGGCCTCGACGGCCGCACCGTCTGCCTCCAGAGCGGCGGCAGCTCGGCCGACAACACGCTCACGCGCGTGGAAGCGGACGAGGGCATCCACTTCGAGCGGGTCTATTTCGACTCCAGCATCACGGCCCGCGACGCCTATTTCTCCGGCCGCTGCGACGTCTATGTCACCGACGGCTTCCTGGGCGCGAGCCAGGTGGCGACGGTGGCGAGGAACCCCTCCGAACACGCGCTCGTCTATCTCGACCACCTGCTGCCGCAGGGCGTGGCGATCGCCCGCGGCGATGACCGCTGGTTCGACGTGGTGCGCTGGACGGTCAACCTACTGATCTGGGCCGAGCAGAACGGCGTCACCCAGGCCAATGTGGACGAACGGCTGAAGAACGGCCCCGCCGAGGTCCGCCGCGTGCTGGGCGCCGACCCAGCCTTCGGGCGCGCCATCGGCCTCGACCCCAAGTGGGCCTACAACGTCATCAAACAGGTCGGGAACTACGGCGAGATCTGGGAGCGCAATTTGGGCGCTTCGACCCGCATCAAGGCCGACCGCCGGCTGAACCGGTCCTACAAGAACGGCGGCCTGCTCTTCCCCTTCCCCTGGGACGTCTGAGGCCCATGACCGGCCAGGCCCTTGCCCCGCCGCGCGTCCCCCGGGCCCCGATCGCCTGGAAGACCGTGGCCGCGCAGTCGGCCGCGGTGGCCCTGGTCGCCGCACTCCTGGCGCTCGTGGTCGTCACCACCATCTCCAACCTGCAGCTCCGCAGCATCCCGACGGGCTTTGCGTTCCTGGGCGACCGCGCCGGCTTCAAGATCGCCGACACCGTCATCGCCTTCTCGCCGGACGCCAGCTATCTGCGGGCCATCGCCGTCGGCGTCGGCAACACCCTCCTGCTGTCGCTGCTTGTCTGCCTCGCCGCCACCCTGGTGGGCGTCCCCCTGGGTGTGGCGCGGCTCAGCTCCAACCCCCTCGTGGCGGGCCTGGCGGCTGTCTGGGTGGAGGCCGTGCGCAACACCCCGCCCGTGCTGCTGCTGATCTTCCTCTACGCCGTCTGGAGCCAGGCCATGCCGATCGGCGGCGCCAAGGAGGTGCTGCCCGGGGTCCTGGCCTCCATCCGCGGGATCGCCGTGCCGAAACTGCTTGTCGGGTTCCCGGCCGGCGGGCTGGCGCTCGCCCTGGCGGCGTCCCTGCTCGCCCCCGTGCTCGCGGCCGCCGCCGCCCGGCGCGCGGCGCGGCCGGGCCGCCGGCGGCCGCCCTACGCCCCCGCGGCGCTGGCCGCCGTGGCGCTGGCCTGGATCGCCGCCGCCGCGCTGGGCGGCTGGACGCTGGAGATCCCGCACGCGGTCGGCGACGACCTCGTGGGCGGCGCGCGCCTGACGCCTGAGTTCGCCACCGTGGTCTTCGGGCTTAGCCTCTATACCGCGGGCTTCATCGCCGAGATCGTGCGCTCCGGGATCCAGGCCGTGCCGCGCGGCCAGTGGGAGGCCGGCCGGGCCCTCGGCATGACCGAAGGGCAGATCCTGCGCCGGGTGATCGCGCCCCAGACGCTGCGGGTGATCCTGCCGCCGCTGACCAGCCAGTACATCAACACGGTGAAGAACAGCACGCTGGCCATCGCCATCGGCTACTCCGAGTTCATGACGGTGATGGGGACGGTCATCAACCGCACCAATCAGCCGCTCGAGGGCACACTGATCATCGTGGCGGTCTACATGGCCATCAACCTCACCCTCGCCGCCTTCCTCGACCTCCTGAACCGGCGTGTCCAGCCGGAGCGGCGCTGAGCATGGTGCATGCAGCCCCCCTCGCCCCTCCGCGGCCACCGTCCCGCGCCGCCCCGCTGGTGAAGCGGCTGTTCGGCAGCCCGCTCAACGCGATCCTCACCGTGCTCGTCATCTGGGCCCTGTGGTCGGCGGCCGCGCCGCTGGTGAAGTGGGCGATCCTGGACGCAGTGCTGCTGCCCGTGGAGCCCGCGGCCTGCCGCGACGCCCAAGGGGCCTGCTGGAGCTTCGTGGTCGCGAAGAGCGGCCAGATCCTCTTCGGCATCTATCCCATCGAGGAGCGCTGGCGCCCGATGCTGGTCTCGGCCGCCCTGCTCATCCTGCTCGGCTATTCGCTGCGCCCGGCGGCCTGGCGTCCGCGGCTGGCGGCCATTTGGGCGCTCGTCCTGCCCACGACCCTGATCCTGATGTTCGGCGGGTTCGCCGGCCTCTCCTACGTGGCCACGACCATGTGGGGCGGGTTGCCGGTCACCCTCCTCCTCACCGTGACCGCAATCGGCGGCGCCTTTCCGCTCTCGGTCCTGCTGGCGCTGGGCCGCCGCTCTGACCTGCCGGCGATCCGCATCCTCAGTACGCTCTTCATCGAGCTCACCCGCGCGCTGCCCCTGCTCAGCATCCTGTTCATCGCCTCGATCCTCCTGCCGTTGCTGGTCCCGGAGTGGCTGCTGCCGGACAAGTTCTTCCGCGCGATGGTTGCGCTCCTGCTGTTCGCGGCAGCCTACCTGGCCGAGGTGGTGCGCGGCGGGCTGCAGGCGGTGCCCGCGGGCCAGACCGAGGCCGCCGACGCACTCGGGCTCGGCTACTGGAAGACCCAGCGCCACGTGATCCTGCCGCAGGCGCTGGCGGTGGTGATCCCCAGCCTCACCAACACCGTCATCGTGATGATCAAGAACACCAGCCTGGTGCTGGTGGTGGGCCTCTTCGACCTGATCAGCTCCGGCAAGGCTGCGCTGGCGGACCCCGAATGGAGCTCGCCGGCCATGGAGACCTACCTCTTCATCGCCGCCATCTACTTCGGCCTCTGTTTCGGCTTCGGCCGCTTCGCCGCCGCCCTGGAACGCCAGACCCGGATCGACGCATGACCCCCTCCACCCAGCCCGCCGACCGCCCCGCCGTCGAACTCGCCGGCCTGCACAAGTGGTACGGCGACTATCACGCCCTGCGCGGCGTTGACCTCTCGGTCGCCCCCGGCGAGCGGATCGTGATCTGCGGCCCCTCGGGCTCGGGCAAGTCAACTCTCATCCGCTGTATCAACCAGCTCGAACGCCACCAGGCCGGCGTCGTGAGGGTGGACGGTGAGGAGGCGTCCGCCGACCCGCGGCGGCTGCAGGCCATCCGCCGAAAGGCCGGCATGGTGTTCCAGGGCTTCAACCTCTTCCCGCACCTGACCGTGCTGCAGAACTGCACCCTGGCCCCCCTGCAGTCGGGCGCCGCCACGGCGGCCGAGGCGGAGGCGACCGCACTCGCGCTGCTCGCCCGCGTGCGGGTGGCTGACCAGGTCCACAAGCACCCCGGCCAGCTCTCCGGCGGCCAGCAGCAGCGGGTGGCCATCGCGCGTGCGCTCTGCATGAAGCCGGAGATCATGCTCTTCGACGAGCCCACCTCGGCCCTTGACCCGGAGATGGTGAAAGAGGTGCTCGACACTATGATCGAGCTCGCCCGGGACGGCATGACGATGCTGGCGGTGACCCACGAGATGGGCTTCGCTCGCCAGGTGGCGGACCGGGTCATCTTCATGGACGAGGGGCAGATCCTCGAGGCCGCGCCGCCGGAGGACTTCTTCGCGCGGCCGCAGCACGAACGAACCCGCGCCTTCCTCGGCCAGCTCCTGCACTGAGCGCGCCGCGCGATGTCTTTCGGCCGCCGCCCCAACCCGGTCTTCGGACCCGACTACCAGCAGGCGCGCGAGGTGCTGCTCCGTGCCCGTCGGCGCGCAGGGCTCTCACAGCGCGACTTGGCGCGGGCGCTCGGCAAGGCCAACTCCCACGTCACGCGGATCGAGCGGGGTCAGCGCCGGATCGACCTGTTGGAATTCCACCACATCGCCCGCGTCCTGGGCGTCGATCCCGTCGGCTTGTTCGCGGAGCTGGCAGCCGAGCTGTCGCGTTTCGAGGCGGCGGCGGCGGAATAGGCCCGCGCCGCCGCGGACTACCCCTCCGTCCGGCCGCCGCCCTGCGGCGCGAACCGCGCCACCAAGTCATAGGCGTCGCCGGGGAAGGTGAGCCGCACCTGGGTGATCCGATCGGCGCCGCGCCAGGTGCTGCGCTCCATCACCAGGCAGGCGGCCGTCGGTTCCACAGACAACAGACCGGCTGCGGCCTTCGCGGGATGGGAGGCGCTGATCCGGTGCTCGGCCTCCGTCCAGGGCACATGGGCGAGCAACCAACTGCCGGGCGCCGTCGCGGCGAAGTCCACCTCGCGCGCTTCCGGCACGGCATCGAGGTTGATCAGGCGCTCCTCCAGGGCGAAAGGACGGCCGCTGGCGCGGTGGAGACAGCGCAGGGCCAGCACCTGCACCGGCCCGTCCAGGCCAAGCCGCGCCACGTCGCCGCCGTCGGCGCGCCGCACGTCGCGCGCCAGCAGCGCATAGTCGTAGGGCTCGCCGCGGGCGGTCACCTCGGCCGGGATGTCGGGGATGTCCAGCACCACCGAGTGGATGCGCGGGCGCGCCACGAAGGTCCCGAACTTGCGCTGGCGCACGATCAAGCCCGCCTCGGCGAGCGGGGCCAGGGCCTTGTTCACAGTCATCCGCGAACAGCCGTACTCCCCCATCAGCTCGTGCTCGAACGGGATGCGGTGGCCCGGCGCCCAGGCGCCCGACAGGATCCGCGCCTGGATCTCGGCGCGGATTCGCTTGTGCAGCGTGGTGTCCTTGGGTTCGGTCATGGGGCCCAGCGCGACGCCGTCATATGAACATAGCGCGTCACGATTCGGCCGGCGCGGACGACGGGGAAGCGGAGTGCTCAGGACGCGTCCCGCGCAGCTTTCGGCGAGGCCTCCGCCGGCGCGCGGGCTTGCCGGCGTCGGGCCACGAACGACTCCCACGGGTCGATCAGCCAGGCGACGTCCGAGCGCCGGAAGCTGCGGAACAGCAGGATGAGGCCGCTGAGCGCCAGCCAGGCCGCACCCGTGCCCACGGTGATGATCAGCGGGTGGTTGAAGCTCTGGCGCTCGCCGTAGTCCATGATGTGCAGCATCCAGGCAATGTCCCAGAGCCGCCATGTGTCGTTCTTGGTCCCAAGCAACTCGCCGGTCTTCGCGGAGACGAGCAGCGTCGTGCGGTCCTTGTCGGCGAACTCAACCCGCCAGACCGGCAGGGCCACGTCGCGGGTTTCCAGCGTCGTCTCGGCCACATGGGTGACGCTCGTCACCGGCTCGCTCCCGGCGTACCGCGCCACGGCGAGCGTCTTGGCCCGGACCGCGTCGATCTCGATCGGCGCGCCGGTCATGGCGTCCAGCAACCGCACGCCCAGGGGCGTCGTGGCCTCGTAGACGTAGCTGTCGTACAGCGGCTTCAACTGCAGGGTTACGATCGGCGCGCCGACTCGCTCGGCGACCTGGGCCAGCGGCAGCGGCTGCGGCGGCGAGGCCGGCTGCGCGATGGGCAGCACCGCGTGCTCGGCGGACACCTCGTGATGGTCGAGCAGCGCCATAGTCGCGCCGCTCGCCGCCCACAGGAGGAACTGCAGGCCGAGGACGAGGCCGAACCATTTATGGAGCCAGCGGATCAGGAACATGCGCGGGTCCTCAAGCGGCGGCTTTGCGCACGCGGCGCTTGCGGCGGAAGCTGTAGAGCAGCAGCCAGCCGCCTGTGGCGGCCGTGGCCAACGCCATCCAGGTGAAGATCCGGATCAGCGGGTTGTTCACGTCCTGGCGGTCGTCGTAGTCCATGATGTGGAACATCCAGACGAAGTCGAAGGTGCGCCACAGGTCGTGCCGGCGCGTGACCAGCTCCCCGGTGTAGGGCGAGATGTAGAAGGTCGGCCGCCAGGCCCCCTCGAACTCGACCCGCCACAGCGGCACGGGCCGGGTCTGCACCTCGAGCGGCGCCTTGGTGATAAACTCGGTGCTGACGACCTCGCCGTCCTCGGCGAACAACGCCTTGGCCCGCGCCCGGGCCTGGGCCTCGCTCAGGGGCGAGAGCTTCTCGCCGGTCCGGGCGTCGAACAGCGCCTTTCCGCCCTCGGACTCGACCACATAGACGGGCTGGCCCAGCTGGGTCTCGAGCCGCGCGGACTTCAGGCCCGGCGCCAGATGCACGAGATGGGTCGGCTCCACCAGCCCTTCGAACTTCAGCGGCTGCGCCACAGGCGCCTTCACCAGCCGGTCGCCGTGGATGATGTCGATGTGGACGGCGGTCATGTAGACGCCGCTGAGCGTCCAGAACACCGCCTGGATCGCGACGATCAGGGCGATCCACTTGTGGGTGCTTCGCGCGAGGGCGGGCCAGCGCATGGAACTCTCTCAATCAGGGCGTTGGACGCCGGCCGGGAGGGGATTGGAGGCCGGCCGGCGTCCGTCACGCCGCCTAGAACGTGTACTGCAGGCGCACATAGCCCCGACGACCCAGCAGGTCGTAGGTCATGGTGTCAGTGTTAGCGTCCGTCCAGCTCTGGATGAACGGCGCATCCTTGTCGAAGAGGTTGTCCACGCCGACGGCGACGCTGGCCTTCTCGTTGATGCGGTAGGACGCCTGCACGAAGTGATAGAAGACGTTCGACGTGCGCGAGCCGATGGCGGTCGGCGCGGCGTTGAAGTCCTTGGCCTTGCCGATCATCTGCACCGACCAGGTGGCGCTCCAGTTGACGTCCGACAGGCTGAAGGCCGCGTTGGAGCGCCAGTGCGGATAGCCGCCGTTGCCGCCGCCGATGCGCCCGTCGAAGATGATCGGGGCCGCGCCCAGGAACGGGGTGATCTCGTACTTGGCGAGGTAGGTGGTGTTCCAGTCGACATCGGCGCGCAGGCCGCGGACGTCGAAGGTGTAGCGCACCCCGAAGTCGACGCCCTTCATCACTTCCTTGCCGGCGTTGGTCGGCTGGGACGACAGGAAGTTGACCTCGCCGGTCAGCGGGCTGCGCCGGAACTGGGTCGGGGCGCAGAACGGGTGCGACAGGTTCGCGCTGGCGTAGCAGACCGACAGCTTCGTCGAGCCGGGGATGTTGCGGATGGCGTCTTCGATCTTGATGTCGAAGTAGTCGACCGTCACCGACAGGCCCGGGACGTAGCTCGGCTGGTACACCACGCCCAGGGTCAGGTTCTCCGACTTCTCCGGCTGCAGGTCCTGGTTGCCGCCAACCGTGGTCAGCACCGTGTTGCCCAGCTGCACGTAGCCGGCCGGGACGCCCGAGGCGCGGCAGTTGGCGACCAGCGTGGCGTTGGTGCTGGTGGAGTAGCGGCTGCACGGGTCGGTCGTGGTCAGGTTGCCCTCGGCCACGCCGCCGAACAGTTCCGGCACGCTGGGGATGCGGAACCCGGTGCCATAGGTGGCCCGCAGCCGCAGGCCGTCCATCACCGTCCAGTCGAGACCCAGCTTGTAGGTCCAGTTGTCGCCGAACAGGTTGTAGTCCGAATAGCGCGCCGCGGCGTTCAGCTCGAGGCGCTGGACCATCGGCATGTCCGCCAGCAGCGGCGCCGACAGCTCGGCATAGGCTTCCTTGGTCTTCACCTGACCGCGGATCGGGCTCTGCTGGTTGGTGTTGGCCACGCCCAGCACGGTCAGGGCGTCGGGGTTCCGGTAGCCCACTTCCTCGCGGTAGACGGCGCCGGCGGCGACCGCCAGCGGTCCGGCCGGCAGCTGGAACAGCGTGCCGGTGATGTCGGCGGTGACGCTCTTCTGCTCGTTTCCGCCGGTATCACGGGTGGTGGCCAGGATGTAGTTCAGCACCTGGGGCGTCAGGTCGCCGGCGCCCAGGTAGTCGCCGCAGGGCGCGGTCGTGGTGGCGCCGGGAAGGCAGGCCGCCAGCGTCTCGCCGACGCGCTGCAGGTTGGCGATGTTGGTGGAGCCGTCGACGCCGGTGGTCTTGCCCCAGTTGCCCGCGACTTCCCAGGTCCAGTCGCCCGCGAACTTGCCGCGCAGGCCGCCCACGATCCGCCAGGTGTCGGTCTCCTGGAAGAACTGCCGCGGCCCCGGCTCCGCCAGGCGGCGCTGGATGAGGGTGATCTGCTGGCCGGTGGGGTTGGTCCGGTTGGCGGCCGGGATCACCAGGTTCCGCAGCGTGCCGGGCGTGGCGATCTGGTGGCTCTCGCGGTTCGTGAACGTGAACTCGCCGAACAGCTCGACCTCGTCGGTCAGGTCGTAGTCCCCGAACACGCCGACGCTGATCCGCTCGATGGCGCTGACCGCGTTCAGGAACGGGTTGGAGTTGAAGTTGTGCTTCGCTGCGCTGTAGGGCTCGAAGAAATTGCCGTTCCCGCCCGGCGTCTGGTTGAAGTTGATCTGCTGGCCGTTCGGCAGCACCGCGCGGCCGCCGATGGTCGAGGCGCTACCGACGCAGACCAGTTGCCCGCCGACTTCGCCGAGGCCGCAGGGCTCGCGGTCGGCCATGTTGACCGGCTTGGTCTTCTGATAGTTCACCGCCGCCGTGAAGCCGCCGCGCTCGCCGCGCAGGCCCCACAGGAGATCGCCGGTGTACTCCTCGCCGTCGCCCTCGTCGGTGACCCCGTACTTGCCGGTCACCTGCACGCCTTCGAAGTCGTTGCGGGTGATGATGTTGACCACGCCCGCCACGGCGTCGGCGCCGTAGATCGCCGAAGCGCCGTCCTTCAGTACGTCGATGCGCCCGATGATGGCGGCCGGGATGGTGTTCAGGTCCACCGCGCTGTTGGCGCCCGTGCCGCCGTAGACCACGCGGCGGCCGTTGAGCAGCACCAGCGTGCGGTTGATGCCCATGCCGCGCAGGTTCACCTGGGCGGTGCCGTAGCCGTTGCCGGTCCAGTAGGCGTTGGTCTGGCCGCCAGCGTTGCCCGCCGACGCCGGCAGGCGCTGGAGGATGGTCTCGACGTTCGCCACACCGGTGCGGGCGATGGCTTCCTCGGTGACCACCGTGGCCGGGCCAACGCCCGTGATGTCGGTGCGCTTGATGCGGCTGCCGGTGACCACCACCTCGCCCACTTCGCCGCCGTCGGCTGCGGTCTGGGCCGCTGCAGCGGTCCCGGTCATGGCCAGAGCGACACAGGCGCTCGCAAACAGCCGACGCTTCGAAAACTGGTTCATGCCACCCCCTCGGTTGGACGTCCGGAGCGGCCCGCGACGTGTCCCGCCGGCTCCGTGTTTTCGAGTTCTCGGTTCGCTCCGGAGAGGGTGTCAAGCTATGTATATACATAAGACCCGGTCAGAGCCGGCAGCTTTTTGCGACAAGCGTGTGAACGCTGATCATTCACCGGTCAGGCGAGGCGGATCCGGCGCAAGGACATGCCCCATGGGGGCGCCGTCCACGTAAAATTTCCGCTTTCTTCATCATCGACTAAGCACAAGGCCACACGACAGATGGCGCCGCTTTTATAGACTCCATGTAAATCAGTCGAACAGTTTCCAGGTGCGGGACACTTCATCTTGTACGGGTGGGAATGATGTCAACCTCGCCCCAAAGTTGCTTCCGACACTTCGCTCCACAACCATAATACCTTCCCATTATTGGAAACTTTCGACAGGAACCGCGCCGCGACGTCTCGATCGCGGCGCCCTTGACCTTCCCATGATGGGAAGGCCTATCTGGGGTGGGTGTTGAGTTCAGGAGCCACGCCCATGCCCGAAACTGCCCTCGAGGCGATCGACATTCCGGTTCTCGGTATGACCTGCGCGAGCTGCGTCGGCCGGGTCGAGAAGGCGATCGCCGCCGTCCCGGGCGTGGCGCACGCCAGGGTCAACCTGGCCGCCGAGCGCGCCCGCGTGGAGCTGAGCCCCGGAGGCTCCGCCCAGGCCGTCGCCGACGCCATCCGCCGCGCCGGCTACGCGCCGATGGAGACGGAGATCGAGCTCAAAGTCGGCGGCATGACCTGCGCCAGCTGTGTCGGCCGCGTGGAGCGGGCGCTCGCCGCGGTCCCGGGCGTGCTCGGGGCGGAGGTGAACCTGGCCACCGAGCGGGCGCGCATCCGCATGCTGGAGGGCGGCCCGGATCGCGCGGCCCTGATCCGGGCCGTGGCGGCCGCCGGGTATGAGGCCGCGCCGGTCGAAGCCGCGACGCCCGACCAGACGGACCGCGAGCAGGCGGCCCGCGCGGCCGAGATCTCCGGCCTGAAGCGCGCGGTGAGGATCGCGGCGCTCGCGACCGCGCCCCTGTTCCTGCTGGAGATGGGTCGCCACTTCGTCCCCGACGTCCACCACTGGCTCGCCACGACGATCGGCGAGCAGCCGTGGCGCTGGGTGAGCTTCGCGCTGGCCGCCCTGGTGCTGTTCGGGCCGGGCCTTCGCTTCTACCGGAAGGGCATTCCCAACCTCCTCCGGCGCACGCCGGACATGAACTCCCTGGTGGTCCTCGGCGCGAGCGCAGCCTTCGCCTACTCCGCCGTGGCGACCTTCGCGCCCGGCCTGCTGCCGGCCGGCGCCGACCACGTCTACTACGAGGCCGCGGCCGTCATCGTGACCCTGATCCTGCTCGGACGGTTGTTCGAGGCCCAGGCCAAGGGCCGCACCAGCGAGGCCATCCGCCGCCTGATGACCCTGCAGGCCAAGACCGCCCGGGTGGTGCGCGACGGCCGCGAAGCGGAAGTTCCCATCGCCGCGGTCCGTCCCGGCGACCTGGTGGCGGTCCGCCCCGGTGAGCGCGTGCCGGTGGATGGCGAGGTGGCCGAGGGCGCTTCCTTCGTCGACGAGTCCATGATCAGCGGCGAGCCCGTGCCGGTGGAGAAGGGCCCGGGCGCCGAAGTGATCGGCGGCACGGTCAACAAGACCGGCGCCTTCCGCTTCCACGCCACCCGGGTCGGCGCCGAGACTCTGCTCGCCCAGATCGTCCGCATGGTGGAGACCGCCCAGGGCGCCAAGCTGCCGATCCAGGCGCTGGTCGACAGGATCACCGGCTGGTTCGTGCCGGCGGTCATCGCCGTGGCGCTCGCCACCTTCGCCGCCTGGCTGCTCTTCGGGCCCAGTCCGGCGCTCAGCTTCGCTCTCGTCAACGCCGTGGCGGTGCTGATCATCGCCTGCCCCTGCGCCATGGGCCTGGCCACGCCTACTTCCATCATGGTGGGGACCGGCAAGGCCGCTGAGCTCGGCATCCTCTTCCGCCGCGGCGAGGCGCTGCAGGCCCTGCGTGACGTCAAGGTCGTGGCCTTCGACAAGACCGGCACCCTCACCCTCGGCCGCCCCGTCCTCACCGACCTGATCCCGGCCGAGGGCTTCGCGGCGGACGAGGTGCTGCGGCTGACCGCGGCGGTGGAAGCCCGCTCGGAACACCCCATCGCCCAGGCGATCGTCGAGGCCGCGAGTGCGAAGGGCCTGACGGCTCCCGCCGCCGAGGCCTTCGGGGCCATCCCCGGCTTCGGCGCTGAAGCGAGCGTCGAGCGCCGACGCGTGCAGGTGGGCGCTGACCGCTACATGGCCCAGCTCGGCGTCGACATCGCCGCCTTCGCGCCGGACACCGCGCGCCTGGCCGGCGAGGCCAAGACACCCCTGTTCGTGGCGCTCGACGGCCGCCTCGCGGCGGTGATCGCCGTCGCCGACCCGATCAAGCCAACCACGCCCGCGGCGCTCGCGGCGCTCCACGCGGCGGGTCTCAAAGTGGCGATGATCACCGGCGACAACGCCCGCACGGCACGGGCCGTCGCCGACGCGCTTGGCGTCGATGAGATCGTGGCCGAGGTGCTGCCGGACGGCAAGGTGGCCGCCCTTCAGGCGCTCCGCGCCAAGCACGGCGCCGCGGCCTTCGTGGGCGACGGCATCAACGACGCCCCGGCGCTCGCCGCCGCCGACGTCGGGATCGCCATGGGCGCGGGCACGGACATCGCCATCGAGAGCGCCGACGTGGTGCTGATGCGCAGCGACCTCAGGGCCGTGGCCACGGCGGTGGCGCTCAGCCGCGCGACACTCGCCAACATCCGCCAGAACCTCGCCTGGGCGTTCGGGTACAACGTGCTGCTGATCCCGCTGGCGGCGGGCGTGCTCTACCCGGCCTTCGGCCTCACCCTCTCGCCGATGATCGCGGCGGGCACCATGGCGCTCTCCAGCGTCAGCGTACTCGCCAATGCGCTGCGGCTGCGGGGCTTCCGCCCCGCAGCCGCCTGAGGCTCAGAACCAGGCCCGCAGGCCCACGACGACACGGGTGTCCTCCACGTCCTCGCCCTCGGCGCGGGCGAAGCGGGCGGTGTCGCCGACCTTGCGGCTCCACACCACCCCGACATAGGGCTCGAACTCGCGCTTGATCTCGTAGCGCAGGCGAAGCCCCAGCTCCGCATCCGACAGGCCGGAGCCGACCCCGCGGGTCGGGATGTCCTCTGACGCGAAGTTCAGCTCGGCGCGCGGCTGGATCACCAGGCGCTGGGTCAGGCGGAAGTCATAGGTCCCTTCCAGACGGGCGAGCAGTTCGCCCTTGTTTGACAGGAACACCGCCCCCTCCGCCTCGAACCAGTAGGGCAACAGGCTCTCGAAGCCGAGCGTAGCGTAGGTCCGCTGCGGCCCCGGCTCGAAGTCGTGGCGCACGCCCACCTGCAGGTCGGTGTAGATCCCGACGGGCCGCGAATAGAGCGCCTGCACCTCGGCGTCCTCGACGCCGTGGTTCCACGCGCCCTCGCCTTCCGATTTCAGCACGAAGCGGTGGAGGTCGCCGCCGTACCAGGCCTCGCCGTCCCAGTGGTAGCCGCCGCCGGATCCCAGCCGCGCCTCCGCCATGTTGAGCATCACCTTGGAGACCCGCGCCCCGCCGTGCTCGGTTTCCAGGACCACGCGGCTGCGGTCCATCTGCGGCGCCCCGTACATGCGATCGGCAGCGTGGTCAGTCGCCGTGGGTGGCGGCTCCGCGTCGCCGACCGCCAGGTCCGCGCCGGCCTGGGTCGCCGCCGGGGCCATGACATGCCCCGCATGCGGATCGGCCGGCGCGACGGGCGCCGGCTTCGTGTGGCCCGCGTGGGGATCGGCGGCCGGCTTCGGCGCCGGCATGACGTGGCCCGCGTGCGGGTCGGGCTTGGCCGCCGGGTCCGCAGCGGGGGCCGGCATGGTGTGACCGGCATGTGAGTCAGGCGTCTGGCCAAAGGCCGGGGCCGCGAGGGCCGCCGGAAGAAGCGAGAGCAGAATGAGGCGGGTCACGCGGCGGCTCCTTCGAGCGGGCGGACCTTGAACACCTGAAACATGCCGGCGTGCATGTGGTAGAGCATGTGGCAGTGGAAGGCCCAGTCGCCGGCCTCACCCGTGACGTCGAAGGTCACCTTTCCTCCGGGCAGGACGTTTACCGTGTGCTTGCGCGGCATGTGGCCGACCGGTCCATGCACGAGCTCGAAGAAGTGCCCGTGCATGTGGATCGGGTGGGTCATCATGGTGTCGTTGACCAGCGTTACCCGCACCCTTTCGCCGGCCCGAAGCGTATAGGGCGCAGGCTTCTCGCTGAACTTCCAGCCGTCGAAGCCCCACATGAAGCGTTCCATGTTGCCGGTCAGGCGGATCTCCATCGCGCGTGACGGCGCCCGCGTGTCGGGATTGGGCTCCAGCGCGATGAGATCCTTGTAGACCAGCACCCGATGGCCAACGGCCTCCAGCCCCTGGCCCGGCTCGCCGGTGCGATCGGTGGGACTGGGCGCGATCGACTGAACGCCGGGCCCGAGTTTGATTTGGGGTGCATTCAGGGGATCGCGCATAGACATCTCCATGCCGCCCATGTCGCCCATGGCGTCGGAACCGCGCACACGCGGCGGCGCCATGCCAGGAGCCTGCGCCCCGCCTGCCGCCCCGTGCCCCATGGCGGCGTGATCCATGCCGGGCATCGCCGCCGCTCCGGCCGCAGCGCCGCCGCCATGCATGGACGACATGTCCATTCCCATGTCCTTCATGGTCCCGAGCGGCCGCTCGCGCAGCGGCGGAACATCCGCCGTCATGCCGGGCCGCGGCGCGAGGGTGGCCCGGCCCATACCCGAGCGGTCGACGCCCTCGGAGACAACGGTGAAGGCCCGGTCGTCGGTGGGCCGGACGATGACGTCGTAGGTCTCGGCGTTGCCGATCTGGAACTCATCCACTTCGACGGGCCGCACGTTCTGGCCGTCCGAGGCCACCACGGTCAGCTTCAGGCCAGGGATGCGGACGTTGAAGATGGTCTGGGCCGCGGCGTTGATGAACCGCAACCGCACCCGCTCGCCGGGTTGGAACAGCGCCGTCCAGTTGTCCTTCGGGCCACGGCCGTTGATCAGGAACTGGAAGACCGCTCCGGTGACGTCCGAGATGTCGGTCGGGTCCATGAGCATCTTGGACCATTCCATCCGCTCCTGAAGCGTCTGGTCCTTGCCTGCGAGCAGGCCGGCGATGGTCTGCTTTTGGTAGTTGAAGACCCCGCCCTGCTGCTTGAGTTTCTCGAAGATCCGGTGCGGGTGCAGGAAGCTGAAGTCCGACAGCACCAGCACGTGCTCCCGGTCGTAGGCGACCGGGTCTTCGCCCTTGGGATCGATCACGATCGGGGCGTAGTGGCCCTCCGCCTCCTGCAGTCCAGAATGGCTGTGGTACCAGTAGGTCCCGCTCTGGATGACCGGGAACTCGTAGACGAAGGTCTCGCCCGGCTTGATGCCCGGGAAGCTGACCCCGGGAACCCCGTCCATTTGGAAGGGCACGAGCAGGCCGTGCCAGTGGATCGAAGTGTCTTCCTTCAGCGTGTTCGTCACGTGCAGGCGGACGTTTTGGCCTTCCTTCAGCCGGATCAGCGGCCCCGGGACCTGGCCGTTGATGGCGACGACGTGGCCCTCTTTGCCGTCCACCTTCAAGCTCGCGTGGCCGATGGAGAGCCGGATGTCTTCGCCCGAAAGCGCCTGGGGGCGGGTCAGACCGGGGGTCTGGCTGCGCGCCCAGGCCGGCAGGACACCGGCGATTAGCCCGCCGCCGAGGACGGTTGCGCCGCGCAAAATCCGCCGGCGACTGAGATTAGTTTGCATCATCCGTTCCGAAAGAGGCGCGGCCGCTGCGAGGGGCGAGCGGCCGCTTGTCTAGCCTATACGCGTCGCCCCGGGCCGACCCCTCACCGAAATCCCGCGAGGCGTCGCCTCATCGGACCGTGAGGGATGACGCGATGCCGCGCGTAGAGGAGTTTGAACCCCCATCGACGCCGCCGGAGATCCGTCATGACCATCCGCTCCTTCCTCGCCCTCGCCCTCAGCGCGACCGCCCTGCTGGCCGCCACCCAGGCCGTGGCCCACGCCAAGCTGGTGAGCGCAACCCCGGCCGAAAACGCCGTCGCCGCGGCCCCCGGCCAGATCGTGCTCCGCTTCAACGAGAAACTGCAGGCCAAGTTCTCCGGCTTCGAACTGTCGCACGGCGGAGCGGCGGTGCCGGTCAAGGTGAGCGTGGGCAAGGATGGTCTCAGCCTGGTCGGCGCGCCGACCAAGCCGCTGGCGGCGGGCGCCTATGAGGTGAAGTGGCACGCCGTCACCGCCGACACCCATCGCATGCAGGGCGGCTACAGCTTCACCGTCCGCTGATCCATGGACCTCGCGATCATCGCCGCGCGGATCATCCAGTTCGCGTCGGCCACGCTGCTCTTCGGCGCGCCACTGTTCCTGCTCTATGGCCTGAAAGGTCCGGACCGGGTGGGACTTGGATGGCCGCGGCCGCTCGCACTGATCGCTGGCCTCGCACTGTTCCTCAGCGCCGTGGCCGCCCTGATGGCCCAGACCGCGGCAATGGCCGGCGACCCCGCCGCTGCGCTGGACCGGGCGATGATGGGATCGGTGATGCTCGAGACCCCGTTCGGCCTGGCGATCGCCGCACGGGGCCTCGCCGCCGCCGCGGCGTTCGTCCTGTGTCTGGTCCTGCGGCCGGGAACCGCCCTGTGGCTCGGCCTGACCAGCCTGGGAGGCGTGGCCGTCGCAAGCTTCGCCTGGAGCGGCCATGGGGCGGCCACCGAAGGTCCCGGCTCGCTGCCGCACCTGCTCGCCGACGTCCTCCACCTGATCGCCGCAGCTATCTGGCTCGGTGCTCTGGCCGCCCTGGCCCTGCTTCTTCGGCCGCAGCCCGCGCCCGCCGAACCGACAGCCATGCGCGCCCTCCACGGCGCGCTCGCTGGATTCTCCGGCATCGGCTCGGCCGTCGTTGCGACGCTCATCCTCACCGGCCTCGTGAACAGCTGGTTCCTGATCGGCTGGGACGGGATCGGTCGCATGGGGGCCTCGCCGTACGGCCTGCTGCTCATCGCCAAGCTGGTCGTCTTCGCCGGCATGCTGGGCCTCGCCGCCGCCAATCGCTTCCGCCACACCCCCGCTTTGGCCACCGCGATCGGGGCCGGCGCCGCCGCCGCGGCGCTCCCGGCCCTCCGTCGAAGCGTCGCGCTCGAGACCGCGGCGGGCGTCGCCGTCCTCGTGTTGGTGGGCGTCCTGGGCACGCTGGCGCCGGTCGCGGCGCAATAGGATCGCAGGTCAGGGACCTTGGCGCGCGGGCGGCGCCGCCGACACAGATGTCTTAGGACCGCCTAATCATGTGACGGCGCATTCCCAAGTTCCCGACGAAGCCGGCCAGCTCCGCGCTGCGCGCGGGCGCGCGCCCATGCCTCAGAGGAGACGGCCGACGGGGCGACGATTTCCGCCGCCCCGCCTAAACCCGGTCAACGAGGCGCGGGTGCGGTCCGCTCGTGAGCGGCAGCGTCCACGCCGATCGGGCTCGGGGCGTTGAGCCCGACGCTGAACTTCGGATTGCCGGGGTTCCAGGCCTGCGGCCCGCCGGCGTAGCTCGCGCACCCGACGAGACCCGCGCTCACCAGCGTGAGAGCCAGGATGTTCAATGTCTTTGTCATGATCCTTCCTCCGATCTGAGCCGCCAGCCGAGCTCGAGCCCGGCGACGGCGTCGGGACGGACGTCCGTCCGCCCGGCTTGCTGGCGGATCAGGCGAGGATCGGCGGTCGGAGGGGCGGGACAGTTTTCATGCCCCGCAGGCGGTGCATCGGCGAGGCGAGCCACTGGTCGTGCGACTCCGCTGCCTCGAAGCCGGTCGCCGGCACGGCGAACAGGGCCGCAGGCAGCGGACAATGGCAGGCGGAGGGCGGACCCAGGAGGTCGCAGCCTCCCGCATTGCAGGGGCAGTCGGCGGCGTCCGTATGACAGGGACACGGGATGGAGCCGCTCGCCTGGAGAGGTGCGGCGCCCACCGCGAGGATGATCATCGCGGCCAGAAGTATGCCGAGACGTCTCATGCGTGGAGGGTACCACGAATGGCAGACTCAAGCGCGCCTTCCGCCGCCGCTCGTTGCGCGGCGGCATCGAGCGATACCGAAATTTTATGTGACAGGCGGTGCGCCACGTTCCTATATCCACGCCATGCGGGTCCTCCTCGCCCTCCTGGCCGTCGTGGGCCTGCTGCTCAGCCCGGTCGCGGCCTCCGCCGCCACGTCGGTGTGCGTGCACCATCACGACGCGATGGAGATGGCCGCGGCCATGGACGCCTCCGGCGCGCCGACCGCGGACGCGGGGATGCCCTGCTGCGACGACGACGGCGGCAAGCCCGTTCAGCACGACAAGCAAAGCTGCGCGCAGGCCTGCGCCCTCATGTGCGTCGTGAGCGTCGCCTTGCCGGAAACGGCGGCGGAGCACGTGCACGGCGTAAGCCATGCTCGCGTGACGCCGGCGGCCCCCAGCCCGTTTGACGCCCACGCCCCGCCGGGCCTGAAGCGACCACCCAAGCAACAAGCCTGAAGCCAGCCGCTCTGCGGCTGTGAACGCGTCCTGTCCCGTGTGAGCCCGCGCATGCGCCGCTCGCCGCGACCGGCACGAGACGCCGCGTCATCGCGCGCGGCCCCTTCAATCTCTTCAGGTCAATGCAAATGAAACTCTCCACCGTGATTCCGGCGGCCTTCGCCGCCCTGACGATCGCCAGCGTCACCACCGCCGCCCAGGCGGCGCCCGCGAGCGACGGCGACTACGTCACCCGCGCCGTCCGCTCGAACAACGGCAAGGACCCCTTCGTCCGCGTCGTGAAAGTCCCCAAGGCGCGGGTCGTCGCGGAAGCGCGCGATTGCCCGCTGATCAAGGGCCACAAGCCCATGACGGACATGTGCGAGCACATGATGGGCGACCATCACGACGCCGCTCCGGCCCCGAAGGGCTGACCGGTTCCCGATCCCGCTTCGAGTATCCCCTCGGCGGGAGACGGAGGGGCGCCGGCGGCATAGCTTGCCGCCGGCGTTTCCGGCCAGATGCCAGGTTCAGACATGCACCCACTTCCAAGATCCTCGATGCGTCTGGCTGCGGCCATGACGTGCGTGATGTTCGCCGCCGCCGCGCGCGCCGAGCCCATGACCTACGCCGGCGCGCTCGACCTCGCAGCGCGGTCCGCGCCGAGCCTGCGGGCCAGCGCGCTCAAGGTGGACGCGGCGCGCGCCGCGAGCCGGGCGGCCGGGCGCCTGCCCGACCCCAAGCTCAGCGTCGGTATCCAGGACTTCCCGGTGTCCGGCCCGAACGCCGGGCGCTTCGACCGCGACGACTTCACCATGACCAAGGTCGGGGTGATGCAGGACGTGCCCAACGCCGCGCGCCGCCGCGCCGAGGTGTCGGGCGCCACCGCCGAGATCGGCGTGGCCCAGGCGGAGGCCACCGTCGAACAGCGCAACGTCCGCGTGGCCACCGCCCTCGCCTGGATCGACCTCGCCTACGCCGAGCGACGCCTGGTTGCGCTGGACCAGCTGGTGGGCGGCCTCAAGGACCTCTGGGGGGCGCAACCGGCCAGCGTCGCCTCGGGGGCCTCGCGGCCGGCGATCGGTCTGGAACCGAAACGCCTGCAGGCGGTCTTCGCCGACCGGCGGAGCGAGCTCGTGGCGGCGGTCGCCAAGGCCAGGGCGGAGCTTTCCCGCTGGACTGGCGATCCGGCCCCAACGGCTTCGGGCGACGCACCCCACTACGACGTCGATCCCGCCGCGCTGCATGCGGGTCTGGACCGCCACCCCAGCCTGCTCACCGCTGAAGCCGCAGAGCGTCGGGCCGCAGCCGACGTGGACGCAGCGCGCGCGGCGACGCGGCCTGATTGGGGCTTTGAGGTCTCCTACGGCCGCCGGGATCCGATGTTCGGGGACCTGGTCTCGGCCGGCGTCACGGTGAGCCTGCCGCTCTTCAAGGGCACGCGGCAGGAGCCGTTGATCGCGGCGCGGACGGCCGACCGCAACCGGGTGCGGATCGAGCGCGAGGACCGCCAACGCATGCTCGTGGCGGGCCTCGACGGCGACATCGCCGACCACGTGATGCACCACGACCAGTGGCGCCGCGCCGTCGAGGTGCTCGTGCCCACAGCCGAGCAGCGCGCGCATCTTGAGCTTTCCAGCTACGCGGCGGGCCGCGCCGGCTTCGACGACGTGCGCATGGCCTTGACCGACCTAGCCGACGCCAAGCTCGGCGCGCTGGAACGCGAGGCGATGGTCGCTCGCGACGGCGCGCGCATCATCCTCACCTACGGGAGCGACCAATGACGCGCAGCCAGATGATCGCCGCGGCCGCCGGCGCCGTCGTGATCGCCGGAGCCGCCTTCGGCGTGGGCCGGATGACCAGCCACCCTGCGACGACGGCGTCCGCCCCGGCGCAGGAGGCGGGCCGAAAGGTCCTCTACTGGTACGACCCGATGGTTCCGGCGCAGCACTTCGACAAGCCGGGCAAGTCGCCGTTCATGGACATGCAGCTGCAGCCGAAATACGCCGGCGACGCGCCCGGCGAGGCCGGGGTGCAGGTCGACGCGGCCCGGGTCCAGAGCCTGGGCGTGCGGGTCGCCAGCGTCGAGCGCGGCAGCCTGCCGAGCGGCGTGACCGCCACCGGCGTCATCGACTTCAACGAACGCGACGTGGCCGTCGTCCAGGCCAAGGCGGCGGGCTTCGTCCAGCGCGTCTACAGCCGCGCGCCAGGCGATGTCGTCGGCGCCGGCGCGCCGCTGGCGGACGTGCTGGTCCCCGAGTGGGCCGGCGCCCAGTGCGAGTACCTGGCCGTGCGCCGTACCGGCGACGCGGCATTGACCCAGGCCGCCCGCCAGCGTCTGCAGCTGCTCGGCATGCCGCCGGCGCTGGTTGCCGCGATGGAGCGCAGCGGCCAGGTGCGCAACGTCGTCACCGTGTCGACGCCCATCGGTGGGGTCATCAAGACCCTGAGCGTGCGAAACGGCATGACGGTCTCGGCGGGGGAAACCCTCGCGGAAGTCAACGGCCTGGGCCGCGTCTGGCTCAATGCGGCGGTCCCCGAAGCGATGGCCGGCCAAGTCCGCGTCGGTGAGGCGGTCACGGCGACGCTCGCCGCCTTTCCGGGGCAGACCTTCAGCGGCCGGGTCACCACGATCTTGCCCCAGGCGCAGGCAGAGAGCCGGACCCTCACGGCGCGCGTCGAATTGCCGAACACGGGCGGGCGCCTGCGGCCCGGGATGTTCGCGACCGTGCAGTTTGGCGGCCTGCCGCAATCGGCGCTGCTCGTGCCGTCCGAGGCGGTGATCCGCACGGGCAAGCGGACCCTGGTCATGCTCGCCCGCCCCGGCGGCCGCTACGAGCCTGCCGAGATCCGCGTGGGCCGCGAGGCGGGCGGGAAGACCGAGGTGCTGGCCGGCCTGGCGGCCGGCGAGAAGGTGGTGGCCTCCGGCCAGTTCCTGCTCGACAGCGAAGCCAGCCTGTCGGGCGTCGAGGCGCGACCCGTGTCGACGGGCGGGCCGCCGGCGGCCACGGGGCCGGCGCTCCATGAGAGCGTCGGCCGGATCGAGCAGATCTCACCGGCCAGCGTGACGCTCAGCCACGAGGCGGTGCCGGCGATCCAGTGGCCGGCCATGACCATGACCTTCCGGCTGGCCGATCCGGCGCTGGCGCGCGGGATGAAGGCCGGCGAGCGGGTCGGGTTCGCTTTCGAACAGACCCCCAACGGCCCGGTCGTCCGTCGCATGACCCCGGCGGCCGCCCGATGATCGCCGCCGTCATCCGCGCCTCGGTGCGCGGCCGCTTCCTGGTCCTTCTGGCGGCGCTCGCCCTGCTGGTCGCCGGCGGCCTGGCCGTGCGCTCGACGCCCGTGGACGCCCTGCCGGACCTCTCCGACGTCCAGGTGGTGATCCGCACCACCTACCCCGGCCAGGCGCCGCAGATCGTCGAGAACCAGGTCACCTACCCGCTGACCACCACCATGCTCTCGGTCCCGGGGGCGAAGACGGTCCGCGGCTACTCGTTCTTCGGCGACAGCTTCGTCTACGTGATCTTCGAGGACGGAACCGACCTCTACTGGGCCCGATCCCGGGTGCTGGAATACCTGAACCAGGTGCAGAGCCGGATCCCCGCCGCCGCCAAGCCGTCGCTGGGGCCGGACGCCACCGGCGTCGGCTGGATCTACGAGTACGCCCTGGTCGACCGCACCGGCCGCCATGACCTATCTCAGCTCCGGTCCTTGCAGGACTGGTTCTTGCGCTACGAGCTGAAGACCGTCCCGGGCGTGGCCGAGGTCGCCGCCATCGGCGGCATGGTCAAGCAGTACCAGGTGGTCCTCGATCCCACCAAGCTCGCCGGCTACGGCGTCACCCACCAGCAGGCGGTCGAGGCGATCCGACGCGCCAACCAGGAAGCCGGCGGCTCGGTGCTGGAGATGGGCGAGGCCGAGTATATGGTCCGCGCCTCCGGCTACCTGAAGACCCTGGACGACTTCCGCGCCATCCCGCTGCGCACCGCCGGCGGCGGCGTTCCGGTGCGCCTCGGCGATGTGGCGACGGTTCAGCTCGGGCCGGAGATGCGCCGCGGCATCGCCGAGCTGAACGGCCAAGGCGAGGTCGCCGGCGGGGTGGTGATCCTGCGCTCCGGCAAGAACGCCCGCGCCACGCTGGCGGAGGTCAAAGACAAGATCGAGACGCTGAAGAAGAGCCTGCCGGCCGGCGTCGAGATCGTCACCACCTACGACCGCTCGCAACTGATCGACCGTGCCATCGCCAACCTCAGCCAGAAACTGCTCGAGGAATTCCTGGTGGTGGCGGTCGTCTGCGCGCTCTTCCTCTGGCACGCCCGCTCGGCCCTGGTGGCGATCCTCACCCTGCCGCTCGGCGTGCTCTTCGCCCTGCTGGTCATGCGGGTGCAGGGCGTGAACGCCAACATCATGTCCCTGGGCGGTATCGCCATCGCCATCGGCGCCATGGTCGACGCCGCCGTGGTGATGATCGAGAACGCCCACAAGCGGATTGAACGCTGGACGCACGAGCATCCGGACGAGGAGCTGACAGGCGAGGCTCGGTGGCGGGTGATCACCGACGCCGCGGCCGAGGTAGGCCCGGCCCTGTTCCTCAGCCTCGTGATCATCACCCTGTCGTTCGTACCGGTGTTCGCGTTGCAGGCGCAGGAAGGCCGCCTCTTCTCGCCGCTGGCCTTCACCAAGAGCTACGCCATGGCCGGCGCCGCCATCCTCTCGGTGACCCTGGTCCCGGTGCTGATGGGCTTCCTGATCCGCGGCCGCATCCCGGCCGAGGACGCCAACCCAATCAACCGCTGGCTCACGCACATCTATCGGCCCGCCATCGACTGGGTGCTCGAGAAGCCTCGCACCGTCCTGGTCGTGGCGCTGCTCGCGTTCGCCACCACCGCCTGGCCACTCAGCCGGCTCGGCGGCGAGTTCATCCCGCCGATGGATGAAGGCGACCTGCTCTACATGCCCTCCGCCCTGCCCGGCATATCCGCCGCCGAAGCCTCCAACCTCCTCCAGAAGACCGACCGGCTGATCAAGACCGTGCCGGAGGTGAAGAGCGTGTTCGGCAAGGCCGGTCGCGCCGAGACAGCCACCGATCCCGCGCCGCTGGAGATGTTCGAGACCACCATCCAGCTCAAGCCGCGCAGCGAGTGGCGTCCCGGCATGACGCCGGAGAAGCTCACCGAGGAACTGGACCGCGTGGTCAAGGTCCCCGGCCTCGCCAACGTCTGGGTGCCGCCGATCCGCAATCGCATCGACATGCTGGCCACCGGCATCAAGAGTCCCATCGGCGTGAAGGTCTCCGGAACCGACCTCGCCCAGCTCGACCGCGTCGCCGCCCAGGTCGAGGCGGCCGCGAAGAAGACGCCGGGCGTGAGCTCCGCGCTCGCCGAGCGCCTGACCGGTGGCCGCTATGTGGACGTGGACATCGACCGCGCCGCGGCCGCCCGCTTCGGCCTCAACGTCATGGACGTGCAGGAGATCGTCTCCGGCGCCGTGGGCGGCGAGAACGTCGGCGAGACCGTCGAGGGCGTAGCCCGCTATCCCATCAACGTCCGCTACCCCCGCGAGCTGCGCGACAGCCTGGAGGGCCTGCGGCAGCTTCCGATCCTGACGCCCATGGGCCAGCAGATCACGCTCGGCACGCTCGCGAACCTCCAGGTCGTCGATGGCCCGCCGATGCTCAAGACCGAGAACGCCCGGCCCTCGACGTGGGTCTATGTGGACGTCCGCGGCCGCGACCTGAACTCCGTCGTGACCGACCTGCGGAAGACCGTCGCAAAGGATGTGAAGCTGCCGCCCGGCGTCTCGGTCGCCTACTCTGGCCAGTTCGAATACCTGCAGCGGGCCGCCGAGCGCCTGAAGCTGGTGGTCCCCGCCACGCTCGCCATCATCTTCCTGCTGCTCTACGCCACCTTCCGGCGCTGGGACGAGGCGGCTCTGATCATGGGCACCCTCCCCTTCGCGCTGACCGGCGGGGTCTGGGCGCTCTACCTCTTAGGCTACCATCAGTCCGTGGCCACCGGCGTCGGCTTCATCGCGCTCGCCGGCGTCTCGGCGGAGTTCGGGGTGGTGATGCTGATCTACCTCAAGCACGCCCTCGCCGAGCGCGGCCCGAGCCCCAGCCGCGAGGATGTGGCGGTCGCTGTCCGGGAAGGCGCCCTCCTTCGGGTGCGACCCAAGGCCATGACTGTCGCCGTGATCCTCGCCGGTCTGGCGCCCATCCTGATCGGCCATGGCGCCGGCTCCGAGGTCATGAGCCGCATCGCCGCCCCGATGATCGGCGGGATGCTCACCGCCCCGCTGCTCTCGATGCTCGTCATCCCCGCAGGCTACCTGCTGCTCCGGCGCCGGTGGCCCGCCTCCGTTCCGTCCACGGCTTCAACCCAAGGAGAAAGACCATGAAACGCCTTGTCCTCACCGCCCTGACCGTCGGCGCCGCGGCAGCCCTCGCCGCCTGCAGTCCGAAGGACACCACGACCGAGACCGCGGCCACACCCGCGCCGGCTCCCGCAGCCGCCCCAGCCGCGCCGGCCTCCGACATGGGCGGCATGGCCATGGCGCCCGGCGAGAAGATGGCCAAGGGAACCGGCACAGTCACCGCGGTCGATGCGACCGCCGGGACCGTCACCATCGACCACGGCCCCATCCCCGAGGCCAACTGGCCGGCCATGACCATGGGCTTCAAGGCCTCGGCCGACATCGCCAAGTCGGTGAAGGTCGGCGACAAGGTCGACTTCGACCTGAAGGTGAAGGACGGCGCCGGCGAGATCACCGCCATGCGCAAGCCCTAGTCGTTGTGCGTCGCGCCGCCGTCTCGCGCCGCTCATGGCGCGAGACGGCGGGGCCAAGACTCGAGCCGCCCCGTGCCCGGAGATGTCATGCCCTTTCACGCCACCACCAATCGCCGCGCCCTGATCCTGGCCGTCGGCTCGCTTGCGCTGACCGCTGGCTGCGCCCAGGCAGAGGCGCGCGAGCTCACGGTCTACAAGACGCCCTGGTGCGGCTGCTGCCGCGGCTGGGTCACCCACATGAGCCGCGCCGGCTTCACGCCGAAGGTGGTGGAGCTCGAAGACCTCGCCCCGGTGCGCGACAAGTACGGCGTCCCTTTCAACCTCTCGTCCTGCCACACCGGCCTCGTCGGTGGCTATGTGGTGGAGGGGCATGTGCCCCCCGTCGACGTCGTCCGCCTGCTGAAGGAGCGGCCGAAGGGCCTCGGCCTCCTCGTCCCGGGCATGCCGATCGGCTCGCCGGGCATGGAACAGCCCGGCGGCGCGAAGGAACGGTTCGAGACGCTGCTGCTCCTCGACCGTTCGGGCCGCACCCGGGTCTTCGCGACCCACGGCTGAGGAGGCTACTGCAGCGTCGGCGTGATCGTGCCGGCGGCCTCGCGACAGGCCTGCTCGCACTGGCGGCAACTGTCCGCACAGATGCGGCAGTGCTCCATGTGGGCGGCGTGCTTCTCACACTCCGCGCCACACAGCCGGCAGGTCTCCGCACAGGCCTCCAGGATGCGCTTGATGGTGGGTTCGTTGGTCCCCGTCCGGCGCGAAGCCACCTGGCCGGCAGCCCCGCAGACGTCCGCGCAGTCCAGGTTGAGGCGGATGCACTGGATCAGGTCCTTGACCTTGTCCTCGCCCAGGCAGGCGTCGGCGCAGACGGTGCAGGCCTGGGCGCAGTCGTAGCAGGCCTCGATGCAGCGGATCAGCGCATCGTTGGTGTTCCCGCGGACGGACGGATGCGTGCTGATCATCTCCTGGACGTGCATGGAGGCCTCCTCGCTGGCTGGGAAAGCCTACCAACCGCCCAGGAGGGCCGTCGTTCCCCGAGATCAGCGGAAAGTTCCACGAATCCCGAAGCTTACCGGAATGGGAAGGTTGGGAGCGAAGCGGACTCCGCCCCCGCGACCTTCAGGTGGGCTGGACCGCGTAGCCAGCGTCCGTGATGGCCCTGGCCACTGCGTCGCGATCCGCGTCCGTGCGCGCCTCCACCGACTTCGCGACGAGATCCACGCGCACCTCCGCCCCCGGGTCCACCGCCTGGACCGCTCGCGTCACCGCGCCCACGCAATGGCCGCAGCTCATGCCTTCGACGCTCAACCGAAGCATCTGAAACCTCCTTGGGATGTCTTCGGCCCCTCACATGGGGCTTCCCACAATGGGAAGGTCAAGGGCTGGCCGGACGGGCCTTCGTTGATGAGGGGTGACGGTCGTCCGCGCGTATATCCCAGCAACCGCTCGCAGACCCGTCTGCGGGTTCGCCCCGCTCGCGGGGAGCCGCCCCAAAGGAGACCGACCATGAAATTCACCTTCGCCGCCGCCATCGCCCTGGCCGCCGCCACACCGGCCCTCGCCCAGCATGCCGGGCACGACCAAGCGCCCGCCGCCGCGCCCACCGCCGGCGCCATCAAGGGCACCGGCGTCGTGAAGGGCGTCGACGCCAAGGCCGGCACGATCAAGATCCATCACGGTCCGATCGCGGCCTTGAAGTGGCCGGCCATGACCATGGACTTCAAGGCCTCGCCTCAGGTCCTCGCCGCCGCCAAGACCGGCAAGTCCGTGACCTTCACCCTGGACGCCAGCGGCAAGCAGGTCGTCGCGATCCAGTAGTTGCGCTCAGCGCCCGAAGCGGCCGGCCGGCCGCTTCCGAGCCGCTTCGTCGGCGCCGGCCCCGCCCGCCAGATCGGAAAGGATCGGGCAGTCCGGCCGGTCGTCCCCGGCGCAGCAATGCGAGAGGTGGCGTAGCGTGTCGGCCATGGCCTGCATCTCCGCGATCCGGGCCTCCAGGTCCGTCACATGGGCGTCGGCGATCGCCTTGACCTCGCGGCTCGGCCGGCCGCGGTCGCGCCAGAGCGACAGGAGGTTGGCGATCTCTTCCACGGAGAAGCCCAGGCTGCGGGCGCGCTTGATGAAGCGCAGCTCGTTGACGTTGCGCTCGTCGAAGCTGCGGTAGTTGCTGTCCGTCCGGTCGGCGGCGCGCACCAGGCCGATCTGCTCATAGTACCGGATCATCTTGGCGCTGACGCCCGAGGCGCGCGCCGCCTGTCCGATGTTCATGCGCGGTCTCCCCTGCCTCGCCGCCCCACGCGCTCCGGCGCGCGACCCTCGATGCACCTTCCCATCATTGGAAGGTCAAGGCCGGTGCTTCCAAGGGGATACGCGCGGGACGCCCGCACCCCTCACGCCGCTGCTTCGATCGTCCTTCGAAGCGGTCCGTCCCACCAAGCTTGCGGGATGGAGCGCCGCCGCGCGTATATCCGGCAGTGGGGCGAGGATGACCGATGCCGAACGACCTTGACGACCTGTTGAACCGCTTGGCGCGCGAGGCGCCGGACGCCTCCCTGGACGGTCTCGAAGACGCCGTCCTGGGCGCAGTAGCGCGACGCCGCGATGCGCTGCGCGCAGCCCGGGCCCTGGCCCCCGTGCGGGTCGCCTCCCTGGGCCTGGCCCTCGCCGTCGGCGTCACCGCGGGCGGCATGGCCGCGGCCACCACGCTCGCCGAGCCGCACCGCCTCGACACCTTCTCCAGCTCGGCGCACCTGGCCCCCTCGACGCTTTTGGAAGGCGGCCGATGACCTTCACGCGGGGGCTGTTGCTGACGCTCGTCCTGTCGCTGCTCGTGGCCTTCGGCGGCGCCTGGGCCGGCGCGAGCTACATGATGGCGCGGATGCACGAGGAGCCGCCGCTCCACGAGCTGGTCCACAAGAAACTGGGCCTCACGCCGGACCAGGAACGCCGGATCAGCGGCCTGGAACGCAACTTCGCCATTCGCCGCCAGACGCTTGAGGCCGAGATGCGCGCCGCCAACGCCGAGCTGGCGCGGGCGATCGGCCAGGAGCATGCCTATTCGCCGGCGGTGCAGCAGGCGGTCGACCGGTTCCACCACGCCATGGGGCAGCTGCAGAAGGAAACCATCCTGCACGTGCTCGCCATGCGCCAGGTGCTCACGCCCCAGCAGGCGGAGATCTTCGACGACACCGTGGTGAAGGCGCTGACCGAAGACGCGACGTGACACCGCCGGACGATGCCGATCTCGCGCGCAGGGCCGCGGCGGGAGATGATCGCGCCTACGCGGAGCTGATGTCGCGCCACAAGGACAGCCTTCACCGGCTCCTGCGCCGCTACCTGGGCGATGCCGAGGAGGCGCAGGAAGCCGTGCACGAGGCTTTCATCGCGGCCTGGAGCGCGCTGTCCCGTTACGATCCGGCGCGCCCCTTCGGCGCCTGGCTGCGCACCATTGCCGTGAACAAGGCCCGCGACCGGGGCCGGCGACGCGCCTTCCGCCGGCTGATCTTCGGGGACCGGCCGCCGGAAGACACGGGCGCACGGCATCATCCCGACCCGGCCGCCACGCCGGACGAGGTCCTGGTGCGACAGGAGCAGATCGCCCTGCTCGACCGCGCCATCGCGCGCCTGCCGGACGCCCTCAAGGCGCCGCTCCTGCTCACCGCCCTCGAAGGCCGCTCGCAGCAGGAGACGGCCGAAATCCTCGGCATCAGCGTCAAGGCGGTGGAGACGCGGGTCTACCGCGCTCGCCGCATCCTCGCCGAGGCCCTCGAGCCCATGCTTCAACCTACGTCCTGAGACCCGGAGATCATCCATGACCCCTACCCGTCGCCTTGCCGCCCTTGCCTTCGGCGCGAGCCTCTTCGCCACGATCGCGCAGGCTCACCCGCAGCCCCACGCCGCCGCCCCAGCCGCCGGCGCGGCCGAGGCCCCGGCAGACGCCGCCAAGGTGGTCGACGCCTTCCACGCAGCCCTGCGGCGGGGCGACACCGCAGCCGCGACATCCCACCTGAGCGACGCCGTGCTGATCTTCGAAGCCGGCGGGGCGGAGCGCTCGCGCGCGGAGTACGCTGCGGCGCACCTCGGCGGAGACGCCGCCTTCGCCCAGGCTGTGGGCTCGGAACTGACCCGCCGGACGGGCGGCGCCGGCGGCGACCTCGCCTGGGTAGCCAGCGAAGGGCGCACCCGCGGGCGCTACAAGGACCGCGACGTGGATCGCATCACCACCGAGACGATGGTGCTGCGCCGTCAGGCCGGCGCCTGGCGGATCGTCCACGTGCACTGGTCATCGCGCGCGGCCAGCGCCCCGCACTGACGCGCCCGGGCGAAGGCGCGCCTAAGCGGGACGTTCAGGTCGGGTTCGCGCGGCGGGCCATTGTTCCCCTCCGAAAGGGACGTTCCGCGCGCGCAGCCGGCCGCCGTATCGAACCGGAGATCCGAATGAACAGACTCCTCCCGGTCGCGGCCGTGCTGGCCCTGTCGGCGCCTCCCGCCGCGCGGGCCGACCGCCGGTATTCTGGCGCGCGCTGTTCCGGGGGCGGCGTCGGCGTTCGCCGACGCCGCTCACGCCTCTGTTGCAAGGGGCTTGTTGACGTGGATCAAGACCGAATTCGGCGGCACGGTTTAGGAAGGTGCGAGCCGGTGGCGGGCGCGGCGACGTTGCTCAATCGGCCCGTGATCGGACGCTTGGAGTTTGGGAGGCGACCATGACGGACCTGCGCGAACTCCCGAACTTGGCGTTCGGGGTCACGGCCGCGGAAGCCACGGCGTCGAGGCCTTGCGTTGACGTCCGGCGCGACTGCGCGACGTCCTCACGGGATATGGCGAGGTCGATGCCCTAGTGTCGGTTCGCCGCCCGCCGCGCCAACGGGGTCGCGTCGCGCCCCGCGCCACGAAGCGCCTTCGCGGGCCGCTGATCGCAGCCCTGTCGCTCCTCGCGGCGCCGGCCGCCCTCGGCCAGCCACCGGTCGCCGACGACCACGCGGCGCATCATCCCACGGGCCCAGCCTCCCCTGCGCCGCTGCGGACCGGCGCGACCAGAATCGCTCCTGCCACGGGCATGACCGCCGATGCCCCGCAGCCCGGAGCCTCACCGCAGACGGCCTCCAGGGACGGGATGACGGGCATGATGGGCGGTTGCATGGGCGAAGGCTGCATGTCGGCCGCCGCCAAGCCGCTGTATGCGCGCCTTCTGGCCCTCCCCCACGTCTCGGACGCCGAGCGGCACGCGATCGCCGACGAAGGCCGCCGCCGCATGGACCTGGGCGGGGCCATGCTCGCCCGGGCCGCCAAGGAGGCGCAATGGGCGGCCTCCATGCACGACGCCCCCGGGCTCCAGCGGGCGGAGGAGACCGCACGCGAAGGCCAGGCCCTCCTACGCAGCGGCGCGGCGGCGCACCTGGCCCTGGCCCGCGGACCCGCGGGCTCGGAAGTCGCGCTCGACTGGTACCGCCACGAAATGAGTCTTGCGCCGCCGCAGCCGCACGCCTCGCTCTGGTACGGCGCCAATGCAGGGCACCTGCTCCTGATGACGGCGCTGGCGTTGGTCGCGTTCGGACTGGCCGCGCTGCAGGTCCTGCGCCGCGGACGCGTTCGCGCGGTGCTGGCGTCGGCGAAGGCGGGCGCGCACCTGCAACCGTCCAGCGGCGGCGCGCCGCCGCCCAGCGGCGTCCCCACGCCGGCCTCCGCGCCGGGCCCCGGCCCGGCGACCATGTCCGGCGATGCGGCCCGACCGGCGCCTTCCTCCAATCGGCCCTGGAAGGGCGAACTGCGCGTGGCGCAGGTGGTCCGCGAGACCCCGACGGTGTCGACCTTCCGGCTAGTCGATCCGGCGGGCGGGCGGCTGCCCTTCGACTTCCTGCCCGGCCAGTTCCTGCAGGTCGAGGTGGAGACCGCGCCCGGCGTCTCGGCGAAACGATCCTATACGATCGCGTCGGCGCCCACGCGCACGGGCTATGTGGAACTGACCGTCAAGCGCGAGGCGCAGGGCGCCGTGTCGGCCTACCTGCACGATCGGGTGGCGGCCGGCGCACGACTGAAGGTGGCGGGCCCCTACGGGGCCTTCACCTTCTCCGGCGCCGATGCGGACAGCATCGTCCTGATCGCCGGCGGCGTCGGCGTCACGCCGATGATGTCTGTGCTGCGCTACCTAACCGACCTCGTCTGGCCGGGCGAGATCTTCTTCATCTACAGCGCGCGCTCCACCGACGAGATGCTTTTCCGTGAGGAGCTCGAGTATCTCGAGCGGCGCCATCCGAACGTGAACGTCCTTTGCATGGCCGAAACGCGCACGCCCGGCACCAGCTGGCTGGGGCCGGAGGGACGGCTGACGCGGGCCCTCCTGCAGGAGGCGGTGCCGGACCTGGGCCGCCGTCGCGTTCACCTCTGTGGCCCGCCCGCCATGATGGCCGCCATGAAGGGTCTGCTGCAGGAGCTCGGCGTCCCCGCCGAGCAGCTCCGGAGCGAGGCGTTCGGGCCGGCCTCCCTTCCGGCCCACGAGCCTCGGCCGGAGGAGGTCGTCGAGCCCCCGGCGAAGCGTCCGGACAAGAGGGCGCCCGAGGTCGCGCCCCAG
>Ga0209257_1000987_pt1 | contig 38577 bp, 41 predicted proteins | sample AraplaCvi_mCL_r2_FD_184277 | JGI IMG/M metagenome (GOLD analysis project Ga0209257, IMG submission 184277) | Arabidopsis root microbial communities from North Carolina, USA - plate scrape MF_Cvi_mCL_r2 (SPAdes) (version 2) | ecosystem: Host-associated > Plants > Roots > Endosphere | place: USA...
CACTGATGCTGCCAATACATTGACAATTCGCGGTGCCGGTGGCAGTATCATCGCCACGGCTGCGGCTGGTTAGCCGCCTGCTCGACTAGACCCCGCCAGCTATTCCGCTGCCGGTCGCAGCCATCCCTACATCGCGGAGAGTGCCATGCACGCAACACACGACGATTCCGTCGGCGACGACACGCGCCAGCACGTTGACGACTTGCGCCTTGCCGCTCGGGGGGATGCTCAGGCGCAGTTCCGGCTCTCCTACGCGGCCCGCCAGATGGTGGTGAACGGTGAAGCCGACGAGATTGTCGCCTCTCTGGAGGGGCTGACCTATGCGCGCCTAGCTGCCTCTCAGGGTGTTCCCGATGCCCTGCTACTTGCCGCCGATCACTGTAGCCACCTCGCCAAGGTCTATTACCAGTGCGAGGCCAGCGACTGCGCCGACGACTGGGCCGCACAGTCCATCGGTCTGCTCGAAATCGCGACCGATCTGTTGCCCGCATCGAACGCCGCCGAGCTGATGCAAACCCTCAACACCGCCGCCGACATGGCGACCCCCGAGATCATGGCGCTGGCCAAGATCTATCGTTCGACCTTTGCTCCGGCGTTCGGCGCCGAAGCTTTCGCCTGACAAGGAGCATCCGAATATGACCGCACGTCAGCCGCGTACCGCTCAGGAAGCCGCCATGCTCGACCCCATGGGGCTCATGTCGTACCCCGCACCGAATATCCCGCGCGGTCTGTTCGGGTCCGCTGTCCGCCGTCCCTTGGCTTCGAGCCGTGCCGGGGCGAGCCTGCCGCCGCAATATACCGGCATGATGACGCCCTCGCCCGCAGTGTCCGATCAGAACGCGCCGCCGTCGATTGATCAGGCCCCGCCGCCGCCCGCCGATTGGAAAAGCGCCCTTGGCCCTGATATGGTCGCGCAGCTTTCCGCAGCAGGCGGTGAGACGTCAAATCTCCCCACCCTGCCCCCTGCCCCTCCGATGCGCGGAGGCCCGCTTATGGCCCCGTCTGGCGGCATGATCGGCAACGCCGCGCGCTTCCCCCAGATGACCGAGCAGACTGCGAACTTGCCCCAGCGCGCGGGAGCGGCTGGCCTACAAGGCGACGTCCTGCACGATCAGAAGAAAAAGGGCGGGTTCGACTGGCGCATGGCCGCTGGCATCCTCGGCGACATGCTGGGCGGCCTGAACGGTCAGCCTCCGATGTATGCGCAGAATATGTTCAAGCTCCGGCAGCAGCGCGAAGAGTATAACCAGCGGCTCGCGCAACTCAATCAGGAGTGGCAGTATCGGAATAACCAGCCCGATTACGCCACGGTCGGCAATCGCCGCTTCTCGTACAATCCGGCGACCGGCGAGGCCAACACCCTGTACACCGCGCCGACTGAAGCTGAGGACTATGCGACAGCGCTGGGTGCGCAGCCCGGCACCGAAGAGTGGAACACCTATGTTCAGGACTACAACCTGAAATACAGCGGCCCGACTGCAACCGACCTCAACATGCGGGAAGAGGACAACAAGCAGGAAGGGCGCGTTGCGCTGGAGGGCGTGCGTCAGAATAACCGTGTAGGCCTTGAAAGCGTACGACAGGGCAACCGTGTGTCTCTTCGCAGTACCCCGACATACCGCGACAGCCATCCTCGCCCCTCGACGCCCCGCTCTGGCGGCTCTGGCGGGGGCAAGGGCGACCGTACAAGTCGCGCTGCGATCGATAACGCACCTGAGGGCGCAACCGGCACGGCAAACGGCGTCAAGTATGTGAAGCGCGGCGGCAAGTGGGTACCGATGAAATGAGCAATCCCCCTCCCGGCTTCCAGCTCGATCAGCCGCCCTCGGGGTTCCGTCTCGACAAGCCTCGCGGCAAGGTACAGCTCGATCCTCCCAACCCCGGCGATAATTTGCGCGACCTCGGCACAACATACAACGCGACCGGGCAAGTCGTGGACGGTGACACGATCCGCCTGTCCCCCCTGATCACTAGCGGCAAGCCTGTTTCGGGTCGCTTCTACGGCGTCGATGGGTTCGAGCGGGGCCAGCTTGGCTATCGTCCCGGTCAAGGCCCCCTGAACCTCGGGGAACTGGCTGCGCGGCAGACACAGGGCTATGTCACCCCCGGCATGACGGCGTTCGGCGTCGGCGACAAGAGCACCTATGGCCGCCCTGTCATCACCCTTGGGCAGGGCAACAGCGATCCGGTGCGAGATTCCTTGCTGAGCGGTACGGCATTGGCCGCCCCTGAATATCTCCGCGACGATCCGACCCGCAGGGCCACCTATCTGGAGGACGAACGACTTGCCCGCCTGAACCGCATGGGCGCGCATGGGACGCAATACATGTCGCCCGACATCTACCGCTCGGCGAAGCGCTGGGGGCAGAAGCTCCGCCCCGACGAAGAGATGGTCTGGTCCGCCGACGTGCCTGAATTGAAGCCCGACCTCAAACGCCTGTCGAACGAACAGGAGCAGGCCGTTTTCGCCTTTCTGGCGCGCAACTCCGGCAATCCAAATTTCGGGCAAGCCGACTTGGACAAGTTCGCCGCTGAGCAGGGTTGGCCTACCGGCTTCCAGCAAGACCCGAAGCTTATCGAGGCGGTGCGCAAGGGTGATCGCGTCGGTAGCATCGACTATTCGCAATGGGACCAGCAGGCGCTCCGCGATTTCAAGATGGCGAACGGCTTTGCCGGTATGCGCCCTGAGGTGCAGCAGGCCTATAACGACGTGCTGTCTGATCCGGCATCGACCCCTGACTCGCTACAGAAGTTCTCCGAAGCGAACGGCCTGACCTTTGACCCGCGCGACGTGAAGGAATTTTACGCGGCCCGCGCGCGGGGCGAGAATCCGCTTGTGCCGATCCCGATCATCAACCCCGGAGGCGGCGGTGCGGGGTCTTTCGTTCGGGGCTTCGGTGATCCGTTCGGCCTTCTCGACGAGGGAACCGCGCTCTACCAAACGCTGGGCGGCTCCAACGAGTATCGCGAGACGCTGGGCAACAGCGATCGGTCATTCGGGGATATCTACCGCAACAATCTTCGCCAGAACCGGGCAATCATCGACTGGGACGAGACGAACCACCCCTATCTCCGTGCGGGCGGTCAAATCGCCAGCGGCTTCGCGCTGCCCTATGGCGGCGGTGTCCGCGGCTTCACTGGTCTCGCAAAGATCGGCGCGGCAGAGGGTGCCGTCAACGCGTTCGGTTCGGCCGATGGTAGCCTGCTCAACCGCATCTCGGCGATTCCCGGCGGCGTCGTGATCGGCGGCACGCTGGGCGGCACGCTCGGCAAGGGTGCGGAGCTTGCCGCGCCCTTCATCAAAAAGGGCGTCAGCAAGCTCTCAGGCGGCCGCCTGTTCCCCGACATGCAACCCGCACGCGTCGTCAGCGACAACCCTGCTCCCCGCCTGCCGGACACGATCAACATTCCTCCGAGCGAGCCGGGTTCGCTTCCTCTCCCTGCCTTGGGCGAACGAGTGCCGTCCGCACCCCGTTTTGGTCCCGGGCGGGAGCCCGACTGGCTCGATGTGCAAGCCTATGACGCGCCCCCCGCAGGGTTCGTTCTCGACAATCCGCAGCAGCGTGGCGGCACGCTGGGCGAGGCTGCGTCGAACATGGGCGCCGACCCCATGCCGTCGCTCTCGTCGCCCCGCATTCGTGACCTGATCGACGTCAACGCAGGCCGCGCGACGCGCCTGCTCGACGGTCCTACCGATGCCATGATGCGCGCCGCAACGGCGAAGGTGCAGCCGGGGGACTTGCTGCCCCGCCCCGCCAATGAAGTGCAGTCGCTGGGCGAGTTCAACAGGATCAGCGAAGGGCTGTACCCCAATGTTCGCGCGCCGAACGAACGGGATATGCTGACGCCCCGCCAGTTCCCCTCGCGCGCCAATCCCGACAACATGCTGAACCGGAAAGGCCCGCTCGATCTGGCGGCGTTCGTCCGGTCGCAGGGCGGCGTTGCAGACTTCCGGGGCGAGCTAAAGGCCGCTGGGCTGTCGAACGCGCCGCGCCGGGCCGATGACTTCGCCGGGGGCGAGAACCGCCTCGGGCCGCTCCTGAACGGCGAAAGCGGCGCAACGCTGGACGACATGGCGCAGCGGGCATGGGAAGCCGGATATTTCCCCGATCATGCGCAGCGCCCGACCATCGATGAGTTTGTGACCTCGCTGGGGGACACCTATCGCGGGGTCAATCGGACCTTCCGCCCCGACGACTTCGGCGAGATCGATGCGTTCAACGTAGCTCGCGACCAGCGCCTTGCCGTGGAACGCTCCAGGCAGGACGGTGCGCCGCTCGCGGAAGATATCGGCCAGCCCGCGACGCTCGATGACATCATTGCCAACACCCCGCCCGCGACCGCCTACGACGACTGGACGAATGCGGTGGTGTCCAAGGTCGGGAATATCCGGGTCGATAAGCTCGATACCCCGCAGGATATCGGGCAGGCGCTCAAGATCGCCGACAACATCGCCGGGGGCTTCGATGCCGGCCGCCGTGGCAAGATCAGCCATGCCGAGACGCAGGCCCTTGCCCAAGATTTGGGAATGACCGCCGACGATCTGCTTGCCCGTCGGAAGGGGCAAGCGTTCAGCGCCGAAGAAGCCTATGCGGCCCGCGTGATCCTCGGGAAGTCAACGAGCGAGCTGGTCAACATGGCGAAGCGCCTGCGCTCGCTCGGGGATGATCCCGGTTCAGAGGCAATGGCGCAATTCCGCAAGGCGCTGGTCCGCCACACCGCAATTCAGGAATCGGTGAGCGGCATGACGGCGGAAGCGGGCCGTGCGCTCCAGCAGTTCCGCATGACGGCGAACAGCCGCGACCTACCGGGCAAGGTGCTGGAAGGCCTCGTCAATGGCGGCGGCAGCCCCAAGCGGCTCAAGGAAGCGGCTGATGCGATCCTAGAGCTTGAGCGCGACCCTGCGAACCTCAACCGCTTTGTGGAGAAGGTGAGCAAGCCGAAGTTTTCCGACCGGGCGCAGGAGGTTTGGTACAACTACCTTCTCTCGGGTCCGCAGACTCACATGGTCAACATTCTCTCCAACACGATGACCAGTTTAGGGCAGCTTCCCGAACACGCTCTCGCCGCTGGGGTTGGCGCAGTTCGCCGCGGCTTCAAGCGGGACGCGAGCGACCGGGTGCTGTTCTCCGAAGTCGGCGCCCGCACTATCGGCATGTTGCAGGGCATGAAAGAAGGGCTGCGAGAATATGGGCGTGGGTTCCGCGCACGTGGTCCCGGCGGCGAGGTCGCCCCTGTTCTGTCCCGCCAAGGGCTCGGTGGCGTGTGGAAAGGCCTCACCGATCGCCAGCCTGCCGATCTGCTCTCCAAGGTCGAAGCGCAGGCGCAGAAGGCGGTCCCCGGCATCAAGGGCGATATCCTTCGCATCCCTACGTCCTTCCTCACGGCGGAAGACGAGTTTTTCAAAGCCGTCGCGAGCCGCATGGAGCTATCGGGCCTCGCTGTCAGGCAGGCGTCGAAAGAAGGCCTGAAAGGGCAGGCCGCAAAGGAACGTGCTGCCGAGTTGCTGGCGAACCCGACCGACGGCATGCTCGCTCAGTCTCTGGATTATGCCCGTTATCTCACCTTTCAGCGCCCGCTCGGTGATGGGCCGGCGGGCAAAATCTCGCGACTGACGCAGGATCATCCGACGTTCAAAGCGGTCCTGCCCTTCATTCGCACGCCGACGAATCTCATCAAGTTCACCGCCGAGCGTTCGCCCCTTGCCCCGCTGGTGAAGGAATGGAGGCAGGACTTTGCGGCTGGGGGCGCTCGCCGTGACCTCGCTATTGCAAAGATCATGATCGGGTCGGGCGTGGGCGCTGTGGTTGCCGAGCTTGCTTCGCAGGGCATAATCACCGGGTCGGAACCGAGCGACGAGAACAAGCGCCGCCTGCTCTATGCGAATGGCTGGCAGCCCTACAGCATCAAGATCGGCGACACGTACTACAGTTATAAGCGCCTCGATCCCTTCGCGATGACGTTTGGCACCGCTGCCGATATCGCGACGATGGGCGAGGACGTGGGCGAGGACCGGGACGAGAAGGCTGGAATGTATGTGGCGACTATCGTCTCCAATCTAGCCAGCCGCACTTGGCTTTCAGGCATTACGGACGCGCTCGACGCCATCAAAGACCCAGAGCGTTACTCGGGCAATTTCATCAAGAGGCTGATCGGCGCGGCCACGGTGCCGACCGGATCGGCGCAGCTCACTCGCACCCTAGATCCCACGATGCGCGAAACGCCCGACATTGGCAGTTACATGTCCTCGCGAATGCCGGGTCAGTCGGAACAGCTACTGCCCAAGCGCGATGTTTGGGGTCAGCCGATTGTCAGCGAGGGCGGAGTCGGTCCCGATATCATCTCGCCGATCTGGACCAGCACCGACCGCAAAGACCCCATCACATTGGAGGCGCTGCGCGTCGGCGCTGGCATTTCAAAACCGAACAAGGGCGACATGACGCCCGAACAGCATGACCGGCTCCAGCCCGTCGCAGGCGACTTGGCCCGCAAGTGGATTGGGGAACTGATCGCCTCTCCTGAATATCGGGCGATGCCCAAAGAGGATCAGGCCGAAGAAATCCGCTCGGCCGTAACCGCTGCCCGCAAGGAAGCGAAGGCGCATGTTCTCGGTGGGGAGCCGCTCGATGACGTGAGGCCAGAGCGAAAGCGCCGCAGCGCCAAGCCTGCCGGACTGCCCGACGGGTTCGCGCTCGATGCGCCGCCTGCGGGGTTTGTGCTGGATCGGTGAAACGTTCCACCCGTCAGCCGATGAGATACCGAACGGCGGAAACCAGCCCCGCAACGAATGATCCGGCCACGACAGCGGTCGCCAGCCAGAACTCTATCGCCAGAGCGCGGTCTTTCCATTTTGGTTCACGGGGCATGTCACGGGGATGACACGCTCCAGCAATGTAGGACAGGCCTTGAGCGTCCTATTTTGCGAGCGATGGTACCCTTCGAATACGCCTAGTCGGTCGCGCGCCAATTTGGGAGCAAGCCAAGGCCAAGGGAGACGGTCACCGCCCCCAACCCGAACGGTATGCTGCTCGACCCATGCTCAACCCAATGGGCAATGATCATCGTTGCCGTGCCGATGGCGATCACTAGGCGGGCCAGAATCGCGCGCCTAACCGGCATGGTCTGGCTTCTCCACCGGCTTATGCTTCACCAGCTTGCCTAGGCGCTCGTCGAAGCGCTTGGGGTCGTCGTCGGTCTCAAGGTCGCGCGCGGCTTCCTTGAACTTGTCGAGTTGGCTATCCTTTTTTGGCTGTGTCATCTTGCATCGCCTGCAACAATCCCGGCAACGGCACCTCACGGGTCGGCCAGCAAATCTTTAGTTGGTTCCCATCGGCCATGGAGAGCAATTTGTCCAAGTCGATCAACGGGCGGTCGAAAGTATGGAACACGGGAACGTCATGTACCAAGGCGGACGCCAGATGCACGGCGTCCGGCGGCTTCAATTTTCCCACGCCGGCCAATTGTAGATTTTGCGCCCTCGTCCCGACTAGCTTATCCACCGGAACGGTAAGAATGTAAGGCTGATCGAAGAAGGCAGGAAGATTCACGCCTGGAGCAGTATCATTCGATACTCGCTTACACACCTCCGCCAAAGTGAATGCCGAGGTCACTATCTCGATTTGCCCGTCAGCAGCGCGCCTGAGCGTCTCGCGACACATCTCATACCGCGATTCGGTGAAGGTTTTGCCGGGGGCGGGCATTTCCTTGTTGATATAGGAAATCCACGCGCAAGCGTCCCAATAGATGCGAGGGGGGTGTTTAATGGTCACGCCTCTGCTCCGCTAAGAACTCCTCAGCGGACAGCCCCCCTGTAAAGTTCGGATCCACAATAGCGTCCATATCGGGCAAGTCGGTTCTATCGAGAACCTCAATGCCCGTTGCCGTTACGGTGTCCACGACCCCCAAATCTTTGTAGTTAATGCTACCGTACACGCGCACCCGCACGCCATGCCACACCTCGGATAACCGCATAGATTCGAGTTGCTGAAATGCCGCGCCGGTCGCTACCGCCTTAATTTCGGTTCCATCGATTCGAGCACGAAAACGAAGTATCGCGCGACCATAACCGTCCAGTTCGGCGCGAGCGACAAACCCCTCTATGCTACCAATCTCACGATACGGCTTCGGGCCGCCGCTGGCAGCTAGATCGAAGGCCTTCTCGATGGCGAGAGCGGCGGGGGTGTCGATCATCACCGCGCCCCCGATCTGGTCGTCAAAATTGAGGACGGTATCGGCTAGGCCGTTCCGAACGCGAGAATGGAGCTTCCGCGCTCGATTCAACACCTCATCGGTGAAGAAGGGCGGTCGCGTATCTCCATTTCGAAGAGCCACTAGCCCCTCGATTGCAACGCGCTCAACCTCCTCCGCCCGCGCTCCTACGAAGATCGCGGGGTTGGTCGGATAAGGGGTTAGCTCAAAGCTGATGGGATTCTCGCGTTCAGCATCGGTGACGCGCCACACAATCTGATTTGTGTGGTCGTCGGATACTGCCTTTTCGACGCCTTGTAGCAATTCGACAAAGTCTCGGACCTGCCCAAGCAGGTCATCAACGGTGGGCGCGTTGTCCCCGGCCTCTCCGGCACCTTTGATCGTAACCCTGATGGGTTTTGCCATATCAAGCGCCTCCGGCGCAGATTCTACGCTACCGGAGAGTCCCGGTAAAGCGGTGATTTTTCTGCTTATGCGCGGCTTTGTACGCCATCGGGATTTTGGTTTTCCTAACGCCCTAGCCTCAGGCTTCCGGGTACTCACCAGCTGACCTATAGGTCAGGCGCTTGCCAACGATGCCCCGCACCGCTGCGACAGCCCGACCGCGATCATCAATGCCGTTCGCCTGACGCGTGTTATAGCGGAACTCGAACTCGCCCTGTCCGGTGAGACGGTTGGTGTCGAGGGGTAGAGGGCCATGGCCGGCAAGCTCGGCTCCCTCAGCGCCGGGACCCGGATGGCAAACTGACCTAACGGCACTAATTGCGCTAACGGCACAGGCTGGCTCAGCCTATCTCATGGGGCGTCTTTACCCTCGGCTTTCGCGATGAGCCGCTTTGCCGCCAGTATTCCTTTATGGCACCTATCAATCGAAATGGCTTCGCCGCCCATTCCGAGTGTCGCCGCATAATCCAGCGCCTTACGATGGATTGTGCCAGGTTCGTCTTGCCAATCGAACGGACCGCTTTGCGCATAGACGACTAGCGCAGCGATTAGGTTGTTCCATTCGTCGGACTTTGGTGGGCGCCCGCCTTTACCTTTTTCTGAAGCCGCCCCAATAGTTGGTGCTGGCTCGGGTGCAGCTTCCTCAATCTCGAAATGCTTGATTATTTCGCCCTTATTGAACGACAGGCACGCGAGCTTCACCGACCCTAGCCTGATGCCGTAGTCGCCACTCGAATAGTAATCACCATCGAGCGAGAACGCGCTGTTCTCCGCCGAACCTTTCCAGGCTTCGGCGGGCACGTCCCAATCGTCATATTCGGTTCTGCCGCCATGTCGGCCACGATGCTCAATTTCCGCTTTCACGGCGCGCGCGTGCACCTTCCCTATCCTGAGCGCCTGCCTAAGATGGAATTCACCCTTGCCCGCTGAACGCAGCAAAGCCTGCGCCTTCCCGCTCCTTATCCACTCTACCTCATCACTCATGCTCGCCTCCGCTGGCGATCCGCGGTTGAATCGAGGCGGCAGGCTGGGCGGATGCCAGCCGTTCGGGGATCAGCCTAGCCGCCTCGCCTGCTCATGCTCGCCGGTCGGCGAACTGAACGACGTTTGTCCGATCGCTCAGGATGAAGGCGGACCAATGATCCAGCAACGTCCGTCGCATCTCTAGAAATTTGGTCCGCTTGTAAGCGGCAATCACGGCGTCAGGGACGCTATGCGATAGCGCCGCCTCTGCAACCGGGTCGGGAATCTCGGGGTGCTGTTCGGCAGCCCAATCACGGAAGCTGGAGCGGAAGCCGTGTGGCACCGCCGTCAGGCCCGCGTCACGCATCACCTTGCTTATCGTCATGTCCGACATAGGCTTGCCCTTGCCATTCGGCAGCAGCAGCGTTTCAGGCTTCGACGAGTCCGAAATTTCCGCAATGTGCGCGAGAACCCAAAGCGCGGCGTCATTGAGCGTGACAGTGTGCGCTTCGTTATTCTTCCGCATCAGCTCGGCAGGCCGGTTCCAGTCCCTCTTGTCGGTTACGACATGCGACCAGCGCGCCTCGCGAACCTCGATAGAGCGCGCGACCGTGGCAATCGCCAGCATCAGCCCGAGCCGTCCCTTTGTCGGGGTTTCGCTCATCAGGCTTCGGAAATAGCCTGGTACGTCCGCATAGGGCATCGCCTCGAAATGGCCGCCCTTCTTGGTCTTGCCGGTCAGCGCGCCAACTGCCTTGCGGGGAGCCTCTGTAGCACGCCAGTTCTTCGCCTTCGCGAAATCCAGAACAGTCGCGATCCGCTGGCGGACCTTCTTCGCCATGTCGGGCTTTGCCGTCCAGATCGGCGCAAGCGCGTTGGCGATATGCTCGGCCTCGACCAGATCAACGCGCATCTTGCCGAGCGTCGGGTAGGCATGTGTTTCGAGAGAAGACAGAAATGCGTCAGCCGTTTTGGTTGACCAGCTATGCGAGCCGGTCTGAGCCTTGTGCGTCGCTATCGCCGCTTCCTTGAACGACGGCGGCGCCTTCCGGTCCTTCTTCCTTTCGGCAACCGGATCACGACCAGCCTTGGCTGCATTGCGCAGCCGCGCCGACAGTTCGCGGGCTTCGGCCAGCGTCAAACGGCTCTTTTGCTCAAGGGGTATGTCCGTGGCTATATCGCTGCGCATGGCGAGTGCCGAAGTCTCGACCGAGCCAAGGCCAATATCGCGGCGGCGACCATCGACCTGCACGCGCAGCAACCACGACCGGGCGCCAGTCGGCTTAACGAGCAGGTATAGCCCGCCGCCGTCAGCGTGACGGCCAGCTTTGGCGTTCAACACTGTCTTGGCAGTCAGCTTCGCCACGTTCCCTCAATCGTTCCCACATAATCATTGAGCAGCCGGGACAATCCCAGGTACGCCGAGATATAATAGAGGAGCAGGAACGGCGCGCAAGTGCGCGAGTCGGGATAGGCGCAGATAATTCCAGAGAGAAAGGGTTATGTTCCCTCACTCTCCTCCATTTTCTTGTTTCCACATATCCCCGACCACCGGAAAAAGGCCCAGCGAAGCTTGGGCCTTTTCGATGAATCGCATTACCATGGATTACCGCGTGCCCGGGCCCGTCCGTGTGTCAGTGTGGCAAGAAGCGTGGGAAAAAACCGGCATGAAAAGGCTATCGGTCGGCGCCGTTGAAGCGGCTGCTCGCCCCGTTCGATTCTCCGGTGGAGATGGACTGCATCTGTTGCGTAGCCGGGAGGCAGTAAAAGCCGGTGTGCCGGGTTCAAAAAGCGGGCATGCCCCATCTTGCAAAAAACCTCGCCGTCGATAACGTCGAACTTCGTTGCGATGGCGGGGTATTATGGTGCTGGATTTTCTCAAGAAGCAATTCGTCGACGTCATTGAATGGTTCGAGGAGCCCGGCCAGCTGGCTTGGCGCGTCCCCTTCACCGACAATGAGATTCAGCAGGGCGCACAGCTGACCGTGCGCGACGGACAGGTCGCCGCTTTCCTCAACGAAGGGCGGCTGGCCGACTATTTCACCGCCGGCCTTCACACGCTGGAAACGGCAAACCTGCCGATCCTGACCAACCTGCTCAACTGGGATAAGGCGTTCAAATCGCCATTCAAGTCGGACGTCGTCTTCTTTTCGCTGCGCGAACAGGCCGGACTGAAATGGGGCACGACGCAGCCGATCACCGTGCGCGACGCCGACTTCGGGCCGCTGCGCATCCGCGCCTTCGGCAGCTATTCGATCCGCATCGAGTATCTGGAGAATTTTGCGACGCGTGTACTCGGTACGCTGGGCGGGATGACCGTCGGCGCGCTCGAGCCGCAATTGCGCGCCGCGATCCAGACCTCGCTGGCCACCGCACTTGGCGGCGGTGGCATCGCGTTTCTCGACCTTGCCGCGAACCAGCAGGCGCTTTCGGACAAGATCAAGGCCGAAGTCGACAAGGCCTTTGCCGAATGGGGGCTGTCGTGCCCGACCTTCTTCGTCGAAAGCGTGTCGCTGCCGGAGGAAGTCCAGCGCCATCTGGACAAGGGCAGCTCGATGCGCGCGATCGGCGACCTTGATCGCTATGCCAAGTTCCAGGCCGCGGAGGCGCTGGAGAAAGCAGCCGATAACGACGGCGGAATCGCAGGGCTTGGCGCCGGGATCGCCGCCGCCGCGAGTCTCGGCGGGGTGATGGCGCAAGGCTTGGGCGCCGCAGCGCCGCCGGCCGCAGGCGGCACCGCGAATGAGGATCCTTTCGCGCTGCTCGAAAAACTCCACAAACTGCTCAGCATCGGCGCGATCACACAGCAGGAATTCGATGCGAAAAAGGCCGAGATTCTGGCCCGCGTGAAATAAGCGGCAACCTAGGGGAGTCGCCGCGATGCAATCAGGTCTGTCCTGTCCATCTTGCGGGGCGGCGGTGCCGGTGCGCAGCGCCGCACTGCCCTATGTCACCTGCAGCTATTGCCAGACGCTGATCCGGCGCGAGGGCGGCGGCATCGAGGCGATCGGGAAGGTCGCAGTGCTGCCCTTCGACGTCTCGCCCCTCCAGCTCGGCTCGACGGTCGGCTGGCGCGGCGCGCGCTTCACGCTCGTCGGCCGCGTCCGCTGGGGCTGGGAGGATGGATCGTGGAACGAATGGTTCGCCGAAGGCGCCGACGGCGTACACCGCTGGCTGGGTGAGGCGATGGGCAGTTTTCTGATCAGCGAGGAACGTCCCGACTTGCTCGACCTGCCGCCGATCCGCGCCTTTGCCGCGGGTGAGCCGCTGAACCCCGGCGCGACGGTGATGGTCGGCGAAAGCCTGTTCGAGGCCAGCGACGTCAAGCACGCATCCTGCCTCGGCAGCGAGGGCGACCTTCCCTTCATGACGGCGATCGGCACCGCGATCACCAGCGTCGATTTCCGCAGCCCCGACGGCGCGGCGCTCAGCCTGCAGCGCGAGGCCGGCGACGCGTCGGCCTGGCTCGGCGAGTATCTCGAGCTCGGCCAGCTCGCGCCCGCCAATCTGCGAGCAATCGAGGGCTGGGCGATTCCGGCGGAGATGCGATGACCGCATCGCGCGCCATCGAATGTCCCTCATGCGGCGGCGCCCTTGCAATCAAGGCCGCGGGTCATTCGGTGACGCTCGGCTGCCAATATTGCGGCGCGTTGCTCGACGTCGCGCATCCCGACGTCGCAGTAATCTCGACCTACGAAGGCGCAGTGCGCAGCCTGCCCCTGCCGCTCGGCGTGCGCGGCACCCTGTTCGAAACCGAATGGGAGGTCATCGGCGCGCTTGAGCGTAGCGACGACGAGATCGGCTGGACCGAGTTCCTGCTGTTCAGCCCTTATGCCGGCTATCGCTGGCTCGTTTCGAGCGAGGGCGAATGGCAGTTCGGTACCATGCTCCTTGATCGCCCTGTTAACGACGGCGACACCACAATATGGCGCGGCAAGGAATATGATCTCGACTATGATCCGGCCTCGACGACGACCGACCGCGTCGTCGGCGAATTCTATTGGCGGGTCCGCGCGGGCGATCGGGTGAATGCCGCAACCTACAGCTGTGGCGATGAGACGCTGTCGGCCGAATGGACCGGCGACGAGATCAGCTGGACCCAGTTGATTCCGCTCAGCGACTATACGATCCGCACCGCCTTCGTCCCGCCTCCCGGCGCGCCGCGCAAGACCTTCGGACGCAAGGGCGGGCCGCCACGGCCCGGCGCGGGCGCTGCATCATCGCCCGGTTTTTTGAGCCGCGCCCACGACGATTTCATGAGCGCGCGCGCAATGCGTCAGGACGATCTCATGAAGATGTTCCTGATCGGGTTGGCAACGATCATGGCGTCCCTGTTTGTCATGGTCGGGTTCGGTATTTCGACCCAATCGGTGGAAAACACCCTGAATATTGCCGTCGACGGGCAGGAGCAAAGTCTGACGATCGGCACGCTCACGATCAACCGGCCGCACCAGCCGGTGACGATCAGCGCACGGTCGAGCAGCTTTGACAACCGCTGGATCGATCTCGACTATATGCTGGTCGACCGCGCGACGCAGCGCGCCCACACCGCCTATGGCGTGGTCGAACGCTATTCGGGGACCGATAGCGACGGGGCTTGGACCGAAGGAGGCTATTCGGCGACAGTCAAGTTTTCGTCGATCCCGCGCGGCACCTACGACGTCGTCGTCGATGCCGGCGCTCATGCCTGGCCCGCGCCGCTGACGACCTCGATCATGACCTCCGCGCCGCCGGGCGGATCGGAACCCGGCCCGTGGGACCTGCCGCAGGCGACCTCCTGGTCCGACGGCGAACGGATCGAGCTTCGCTTCACGGCGAGTGCGGGCGGCATCATGTGGAGCAATTTGTGGCTCGAAATGGCCCTGTTGTTCGGGCTGCCGCTGATCATCCTCTGGTGGCGGTCAGACTAGGAGCGGAGCGATGACCCAACGACTTTACCTGTTCGCGGCCTGGTGCCTCCTGATTTTCGCCGGATCGGTCGCTGCCTCCTATTACGCTTGGTCGCCCTTTTCGGACGAGGATCGCGGCGGGACCGCCACGGTACGCGGCCCGACCCACAAATAATCACGCGCGAAAGGACAGTCATGCTGACAACCGATATATTTCTCGCCACCCTGGTCTACGCCGTGGTCGGCATCGTCATCTTCATCGCCAGCTTCGTGCTGGTCGACCTGCTGACCCCTGGCAAGCTGTGGGCAGAGATCATCGAACGCAAGAATATGGCGGTCGCGCTGCTTGCCGGTGCCGTGGCGATCAGCATTTCGAACATCATTGCCGCGGTCATGCATGGCTGAAGAAGAAGGGCCCAAGGTCGACGGGCCTTCGCTTGCCTTTGTCCTGCTTCTCTCGGTTCTGGTCGTTGCGACCTGCGGGCTGATCTACGAGCTGCTGGCGGGAACACTCGCCAGCTATCTGCTCGGCGATAGCGTCACCCAGTTTTCGACCGTCATCGGCGCCTATCTGTTCGCGATGGGGATCGGCAGCTGGCTGTCGCGCTATGTCCATGGCGACGAGCTCGGCATTTTTCTGCGTGTCGAGCTGATGATCGCGCTGCTCGGCGGCTGGTCGGCAGCCGCGCTATTCCTGCTGTTCCCGGTCGTCGGCGATTTCCGGTTCGCGCTCTACGCGCTGGTCTTGGCGATCGGCACGCTCGTCGGCCTCGAAATCCCGTTGCTGATCCGCATCCTGAAAAACCGCTTCGCCTTTCGCGAGCTCGTTTCGAACGTGCTGACCTTCGACTATGTCGGCGCCCTGCTTGCCTCTGTGCTCTTTCCGCTCGTGCTGGTTCCGCAGCTGGGCATGATCCGCACCGGCTTCGTATTCGGGATCGCCAATGTCGCGGTGGCGCTCGCACTTATCTGGGTGCTCCGGCGGTCGAGGCGGGTCGGGTGGGATTTCGCCGCGGCGGCGCTCGTTCTCGCGACGCTGGTTGGAGGGCTTGCCAATGCCGAACAATTGCAACGCTGGTCCGAGGTCGCCTTCTATGACGAGCCTGTGGTCTACGCCCGCTCGACGCGCTTTCAACGGATCGTCCTCACGCGCCGCGGCGATGACCTTCGCCTGTATCTCAACGGTAATCTGCAATTCTCCTCGCGCGACGAATATCGCTATCACGAGGCGCTCGTCTGGCCTGCGCTGGGCCGCGTTGCTGAGCCAGCCAATGTCCTGATCCTCGGCGGCGGTGACGGGCTGGCGGCACGCGAGGTGTTGCGCAATCCGAAGGTCCGGGCCGTCACGCTGGTCGACCTAGACCCCGAAATGACGCGGTTGTTCCGCGACAGCCGCACGCTGGCAGCACTCAATCGCGGCTCGCTCGCCTCCCCCCGGCTTCGCGTTGAAAATGCCGATGCCTTCGGCTGGATCCGGCGTGCGCGGGGATCGTATGACGTCATCATCGTGGACTTTCCCGACCCGACCGAATTCGCGCTCGGCAAGCTTTATACCGAAAGCTTCTACCGCGAGGTCGCGCGCATCCTGAAACCCGATGGCGTAATGACGGTGCAGAGCACGTCCCCTCTGATCGCGCCGCGATCCTATTGGACCGTGGCGTCGACACTGGAGGCGGCCGGCCTGACGGCGCGGGGCTATCACGCCTATGTTCCAAGCTTTGGCGAATGGGGTTTTACTATGGCAGGCCATGAGGCGTTGCCGGCGACCCCGCGGCTGCCCGCGGGGTTACGCTTCCTGACCGCCGAGAGCGAACCCTTGATGTATGATTTTCCGCCCGACATGGCGCGGCGACCGACGCCGGTGAACCGGCTGGACAATCAGGCCTTGGTGCGAAGCTTCGCCGAGGAATGGGGCCATTATGAGGGATGAGCCGACGCGCCGCGGACTGCTGACGCGCGGCGCCGGGCTGGCGGCCGCGGCGATGCTTCCCGGCGGATGCAGCGAGGCCAGCGCCTTTCCTGGCACGCTGGACGGCGTCGACATGGCGCGCGGGCACCGGCTTCGCGACCACGGCTTTCCGCCACCGGCAGGCGCCAACGAGGAAACGGTCGGCATCCTGATCGCCGGCGGCGGAGTCGCGGGGCTCGCGGCGGCATGGACGCTTGCCGAGGCGGGCTATGACGATTTCCTGGTCCATGAGCTGGAGGACCGGGCCGGCGGCAATGCTCGGTCGGGACGCAATATGGTGTCGGCCTATCCGCTCGGCGCCCATTATCTGCCCGTCCCCAACCGTGAAGCGCGCGCGCTCCGTCATATGCTCGACCGCTTCGGCATGATCGTCGGGGCGGATGCCGACGGCGTGCCGCGCTATGATCCCTACCAGCTCTGCGCCGATCTGGAGGAACGGCTGTTGTGGCGCGGCCAGTGGCAGGAAGGGCTGTATCCGCAAAAGGGCCTGACGCCAGACGATGCGGCGCAACGCGATGCCTTTTTCGCGCGAATGGATGCCTATCGCCGCGCGGTCGGACGCGACGCGCGGCCCGCCTTTGCCATTCCCAGCGCCTATTCGAGCCGCGACGAGGAATATCGGGCGCTCGACCGACAGAGTTTCGGTGCGTGGTTGCGCGCCAACGGCTTCGACTCGCCCCCGCTTCGCGCGCACCTGCGCTATTGCTGCCGCGACGATTACGGCACCGAGCCCGATCAGCTTTCGGCTTGGGCCGGCATCCATTATTTCGCAGCGCGCCGCGGCTGGGCGGCCGACGGCGACGGCGGCCGTGAACTGACCTGGCCCGAGGGGAACGGGCGGCTGGTTGCGCTGATGGGCGACCGCTTGGGCGACCGCATTCGCCCGGCCAGCACCGTCTTTCGGGTCGAGCGCGACGGCGACGCCGTGATCGTCGACCGCTTCGATCATCGGCAGCAACAGTCGGTGCGCACCCGCGCGCGCGCCGCAATCATCGCAATGCCACATTTCGTCGCATCGCGGGTCGCTCCCGCCGCGGCGCCGGGCACGTCCTTCTCCTATGCTCCGTGGATCGTCGCCAACGTGACGGTTGGCCGCCCGCCACGTGGCCGGGGGGCACCGCTGGCGTGGGACAATGTCTCGGCGAGCAGCGAGTCACTCGGCTATGTCGTCGCGGCGCACCAGACAGAGGCTGCGGCGGGCGGATCGCGCGTGCTCACCTGGTATCTGCCGCTGTCGCGCGAGGCTCCCGCCGAAGCGCGCAGGATTCTACTGCGTCGCAGCTTGCGCGACTGGCAAAGGTTGGTCGCGGACGACCTGCTGGCGATGAACCCCGATCTCGATGGCGCGATCCAGCGGATTGATATCTGGCGCTGGGGCCATGCGATGATCCGCCCGGTTCCCGGCTTTCTGTCCGACCCCGCCCGTACCGTCGCGCAGCAGCTCACGCCGCCGATCTTTCACGCCCACTCGGATATCAGTGGGCTGTCGCTTTTCGAGGAAGCGCATTATCGGGGTGTGGCCGCGGCCGAGGCCGCGATGCAGACCATCGGCCACAAGTTCACGAGCCTTATCTGACCATGCCCCCGCGTCCCTTCCTTCACGGCCTGCATCTGATCGCCGATCTGGCAGCGCATGAACGGCTCGACGATCCGGACTTCATCGGTGCGGTCCTGCGCGATGCCGCCGCGGCGGCAAAAGTCACGCTGCTCGAGTTGCGACTGCATCATTTCGGCGAAGGCAGCGGTGTGACCGGCGTCGCGCTATTGGCCGAGTCGCATATCTCGATCCACACTTGGCCGGAAGACGACCTGGCTGCGGTCGATATTTTTGTCTGTGGAGCACAGGCCGATCCAGAGGCGGCGCTGACCGAAATAACATCCGCCCTTGCTGCGAAGGTCTTGAAGGTTGCCCGCATCGAACGACTTGCAGGATCCATTCCGGACACAAACTGATCATTTGGCCGGTAGGAGACTGTCTGCTTTTGGGGGATCAAACAAAAAGGAGCGGACGTTCCGGGGCGGGCTGGAGCAAGACTCCGAAAACCAAGCATGAATCGGTCAAGGAAACTTTCGAAGTTGAACCGGTGAGAGCCCGATTTCAAAGGGCAACTGGACGCTGACACTGAAGAATGAAGATGAGGTCGAACGCGAGGTCATCCTCTCATCCTGGTCGATGCGCTTGCCCTGAATAACTTCGATTGGGGGCCGCCCCGCCCGAGCCGGGCGGCCCCCAAACCCTGCCTATCCCCTGACCGTGAGCAGCGACGGTGCAGCCAGTGCGGCGACGATCATGCCGACGATCACGAACAGGACGATCGCGGCGATGATCACCACAACGGTATAGCCCAGCGCCTTTTCCTGCGGCACTTTCATCAGGACCGGCAAGCCGGTGTAGAGCAGGTAAAGCCCATAGAGTCCCACGAGCGCGCCGATCAGGCTGAGCGCGGGCAGCAGGCCGAAGATCGCTCCTACCCAGCCGGCAGTCCCCGAATAGGCCGCCACTTTCAGGGCCTGCACCGGGTCCTTCTGTCCGTCGAAATTGGGCGCGAGCGCATCGATCACCAGAGCCAGCAGAAAAACGGTCACCAGCGACAGGGCATAGCCGACGACCGCCGATACGAGAGCGCCGGCAAGCGGCGGATGATAGGTTACATTGAAAACGCTGATGCCGAAAACCTGTCCGCCAATGAATTGCGCGATCGGACCGATTGCGGCCAGGGCCACGACATAGGGCACATAGATCGACTGGGTTGTCGCGGGTTCGGCCGCGATTACGGGCCAGGTTTCCTTCGGCTTGAGAAGGATGTCCTTTGCGCGCGAGATGATGCCCGATGCTGCGGGCGGCAGATTGTTCGAAGGTGCGTCAGTCATGCAATGCGTCTCCCCTGATCAAGGCGGCCCGCCGACCGGTAGGTCGCGCAGAAGCCGGGAGGGCAAATTAGCCCGAACGGCCAATGCATCTGTAACCATGGTCACAGCCCGGATTCGGACTGCTGCGGCGGGTGCGAATGTAACGGACTTGAAACAGGCGTAAATAGGCATAGATTGACGATATGACGTCAAAGACCTCTCGCGATTTCCACGATTCTGCATCGCAACATGTCATTGCCCCGCTGGTCGAGCGCGCACGTTTCGGGCCGGGCGACATCGTGCGCCACCGTATGTTCGACTTTCGCGGCGTCGTGTTCGACGTCGATCCGGTGTTCGCGAACAGCGACGAATGGTACGAGGCTATTCCGGAGGAAATCCGGCCAGCGAAGGAACAGCCCTACTACCACTTGCTCGCAGAAAACGAGGATTCATCGTATATCGCTTATGTAAGCCAGCAGAATCTGGTGAGCGATTCAGAGCATGGCCCGGTCGACCATCCGCAGATCGAGGCGATGTTCGACGGGCTGGTCAAGGGGCGCTACCGCGTCCGTTCGATCCACCGTCACTAGGCCTCGGTCAGGCTTTCAGCTTCCACCCTGATACCAGAAGGCGATAGGTGATCACGCCAAGCACGGCGTTCACCGCGAGCAGGAACAACGCGGCGGTCAGCACGGGATGGGAGATCGTCGAGTCGACCGTGCCGATAAAGCCGTAGCGAAAGCCCATGATCGCATAATAGACGGGATTCGCGTGCGCGACTGTCTGGAACCAGGGCGCCAGCCGGTCGATCGAATAGAAGGTGCCGGAGAGCAGCGCGAGCGGGGTCACGACGAAGTTGGTCACCGCCGCGGCATGGTCGAATTTTTCGGCCCAGACCGACGTTATCAGACCCAGGAAGCCGAGCATCATGGCGCCGAGCACGCCGAACAGCGCCACCGCCCACAAATGATCGGGAGCGACATGGACGCCCGGCCACAAGAGCATGGCGAGCCACAGCGCGCAGCCCACCAGGATAGCGCGGGTCACCGCGGCACCGATCAGTGCGATGATCAACTCGCCCACCGCCAGCGGGGGCATGAGATAGTCGACGATCGTGCCCTGAATCTTGCCCACGAGCAGCGAAAAGCTGGAATTGGCGAAGCTGTTCTGCAGCATCGCCATCATGATCAGCCCGGGTGCGATGAAGTCGGCAAAGGGCACGCCGATCACGGTTCGCCCCGAGCCGCCGAGCGCGACGGTGAAAATGACCAGAAAAAGGAGCGTGGTGATCGCGGGAGCCCAGATTGTTTGGAGCTGGACCTTGAAAAACCGCCGCACCTCCTTGACATATAGGGCCTGCAGGCCCGGCACATTCAGTGCCCGGATCTGGGGAACGCCGGGTTCGGCGAATGCCGGAGCGGGGGCGCTGATCGCCGAGTCGGGGTGCGAAATTTGGGGCTGGTCGTTCATGGCGATCTCGCCTATCGCCTCCCCGATCTTACCGCAAGCTGGGCAGTATGGACGCGGCCTTCCGGATCGCCGGTTGCCCGCTGCGTGGAACGATGAGGAATTATACTATGTCATGGACCGACGAGCGCATCGAAAGCTTGCGCAGCATGTGGGAAAAGGGCCTGACCGCCAGTCAGATCGCCGACGAACTCGGCGGTGTGAGCCGTAATGCCGTGATCGGCAAGGCGCATCGCCTCGGCCTGAAATCGCGCCCCTCGCCGGTGAAGGCGACCGAAAAGGTGGCGAAGCCCGCTAAGGCGCCTGCCGCGCCGAAACCGGCCTCGCCTGCTCCGGCGCCGCGTGCAGCCGCTCCGGCCGCGCCGCGACCGGTCGCTGCCGCGCCGAGGCCGGAACCCCAGCCCGCAGTCGAGGCCTCGAACGAGGATGGCGAAGAGGCACCGCGCAAACCCGACGCACCGCGTATCGTTTCGATCGGCCCGGGCGGCTTTATCCGGCAAGGGCCCGGCGACCAGCAGGCGCCGATTCCGCCCGCGCCGCCGCGCCGGCTCGTGCCCGCAAAGCCCAGCGCCGAGATCGCCGACAAGACGAGCCTGCTCGATCTCAACGATCGCATCTGCCGCTGGCCGATGGGGCATCCGGGCGAACCCGACTTTCATTTCTGCGGCGTCGCGGTGAATCCGGGCTTCCCCTATTGCGTCGAGCATTGCGGCCGTGCCTATCAGGCACAGCTTCCCCGCGGGACCCGGCGCCCGCCCCCGCCCCCGCCCTTCGGCGGACCGCGCGTCCGTTGAAGCCTTTCGGGCAGGACTTTCACTTCGCACAGACGCTCGGCCTGAAAATGGTCGAGCGCGGCGATGGTCGCTGCATCATGGCGATCGATATCGAGCGCGAACGGCATTTCAATCCGCAAGGCGCCGCGCACGGCGGCGTCGCCTATTCGCTCGCGGACTCAACGATGGGCGGCGCGATCACCAGCTTGCTGCCTGATGACCAGTGGTGCGCAACGCTGGAGATCAAGTTCAACTACCACGCTCGCGTGGTCGAAGGGCGGCTCACCTGTGAGGCTGAAGTGCTCCATCAGGGCAAGCGCATCGCGAATATCGATGCCCGTCTGTATCAGGACGGCAGGCTGGTCAGCAGCGCGAACGGCAATTTCGCAATTTTTGCGGCCCCTGCGCAATAGTCGAAAAGGCGCCGGACCGAAGGTCCGACGCCTTTCCTTGCCGCTTCCGGGAGGTCAGAAGCGGTAGCTCAGCGTTCCGCGGATGCTGTGGGTGCGGAAATGCGGGTCGCTGCGACGGATATCGGTCCCCGCCCCGTCCTGCAGGAAGGGATTGGTCGGCGACGCGGTCCCCGCGCCGACGTTGACGACATAATCCTTGTCCTTGACGTCGGTGTAGAGATACTCGAGCCCGATCCCGATATTGTTCGTAACCATCAGCTCCGCGCCGCCGCCGGCGGTATAGCCCCAGGCGTTTGTCCGGCCGTTATCGGCAAAGCTGTTGACGGCGTTGGTCGTCGTGAACCTGTTGTCGAGCTTGGCATAGGCGCCGCCGCCGGTGACATAGAAGAGCGCGCCGCCGCCCGGCGTATATCCGGCGCGAAGGCGCGCGCTGGCCTGGTAGTCGGCCTCGCGGCTCATCGTATAGCTGGCGGGGGTCGTCGAGAAACCGCTGACGCTGTCGCGCGCTTCGCTGCGCCCGCCCTCGATCAAGGCGCCGAGAACAAAATTCCCCATCCGCCGGTCATAACCGAGGCGCCCGAAATATTCCGGACCGTCCTTGTCATTGCGGCAGCCGATGTTCGCGGTACTCGTTGCGGCGCCGTTGCAGAAGCCCGGCGAGAACGCGTTGGACCCTGCCGATGTGTTGACGGTGTCGCCATAGGTGCCGTCGAGATCGGTGTCGAAGATCAGGCTCTCGCCCCGGTCGCTTCCCTGGACGGTGCCGCCGCCGCCGATGGCGATATAGGGGCCGTTGAAGTCCTGCGAAGGATCGCGATTGTCCTGCGCCATCGCCGGAACAGCCAGAAGGGAAGCCGCCGAAGCAGCCAGGAGAGGTGCGAATTTCATTATAATTCTCCACTTTTTGAATGACTTTGCAGTCAGCGGACCAACCCCCGGGGCCTGTGCAAGTTTCCTGCCTGTGCCCGAAACGCGATGAGCCGAGGGCGCTCGCGCCTTCCCGTCCGCTTCGAAAACCGCGCTTGCCAGCGGGCTTTGCGGCCCCGTATAGCCATTGCATGAGTCACGATTTGTTCGACAGCAACCAGCCCGCGACCGACAGCTATAACGCCTCGCAAATCGAGGTCCTCGAGGGGCTGGAACCCGTCCGCCGCCGGCCCGGCATGTATATCGGGGGCACCGACGAGCGCGCGCTCCACCATCTCGCTGCCGAAATCATCGACAACAGCATGGACGAGGCGGTGGCGGGTCATGCGACGCGGATCGAGATCACGCTCGATGCGGGCAACCGGCTGACGGTCGTCGACAACGGTCGCGGTATGCCTGTCGACCCGCATCCGAAGTTTCCGGGCAAATCGGCGCTCGAGGTCATCATGACAATGCTGCATTCGGGCGGCAAGTTCGAAGGCAAGGCATATGCGACCTCGGGCGGCCTCCACGGTGTGGGCGTCAGCGTCGTCAACGCGCTTTCGACCGAAACGGTGATCGAAGTCGCACGAAACAGGCAATTGTATCGCCAGTCCTTTTCCCAGGGCGCGCCGCAAGGTCCGCTGGAGGAACTCGGCCCGACGCCGAACCGTCGCGGTACGAGCGTGTCCTTTGTTCCCGACCCCGCGATCTTCGGGGAGCACGGGCGGTTCAAGCCGCAGCGCCTTTACCGTCTGGCACGATCGAAGGCCTATCTTTTCGCCGGGGTCGAAATTCGCTGGAAATGCTCACCCGAACTGATCGGTGACGATACGCCGGCCGAGGCGGTGTTCCAGTTTCCCGGCGGCCTTGCCGATCATCTTCGGGAGCAGATCGGTACGCGTGAGTGCGCGACGGCCGAACCCTTCATCGGGCGGCAGGAGTTCCCGGGCGACCAGGGGCGGGCCGAATGGGCGATCGCGTGGCCGCTGTGGTCGGACGGCAGCTATAGCTGGTATTGCAACACCATCCCCACGCCCGCTGGCGGAACGCACGAGGCGGGGCTTCGCGCCGCGCTCACCAAGGGCCTCCGTTCGTTCGGCGAACTGATCGGTCAGAAGAAGGCCGCGCAGATCACCGCCGAGGACGTGTTCAACGGCGGCGAGATGATGTTATCGGTGTTCATCCGCGATCCGCAGTTTCAGAGCCAGACCAAGGACCGGCTTTCGAGCCCCGAGGCCGCACGCCTTACCGAAAGCGCGGTGCGCGACCATTTCGACCATTTCCTGTCGGATAATATGGATCGCGGCCGCGCCCTGCTCGGCCTCATCCTTGAACGCATGGACGAGCGACTGAAGCGCAAGGCCGAGCGCGAGGTGAAGCGCAAGACCGCGACGAGCGGACGCAAGCTGCGCCTTCCCGGGAAGCTCACGGACTGTGCGAATGATGGTCCGGAAGGCACTGAATTATTTATCGTTGAAGGTGATAGCGCCGGCGGCAGCGCCAAGCAGGCGCGCGATCGCAAGACGCAGGCGATCCTGCCGATCCGCGGCAAGATCCTGAATGTCGCGAGCGCGAGCGCCGACAAGATCCGCGCAAACCAGGAAATCGCCGATCTCGCGCTCGCCCTGGGCTGCGGAATGCGCAAGGATTGCGATGCGGACCGGCTGCGGTACGAAAAGATCGTCATCATGACCGATGCCGATGTTGACGGCGCTCACATTGCCACTCTTCTGATGACTTTCTTCTTCCAGGAGATGCCGGACATCGTTCGCGAGGGGCATGTCTATCTCGCCCAGCCGCCGCTTTACCGTATCACGGCGGGCGCCACCTCGGCCTATGCGCGTGACGACGCGCATCGGGCCGAACTGGAAGCCACATTGTTCAAGGGGAAGCGTGTCGAGGTCGGCCGTTTCAAGGGGCTCGGCGAGATGAATCCGAACCAGCTCAAGGAAACGACCATGGATCCCGGAACCCGCAGCCTTCTGCGGGTTACGCTACCGCAGGAATATGAGGAACGGCACCAGGTCAAGGATCTGGTCGACCGGCTGATGGGCAAGCATCCCGAGCATCGCTTCCAGTTTATCCAGGCGAACGCCGCCAGCCTCGACGAGGCTGCGATCGACGCCTGAGGAGGCGGCTTATGCACGGACGATGGCGGCATGTTACGGGAGCGGTCCTGCTGGCCATGCCTGGGGCCACGCCGGCAGGCGGACAGACCGTCCCGAACCAGGCCGAAAGTCCATCCGCATTTGATCGGAGAGCGGCACAACTGGTCGATGTTATCAATGGTAACATGGCCTTCGCGGATTATTTCGCCCCCTCGTTCCAGTCGGCGGTTCCCGAAGACCGGTTCCGTGCGATGCTCGACGGAATTCGCCTGCAATATGGCCGGGCGATCGCGGTCGAGAAGGTCGTGTCGACGGACAGCCTGGCAGGGACCCTGCAACTGCGCTTCGAAAAGGGCACGGCAAGCGTCACCCTCGATGCGGGAGCGCCGCCGGACGACAGGGTCATCGGTTTGCGGCTGACGGGCCTGACAATGGCCGACGACAGTTTTTCCCGGATATCCGGGGAAATGGCGGCGCTTCCCGGCCGCACGGGCTTCCTTGTGGCCGAAATCGGGGAGAGCGGGATAAAACCCCTTGAATCCGCCAATGCGGACACCCGGTTCGCGACGGGATCGACCTTCAAACTCTATATTCTCGACGAGCTGGCGGCCCAGATAGAGGCCGGAAAACGGCGCTGGGGCGATGTCGTCCCCCTCTCCCACCCCAGCTTTTCATCTGCCGCCACCGCAAACTGGCCAAAAGATACGCAAGTCACCCTGCAAACTCTTGCAAACTGGATGATTTCTGTCAGCGACAATGGCGCCGCAGATACGCTGATCCACCTTCTCGGCCGCGAAACGATCGAAAAGCGGATGCGTGACACCGGACATGGCGATCCGTCGCGAAATATTCCCTTCCTGACCACGGTCGAGGCCTTCGCGCTCAAGGGAAATAATTTCGCAAAGGAACGCGAGGCCTTTGTGAAGGGCGATGACGCTGCGCAGCGGGCGCTTGTCGACGCCAATCGCGATCGGCTGGTCTTGGGCAATGTTGACGGCGTCAGCTTTGGTGCAGGTCCGCGCTTTATCGACGATCTCGAATGGTTTGCGTCGCCCAACGATATCGCGCGGGTGATGATCGACCTGCGCCGGCGCGGTTCGGTGGAGGTTCTGGCGGCGATGGCAATCAACAACGGCGTCGGGCCGGTTGCCGCGGAACCTTGGGCGTATCTCGGCTATAAAGGCGGGTCGGAGAACGGGGTTCTGTCGATGAGCCTGCTGGGACAACGCAAATCCGACGGAAAATGGGTAGTCGTCACGGCCAGCTGGAACAATCCTGCTGCGAATGTTGACAGCGTTCAGATGGTCGGACTGGTGACGCGGCTGCTGGCGCTGGCCGCGAAATAGCGTCAGGCTGCGGTGAGCGCAGCGACCAGTGCCTTGACCTTGGCCTGTCGCCATTGCGGGGTCGGCGCGACGAGCCAGTAGCCGCGCTTTACCTCGAAGGCCTCGCGGACCAGCCGTACGCGGCCTGCCGCGATATCGGCTTCCGCCAGCATGGCCGGAACATTCGCCTGCCCCAGTCCGTTGGCGGCTGCGTCGATCGCCAGACCGGCATCGCCGAGCCGCAGCGCGGGCTCGCCTTCGTCGACGGGGCATCCGGGCCATGCGATGCGCGTATCGCTTTCGCTGCCCGGGCCGCCGACGGTGACCATCAGGGCCCCGGCGAGCGGAACCCCCTCGTGTTCGCCCGCCCCGTCGGTCCAGAAAATCGCCAGATCGAGATTTGCTTCGGTGAAATCGATACCGCCGTCGGCCGACACGAGCGTAAAGCGCACGTCAGGTGCCTGCTGGCTGTATCGCGCGAGCCGGGGTGCGAGCCATTTGGCTGTCAGATCGCGGGGAGCAGCGATCGTCAGCGACTGCGACGACTGGCCCGCCTGCATCGCGCGCACCGATTCCTCGAACTGCAGGAACCCTTGTCGCAGTGCATCAAGGCCCGCGTTCGCTTCGCCCGTAAGTTCCAGCCCCTTGGGCGTCCGGCGAAAGAGCACCACGCCCAGCATGTCCTCGAGCGCCCGGATCTGTTGCCCTACGGCTGCGGGCGTAACCGCCAGCTCGTCGGCGGCGCGCGTGAAGCTCAGGTGCCGGGCAGCGGCATCGAACACGCGAAGCGCATTGAGAGGCAGGTGCGTGCGCTTCATGACGCGGTCGCGGGTGCCACGAGCGGAAAAGGCGGGATCGCGACGAGGATCTGCGATCCGTCGCCGAGCTCCATCGTATAGCTGCCGACCATCGACCCCTCGGGTGTGGGGAGCGGGCAGCCGGAAACATAGTCGAATGCGCCGCCCGGGGGGATCAACGGCTGTTCGCCGACGACGCCCTCGCCCTCGACTTCGCTTACCTGCCCCCGGCCGTCGCAGATTCGCCAGTGCCGGGTCAGAAGCTGCGCGGCGACCTCACCGTGATTTTCCACGCGGACATGATAGGCCCAGAACCATCGCCCGAGCGCCGGATGCGACTGTTCGGGGAGATAGCTCACCGAAACGCGCACCGTGATCGATCCCGTGGTCGCCGAAAAGGGGAAGAAGGAGTCGATCATCATCGCGGTAGCGTCGCTCAAAGCCCGACCCTGGTCAATGCCCGGTCCAGATCGGCGATCACGTCGCGCGGATCTTCGAGGCCGATGTTGATGCGGAGCAAGCCTTCCTCGACGCCCATGTCGAGCCGTGCCTCGGGGCTTACGCCATAATGGGTGGTTGTCCACGGATGGCAGCAGAGGCTTCGCGAATCGCCGATATTGTTGCTGATGTCGACGAGTTCGAGGGCATTCAGGAATGCCATCGCCTGATCCGCGCCGCCGTCGAGCACGAAAGAGAATATCGGCCCGCAGTCGTCCATCTGGCTTTTGGCCAGATTGTGCTGCGGATGGCTCGAAAGGCCGGGATGGAGCATCCGGGGCACCCGGCCTTCGACGAACTTGCCGACCGCAAGCGCATTCTCCGACTGGCGCCGGGCACGAAGATCGAGCGTTTCCAGGCCCTTCATCACCACCCAGGCGTTGAACGGCGACAGGTTCGGCCCGGTGTTGCGCTGGAACGGCAGCAGCACGTCGTTGATGAACTTTTCGGTTCCGCAGACCGCGCCGGCGAGGACGCGCCCCTGCCCCTCCATCAGCTTGGTCGCCGAATAGGCTACGACATCGGCGCCGAAATCCATCGGACGCTGGAGAACGCTGGTGGCAAAGGCGTTGTCGACAACCGACGTGATGCCGTGCGCCCTGGCGAGCCCGCACACGAATTTCATGTCGACAATGTCCATTGTCGGGTTCGCGGGCGTTTCGAAGAAGAAGACTTTGGTGTTTGACTTTATTGATTTTTCCCAAGCATCATTGTCTCGTCCATCGATGACGGTGGTTTCGATTCCGAAGCGCGGGCAAAGGTGATCGACGAGCCAGCGGCACGAGCCGAAGGCAGCCTTGGCGGCGACGATATGGTCCCCCGCCGAAAGCTGGCAGAGCAGTGCGGTTGTCATCGCGGCCATGCCGGTTGCCTGCGTCCGGCATGCTTCGGCGCCTTCCATCAGCGCGATGCGTTCCTCGAGCATCGCGACGGTCGGGTTCTGCAGCCGCGAATAGGTCATGCCCTGCGATTCACCGGCAAAGCGCGCTGCGACTTCCTCGGCGCTGTCATAGGTGTAGCCGGAGGTCAGGAAGAGCGCTTCGGACGTCTCGCCATGCTCGCTGCGCCAAGTGCCGCCGCGTACCGCCTGCGTCGCCGGGTGCCAGTTCTGCGTCTTGCTGCGGTCGAAACCCGTGGTCTTCTTCATCATCTTATCCGTTCAAAGCTGCAACAACCGCATCGCCCAATGCTGCCGTGCCCATATTGCCCCCCAGATCCGCGCCGCGGCACCCGTCGGCAAGTACCTGCGCCACGGCCTTCTCGATCCGAACCGCGCTCGCTTCGTCATCGCCCGAGTGGCGGAGCAGCATCGCGAGCGACAGGATCATGGCGAGCGGGTTAGCGACGCCCTTCCCGGCGATATCCGGGGCGCTGCCGTGGATCGGCTCATACAGTCCCTGCTTGCCGTCGCTCAAGGACGCCGATGAGAGCAGTCCGATCGACCCGACGCACATCGATGCCTGATCGGAAAGGATGTCGCCGAAAAGATTCCCGGTAACGATGACGTCGAACTGGCCGGGACTGCGCACCAGCTGCATCGCGGCGTTATCGACATACATATGGCTGAGCGCCACGTCGGGATAATCCGCCGCAACCTCGATCACCACGTCGCGCCACAGCTGCGAGGTTTCGAGCACATTGGCCTTGTCGACCGAGCAGAGGCGCTTCTGACGGCCTTGGGCGGCGCGGAACGCGACATGCGCGATGCGGCGCACCTCGCTTTCGCTGTACGACATGATGTCATAGCCCTCGCGCTCGCCGCTGGCGGTGGTTCGCGTGCCCTTTTCACCGAAATAGACGTCGCCGTTGAGTTCGCGGACGATCAGCAGGTCGATCGCCGCCGCTACCTCGGGACGCAGCGCCGAGCTGCCCTCCAGCCCGGCGAACAGCTTGGCCGGGCGCAGGTTCGCGAAAAGGCCGAGTTCGGAACGAAGGCCAAGGATCGCCTGTTCGGGCCGCAGATGGCGTTCGACCGTGTCGAACCGCGGATCCCCGACCGCGCCAAAAAGAATGCCGTCAGCGGCCTTGGCCTTGGCAAGCGTTTCGGGCGGCAACGGATGGCCGGTGGCTGCATAGGCTGCCCCGCCGACGAGCGCGCGGTCGAGCGTTACCGGAAGCGCGAGCGCAGCGAGAACCTTTTCGGCCTCCGCCATGATCTCCGGACCGATACCGTCGCCAGCCAGCAGCAGGATTTGCACCATTTCGCCCTTTCGTATCTCGCCTGCCGCTTAGACAGCGGCGGCGCGTCACGCAACCGCCCTGCCCAGCCGGTCGACCAATCTTTCCCTTACGCCCGCCAAGTCGCGGTTGCGGCCATCGAGCACATCGCGACCGAGGAAGTGCCCCGTGATCGTCAGGCCATCGAGCACATCGGCCATCGACGGCTCGCCGCCCTGCCCGCGCAGGAAGGGCGGAAGACGGAGCAGGCGATCCTCGTAGCCCGAGGCCGCGCCCGTGCTCACCGCGCCGCCCGACCTGGGACTTACGAAAGCCAGATCGTCCGACGCCCCGGTCACGACGCATTCTTCGAGATTGAGCCCGAACCCGAGCTCGGCGAGCAGCAGCAGTTCGTAACGCGCCAACGCGGCCGCCCATTGCCGCGCCGACGGCGCCACCCCGATTGCTTCCAGAACGGCTGATAGCGCGGCGTAGAGTGCCGGATAGGGCTGGCTTTCGGGCAAGGTCGCGGCGGTCAGGCTGGTGGTCCAGTCGATCGCCGCAGCCGCCAGCGGCTCGGCCAACAGCGGCGCGCGGCTCGTCAGCAATTCGACGGTCGCGCCGCCAAGCTGCTCCTCGGTGCGCGCGCGCAACTCGAGCACCACGAGATTGCCCGGCACCAGGATCGGGCGCAAACGACGCGAGCGCCCGCCACGGACATAGCCCGCAACCAGCCCCGCTTCGTGCGTCAGCGCGCGCAGGATAGCGCCATGTTCGCCATGCACACGTACCGCGCAGACGATCGCGTCGGCGGTCAGGCTGGCCAAAGCACCAGCTGCGTCTGCGTCACCAGCGCGACCTCCGCCCCTTCTTCGGTACGTATACGCGTCTGCCAGACCGACAGCCGCTTGCCGATCTTTACGGGGGTTGCTTCACCCACGAGCACCGATCCCACGGGGCCGCCGCCGAGGAAGTTGGTCTTGCTCTCGATTGTCGTGGTGCCGTTGGCACCCTCGGGCAGGTTCAGGAACGCACCCACTGCCCCCAGACAATCGGCAAAGGCCATGATCGCGCCGCCGTGGACGATGTTGCCTGCGGTGCAGATCTCGGGCCGCACAGGCAGCTTCCCGGCGACGCGGTCCTTGCTTCCTTCATGGATCGTGACGCCCAGCGTTCCCGCCAGCGGCATGCTTGCCGCAAAATCCATGGCTCTCTCCCTCAGCTTCCCGGCCTCAACTTCCCGGATTGTAGAAATCATAGACCGCCTGCGCGACGCCGGCGCTGACGCCCGGGGCCTTTTTCAGGTCCTCGAGGCTCGCGCTGCGGATTGCGCGCGCGGTGCCGAAATGCATCAGCAACGCTTTTTTCCGCGCCGGGCCGATGCCCGGCACCTCGTCGAGCGGCGACGAACCCATCGCCTTTGCACGCTTCTGGCGGTGTGCGCCGATCGCGAAGCGGTGCGCTTCGTCGCGAAGCCGCTGGATATAGAAGAGCACCGCATTGTTCGTCGGCAGGGAGAATTCGCGCCCGTCCGGCAGGTAGAAGGTCTCGCGTCCGGCGTTCCGGTCGGGACCTTTCGCGACGCCCGCATAGGGCAGATCGTCGATGCCAAGCTCGGCCAGAACCGAGCCTGCAGCGGACACCTGCCCCTTGCCGCCATCGATCAGGACAAGATCGGGCCATTCGCCCTTGCTGCGTTCCGGGTCTTCCTCGATCGCGCGCGCAAAGCGACGCTGGAACACCTCGCGCATCATCGCAAAGTCGTCGCCGGGCTGCGTTTCGGCGCGCTTGATGTTGAACTTGCGGTACGCGCCCTTGATCCACCCCTCGGGACCGGCGACGACCATCGCGCCGAGCGCATTGGTGCCCTGAATGTGGCTGTTGTCATAGATTTCGATCCGCTGCGGCACGTCGTCGAGGTCGAACAGATCGGCGAGCTCGCGGCCAAGCTTCGCCTGCGTGCTGCTCTCGGCAAGTCGCCGGTCCAGCTCTTCCCCGGCGTTGCGCACGGCCTGATCGAGCAGGCGCTTGCGGTTGCCGCGCTGCGGCACGCTGATCTCGACCTTGCGCCCTGCGATCTCGCCCAGTGCTTCGGCCAGCAATTCGGCCTCGTCGGGTTCGCGGTCGACAAGGATCGTCTTGGGCGGCGGTACGCCCTCATAGAATTGCATCAGGAAGCTTTCGAGCACCTCGCTTTCGGGCACTCCTGCGACATGCGCGGGGAAAAAGCTGCGGTGCCCCCAGTTCTGGCCGCCGCGGATGAAGAAGCCGGCGATGCAAAGCTGCCCGCCCTTCGCGGCAAGTGCGAAGACGTCGGCGTCGCCCAGCCCGTCAGCGTGAACCGACTGGCTTCCCTGGATGAACGTCAGCGACTTCAGCCGGTCACGGAGCACGGCCGCCTGTTCGAAGTCCATGGCCTCCGCCGCCCGGGTCATCGAATCGCCGAGACGCTTCTGTACGGCGGTCGAGCGCCCCTCGAGGAAATCCTGCGCGTCGTTCACCAGGCCCGCATAATCCTCCTTCGAGATGCGATCGACGCACGGCCCCGAACAGCGCCGGATCTGGTAGAGCAGGCAGGGTCTCGAGCGGTTCGAAAAGAAGCTGTCGGTGCAGCTTCTGAGCAGGAAGGTCTTCTGGAGCGCATTGAGCGTCCGGTGGACCGATCCGGCGCTTGCAAAGGGGCCATAATAGCGCCCCTTGGCGCGCCGCGCGCCGCGATGCTTCTGCACCCGCGGGAAATCATGGTCCGTCCGCAGCAGGATGAAGGGAAAGCTTTTGTCGTCGCGAAGAAGGACGTTGTACGGCGGACGATAGCGTTTGATCAGCTGCGCCTCGAGCAGCAGCGCCTCGGCCTCGCTGTTCGTGGTGACGATTTCCATCGCGCGTGTTTGCGCGACCATGCGCTGCAGCCGCTGCGGCAGGCGCGCGACCTGCGTATAGTTGGTGACGCGGTTCCTGAGCGCACGCGCCTTGCCGACGTAAAGCACTTCGCCGCGCGCATCGAGCATCCGGTAGACGCCGGGACGCACCGGCAACTTCCTTACCACGTTGCGGATCGCGTCGGCCCCGCGCTCCAGATCGGGCTTGTCGGCACCCTCTCCGTCGCCCCGGACCACATAGGCCGATTTCTCTTCATTGAATCGGTCGGGAGCGTTCGGGCGAGCCATGATTTTGCATGTAGGCGAAGCCGGTGCGCCCCGCCATAGTGCGCGAGGTAAAACATGGGAGGGGTCTTATGGAACTTCGCGGAAAGCTGGCGCTGGTTACGGGCGGCACCGACGGGATCGGTCGCGAGATCGCGCGACAGTTGCAAGGAGCGGGGGCGGAGGTGATCGTAACGGGCCGATCGGCAGAAAAGCTACAGGCGATGGCGTCTGCCGGCTTCGGCACGATCGCGGGCGACCTGTCGACTTCCGCGGGGGTCGATGCCGTCGTGAACGGCGTCGCCGGCAAGCCGCTCGCAATCCTCGTCAACAACGCCGGTGTCGGCAGCGAATATGAGCTGGATGATGCGGCCACTCTCGAAAGTGCCGCGCATTGCATACGCACCAATCTCGACGCCCCGGTCGCGCTCTGCACGCGGCTACTGCCTGCACTGCGCGCGCAGCCCGAGGCCACAATTGTCAACGTCACCTCGGGCCTTGCCATTGCCCCGCGGGCTGGCGGGTCGATCTATTGCGCGACCAAGGCGGGGCTGCGCAGCTATACGCAGGCGATCCGGTACTTGCTGAAGGACAGCAATGTCCGGGTGATCGAAGCACTGCCTCCGGTGGTCGAGACCAATATGACGGCGGGGCGTACGGGCAGCAAGATGAGCGCGCATGACTGTGCTGCAGAGATCGTGGCGGGCATTCGTAGCGGGAAACGCGAGGTTAACGCCGGCATGGTGAAGCTGCTGCAGATGGTGAACAGCATATCGCCGGCCCTCGCGCGGCGGATCATGATCAAATTCTAGCGCTCGCGCTTTTTCGCTTCCGACGCGGCGCAGGCCGTGCCACCAAGAAGGAGGGGTCGCGCCCTTGGGGGAGGATTTTATGCGCCTGTTGCTTGCTGCCGCCTTGATTTCGTTCGCCACGCCGGCATCCGCCGAGCAGTGGTATCTGGTCGGAGGCAACGATCAGACGCGGACCTATGTCGACCTGTCGAGCCTCAGGTCGCTCGATACCAAGATCGTTGGGGATATTCTGAGCGTCTATGCCACGCCCGTCGGCGACGGTGAAATCTATGGCGCGAAAATACGCGAGGAATTCGACTGTTCCGGCAAATCCTTCCGGACGCTGGTGTACACCTATTACCGGCAGGACGGCAGCTTCATCGAGAGCCAGGCGTCGGAAACGATCAACGAGCGAAAGGTTCCGGCGGCAAACAGCATCAACGAGGCTGTCATGGACTTCGCCTGTTATCGCACGGGCGGCGATCCGATCGCCGATCCCTTCACGGATGCGGCCTCGGTATTCCACGGCTAGACAACGAAAAACGGGCACCTCGCACATTGCAAGATGCCCGTTTTGAAATCCCGGAAAAATCCGGAAAAATCAGCTCTTGGCGACAGCCGCGATCGCGTCGTCGACCAGAGCCTTGTCGGCCTTTGCATCATGCTTGTCGGCAATCAGCTTCGCCGCAGCTTCCGTGGCGGCCTTGGCAGCCGCGCTACGGACTTCCGCGAGAGCATTGGCTTCGGCCGCCGCAATGCGATCTTCGGCCATTTGCTTCCGCCGCGCGATCAGCGCCGTCGCGTCGGCTTTCGCCTTGGCAACAAGCGTTTCGGCTTCGGCGTCGGCGCGAGCCCGCATTTCGTCGGCTTCCTTTGCCGCGTCGGCAAGCTTCGCCTCATACTCGGCCTTCAGCGATTCGGCTTCAAGGCGGAGCTGTTCGGCCTCGTTGAGCTGTTTCGAAATCTCGGCAATCTTGTTGTCGAGCATGCCCGCGACCATCGCCGGCACCTTCTTCCACAGCAGGATGGCGATGAAGATCGCCATCGCGATCGAAACCCACGCCGTCGCATCGATGAACCCGAAAGACTTCGGCTCGCCATGCGTCGCGGCGGCCGCTTCGGACAGGATAAACAGGAAATCAGCCATGAAGCACCGCTTTCACCGCCGCCTTGGCGTCCGCCGCGGCGACCTTTGCGCCCGACAGCTTCGCGACGAGGTCGCTTGCCGCTTCGGCCGCTACCGATTCGATTTCTGCCATCGCCGACTTGCGGGCAGCCGCAACATCGGCTTCGGCCGCACCCAGCTTTTCGCCGAGCTCGGCATCGACCTTCGCAAGACGCTTTTCGGCGTCGCGCGCAGCCTTGTCCTTCGCGTCGGCAACCGCCTTCTGCGCGGCGGCGCGGCTCGCGTCGCTTTGCTGGCGATAGCTTTCCTCGAGGCCGTCGGCGGCGGAGTGCGCCGCCTTGGCCGCCGCGAGATCGTCCGCGACCTTGCGGTCGCGTGCATCCACGGTCGCCTCGATCTTCGGCAGCATGCCGCGACCGATGACCAGGAAAACGAAGCCAAAGGTCAGCAGCACCCAGAAAATCTGCGATGCGGCATACCAGTTTTCAGCAAATTGGCTGATTTGAGGCATGGATACTCTCGACCGACAAAAGAGAATAGTCGCGGGGAGGTCCTAAAGGACCAGCCCCGCCGACGGGATCAGGCTGCCTTGAGGTACAGCAGGATCGCAATAAGGAACGACAGCAGGCCGAGAAGTTCGGCGGCCGCGAAGCCGATGAACAGGCGACCCTGCTGGCCGTCGGCAGCAGCCGGATTGCGCAGTGCGCTTTCGAGGAAGCTACCGAACACGTTGCCCACACCGATGGCAGCCATACCGGCACCGATGGCGGCCAGACCGGCGCCGATGAGCGAAGCAGCTTGAACGTCCATTTTATACTCCTTGGGAAAAACGTAGATTATACAGTTGAAAAATCAGTGCAGGTTGATCGCGTCGTTCAGATAGAGCGACGTGAGCAGCGCGAAAACATAGGCTTGAATGCCCGCCACGAGCAGTTCGAGCCCGCTGATCCCGACCATCAGCGCCATGCTGGGGATGCCGACCCCGACGCCGATCGCGGGGCTGGCGGCCAGACCGTCGATGATGAACGAGGCGAACACCTTCATCAGCACGTGGCCGGCGGTCATCGCGACGAACAGTCGCAGCGCAAGGCTGAACGGGCGGACGAGGAACGAGACGAGTTCGATCACCGGGATCAGCCACATCAGCCAGATCGGGGTGCCGTGCGGCACGAACAGCGAGAAGAAGTGCAGGCCGTGGCGCCAGAAACCGACGATCAGGACGATCGCGAAGCTGAGGATCGCGAGGAAGCCGGTGATGGTGAAGTGGCTCGTCACGGTAAAGGGATGCACGCCGAACAGGCCGAGCGGCATCAGGCCCAGCACGTTCAGCATCAGGATGAACATGAAGAGCGAGAACACATAGGGCGTGTATTTGCGGCCTTCGGGACCGATATTCGCGTTCATCATGCTGGTGATGAAGCCGGTGAAGCCTTCGACGGCAACCTGCCAGCGACCGGGAACGAGCTGGCGCTTCATCCCGCCGATCATGAAGACCCACAGCAGCAGGCCGGCGACGATCATCCACAGCGCACTGGTCGTGAAAGCGACCTCATGACCCCCGACATGGAACATGTCGAAAATCTTCTGCACCTCGAACTGGTGCATCGGGTCCACTTTGCCTTGATCCGCCACGCGATACCTCGCCTAAATTTCCATCAATCCGGCTTCACGGGCCGGACGTTCGCAATCCGAAATATGTTTCTGAAGGCCACGACCACTCCAAGGAAGAGCACGACCAACAGGCCCCAAGGTGCTGTGCCGGCAAAGCGGTCGATCACCCAACCGACCAGCGCGCCGCCACCGATTCCGCCCAGCAGTTCGGCCAGAACGCGATTGCCGAGCTTGTAGTTCGCATCGGCTTCCGGTCCGGCGTTCACTGCGGTCCGTTTCGCTTCTGCGGCTTCGGCCCGGTCCAATCGCTCTTCGAGCGAGACCAGGCGCGAATCCTCCGAAGCTGGTTCCGGATCGCTGCCGTTCCCCGTCATTTGTGCCATCCTCCTGAAACGGAGCCGGAATATTCCGATTCCGCCTGCGAAAAAAGGCCCGAAAAATCGGGGTACCCCTAAGGCGCGGCCCGTTTAGGAACGACGCCCGATTAAGTCAATGCTTGTGCGCAGATGCACAAAAATGCCGCCGCGTTTAGGGACGCGGCGGCATGCACGGCCCGCAGGCCGCTTGCGTTTCGTGATCAGGGGCAATTCGCGGCGCGTACCGGCGGACCTGCGTCGCGGGTCAGCCAGCGACCGTCGGGTCCCTTGTATTTCTCGCCTGCCTTGGTCTTCGCGATCAGGTTGCAGCCGGTGATGAAGGCGAACTGCTCGATCGTGCTACCGGCGGGAGCGCCGCTGGTGTACGCGGCCTTCCGCTTGATATTGATGTCGTTGACCATGTCGCGCACGGCGGGCGTCGGGGTCGACACGAAGCCCAGATAGCCATCGGGCTGCTCGCCGATCTGGCCTCCCGAGCGCGCGGCTTCATAAGCCGGATCGCGCTGCGCCATTGCCGAAGGTACGGCCAGGCCGACCGCCGCCGTCACCGCAATCGCGGCCATCGCCCAACCCGCCGGTTTCCACTGTTTCAACATCGTCATTCCTATCTCGTCAGAATATTTCGCTATTCTGCTCAATGAGCTTCTTGGCGTCACCATCAAGCTTGTACACGATTTCCTGCTTGATGTTGATGTTCAGGTTGATCTCGATCGGTTTGTCGGGGGTCGCGATCTGGACGCAGCCGCCAAGGGCCAATCCCGCTATCGCCATCACCGCGAACCGAACGCCGATACCCAGCCTCCTCGCTCCATTCGTCATCGTCTTCATCGCACGGGCTCGCTTTCTGGGGGCTGAACGGGGGCGGAGGCCTTGGCGGCTTCCTGTTGCTGCTGGATGAGCTGGTCGAGATTCTGCTCGATCCAGACTGTCGGGTCGTAAAGACCCTTGGCCGAGGTCACGAGCTGCCGGAACGGCCCGGTGACCTTCACATTGAACACCAGCGGAATCTTGGCGATCTGGTTGGTCAGGAAGTTGCGCGTCGCGCCCTCCCCCTGCCCCACGCCGCCGAAACGGATATCGGTCACCATTTCACCATCGAGGTCCCCGTTGAGCACGATCGTCAGATCGTCATATTTGAGGCTGCGCAGCGCGCCAAAGGCAAAATTGGCGATCGTGCCGAGATTATGGTTCGAAAGCTCGCCGACATAGGCCAGCGTTCCGCCGCCGTCGCGCGCGTCGATGCGGCCATTGACGATCCGTCCGCCGAGGCCGTCAAACACGACCGGCAGCGTCCCGTCGAACTTGCCGGTAGCGTTGATATTGTCGAAGCCGAAGTTCTGGAGGAACACCGCCGCCTCGACACCGACGACGTCAAAGGTCAGGTGTCGCGGCTGATCGGCGGCGAAATCGAGTGTTGTCGGATGGAGCAGCAGCTCGCCGCCCGCGAACGGCCAGCGTCCGCCCTCGATCCGCACCTGATTGTTGCCGAGCAGCTCATATTCGATCTCGCCATCGACGACCGGAATGCCGGGATTGATTTCCCGGACCCGCGCCTTCTGTCCCACCGCCGTTTTCAATCCGATCAGGTCGTCGAAGGTCAGGGTGGTGGTCAGGCCCGTCACAGGGCCGAACGCCGCCGCCAGGCTGGTGTCGGTCGTCGCAAAGGTACCGCGGCTCGTCACGCCCTGCGGCGACCACCGGATATGCCCGTCGCCGATGACCGAGCCCTGGACGTTAGCGACGACGCCCAGTGCGAGGT